>Ga0193702_1000002_pt1 | contig 157713 bp, 149 predicted proteins | sample U3a1metaG_FD_143060 | JGI IMG/M metagenome (GOLD analysis project Ga0193702, IMG submission 143060) | Soil microbial communities from a riparian zone of the East river system, Colorado, United States - U3a1 | ecosystem: Environmental > Terrestrial > Soil > Riparian zone | place: USA: East... | reverse complement strand
TATCCAGTTCCACCTCATCCAGCGTTAGCGTTGCCGGGTTTTCATCATGCAGGTTCTCTATCGGTAAAAACTCGTAAAAAATGCCATAATCCAGCATCAGCAGCATATCGCCGCCATTGTCGGTATCCTGTATCCCAAAAAATCCTTCGGATGCGTTGTAGGTTTCCAGGTAATACATTTCATCGCTGGGGATCAGTTTTTTAAACTGCTCGCGGTAGGGGGTAAAGTTTACAGCGCCATGAAAGTACAGTTCCATGTTTGGCCAAACCTCCAGTATGTTCTTTTTGCCGGTTATCTCCAGTACCCGTTTTAGCAGTAAAATATTCCAGGTTGGTACGCCGCCCAGGCTGGTTACATTCACATCTTTGGTAGCCATTGCCACCTTTTCTATCTTCTCCTCAAAATTTTCCATGAGGGTAATATCCAGGTTAGGCGTACGGGCAAATTCGGCCCATAAAGGCAGGTTTTTCATAATAACTGCCGAAAGATCGCCAAATGAAGTATCCGCGTTTAATGAGCTAATTTGGTGGCTGCCGCCCAGTGTCAGTATCTTTCCTGTAAACATGCGGGTATCAGGCCGATTATTAAAGTAGATGGTCAGCAGGTCCTTGCCACCTTTAAAATGGCATTCTTCTAATGATTCATCACTAACCGGTATAAACTTGCTGCGGTCGTTTGTAGTACCCGATGATTTGGCAAACCAGCGTATCTCTGACGGCCATAGCACATTCTTTTCGCCCGCCAGCATACGCTCGATATAGGGTTTAAGCGTATCGTAGTTTTGTATGGGTACCCGGTTCTTAAACTCCTGTAGGGTGGTGATGTTCTTATAATCGTATTTTTTGCCCCATTCGGTATTGCCGGCAATGGCTATCAATTGTTCAAACCATTCTTCCTGCACCTCGTTGGGATACTTCATAAAAAGCTCTATCTGGTGGATACGCTTTTTCATGAACCAGGTAAAAACAGAGTTAAAAATTGTCATAGGCCAATGAGTTTACTGGGCAAATGTTTTCCGTTTCAGCACAAAGTTGGCGCCCAGGTAAACCTTGCGCACCATCTCGTTCTCCGCCAAAACTTCGGGCACGCCCGACTCTAATATCTTTCCCTCAAAAAGCAAATAAGCGCGGTCGGTTATCGAAAGCGTTTCCTGCACATTATGGTCGGTTATTAATATGCCAATATTGCGATGGCGCAGCTTGGCTACCATGGCTTGTATCTCTTCAACAGCTATCGGGTCAACCCCGGCAAAGGGTTCATCCAGTAATATAAAATTAGGCTCAGCTGCCAAGGCACGCGCAATCTCGGTACGCCTGCGCTCACCACCCGATAGCAGGTCGCCGCGGTTACGGCGCACTTTATGCAGGCTAAATTCATCTATCAGCGTTTCCAGTTTTTCTTCCTGCTGTATTTTGGTCATTTTGCCCATTTCAAGCACCGCCTTAATATTATCCTCAACCGATAACTTCCTGAAAACCGAAGCCTCTTGTGCCAGGTAACCTATGCCTTTTTGCGCACGACGGTACATCGGGTCGTTAGTAATTTCCTCATCATCCAAAAATATTTTACCCTCGTTGGGTTTTACCAGCCCTACGATCATATAAAATGAGGTGGTTTTCCCGGCGCCGTTTGGCCCAAGCAAACCTACGATCTCGCCCTGCGACACACTGAACGACACGTCATTTACAACCGCGCGCTGTTTGTATTTCTTTACTAAATTATCTGCCCGTAGAATCATTTTTTAATTTTGAATTATTGAGTTAATGAATTATTGATTGTTCACAATCTCTAATCACTAAGCCGCAATCCTTTTATATTTAACTGTATCGATCTTCTTTCTTTCCAGATATTTTCTTCAATGGTATAACAAATATCAAAAGGAACATCCTTTTTTACCTGGTCCATAAATTCGCCCTGGTTAAAGGCTATGCAGGCAAACGCCGGCGAACCTTGCTGCATTACCGCCATTTTCAAATGGTTTTCGCCCACCAGCCCCGCATTGCCGCTAACATACACATTTTTAGTAAGGAATACCGGCGACATGTTCTCCGGCCCAAACGGGGCAAACTGGTTCAATATCCTGAAAAATTTAGATTCCACCTGCTCTAAACGTAATTCGGCGTCAATTTGTATCTGCTGTATCAATTGCTCGGCAGTGATGCTGGCGCTTACCACTTCTTCAAAGCGGTCGATAAACTTTTCTACATTCTCGGGGTGCATAGTCAACCCGGCGGCATATTTATGGCCGCCAAATTGTATCAACAGGTCGCTGCAGCCACATAAGGCTTCATAAAGGTCATACCCCAAAACAGACCGCGCAGAACCGGCCACATGTCCGTTAGAGCGTGTGAGCACCACCGTGGGCCGGTAATATTTTTCAGTTAAACGAGAAGCCACAATACCAATAACCCCCTTATGCCATTCTTCGTTAAAAACAACGGTTGATTTGCGGCTAATCAGTACTTCGTCATTATCTATCATGCCCAAAGCCTCATCCGTGATCTTCACATCATGGCCCTTGCGTTCGGTGTTCCGCAGGTTAATCATATCGCCTTTTATTTGCGCTTCTTCATCCGTACCGGCAATCAACAATTCAACCGCGTGTTTGGCATCATCAATGCGCCCGGCGGCATTAATGCGCGGGCCTAATAGAAACACCACATCCGATATGGTATAACTGGTGCCACGCCCGGCAACCTCCATCAATTTTTTTATGCCGATGCACGGGTCGGTATTTATTTTTTGCAGACCGTAAAAAGCCAGTATCCGGTTCTCGCCCGTTATCGGCACAATATCGCAGGCGATGCTTACCGCTGCCAAATCGAAATAACAACTTACTTCCTCAAACGGGATATCATTCTTTTCGGCATAGGCCTGCACCAGTTTTAAGCCGATGCCGCAGCCTGAAAGTTCTTTATAGGGATAATTGCAATCCACTCGTTTAGGGTCGAGCACCGCGATGGCATCCGGCAGTTCAGCACCCGGTGTATGGTGGTCGCAAATGATAAAATCAACACCCAAATCATTAGCATAAGCTATTTTATCAACCGATTTTATACCGCAATCCAGCGCGATGATCAGCGTAAAACCGTTTTCGGCGGCATAGTCTATCCCTTGTGTGGATATACCATAACCTTCTTTGTAGCGGTCGGGTATATAATATTCAATATTGGTATGATGGTTTTTAAAGAAGCTGTAAACCACAGCTACAGCGGTAGTGCCGTCCACATCATAATCGCCATAAATTAATATCTTTTCGCCACTTTGGATAGCCGCTTCAATACGCAGAATGGCTTTCTCCATATCCTGCATCAAAAATGGGTCGTGCAATAACAATACTTCGGGACGGAAAAAATGGCGGGCCTCATCAAAGGTGTTAATACCGCGATGGATGAGCAGCATACTTAAAACAGGGTCAATATTTAATAGGCCGGCTAAGTTATCCACTATAGCTGCATCCGGCACTTCGCGTATCGTCCACCGTTTATTCATATCTTTGTACTTGAAAAAGTAAAGATACTTATTGAACGCAAATTAGGATAAACATTTTCGCAGCCTCACCTAAACCCTCTCCAAAGGAGAGGACTTTGATTGGCAAAACTAAAAATATTAATTACCGGCTTTAAACCCCCTCTCCTCTGGAGAGGGCCGGGGTGAGGCAGAAAAAACAACTATATAAATGAAAATTTTCGCTTTAGGTGAGGGCTCGTATTCTGTTGATGCTACCAAAAAATTTGTCCCGTTCGATCCGCAAACCGATAACCCTAAAGATCGCCCGGCTTCCCTATTTATCCATGTTAATCCTTTCCTTGTAAAAACTGCTGACGATCTCATCCTGTTCGATACCGGGCTGGGCTATAAAGATACCCGCGATGAATTGTACCTGCACCAGCATATCCGCAATACCGGTTTCGAGCCGGAGGAAGTTACGCTGGTACTCATGTCGCACTTGCATTATGACCATTCGGGCGGGTTGGTAGTTGAGCGTAACGGCAAATTAGAACCCAGTTTCCCAAACGCTACCCACGTAATACAAAAAGGCGAATGGGAATTTGGATTAACAGGCAAGTCATCATCTTACCACAAAGAAATATTTGAGGCTTTGCAGGATAAGGTTAAAATAGATTTTGTTGACGGCAGCGGTGAGTATAAGCCGCGGATTACCTACGAGCTTACCGGGGCGCACTGCCCATTTCACCAGGTTTTTTGGATAGATGATAGCGGCGAAAAGTGTTTCTTCGGTGGCGATGTACTGCCCGAGCCGGAACAGTTGATACGGAGATTTATAGCCAAATATGATTACGATGGCCGCAAAGCGATGGAATTAAGGGAAGAGTTTGGCAAAAAAGCGGCGGCCGAAGGGTGGACGTGCTTATTTTATCATGCACAAAACAACGCGGTAGCTAATGTTACTTATAATGAGGAGCATTTTGGGATAGTACCGGTTTAAAGCGTCACTTCATCTTCCAGCATTTCCCTTATTTTTTCAACGCTTAATGGTTTCGAAACAAAGTTGCGTACCAGCGGGTAGGAGCGGGCCTTACTGATATCATTGCTAAAAACTGAGGAAGAAATAATATATATCCGGCTTTTGCCCAGCGGGTCAATATTAAGGCGTTTGTATTCGTCCAAAAATTCCCATCCGTTCATAATGGGCATATTAATGTCCAGCAGGATAAAATCGGGCAGTTTAGCAGGGTTGTCCCGTTGTATCTCAGAAAGCTCCTCAATGGCAAAACGGCCATTTAAGCAAGCCTTAATATCCGCATGTTCAACAGCTTTCCTAATCAATTTGATCGAAATAAAGTTGTTTATTTCGTCGTCATCAACTAACAGGATACTAACAGGAGTGCTGGGGCTATTCATACAAAACTTTATACGTGATAAATATTAAAAAGTTATATTCCTATTAGTTGCAAAAGTGCATTTTTTTACAAATTCTTTTCAAGGTTATGAAAAAATAATGATTATTCATACCAAAATTTGTAATCGCATTTTACCTTGCAAATCTTCTCTCATGTAAATATAGTGTATTTAAATCATACAACCAACTGCCGCAAATATAGTTGTATGGTATTTTCCAGCCCGTAATACAATGCATCGCTTATTAACGCATGGCCAATGCTCACCTCCTGTAAACCGGGAATATTTGCAGCAAAATATTTCAAATTTTGCAGGTCAAGGTCGTGCCCGGCGTTAATGCCCAGGCCATTTTTTTGCGCAGCTTCTGCTGCTTGCAGATAAGGCGCTATTGCCAATTCCCTGCCCTGCGGATAATGATGTGCATAAGCTTCGGTATATAATTCAATACGGTCGGTACCCGTCTTAGCCGCGCCCTCAACCATTTTAGGGTCAGGATCAACAAATATAGATACGCGTATACCGGCATTTTTAAATACGCCGATCATTTCGGTTAAATAGCTTTCATTTTCCACCGTATCCCACCCATGGTTAGAGGTTATTTGCCCCAAAACATCCGGCACAAGGGTTACCTGCTCGGGTTTGTTGGCCAGCACCAGGTCAATAAATTTTTGCTCGCGGCAGTTACCTTCAATATTAAACTCGGTGGTCACTACCTTTTTCAATTCAAAAACATCATTATAACGGATATGTCTTTCATCAGGCCGCGGATGCACGGTTATGCCCTGCGCGCCAAAACGTTCGCAATCTTTGGCAACCTGTACCAGATCGGGGTTATTGCCGCCGCGCGAATTACGCAGCGTAGCTATTTTATTAATATTGACAGATAGGCGGGTCATTTTTATTTCGGATTTCGGATGTTCAATTTCGGATTTAGAATATAGTATATAAGTTTGCGTTGGAAAGGCGGGTAAAAAAACTAAGCCCTTTCCGGCTGTAAGGCAAAATTACATGAAACAATTAGTAAAACCTTTGGCGTTGTTCCTTTTATTAGCATTACCAGCTATTATAGCCCGTGCCCAGGGAAACTATTTAAAAATACAAAACTACAAAGTATACTATGGCTGGGCCAAACACGCTCCGCAGGACTGGATGATACTGCGCCAGTTTGAAAACGAGGGCAAAACCTACCTGCTGCTGGTTAACCCCCAAACACTGGAAACCAAAATAGATGAGGCCGGTTTTTACCAGGTTAAACCTATGACCATGGAAGAGGCCCGGGCTTTTTTTAAGGGCACGCCTTACCAAAAGACGCTGCAAAAAGTCGAAGCTCAATCCGATAAAATACAAAACGCGGGGATAGGGCGCGGCATGCCCAAACAAGCAGGTATCAGCCTGACGGCCGATCTTTGCCCATCGCACCGCCCGCTGGAAAGACGCATTTTTACCGACATTATTACCGAATTTAAAAAGGTAGAACAACCCGTGCCCATCGCCCTATCTGTAACCGGCGTTTGGATGCGCCAGCACCCGGTAGACCTGGAGTGGTTAAAAAAATTGCAGCAGGACAAAGAAATTTATATCACCTGGGTAAACCATTCCTTTAATCACCGGGTAAGCCCCACGGCGCACCCTAAAGAAAACTTTTTACTGGAACCCGGAACAGATATTAATTACGAAGTGCTGGAAACAGAAAAAGCAATGCTCAAAAACGGGCTGCTGCCATCGGTGTTTTTCCGTTTCCCGGGCCTGGTGTCGGATGAGCGGCTGGTTAAACAAATTACCAATTTTGGGCTCATCCCGGTAGGTACAGATGCCTGGCTGGCCAAAGGGCAGCAACCGCACGCGGGCAGTATTGTATTGATACACGGCAATGGCAACGAGCCTGTTGGCGTAGCCGATTTTATTAACCTGCTGCACTCAAAAGCCAAACAAATAGCCAATAAGCAATGGCTATTGTATGATCTGCGCGAGAGCGTGGGGAATACTGAATATTAAGAGGTAAACAGCTTCCAATGCCCTTCAGAGACGACTTCTATGGTGCTGTCAGTCACTTTAATTGCCGTCTGATCGTCAATCGCATATGATGGCACGGGTATCGTAGCGGCCAGCTTTTCCATGTTGGCCAGTGAATTCTTCGGGAACCACTCATGGTCCAGGTGTGGATGCAATGCAATATCAACTAATCCAAACGACTTATCACTTTCGGCTGGCAACGTATGGTTACCATAGGTGGTTCCATAGCTGGTCATGATCATACTACCAGCGCTCAGGCCCACGTAAACCGTCTTTTGTAGCAACGATGGTAATAGTTCTGCCAGCCCAGACTGCTGCATCCAGTAGCACAGGTATTGGCAGTCGCCGCCTCCAACCAACAAGGCGTCAGTTTCCCGGAGCATAGGCACCCAAAGCTCTTGTTTAATACTGGGTAGAGCCGTTAGCTCCAGCAGGCCCAATGACTTCCATCCCAAATCGCAGAAAGGGTCACCTAATGATCCGCAAATCACCTTTCGTACTATGTCAGCACCGCCAGCAATGGCGTATATGGCGGTAGGGACAAAAAGGGCACTGGCTTCGGCAATCGGTTTGCCCAGGAGGTCAACCAGTGCATTACGGATGCTTTTGTTGCTGATGCCGGCAGAAGTAAGTAGCAGCTTCATGATTTTTCTTTTTAGGGTATATCGTGGTTATACTTGATGGCCTGTTTAAAAGGTTGAAAATAAACTATTGATCGCAAATATTTAAGAACAACTACGACAAAGTGTATCCCTAATAACAGTCCATGCCTGCAGCATCATTATCCGGATGAACAAAATATTAATAACAAGGCGTATATTTAGTCCTCATTTATCAATTATATGTTTGTATACCAATTTAAAAGGGCATTGCTGTTAACCGGCTTTTTATTTGCGAGTTTTTTTGCATCTGCCCAAAACGCGGCGCCTGCAAATACCCACCCCGAATGGTCCGAGCCTTACCAGCCATTCCGAATTGTTGGCAACCTTTATTATGTGGGCACTTATGACCTGGCCTGCTATTTGATCGTCACGCCAAAGGGGAATATTCTTATCAATACCGGGCTTGCTGATTCTGAGCCGATGATCAAAGCAAATATCGAAACGTTGGGCTTTAAGCTGGCTGATACCCGGATACTTTTAACCACACAGGCACATTACGACCACGTGGGCGCAATGGCTGCTATAAAGAAAATTACGGGCGCCAAAATGATGATGGACGAGGGAGACGCACAAACAGCAGCGGATGGCGGCCGTTCGGATTACGTGTTCGGCAACGACTCCAGTACTTATTATTCACCTGTAAAGGCAGACCGGTTATTACATAACGGCGCTATTATAAGGCTGGGCGGAATGCAATTGGTTATGCTCCATCATCCCGGCCATACTAAAGGCTCATGCAGTTATTTGTTTAACGTGAAAGATAAAAAACGGTCGTACAAGGTGCTGATCGCCAATATGCCGAGCATAGTTACCGATAAGGATTTCTCGGCTATACCTGCTTATCCCAATATCAAAAAAGATTATGCCTACACTTTTAATGCGCTGAAAAAACTATCGTTCGACATTTGGCTTTCATCACACGCCAGCCAGTTTGATCTTCATAGCAAACACAAACCCGGCGATGCTTATAACCCGGCTGTTTTTATAGATAGGAAAGGATACGATAAGGAACTCAGCGGCTTGCAGGATGAGTTTTTAAAGAAGATAAAAAGTAAATAGGCTACGAAAAAAAACTACACAGGTAATAACGGCAACTTTTTAAAAGTGTTAGGAATATAGGATTTATCTGGGGTAAGATCATTAAATTTGTATATAAAACTGTTTCTTATGTCTGTAGCCGAAATTAAGCAAACCAAATTAGACCTTATAGCCTGGATAGAGCAACTATCAGATACTAATACCCTTGCTTTTTTAGAGGGATTAAAAGAGTCAAAATCCAGCAATGATTGGTGGGATGATCTTTCCGAATCGCAAAAGGAAAATATCAAGTAGGGAGTAAAAGACGCACAAGAAGGACGTACTGTATCTTCTGCTGAATTTTGGAAAATATTAAAAAATGGCTGAAGAAACTCTGCCCGTTATTTATACCAGTCGGGGGATTGCAGATTCTTTAACTATCAAAAACTTCATCCTTATCAAATTTACCCAAAGGGAAGTAGATAACTTTTACAAAATGTTGGAAACTTTTGAAAGAGTTGTTTCTTCATTTCCTGAAATATATCCCATAAGCTCACAAAATCAAGACGTTCGCCGCGCTGTTTTAAGCAAACAGCTATCTGTTTTTTATACGATTATTGATAATGAAATTTCGGTTATTGGCATGATCGATAATCGGATGGGTTACGATAAATGGCCAAAGATTTGACAACTTTTTAAAAGTTGTCAAATCTAACCGGGGAACGCTACACCGTCAATTTCTTATACTTTATCCTCTTAGGCCCAACATCCCCTAAACGTTTCTTGCGGTTCTCTTCATAATCAGAGTAATTACCCTCGAAAAAGTAAACCTGCGAGTTACCCTCGAAAGCCAGTATATGCGTACAAATCCTATCTAAAAACCAACGGTCGTGGCTAATGACTACGGCGCAACCGCCGAAGTTTTCTAAGGCTTCTTCCAATGCGCGCAGGGTGTTAACGTCAATATCATTGGTAGGCTCATCCAGCAGCAGCACGTTGCTCCCTTTTTTTAGGGTGATGGATAAATGCACCCGGTTACGTTCACCGCCTGATAGTACACCCACCTTTTTCTGCTGATCTGCCCCATTAAAGTTGAACCGCGATACATAAGCGCGCGAGTTTAGCGGGCGGTTGCCCACCATTATGGTTTCCAACCCGCCGGTTACGTTTTCCCATACGGATTTGTTGGGGTCAAGGTCGTCATGCAGTTGGTCTACATAGCCCAGAGCTACCGTTTCACCAACGCGGAAGGTACCTGCATCCGGTTGATCCTGGCCGGTTATGAGCCTAAACAGCGTTGTTTTACCCGCGCCGTTGGGGCCAATGATGCCGACAATACCGGCAGGGGGTAGACTAAAGTTCAAATTATCAAACAGCAGCTTATCGCCATAACTTTTGCTTACGCCGGTGGCTTCTATTACCACATTACCCAAACGCGGGCCGGGCGGGATAAACAGTTCCAGTTTTTCTTCCCTGTCCTTTGTTTCTTCGGATGCCAGTTTATCATAGTTGGATAAACGCGCTTTAGATTTGGTGTGCCTGCCCTTTGGCCCCATGCGCACCCATTCCAGCTCGCGCTCCAGGGCCTTTTGGCGCTTGCTTTCGGTTTTATCCTCCTGTGCCAGGCGTTTTGATTTTTGGTCCAGCCATGACGAGTAATTGCCTTTCCACGGAAGGCCCTCGCCGCGGTCAAGTTCCAGTATCCAGCCGGCAACGTTGTCCAGGAAGTAGCGGTCGTGGGTTACGGCTATAACGGTACCTTTATATTGTTTTAAATGCTGCTCCAGCCAGTCTATCGACTCTGCATCCAGGTGATTGGTAGGCTCATCCAGCAGCAATACATCGGGTTCTTTTAATAACAAACGGCATAAAGCCACCCGGCGGCGCTCACCTCCTGATAGTACCGAAATTTTGGTGTCCGGCTCGGGGCAGCGCAGGGCATCCATGGCGCGTTCCAGTTTGGTATCCAGTTCCCAGGCGTTAACGGCATCAATTTTATCCTGCAGTTCGCCCTGGCGCGCCATCAGCTTATCCATTTTATCGGCATCGCCATAATATTCTTCCAGGCCGAATTTTTCGTTTATCTCTTCGTATTCCTTTAACAGGGCGGTAATTTCGCTTACTCCTTCTTCCACCACTTCGCGCACGGTTTTGGTGGGGTCAAGCTCTGGCTCCTGGCTCAAATAGCCTACGGTATAGCCCGGCGAAAACACCACCTCGCCAATATTGGTCTTATCAATCCCCGCAATAATTTTTAGCAGCGACGATTTACCCGATCCATTTAACCCGATAACGCCAATTTTAGCGCCATAGAAAAAGCTGAGGTAAATATTTTTTAATACCGTTTTTTGCGGGGGATAAACCTTACTAACCCCTGCCATTGAAAATATGATCTTCTCGTCTGCCACCTGTTTAATTATTGAATGAGTGATTGAGTGAATTATTGAATGGGCAAATATAGGAGTAGTTTGCAGTTTTTGGTAGGCAGTTTGCAGTATTGATTTTTAGTTTACCTAACCATATCAACCAAACGCAGTAATTCTTTATCCTCAATATCTGATTGTTGCGACTTATCGTAAATGGATATTAAATAGACTTCGCTGGCTGTTATTGCTAAATAGGTGATTACCCTTGCACCACCCGATTTACCTTTGCCTTTGGAGGAGATTGCAAGCCGTATTTTATAGCAATCGTTACCTAATGATGTACCCTTGTTGGGTTCTAATTGCAATTGGGTTATCAGGCTTTTTATTTCAGCCTTTAATGATGGATATTTTTTGACAAGTCTTTTTAGCTGTTTGTCAAAAGGTGCAATTGTTAAAACACTATAGTTCATTTAACAATTCGCTTGCCGGGCGGCCATTGAGTTTTCCTGCTTTTATTTTTTCGGCAGTTTTAAAAGCCTTTTTAATTTCTTTGATCTCTGCAAAAAGCTCCGCATCGGGTGCAGAAATAGGTTTTACCTTAGCATCCGAATTATTTTTAATTAATTCCATAAACCGGTCGGCTTTTTTATCCTGAATATCAACTAACAATAACATACTTTCTTTTTTGCTTGCTCAAATTTACCAATTAATAGTATTAATAGCAAAACAGGGTTGCTCTGTGAATTAATGATGGTCCCAATAAAAATCGCGGCCCCTGAAGCGGGCACGGTCGGCATCGCGGCCAAGGGGGATAACATAGCCTGCAATGCCGGTAAAAACAAAGCCGCTGTAATCGTGGCTCATTTCATCACGACTGGTGGTTAAAAAATGCTCGCCGGTATTGCTGTTCAAAAAGGCCAGTAGCGGCACCAGCCGCGGACCGGGGTTTCCTGCGTGACGGCGGGCTTAAACTTGCATACGGGCGCAGGGTATCCTATCGAGCGGCCCGGAACAAAAATTCATATGCAAATGATTTTTTTGAGCGGGGGCCAAATAAAGCAAAGTAATCAGTTCCTATCTAAAGTATTTGAAGACTGATAGTTAGTTAGCTAACGCAGCCCAAAATAACAAAACGGGTAATATAGCGTATTACCCGTTTTGTTACTCTTGTAGCTTTATATAAAACGATCAATCATCGTCCCCATCCGCTTTTTTAACCGCTTTTACAAATGCAGCGCGCACGGGGGTGGGTACTTTAACGTTTTCGCCTTTAATGGCTTTCCATAGCATAGTATTCATAATATCGTCCGGAACGCGGTCAACTGCCGTAAAATCCAAACCTTTAGCCATAGCGGCCAGCTTGGTTTTCTTAGGGTTAACATCGTTTAAATTGATGTTTGAGGGGAAGCTGTTAAATGGAGTTTTATCCGGCGTTTTTGCAAAGCTGCGCCACATAGGCGTAGCTGCCGCATCATACTGTGTCATCGGTGGCATACCCAAAAACAGTTCTATTGTACGCAGTATTGAAGAAGTGGAATACATCGTATGGTCAACCTCGTGGTGCTTTACATAGCCTCCGGCAATATAGGCCGTAGTACGGTGCGCATCCACATGGTCTGGGCCGTTTTGTGCATCGTCCTCCACAATAAATATTACGCTGTTTTCCCATATTGGGCTTTTGCTAATGTGTTCAACCAATTTACCAACAGCCAGGTCGTTATCTGCAACATGGGCAAAAGGCGTAGGGCGCCCGGCAGTTGTTCCTTCCGTGTGGTCGCTAAGCATGCGTACGGTATTCAGTTGCGGTAGCGCGTTCTTATTCATCAGCGAATCGAAATCCTTTTCCCAAACCTGGTAACGCTCCATATCGGTTTGTTTCAGGTCGAGCGTGGGGTATGCCGGCGGAAAATGGTTTTTCAGCGAGGGTATCCTCGGGGTATTGTTGGCATTTACAAATTCGCCGTAAGTTCGGTAGCTTACATTAAACCGCTTGGCCTGGTCCCAGATGTATAATTTGTTCAGGGCAGTTTCGCCGATAGCGCCCTGCCCCCTGTTTCCGTAACTGGTAGGCCAGTTTTTTTCGTTAAAATCGGTAGCATAAGCGCCCATGCTCCAGTTATGTCCATCGGCGCTTACTTCGCCGTCTACATAAAAATTATCCAGCAATACAAAGTTTTCGGCTATGGCATGCTGGTTGGGTGTAACCCGTCTGCCAAACAGCAACAGGCTGGTATCTCCGTTGCCTTGTGGCAGGTCAGATAGCACCTGGTCGTAAGTACGGTTTTCTTTCAGGATGTAAAAAACATATTTAACAGGAGAAGGGTCACCAACCTTTAGGGGAACAGGATTTCCTTTTTCACTTACAGCAGTGGCTTCCTGATCCTTATTATATGGTGTATTATGGTATACCGCCTGCGAGTAAACTGATAATTCTTTTTCACCGGGAGCAGGAATAACACTTAACGTTCCCATTAACAAGCCGCCGCCTATATACTGAACAGGCTGTGTCTTGAGCGTATCGCCGCCATGAAGTAATACCGCCTGTTTTTGATCGATAGGATTAGGGCCATGCGGGTTGGGGAGCGATGAAAAGCCTTTGGCATTTGCTACATATAATTTCGAATCGATAATACGTACTACACTCGGATACCACCCGGTGGGTATAAAACCGAGCGAACTGCTTGATCCCGGCTTAGCTACATCAAATACAGCCAGGCAATTATTATCGGCATTGGCAATATATAAGGTTTTGTCGTCATTACTTAAGGCGACAGAATTGCTGGTAGTACCGCTTAATTGGGTGGGGTATACGGCGGTATTCAGCGTTTCGAGTACTTTAGATTTTTTCAGGTCGATTACCGAAACTGTGTTATCATTAGCATTGGCAACATAAAGGTATTTTCCTGTACGCGAAATACACATATCGTTAGGATTATCGCCCACGGCTATCGAATCAACCAGTTTATTCTTTTCTACATCGTACACTGCTACTTTATCGCCGCCCCAAAGGCTAATATACAATTCCGCCCGATCCGGCGATAACAGGCAGGTATAAGCCTCCGTGCCAAGCGCTATTTTTTGTTGTATGGCTTTGGTTTTTAAGTTGATAAGATAAAGGCTGTTATCCTGCTTGGTTACAACGTATAATATGCCTTTTTTATCATCGAGAGCCAGGCCGGTGGGCGAGATGGATACAGCGCCCTTTTGTTTGGTCCAGGCGTCGCCTAATTTGAGTGTGTCTTTGCCACAAGTTTGTTATTGCTGATGGCATAACGCACTATCCAGTTATTGTCGCCACCTGAAGCATAAAGGCTCTGCTCATCGTCGCTGAACACCAAACCACCCCAGGCTTTGCCAATGACTACATTATCCAATTCTGTATCGTTCTTTGCATCCAGTAGTTGTATGGTTTGGGTGCTTTGCCCATTGTTGGTAACGGCCGCATAACGGTGGCTGCGGCTTACGGCTATATTTAACGGCAGATCGCCCAGCTGGAGGCTTTTGCCTACCGGGGTTAGCGACCAGCCATTGGGCAGTTTTACCCTATTTTTTTCGACAGAGGCAAGATCCTGCGCCCGCAGGCCGGTTGCCGTTAATAAAAGGATGATGATGAAAATATTTTTTTTCATAGGTGTAAGTTTAGTAGGATGATGAACTGATTTAACCATACCAAAAGTATAGGATCAGCCCATGATTTTATGGCTTATAAACATTATTATAAATTGAAATAATTGTTACAGATAGGTTAAGGGGTCAATATAGGTTTAAGCCAATTTTCCCATTTAGCCCGCTAAACAAACAAAGCCCATACTGTTACGTACGGGCTTTGTTTGTGAATGCTTTATGAAACAGTATATAAATTAATTTTTATATATGATATTCATAATACTATCTCCCACCTTTGCCCTGTAATGGCTATGTTCATAGTAATTATATTTACTGTCTGTAAAAGAGTTCTTTCCTGAAAAATCATATAATTTATCTCCAAAAAGGCCATTTAAAATAGTCATATCCTCTTTCGAAAATTTAATTTGTTCATAAAGTGGGCTAAGAACAACTTTATAATTTGTTTTATGCCTTTTTAATATCTCTGTTATTTCTTTTAGCATATTAAAGATTTGAGGATTTATTCTCTTTATTGAATCTATCCTTTCTTTCGGCCTACTATAAAACTCAGATTCTCTTTTCGCATAATATTCGGCAGGATTTTTATTTATTGCTTCTTCAAATATACTTAGATGTTCATCTAAGAAATTGTTTTCCACGTTAGGAGCTATGGGCACTTCACGAATATTCCCTTCCATAAAACTTTGGTAATGATTAGTGATTTTAAAATACCAATAGTCGAATAGAAAAGACGGATTGAGATAGGATTTAAAAAATGTAGTTTGAAATATCAATTTGCTCTCTGATGAAATAACAGGGTCTTTAAGAAAAAGATGTCCATTTTGATTACCGGTATAGGTAAAAGATTGATCGCGACAAATAATAATTAAAGCATTGTCTATTTTACAGTTTGTACGATCAAGATATTTTAATTTGCACCATATGCCAAATATGTTTTCTGAAGCAGCATCAAACAGAAATGGGCGGGCATCGGCTGGAATATGTTTTTTCCACGAATTTTCCCCGAAAGCCATTGTTCTGGACGAACCAAAAATATAGGAATTGAAATTGCTTTTTTTGTTGTTATTAATAAAGGTTTCAGTGCTCACAAAGTCCCTATCTAATTGAACATGAGAATTTGAATAACTGTTGTATTTGTATAAAACTTGAAAAGGGTCAAAATAAAAATAAGTGATTAATATTATAACTAAAGGAATTATACCTATTAGCATAAAGGAGAAAAGATTTGATAAAAACTTATTCATAGTTAAAATTGAAAATAAATAAATTGTTGCTCAGACCCCGAGAAAAGAAATATTAATATAATGAGTATGTAATAACCAATCCACCTGGCCGATCTGTGCCAGCTAAGTGCGGTTTTTTCAATTGCGTAGGCGCTTTCCCTGCCTAACCATTCAATAATTATAAAACCTATCAGCAATATAATTAAGGATATTTTCGGCAATAACGGGTTGGTAAACAATGATCTTGAAAATGTTTCTGAAATGTATTTGAACGCATCTGCAACAGTTTTTGCACGAAAAAATATCCACGCAAATACGGTTAAACCAAAGGTTAGCAACATGCTGAAAAATTCACTCAAACTGGGAAAATATTTACCCTGTGCTATAGTTTCTATGTTATTTCTATTTCTGTTTAGCAGCATTAAAGGTAAAAAGTACAGGGCATTTAACGCACCCCAAATAATAAATGTCCAATTGGCCCCGTGCCAAAATCCACTTATTAAAAAGATGATAAAAATATTTCTTATTTTTAGCCATAAGCCGCCCCTGCTTCCTCCTAAAGGAATATACAAATAATCTCTAAACCAGGTTGTAAGTGAAATATGCCACCTTCGCCAAAACTCTGCAATGTCCCTGGAAAAATATGGAAATGCAAAATTACGTAAAAGCTCGATCCCTAAAAGCCGGGCTGTACCTAACGCAATATTTGAATATCCTGAAAAATCGCAATATATCTGAAAGGCAAACAAGACCGCGCCAATAACATGGGTACTTCCCGAATAGGCGCCAGATTTGTTGAAAACCATATTAGCATATTCCGCACAATTATCGGCAATAACTACTTTTTGAAACAGTCCCCATAAAATCTGCCTCAATCCATCAACAATATTTAAATATTTAAAATGTCGCTCTTTTTTAATCTGTGGCAGTAAATGCGTAGCTCTCTCAATCGGCCCGGCCACTAACAACGGGAAAAAGCATACAAATACAGAATAATCAATAAAATTTCTTTCGGGTTTTATCCTTTCTTTATAGATATCTATTACATAGGATAATCCGTGAAATGTATAAAATGAAATGCCTATTGGCAATATAATGTTTAGCGTGGCAGGATGCACTTGTACGCCTAATAAATGTAATTCATCGGCAAAAGAATTAACAAAAAAATTGTAATATTTAAAAACGCCAAGAAAGCCAAGATTTATAGTGACGCTTAGGACAAGCCAAAACTTTCTTATGCTTTTACTACTACTATTGTCCATTTTTAACCCTGTATAATAATCTAACAGGGTAGAAAATATAAGTAGAAAAAGGAACCGCCAATCCCAGCAAGCATAAAAATAATAGCTGGCTACGAATAACAGTATATTTTGAATTTTTAGGTTTTTCGAGGTTAGAAACCAATAACAAAAAAAAACTATTATAAAAAAAATTGCAAAGGTTAGGGAATTAAATAACATAATAAGTAACTATCTATAAATGGAATAATAATAAATGTCACCTGATATTTAACAACATGCAACTTATATCTCTTGTATGTTAAAAGTAATGATAAAAAATTATTAATATGTTGGGTAGAGTAATTTGCCCGAATGTAAACAAATCATACCAGTTTTAAGGATGATACCATCAATTAAAACAATTCTCCGCATTTTGTATCCAATAAAATATATATCGTTTTATTGTGGCGCGGATGCTGTGTAAGTATTTCCGCTAAACGTAGTCGGCGAGGCTAAATTCCAAAATACATTTGGCGCTGGTACAGGGAACCAGTTATAACCAACATTATTGGTCACCGTTGTATGGCAACCCATTAAACCAAACTGATAGTTATCTATAAATGTGGCCGGGTAACCGGTCCATTTGGAGGTATTTAAATTTCCGGCAATATTACTATCCACTATCAGGTCGGCATACGTTGTTACTCCCGGTATTGCGTAACTTGCAAACTCCTGCATCTCAAATGCCGCGTAACGCGACGAGCCTATACAAGTATTATTATGGATATGGCAGGTTTTTGGCGTAGTTCCAAAAGTTATCGGCCAGATGCCTATAGCATGGCCTTCATAATTCGTAAACTTATTATTATAGGCATCGCCGTTGCCCGACATCATAAACAACCGGTTATCTAAGGTGCTATTTGGATTAATATTGCTAATTACGTTATTGAAGATTTGGAAACCGTCAACAGCATTACACTGCACCAGGTCTGCGGGGTCTCCCCCGGTATAAGTATTGCCGCTTATAACCAAATTTTTAACTAAGTTGTTTACTTGTCCGTTGCCAACGCCTCCACCTAAGTTGGTCTCACCACAATTAGTGAAAACGCAGTTGGTTATGCTGAAATTTAAAAGGTTTACCGTATTATCTGTCTTGTCCCAGATTAGGTTTGGTCCACCGCTAATTGATATTCCCTGGGCGCAATTAGTAAAGGTTAAATGGTCAAGGGTTAGACCAACCATCCTGCTGTTTATATTTACCATCCTGTACCCATTATTCTGAGTTGTGAAATTTGAAATAACAACATTGGTAAGGTTAGTTAAATTAAGGCAATTGTAATAACCATTATTACCCGGTAAATTACCTTCTAATATTACACCTGTTCCGTCCACAGTCACACCTGATAAATTTTGAATAGTTACACCAGCTAAATAGGTGCCGGCCTTAACTATTATAGTAGTACCTGCAGCATATGTTGTTACCTTCCCATCAATCGTTACTGGATTCTTGCCATCGCCTACATTCACAATAGGCCCCGCGGGCGGCGTTACAATGGGTTGTGTAACTACAGGGGGAGTTACAACAGCCCCAACATCGGTAATTGTACCTTCTGACTTCTTTCCACAAGAAACACAAGAAATAAAAAATGAAAATATAATTAGAACTGGCAGGAATGATATGCGATATGAGACCTTCTTCATAAGTTTAAATTTAACGCAGCAATGCCATGGCATGGCCGGTACATTAAAAATTAGGGGTTAATTAAAATTATTAGTTATATGACAATTATGTTAATAATTACACCGTTGTACGCTATTAAATTAAAATAGTTACAATCATGGTGTTTGGCACGTAATTTGATTATTGAAACTGTAATCTATGCCAAAATTTTGTTGAACATTTTCAACGGGGGCAATTTATTTGTTTTTTTTCACATTTGCAATTTTTATCGGCAAAAATTGCAAATGTATGCGTAGAAGTGGTTAAAAGTAATATTAATTGCAATAATTGCTTAAAAAAAACGTTAGCTTACTTTTTTAATCCAGGCCAAGCTTTTCAACCATACTTTGAGTAAGCGGTTTTGTAATACATGATTTGACAAATGAGTAACGTTTAGCGTGCTCAATATCTCCCCTGTCAATTGTGGATGATAATATATATACTACTATTTTTTTACTTAAATTGGGATAAAGCCCTTTAAATTCATCCAGGAATTCCCATCCGCTAAATTCGGGCATAAATATATCTACCAGCATTACATCCGGTAAACCATCCGGATTAGATTTGTTTTTTTCTAAACTATTCAGCGCATCCCTACCGTTTAAAAAACAGGTTATCTTTTTACAATCAGTATAATTTTTAATTAAACTTTCAACAATCAGATGTTCATACTCATTGTCATCAATGTAAAAAAGGTTTTCACACATAAGTGTACGTTTTAATGTTAATCACGATAAATATAGCCTTAATTTTAATTATACTAAAGTCATGGGGGATTACAATAATTTAATTATTGTACATTTTCATTAAAATTAAATATAATTTTGTTATTTTACCTAAATATATTTGTCAAAAAAAACAATAACCGTACAGTTAATAATTTAAATTTTACTTTTATATTAGTCGCCAATAATGAACCTATTGCTTAAGTATTAATTGTTTTACTGAGCATACTAACTTGATCATACATCCTAGTGAAAATATATTAATGAGGGTTGCTTGTTTAATAATCACCTATACATCTGCCAGGCAAATTTACAGACTTGTTCAAAAACTTGACAATGGCCAGTTTGATTTTTATATCCATGTAGACAAAAAAATTGACCTGGAAACTCACCAGGAATTATTTAACATGCAGAATGTTTATTTTGTTAAAGAACGGGTAGATATAAAATGGGGCAGCATAACAAGTGTGAATGCAACCATTAACGGGTTAAAACAAATTGATGCTTCAGGAATAAAATATGATTTCATTAATTTAATGAGCGGGCAAGATTATCCTATTAAATCTGCCACATACATTATCAATTTTCTGAAAGAAAATATTGGTAAACAATTTATTCACTATAAAGACTTTAAAGATTGGCCGGGCGCTGAAAAACGCATGAATCAATATTTTTTAACAGATCTAAAAATTATTGGTAAGTTTAGGCTTCAATGGTTAGTTAACTCATTTGTAAAAAAGCGGAAACTGCCCGAAGATATTACCATATACGGATACTCAACTTTTTGGACTTTAAGCCAGGATTGCGCAATGTATATTGTTGATTATTTAGAAAATCATATTTCGTTCAGGCAATTTTTTACTTATACTTTTGGCAGTGATGAATTGGTGTATCAAACAATAATTATGAATTCGGCGTATAAAAATGCTGTTGTGAATAATAATTACCGTTATACAGATTGGTCACAGGGGGGATATAGGCCAAAATTTTTGAAAACGGAAGATTTTGAAAATATTATTGCCTCTGATTGCATTTTTGGCAGAAAATTCAATATAGATATTGATGAAAATATTTTGGATATGATTGATAGTTACAATACTAAACACCCTTTATAAAAATCAATGGCTTATATTATAAATTTAGAACACTACGCAGACGAAAGGGGCACACTTACCGTAATAGATAAGGTGTTGCCGTTTGAAATCAAGAGATCGTATTATATAACCGGCGTTAATCATTTACCGCGCGGGGGCCATCGTCATATAAAATTGGTAGAAGCCGTTATTTGCATGAATGGCAGTTTCACTGTTGGTATTGATGACGGCGTAAACAAACAGGAAATAATATTAGATAGCCCGCATCAATGTTTGATTGTTGAAGTTGGCGAATATCATACCTTTTATAACTTTAGCCCAAATGCCATATTAGTGTCCCTGGCTTCGACCCATTACGACTCTTCTGATTATATATACGAACCTTATTCCTGATATGATTCCTTACGAAGACCTTAAGCTCTTAAATGCCCCGTTTAAACAGCAATTTCAGGATAAATTTAATAGCGTATTAGAAAAAGGTTATTATATTTTGGGTGACGAAGTTGCTTTGTTTGAAAAGCAATTTGCCGGGTTTAATTCTGCGCCCCATTGCGTTGGAGTTGCCAATGGGCTTGATGCCATCGTACTTTCTTTAAAAACCTGTAATTTCCCCGAAGGCAGCGAAGTAATAGTACCTGCCAATACCTTTATTGCCACCATACTGGCTGTATTGCAATGCAACTTAAAACCGGTACTGGTTGAGCCCGATATACATACCTATAATATCGATCCTAAAAAAATAGAACAGGCTATTACCGCCAATACAAAAGCCATTATTGTGGTACACCTTTATGGTAAATGTTGCGATATGGATGAAATTGTCCGGATCAAAGAAAAACACAATTTGTATTTGATTGAAGATAGCGCGCAGGCCCATGGCGCCACATACAAAAAAAAACTGGCCGGCACCTTTGGAGAGTTTGGCACTTTTAGTTTTTATCCTACAAAAAACCTGGGTGCATTAGGCGATGGCGGTGGTATAATTTGTAAGGATGATACGCATTACAAAAAACTATTGCAGTTACGTAATTACGGCTCTGATAAAAAGTATTATAACGAGGTAATTGGCTTCAATTGCCGGCTTGATGAAATGCAGGCGGCTTTTTTAAATGTTAAGCTGGCTTTTTTAAATCAAATTAATACCCATAAAAACAAGCTGGCCGATTTGTACCTGCAAAATCTCAACTCCAATTTTATTTTACCGGTTAAGCACAGTGATTATTACGATGTATACCATATTTTTAATATCCGCCATCCACGCAGGGATGAATTGAAAGACTATCTTGAAAAAAATGGTATCGGTACAGCTATTCATTACCCGGTGGCCCCACACAAACAAAATGCGCTGAAGCATTTATACACAGGCCAATCGTTCCCAATTTCTGAAGAAATACATAATACAACATTAAGTTTGCCCTGCTCTTATTTTCATACCGAAGATGATGTATGGAAAGTAATTAATGCTTTAAACAAATTTTAAAATTAACAAGGATTAATGAGTGTTGCCAATATCACAGTTATAGGCAGTGGAGCCGCTGCCACAACTACGCTAATTGAGCTTTTAAACAAGCTTATAGCGCAGCCCGCCAATGGCGAAACACTAAATATTACCATTGTTGAAAAATACCCGGAGTTTTTTAAAGGCATTCCGTATGGTTCGCGTTCATCAGTTAATGCATTAACTATTACAGCTGCAGCTGATTTTGTTTATGTTGAAAGTGAGAAAAAGCTATTTAATGACTGGCTTAAACATAACCATGATGAGTGGACAAATAATTACCGTTTAAACGGAGGCCTGGCTGCAGAGGTTTGGCTTGAAAAAAACTTACCGCTTATAGCAAATAACCGATGGGATATCGTGTATATTCCGCGGCATGTTTTTGGCATTTATATGCAAAACAAACTGCTTTCGCTTTTAGCAATAGCAGAAGAAAAACAATTGGTTAAAGTTACTTTAATACAGGCAGAAGCCATTGACGTTAAATTAAACGGCGATGCCATATATGAAGTTACTTTAGAGAGCGGGGATAAAAAAATATCGGTTATTAAAACCCAAAAATTGGTTATAGCGATGGGGTCGGCACCTGTTAAAAACAATGCCGAAGAAACGGGCACCAATAGCCCGTATATTTATATTAATGAATTGTACGAGCCTTCTTTAGACGACAATTTAAAAAAGCTAAACTATGCGCTTGCCCAAACACCTGTTGTTAATGACAGGAATGTTTTGATAATAGGCTCAAATGCAAGTTGTATAGAGCTTTTGTATTTATTAGATCATCGTCCTGATATTTTAGACAATATTAATAAGATCACAGTCATTTCAAGGGCAGGCATATTACCTTATTACCTTTCGGAAGAGGAACTTGATGATTATCCATGCAAAAACCTGGATGAGCTTAAAATTACAGGTAATTACAATGTGCATACGCTTGTTGCAGCAGCCAAGCAGGATATGGGTGCTGCCATACAGCATACGGTTTTTATTAACCATGCAAACCGAATAATTGGTTATACTATTGAATTGCTGAACATGCTTGATGAAGAGGCAAAAAACATATTTTTTAGTATATACGGGCCGCAAATAACCAAACTGATAAGACGATCTGGGCCTGCTTACAAAGGTTCAGCAGATAATTTGATCGCTGCTAAAAAGCTTGAACTGGTAAAAGGTAATTTTTTAAGTATAGAAAAGGGACTCAACGGAGGTTTTTTAAACTACGAAGAGCCTGCCGACGATCAACATAAATATCTTTCTTCTTTTAAAGTCATTGTAAATTGCTCTGGCTCAAACAGCCTGCAAACAACTTCTTCCCGGTTACTGTCTAATTTGATCAGTAAAAAAATTGTTGGCCTTACCTTGTCAGGAGAAGGATTAGTAGTTAACGAAAAGTTTGAAGCAGCCCCCAATTTGTATATTATGGGGCCATTATTAGCAGGCAATGTTAATAAAATAATACATTTCTGGCATTTAGAAAATGTATCCCGCTTATTATACCTGGCCCCTTATCTGGGTGATCAACTGATCAAATAGTTACTTTTTTTTCATTCATTAACGTTGCCATGTCAATTTTCAGGTAAACTAAAATATTCTCTAAAGAATCGCATAGTTCATCAGCAAGTAACGTGAGTTTTTCATTACTGTGATTTTCGTAATGTTCAAGATCCTTAATAACTTGCGTCAATGAGTCGACATGAATATGCACTAAAGATGTTTTTATTTTATGAACAATTTCGCCTACTTCTTTCCAACTGTTCTTTTTTGCTAAAGATTGAATGTTTTCCCTTTCAGAAGAAAGCATGCTTATCAATATGTTTAATACTTTATTAAACAAAACATCATCATTTTTACTTAATACCTTAATGGCAGATAAATCATAAATTGCTTTGGCTTGCGGCGCTTCCTGTTGTTCAGCAATATCCGTATTGTTCTTACCGGCACTATTTCCGGCCAGGTTTAATACCGAAATTAATTTATCATATAAATGCTTTTCAGAATAGGGTTTAAGTATAAAGTCATTCATTTTAACGCTTTTATACTTTTGTATATCGCCTTTCATGGCCCCTGCGGTAAAGGCCACTATAGGTATATTTGCCTTTACCGGGTTTTGCATATTCCTTATGTATTTTGCTGCAACCAAACCATCCATTTCGGGCATTTGAATATCCATTAAAATAATGTCATAATCATTTTCCTCTAATTGCCTTATGATCTTGATGCCATTATCAACCATATCAATTTCACAACCCCATGACTCAAGTATGTTTTTTATCAAAAACTGGTTTAGTTCAACATCTTCACCTACCAAAACCCTTATTCCCTTAAGTTTTGACGGATCAAAAGCTACAGGCTGATTTTCAACAAGCGGATAGTCTGAGTTTTTTTCATAAGTTAAAGTGAAAACAAATTCTGTCCCTTCACCCAACTTGCTATAAACCTTAATATGCCCACCCTGCATCTCAATTAGTTTTTTACAAATTGAAAGGCCGAGGCCGGTACCTCCATAATTACGTGTAGTGCTTAATGAAGCTTGTACAAATGGCTTAAATATTTCTGAAAGATTTGTTTCACTTACCCCTATACCGGTATCTTTTATAGAAAATGCAATTTTAACCCTATCATCCAGGTCCTGCACCATATTAACGGTAACGTTAATTGAACCAACTTTAGTAAACTTTATAGCATTGCTTAACAGGTTGGATAAAATCTGCGAAAAACGGTATTGGTCCCCTCTAACTACCAGGTCCTTAGATATATTATCGTGGAAGAAGATTTCCAGGCCTGCTTCTTTCGCTTTATGTTGAAATAGTTGGATGGTCCTGATAACTTTATGTGAAATATTAAAGGGATGGCTTTCAAAACCTATTTTTCCAAAACCGATCTTTTCAATATCCAGGATATCATTTATCAATATCAGCAGGCTATTTATCGACTCGGAGCTAAGCTTAACATAATGCTCCTGTTTCTCATCTAATTTAGTTTTTAGCAAAAGATTATTTAAGCCCAATATCCCGTTGATGGGAGTGCGTATTTCGTGGCTCATATTCGCTAAAAAGAACTCCTTTTGTTTAGACAGGTTTTCCGAGGTTAGCTTGGCAAAGCGCAATTCTTTTTCGATTTTTACCCGATCCGTAATATCCTGCGAAAATCCGATTATATAGGAGGTGGAGTCTGATTCTTCTACTTTATAATTTTGGTAATAGAGATATAATATCTGATCTGCATTTTTAGGTAAAATGCGGAAAATACCCTTACCGCCGCCTTCATTTATAACCTTGTCTAAATAGTCGGTCTGGAAATGCCTGCGGTCAAATGCCGGAAGAAAATTCTCGATATTAACACCTATAATATCCTCTTCGCTATACCCAAGGATATTTTGCGCAGCGGGGTTACATGAAAGTAATTTCCCATCAAGGGTATGGGTATAAAGCAAAGCCGGGCTATGCAGATATAAATCACGGTATCTTTTTTCGTCAATTATTAATTGATCTATGGCTGCTCTGTCAAGTTCACCTCCCTTGCCTTTAAAAGCTGTGGGTTTATTATTTAAATAGGGCACACTTCTTTGCAGATCGCCATAAAATATAGATTGATTTGCACCAAAATATTCAAGTTTACCGTAAAACAAAATTTCAGGGTTGGCTTTTAATTGTAGGGCGAAAGTGCTTTTTATTAATTTGGATGTAATGCTTTGGCTTGGATCATTTGGTGCGGTATTCTTAATTAAGAAAATGTCGGCAAAATCACGGTCATTTACAGAACCGGTAAATTCGGCTATTTTATTGCTGCATGATGTCAATGAAAAATTTTCATCAAAAACCAGGTAATATGGAAAAATTTGATTAAGTTGTTCCGTGTTAAGGGTAAAGTTCATATTTAACTATTATTATAAATATAAGTTAAATATACTGAAACAAAAGGTTTTTCATTATGCAAAATTGAAAAAAATTGCAATTTAACCCTTACACACTTATTAATATCGTTGTAGGTTCGACATAAAATTAATTCGTAAATTAAAAAACAAGTGTGACAGCCACTAATTTTAATTTAAAAATCTATCTAAAAACCTTTTTTGACTACCTTTACGTATAGTTACTTAAATAATATAATAGCGCATCTGTCTTATCAGGCTACAGAGAAAACAATGACAAAGTAAATACCCAATTAACATATTACATTATATTAAAATGGCAAATCACTTAGTAAGCTTGAATACAATTCTTGTTAGTCAATTATCAAAAACATTACGTTAAATTTTTGTTCAAATATATATGGGCCTTTCTACTTCTGCTAAAACCAAAATTTTAATTATTGAGGATGACGCGTATATGCAACTTATATTATCAGAGTTTTTAAATCATATTTATGAAATAGAAACCTGCAATAATGTACTTGATGCGCTTAACTATCTGCAAAACGGCAATATGCCTAATCTGATCATATCCGATTTAAACACACCAAATTTTAGTGGTTTAGAATTAATTGCCCAGCTTAAATCGAGTAGCTTTTTCAAAGCTATACCTGTTATCATCATATCCGGCGACGATTCTTCAGATAAAAGAATACAATGTTTAAACGCCGGGGCCGATGACTATATTGTTAAGCCATTTAACCCGGCCGAACTTGAGGCACGTGTAAGAGTTGTATTAAAAAGAACCGGAAAATAACAAAACCATTACCATGCCTAACCTATCTTCATCAAACGAGAACAACTTTATTGTACTGATAAACTTTGATGAGAATGATTCTTTAATAATTAATAACTGCAACTTTCATCAAAGGCAATTACTGCATTTTAATAATGTAGTAGAAATGATTGCCAGCTGGGAAGACAAAAAATTTGATGTTGTAGCGGTTATCTCTAAAAGTGAGATATTAGGTAATTTTGGTACCAACATAGTGGAGACGCTTGATAAGAAGGAGTTTCCGCGCGTACCGGTTTTTTTAGTGGTGACCCATTTTAATGAAAACCTGCGCAATATAGCCATGAACGGAAGGATAGCCGATGTTTTTGAGTCGCCTTTAATAGCTGAGGATATACAAACGAGGGTGAATTTTATTATTGATTACTGGACTACCTTACAAACTACTTTTAAAAAGAAAGAGAATTCTTCTTATAAAACGCCTATTGGCAAACGGGTATTTGATATCTTGTTTTCGGGTACTATATTACTATTGCTTTCGCCCGTTTTTCTCCTGGTTTATTTAATTATCAGGATCGGTTCGCCCGGGCCCGCATTTTATTATTCTTATCGGGTTGGAACCGGGTACCGTATATTTAAATTTTATAAATTCAGATCGATGTATATCAATGCCGACCAACGGCTAAAAGACCTGAAACATTTAAACCAATATGATGATGCCAATGTGCTAATTGAGCCGGAGCTTAAGCTGGAGAAAAATCTATGCGGCGATTGCCAGTCATACGGTAAGTGCCAGTTCCCTTTATATGCTGATAATACCACGATGTGTGAGAAGGATTATATAAAAAGCTCAGCAGCCGGCTCTGCGTTTATCAAGATTAAAGACGATCCGAGGGTAACTAAAATTGGCAATTTTATTCGTAATTCAAGCATTGATGAATTGCCGCAATTGTGGAATGTACTTATTGGCAATATGAGCATTGTTGGTAACAGGCCCTTACCTTTATATGAAGCCGAAAAATTGACCACGGATAAATATTCGCTCCGCTTTAATGCACCTGCAGGTATAACCGGATTATGGCAGGTAGAAAAAAGGGGCAAGAGTGGGATGAGCGAAGAAGAAAGGTTGCTTTTGGATAACTCTTATGCGTTAAATCACAGCTTTAAAAATGATATGCTAGTCATATTGAAAACTATACCGGCTTTGTTACAAACAGAGAACGTTTAAAAGATCAGTAGTCTTAATGTTTTATTTTTGCTAATAAAAATTTATAGTAAAAATAAATTAATATTAGCGTATTACCTGCTTTTAAATGCTTTTTTACGGCAGTATGAAGATTAGTACCTACATCTGCTGATGCCGTTTTGTTATTTCCGTCAGAATGAAATGTTCCGAGTATTGCATCGACTTTTACCACATTAAATCTTTCATACGCTTTAAGTAAAAACCAAATGTCCATTGAAAAATGGTCATCAATAGGAAAATCACCTATTGATGCCTGTACATGACGCTTATAAAAATAGCTTACAGGATTGTTTGGAAACTTATTTAACCAATACTGCACAATATCCAGGTACTTAGGTGATGGCACCCTGGTTAAAGTTCCTTCAGAACTAATAAATACCAGGTTTCCTAATATTATATCTGCCTTTGGAAAGTTTGCAAACTGCATTATCACATTTTTAAAAGCATTGGGGGCAAATTCATCGTCGGCATTCAAATAAACAATAATATCTCCGCAACTCATTTTAAATGCCCCATTCATCGCATCAGACTGGCCTTTATCGGGTTTTGATACATATTTCAAATGGTTATATCTATTAATGATAGAAAGTGTATCATCGGTTGAACCACCATCCATTATGATATGTTCATAGTTTTCATAATTTTGGGCAATAACGCTTTGAATTGCCCGCTCAATATATTTACCTGAGTTGTATGATGGTGTTAATACGCTTATTTTCATGCTAATAATTAAAAATCATATCAACCGCCTAATTCGACTTTAGCATTGGTAAATTACATTAATTATAGGTAACCCAACAATTGTCAAACGTTAATTAAAAGATTTAAACTGATAATCTCATGATTTTCTTTTAGATTTCTCCCACGCAGAGCTTTGGTTCTTCCGGTAATATTTTAAAAGGCCGGCTAATATGGCATAATTCATAATACAAAAGTAATACGGCACAAACAGGGCCTTAATGCGAATGTTTTTGCGCTCGAAATACAAGCCAACCAGGCTTAACCCATAAAACGCAAGCTGCAAACCAAAAAAGATCTCGTAAAACGCCGATCCGGTATTAAATGCAATTATTGGGTTTAATACAAATACCAGGATAAGCAAAAATGGTGTAATAGTCCAGCGTAAAACACGGTGGCTTATGTATTGGAAAGTAAATACGGGGTTTAAAAAAGGGTTGGCAGCTCTTTTTAAGCGTAAAATAGACTGTATGCCTCCGGCGGCTATCCTTACCTTTCTTTTCAGCTCTTCCTTAATATTCATCGAGGCTGTTTCCATGGCGTAAGCATTGGGCTCGTAGCCTATAATATAACCATTCTCTGCTATTCGCATGGCTATCATATGGTCGTCAATAATTGTGTCATGCTCCACTGGCTGATAAAGGGCAGTCCTGATGCTAAATAGCTCGCCTGCGGCGCCCACATTTGAATATAACGCATAATCCCATTTTTTGAGTGCCGATTCATACTTCCAGTAAAAGCCTTCGCCGGCCGAACTGGCATCGGCAGTTTCACCTACAATAATTCTCTTTTCGCCGGCAACGGCCCCTACTTTAGGGTTTTGATAATGCTTCACCAATTCTATAACAGCATCTTTATTTAAGAAAGTATTAGCATCTGTAAATACAGCTATTTCACCTTCAATAAAAGGAACAGCCCTTTCAATTGCTGCCATTTTTCCTGCACGCCTATCCTCATGCATTACGGTTATTCCTGTGTATGCTCTTAGTTTTTCGGCAGTCCTGTCTGTAGATCCATCCGTAATAAAAATAACCTGCAATTTATCCTTCGGATAATTTAATTCGGTTGTATTAATTAATTTATCAAGGATAATATCTTCCTCGTTATAAGCAGCAATGAGTATAGTTACTGATGGGAGGGGGGCATTTGCGTTAAACAAAAAAGGCTTTTTAAATGCCCTCTTTATTTTAACCAATCCATATAAAACAAACCCATAGCCAACATACGTGTAAACAACCAGGAAAATGCTTATCCAAAAAATTATTACCATTATATCTTAAAGCCTAATTTATTGCTATTTGTTGAATGGGTGATATTCCATAAAACGCCTTTAAACACCCATTTGATCAAATCTTTCCTGCCGTTTTCTATATATAGATAAATTTGCTTTGGGCACGCTATGGTTACGTAATACAAAGAAAATATTAATGTATTCAACAACCCGGTGTTTCTTCTAATAAAAAGCATCCGGTTCCTGGTCATAAAGTAGGTTTTAATATTGCTTTCTTTTCCTACGCTCATTGACTCTTTGTGCAATACGCTGGTACGGCCTGTGAACCAGATTTTTTTGCCCGCCTTTTTAAACTTTTCGCACCAATCCAATTCCTCATAATACAAAAAGTAATTTTCTTCCATCAGCCCCACTTCATCAGCGTCTTTTTTGCGGCACATTACAGCAGCGCCATGGCAAAAAGCAGTTTGCCTGCTATCGTTGGCGTATTGACCCGTATTTATGTCAAAACTACCTATGCCGGCATTTCTGCAGGTTACATAATTCATTTCTGTAAAGCCTGCGTATTGAATTATTTCGGGATTATCAAAATATAGCAGCAAGGGAGAGATCAATCCTATATCAGAATTATTATCTAATTCTGCACTTAGTTCGCTAACCAAATTTGGGGTAATCTCGGTATCATTATTTAATAGGAGCAAGAAATCACCTTTCGCATATTTAATTCCAAGGTTGTTTCCACCCGCAAAGCCAAGGTTTTTTTCTGACCGTACATAAATTAACCCCGGAAAAGTTTTTTCAAATTCAGCCTGATGGACTTCTGCGCTGCCGTTATCAACTAAAATAACCTCAATATTATCATTTGGAGTATTCGCGCTAACCGATCTTAAAAACTCAATAGTTGCTATTGGTTGATTAAAATTAACTGTTATAATTGATGTCAACTTCATCCCCCGTAAATGTAAATTATTTTAACACTATAAACAAGGTTAGCAAATATTTTCAGGATCAATCTATCTTGTTTGTGCTTTTATTATTTTGGCAAAAATTTAGGCTTATTGTTATTTATATCGCACCCAAAATAATGCTACATCACGTTTAAATAGCCCCTTGTCAAGTATAATTGCATAAATCAAACATTATGTATATTTTAGTGTTAATAAAATATTTATACCCCATTTAAATAGCACTAATTAAAATATGCGCATTGCACATATAATAATGGCACACCATTATCCGGAGCAACTTTTGAGATTGATCCAACGACTTGGGCACCCACAATCCGACTTTTATGTGCATTTAGATAAAAAAACGCCCATAGATGAATTTGAATTCATAAAAGAAAAGGCAGAAGTCACTTTTATTAAAAACAGAGTTAAGTGCAATTGGGGCGGCAATAGTTTTTTAAAAGCCATAATTACCTCTTTAAATGAAGTAATATCCTTAAATAAAGAGTATGATTTCATTAACCTGATCAGCGCACAGGATTACCCTATTGCTTCTACAGCGTATATTTATGATTATTTAAAAGACAACTTAGGCAAAAATTACATCTCTTTTGAATTGTCAAAAGAGTCGGACTGGTGGCAGAAAGCTGCTTTAAGATACGAAAAATACCATTTTACCGATTTTAACTTCAAATCAAAATACTTCTTTGAAAAACTAATAAACCAAATACTTCCAAAAAGAAAATTTCCGGGTTCGTTAGAATTATATGGAAGCAGCAAATCTTCCTGGTGGACCATTAGCGGGGAGTGCTCAAAATATGTAGCGCAAAAATTAACTAACGATAAGAAGCTATGGAATTTCTTAAAATACTCGTGGGGAAGTGATGAATTTGTAATTACGAGTATTATTATGAATTCGGATTTTAAAAACAAGGTTGTAAATGATAATTTACGGTATATCGATTGGTCCGAAGGGAAGGCCCGCCCCAAAATATTGGGTATAGCCGACTTTGATAAGATAAAAAACTCCGGTATGATATTCGCCCGAAAATTTGATTCAGGGGTAGATCATCAAGTTCTTGAGAAGATAGATATGGACTGCCTGAACATTGTATGAAAGTTAATTGTTTTTTTAAACCTTCACCTACTATCTCCCCGTTTCTTTCTTTAAACGTTTTTTCTAAAGCTCAAAACCCCGTTTAAAGAAATCGCAATAATTAAAAGGGCGAATCCGGAATTGTGTACCGTAAACTTGAAAAAAAGCAGGTATTTATTTGAGAGGAATACTCAAAATTAAAATACTGTATAATTAAAGGAAAGTTATTATATAGTTCTTAAATTTATAGCATCGATAAAGGAATAATTTCACTTGATTATAACACAAGGCTTCTTAAAAATATATATTATTGCATCTTATACCTTATTATCTTCTGGTTTATACCCCGTATGACGCAACTGGCACATAACTTCAAAAAGCAACTTCATAAATTATAATGAGTAATCAAAAAGCCGCTATAAACGGTGCAAAATGGACTACCTCGGCTACTGTTGTTACAATCCTGTTCAGTTTTTTTCAATTGGCTATTATTGCGCGTGTTGTAAATAAATCAGCTTTTGGTTTAATTGCAATGAGCACATTAACCATAAGCTTCTTTCACATATTTGTAAACTTAGGTTTCACCAATTCAATTATTTCTAAACAAGAAACAAATAGAAAAATACTATCTACTATTTTTTATACCAGCCTTAGTTTAGGTCTCTTCATATTTGGAGTGATCAATTTAAGTGTACCTTTTGTTGCTAATTATTTTGATGAACCTAAACTAAATTATATAATAAGGATATCGTCAATAAACTTCCCGTTAATATACCTTGGGCAGATCTACAATATTATTTTACAAAAAGATCTTAAATTTAAAACATTAGCGCTCATTGACATAAGTTCAAGCTTATGCGGAACTTCTTTCACTATCTTTTTGGCTTACAATAATTTCCAGGAATTGTCATTGATCTATGGCGAAGTGTTTTATACCTCTATAAAGGTTACTTTATTTTTGATAGCCGGGTTAAAACTTTTTCGTCCTGCCTGGTATTTTCGCTTAATGGATATAAAAGACCACCTGCTTTTTGGGGTGTACAATTTAGGGGAAGGCATATTAGGCTATGCTGTAAATAACGTGGAAGCTATTGTTATCGCAAAAGTTATAGGCGCCGGGGCTTTGGGGTTGTACACCATTGCTTATCAGCTGGCTGTTTATCCTATTGTGCGGCTAAACCCTATTATAATGCAGGTAACTTATCCAATTATGGCAAAAATGAAGGATACTGCTGGCTTAAAAAGAGCGTATCTAAAAATAATAGACTTTATAACTTATTGTAATTTCCCATTGCTGGCGGGGCTTTTTATTATGTCGGCAGTAGTAGTGCCTATGGTTTATGGGCCTAAGTGGTTAGAAGCTATACCCCTCGTAAAGGTCATCATATTTGTAAGTATCCTATCGTGTATAACAACCCCAATATCTTCGCTGGCATTTACAAAGCACAAACCGGAGCTGATATTTTATTTGAATTTAATTACCCTAATTATCAAAGCTCCCATAATTTATTTATTTGCAAAATATTGGGGATTAATGGGTGTTGCGTTTGGCAATCTGGTAACAACGTTTACACAAGCCATTATTGTTGGTTTTATTGCAAAACACCTTATAGGATCACATTTCAAAGAATTATTCATGGATCTTTATAAACCTGTACTGTTTTGCTTAATAATGGTTGGCATAATAGCTATATATCAACACTTTATACCCAGTACAGATCTGCTTAATACCATAATTCAAATCGCAATTGGCGGTTTAATATACATAGGCCTAACGCTGAAATTTAAATTGTCCTTTACAGAAATTAAAGAGTTAAGGAAATCTTTATAATTATATTTGCGTATATGGAAGAACAAGAAACTATTAGTATTGTAACTGTATGTGCCAATAACTTTGCGGTTTTATTAGCTGCCTTGTTAAAATCAATTGAGTTAAATCATCATACAACAGAGAAAATTGATTTTTATGTGGTTAGTGATAAGATCAACTCTAAAAACAGGGCAAAAATAGACAGGTCCATAGATCAAAATATTGTTAATGTAATTTGGTTAAAACTGGCTGACTGCGTCCCGCAGCAATTTGAATTTCCTAAAGATAAAAGCACCTATCCTATCTCTATATACATGAAGTTGTTTATTCCGTACTTCATGCCCAAACATTTGGGAAAAGTCATTTTTATGGACGCGGATATGATCATGCTGGAAGACCCAAGTACCCTTTGGAATATTGACTTGAAAGGCCATGTTATAGCTGCCGTACAGGACCAATTTATAAAAGAAGTAGGCAATTGGGGAGGCGTTCAAAATTATAAAGACTTTAATTTAACGGCTGACACCAAATATTACAACGGCGGCTTAATTGTATTCGATATACCAAAGTGGCTAAGTCTTGATCTAACAACAAAGATATTGAAGTGTACCAATGAAAACCAGGAATATGCCAGTTTTGGTGATCAGTACGGCTCAAATGCGATATTAGGAAATCAATGGTTGGTATTAGACCCTTTATGGAACCGGTTTGCTTATTCGGAAGAAGAAAGGCCGTTTATTATCCATTTTACCGGCAGGAAGCCCATCTATAAAACCTATGAGTTTAATGAAGATTATAAAAAAATATTTTTTCATTACCTCAATTTAACCGAGTGGAAAAACTTTAAACCTCTTGGCGAAACCAACCGTTATTTGGGCAAAATAAACAATATACTCACCAAACTAAAAAAGATGATTTGATTTGTACACACAAATCAGATTGCGTTCTTTTTTAATTGTTCTACCGCGTAGTTACAAGCCCTTGCTGTTAAAGCCATATAGGTTAAAGATGGGTTTTGACAGGCAGACGATGCCATGCAACTACCATCCGTCACAAATACATTTTTTACGGTGTGCAGCTGGTTAAACTGGTTTAGTACCGAGGTTTTAGGATCGTGGCCCATTCTTGCAGTCCCCATTTCATGAACGGTAGACCCACCGGCTTTATGGTAATTAAATTTGTTAATACCGGCAAACCCTGCTTTTTGCAAAATTTCTGCAGAAGACTCCTGGGTATCCTTCATCATCTTGTCTTCATTGTCTTTAAATGAAAAATCTATTTTAACAACAGGAAGCCCCCATTTATCTTTCTGATGCTCATCAAAGCTGATCTTATTATCATGGTACGGCAGGCATTCACCCCACCCGGCCATCCATACGGTCCATGCGCCCGGCGTGGTTAATTGCCCTTTAAACCCGGCACCAAATCCGCTTAATCCGTTGGCTTTATCTTCATATCCTTCACGCTCTCCGTCTCCCTGGATATTATAGCCCCTTATAAAATCATTATTTTCTCCGGATTTTAAATTCCTGAATCTCGGGATCAAAAATCCGCACGGCCTTCTGCCTTTATAGTAGGTATCCTTAAACCCTTCATGCACACCCGATGCGCCAGCGGAAGAGTGATGATCCATTAAATTATGGCCTAATTCGCCGCTGTCATTGCCAAGCCCGTTTGGAAACCTTGCCGAAACCGAGTTCATTAAGATGGAAGTGGTTGGTATGGTTGAAGCATTTACAAAAACAATTTTCGAAAAGAACTCTAAATGTTCATTGGTATTTGTATCAATAACCCTTACGCCTGTCGCTTTTTGCTGTTTATCATCATAAACTATTTCTGATACAATGGAAAAAGGCCTTAACGTCAAATTCCCTGTAGCTACGGCAGCTGGTATGGTGGAGCTGTTACTGCTAAAATAGCCACCAAACGGACAGCCCCGGCTGCATAAATTTCTATTTTGGCAAGGGCCCCGATTATCCCATGCTTTGGTTAAATTAGCTACTCTTGCAATGGTCAACAACCGATTATCATAGTTTTTTTTGATGGATTCGGCTAAATGCTTTTCAATACAATTAAGTTCCATTCCCGGTAAAAAATTACCGTCAGGTAAATGCGGTAAATTTTCCTTCGTGCCGGCAACACCGATAAACGATTCTGCATAATCATACCATGATGCCAGGTCCTTATATCGTATCGGCCAGTCAACCGCTGTACCATCTTTTAAATTAGCTTCAAAATCCAGGTCGCTCCACCGGTAACTTTGTCTGCCCCAGGTTAAAGATTTGCCCCCCACCTGGTATCCCCTGTACCAGCTAAATGGTTTTTCCTGTATATAGGGATGATCCTCATCGTTAGCAAAAAACAAGGTGCTGCCCGCATCTGCAGCCTGTGTTTGTATGGGGTTTTTCGCAATTTCCCTGATTGAATGTTGTAAGCGGTATTCAAAATCCCACGGATTTTTAAAAGCAGTAGGGTAATCTTTTACGTGCTGCACATCGCGCCCACGCTCTAACAAAAGCACCTTTAACCCCTTTTTACACAATTCCATAGCTGCCCATCCACCACTGATACCCGAGCCTATTACTATGGCATCATACGTGTTCTGATCAACTGCCCTATTGTTAATATTCATATCGTAATTTATTGGGTTGCCCAAGATTTTTGATGTGGTTGCAAAGGTATACAGGCATCATAGTTATGGGGTATAAAATCATAAGCCAGGCCTTGTGTAGCGCCGGGTTCTGACGTGCAATACCCTGTTACAGTTAATTTTTTTAGCTGGGTAAAAAAGGGCTCTCCCAAAAACTTACCCTCAACTTTACCTACCAATCCATTAAAGCTATGTGATTTTTTTTCAAAATGTTGTAGTACCTGGGTTTTTTCGCCGATGCTGCATTTTTGAAACGACTTGTCAAATTTGCTCAGACTATAGTCTTCAACATCTGCCAGCCCGTTTATAAAAATGTTTTGGTTTTTAACATCGGTACAATCAGTTATTATTTTTATAATATAATCCTCTACTTTGGCATCTTTTGCGCCGGGCGTGTCTGTACGTGGGATTATCGTTTCGGCCAGTTCTGCTATTAAACCTTTCCTGGCTATTAACTGCTTAATATCCGGCGTCTTCTTTAAGTTAAGGTACTTAAATATCGAAAAGGATGAGGCACCAACAATGCCCAATGCCAAAATTCCTTTTATACCGGTTCGTCTATTCATTGTTTTGTTAGGATAAGTAAATATAGCTAAGAATAGTATATGTTTTATCCGTAAAAATTTATTTCTGATAAAGTGTAATTTGCCAAATTAGGAGATTTCGTTTTTTATTATGTATTTTGTAACTAAATTTCTAACTACGAAACATGAACCTTTTAAACACCCCAAAGTGGGTAAGTGATTTAGATTTTAATTACAGTAAATTAGAAGACGTACCCCAAAGTTTATTTGATTCTATAAATAAGGACCTGGACAAAATAACAGGTGATAATCCGCTGGTTACTGTGTTAATAGCTGCATGGAACGAAGAGATCAACATATTACGTTGTATTGCCAGCCTTTCTAAAACAGTATGCCCATTCCCTATAGAAATTATTGTGGTGAACAATAATTCAAAAGATAATACACAGGGAACTATTGATAAATTACATATAACCGGTTTGTTTGAACTAAAACAAGGCTGCGGCCCGGCCCGTCAGTTTGGCCAGGAACAAGCAAAAGGGAAATACGTTTTATTAGCTGATGCCGATTGTTTTTACCCCTGGTGTTGGGTGGCAGAGATGACCAAAGTTTTGCAAAAACCAGGTGTAGTATGTGTATACGGGCGTTATTCTTTTATAAGTGAAGAGGAATTCCCGAGATGGAAACTTTTTTTGCTGGAAAGGATGAAAGATGTTATTTCGGAGTTCAGGCAATTAAACAGGCCGTATTTTAATGCTTACGGGTTAAGCATGGGTTACGTTAAGGACCTGGGTTTAAAGGTAGGTTTTATTGAAACCAGTTTTTGGGGCGATGACGGGCAGCTATGTTTAGGTTTAATGAAATATGGTAAAGTTAGACAGGTGAGGAGCAATAAAGCAAGGGTATGGACAGGCCCCCGCACTTTACAAAGAGACGGGACATTGTCGCAAGCATTCTCTAACCGCATAAAAAAGGAGCTAAAGCGCTTTTTTAGAAATTTCAATTCAAAACTACCCGAGGATGCCGTGCACGAATCAAAAGCAAAGAACCAATAGCCCAATAGTTACTTCTTAAGTATTTTATCATACGCTGCCTCTATTTGCCGCGTCATTTTTGTGACGTTAAAATCTTTTAGTATTGTTTCTCCTGCTCCTTCGCCAATAGCCTTTCGTAATTCCGGGTTGTTGTATAACAAAATTAAAGCATCGGCAAGGCGTTGCGGATCCTGCACCGGTATTAATATGCCGTTTTTCTTATCTATAATCACTTCTTTAGCCCCATCTATCGCTGTCACAACTACCGCTTTTTTCATAGCCAGCGCTTCCAGCATCCCAATAGGCAGCCCCTCCCAAAGTGAAGGCAGGCAATAAACATCTATGGCGTTTAATACATTAGGTACATCCTGGCGAAAGTGGGTAAAAATTATCCTCGAATCAACACCGAGTTCCTTTGCCAAATTAACCGCATCTTCTTTAAGATCGCCATCGCCCACAAATAAAAACTTCATGTTCAACTCCGCAGGTATCAGCGCAATAGCCCTCACTAATGTTAACGGGTCTTTTTGAATGGTCATTCGTACTACATAACCCACCAGCAGGGTATCTTTATCAACCCCAAATTCACCCCGTACATCTGTAAACTCGCCTGCCGGATTATACTTTTTGAGATTGATCCCGTATTTGATAACGATTGCCCGTTTTAGCGGAAAAAGCTTGCTTGCATCATTAAAATTATTATCAGAAACGCAGATGGTTAAGGTGGATTTGCTTACCAGGTATTTCTCGCCCAATTCCCGTAATTGCCTTAACGGAAATTTTTGATCGGGGTGAAATGACCATCCATGCACGGTATATATAATAGGTATCCCCAATTTACGGGCACTATGCGATGTATTTGAATTGGCGCGTGTGCCGTGCGCGTGTACAATATCTATTTGCTCATTTTTTAATATCTCTTCTACCTTGCCCCTTACTGTAAAATTAAATGGTTTTTCGGTTGGTATAACATATGTTTTAATGCCCCGTGCTTTCATGTGCTCAACCATAGGGCCCTCGGTAAAAGAGAGTACAACACTTTCATAACGGTCTTTATCCAATTCTTCCACCAGGTCAATTACATGCGATTCGCCACCACCAATTTTACCCTGGCGGATAGTCTGCAGTATTTTGATTTTTTTATTTGCCATTGTATGTAAAGGAATTTAGGGATAATTGAACTAAGATTTCAGATCGTTTATAGTGGATTGATGCTCGTGCCTGGTAGCTACAGACAGCTCATTGGCGCGCTTGGCCTTCAATAAAGCAAGCACCTGGAAATAAATAAATTTCGGTACGCCCTTTAATGATTCGTAAATGCTATCCGAGGCTTTAAAATAAGAAAGCGCTTTATAAAACATCGAAACAAAGATAACTACGCCCAATATCCAAACAGGGATGGCGCCAATAAATATAAAAATGTCTGCTAAAAAAAGCAGGGCCGATATCATAAACAGCATAAAAAGTGGCGGCCTTAGCAACATCAGGCTAAATAAAAACCGGTTGGGGCTTAAGGTGAAAATTCCCTTAACATTCATTTTTAATCCCAGGATAAAAAATTTGAACCAGGTATTGATCCATCGTGCCCTTTGTTTTACAAGCTGGTCCGACTTGGCAGTTTTCTCGTCAAAAACAATGGCATTCTCGGCAAAAGCGATATGCAATCCGCGGTTAAGTATCTCGTATTGCAAAATTTTATCAAACCCGGCACCGTACTTATTGGCATTGCTTAAACATTCTTTATACAGCTTGGTCGTAAAAGCCATACCGGAGCCTGCCAATGAAGAAGAAGAACCGGCATCAAATAACAATTTCCGGTCTATATACCGGTAATAAATATCTCCCGCTTCATCCAGGCAGGCATAAATAGAATTTAAATTTTTGGCTTGGCGCACCCCTTGCACCGCGCTATAATTTCTGTCGAAAAGTTTGTTAAGCTCGTTCAGGTACTCGGTATGTACTAAATTATCACTGTCAATTATGGTAAGTCGTTCATGATCGCGCTTAAAATTATCCATCGCGTAAAAGTGCGACTTAATGTTACTCGCCAGCACTTCGGGCGGCCTTAATACCGTAACGCGCGGGTCGGTAAATATTAGCTCCGACACATCACATTTATCAGCTACTATATAGATTGAATAATTAGAATAATTCAGCCTCAGTATAGAATCTACAACACTTGGGATTAGGGTTGTTTGTTCATAAGCGGTAACAATTATAGCATAATCAGCTTCTTCGCGCTTATCGTCAGATGGCAAATCGTTCCGTTTACTTCTAAAAAGAGTTACCAGGTATAATAGAAATGGATATACCAGGTGGAAACCGATTAATATTTGAAGCAACAAAAATACTTTAAGTGTCCAGGTCATTTCTTTTCAGCTAAAAGCTTATTTATTTGATCGGTCATTAATTTCACACTTTGCTCCCAGGTGTGCGTTAAAGCAAACGCTATCCTTCCGGTTTTTAAGGCGTCGTTATTCTCATCAAATGCCTTTTTTATCAATGTGATATAATCATCAGCCGTAGCAGCAAGATAAACAAAATCGCTAAAGCTTTCCATTGTTTTGGTAAGGGTTGCCACAACAGGTTTCCCAAGCGCGAGGTATTCATCTATTTTTCGCGGATAATTGCCAACCGTTATTTCATTCACCAATTGCGGGTTGATGCAAATGTCAAACGCATTTATATAATTGGGCAATTCGTTAACCTGTTTTTGACCCGAAAAAATTACATTTTTCATCCGGTGTAGCTTGCTGGCCCTGAAATTATCGTCTTCGGGGCCTACAAGCACAATACAATATTGCGGAAAGCTCTCGGCAATATGCTCTATAATGCCAATATCCAGCCTAAGGCTGTTTAACGCGCCAACATAGCCAATAATGGGTGCGGTTACCGGTTCCAGGTCGGCAGGCTTTTTAACTACAATATTTATAAAATCGTCAATTTCGCATCCTTGCCCTACGTAAAAAGAGTTTGGATTGTATTTCCTGCAATAATCGGCCAAATACTCTGAGTTACTAAAGCAAAGGTCACTTTTGGCTATCAGCAGGGGTTCCTGTTTTTCACCATGCTTCTTCCAATAGTCAACCCCGATCATATAATCCCTGGAGTAGTACATGCTTAATTTAGGGTTTAAAAAATCTTTTAGATAAAATCCTTTAAACATCTCGTTATCATTGAATAACAGGTAATTGTTAAAGCCGAGCGTCTTTAATGCCTTATCAATTGATTTGGCAAACTTCTTATTGTTATTTTTATTGATGAGGTTAAAAACAGAATGGCTATCTATCCAGTTAATGGATTCAACGATACAGTCGGGATAATAATTCCATAAGTTATCCTGTATTTTTATAAGCCCATGCTCTTTTCCCTGGATCACTTTAATACGTTTAATGATCTTAGGGTCTTTTCGGCCCTTTAATAAGGTAATACGATCAAGAGGAGAATTAACATATAAAACCCGGTTGTTTTTACTAAGCTCTATAGCTATATTCTTACAATTGCTACCAATGTCGGTATCCCAGGGTTGCTGCCCAATAATTATAATGTCCAGACCAAAATCATTTTTGTTCATGTGCAATAGTTATTTAAAGACGTTAGGGGTAGTAAGCATGTATTCTTTATCAGTATTTTTTAAAATAAAGACTATAGTTAAACAAAATGTAACGGTATAGGTATTTAGCGGTATTAATAAAAAAGTTATCGGTATATCTCCATGATTTGCGCTCCATGGTACTGGGTTCCATATTATTTATCTGGTCAAACACTGTCTTATAATCGGTAAAAAGCAAGCCCCGGCCTTTGTTCTGTAAATAGGAGATCATCATATCAAATTCGGTTTTTTCCGGATTTTTGCCTTCGGCATAACGGCCAAATTTCTTAGAAAAACCTGTCCGTCTAATATGCGGATGATCGCTATAAAGCGGAAATTTATCCAAATTGCCGGACCACGGATCAAAGACCATTTCGGCAAATCCATTTTTATAAGGTTTAAGGTTAGGATAGTTTAAATAAGAATAAAAGCGAACCGTATCTATGCTCTTATCTTCTTCCATTATTTGTAATCCCTCTGCAAAATGCACATCAAAAGGCTCCAACGGGATAAAGTCCTCCTGCACATACAAGGTATATTCCGTTTTAACCGCATCCATACCTTTGTTGATATTATTGCCGAGGCCGCCGTTTTTAGGAGTGGTAACTAAGGTAAAATCATACTTATCATGAAGCGTATCAATATATTCGCGATGCTCGGGCCTGCTACCATCATCAGAAACAACAATTTCTTTAAATGAGCTATTCATTTTGCTAAAATGATCTAATAGCCGTTCTAAAGATCTGCTCCTGTTATAATGAGTGATCATTAATGTTACCTGCGGGTAGTTTGTTTTTTCCTTCATGCTTAATATTGACATTTATCCGGGGCATAGTATAGCGGCATTAAGATACCTTTTTAAGCTTTCTCCCAGGCGTTTTCTTCAAAATTGTATTTCTTGATAACTTTAGCGGGGTTACCCACAACTACAGAAAACTCGGGTACATCTTTCGTAACCACGCTTCCGGCCCCCACAACACAATGTTTGCCTATAGTAACACCTGCCACAATTACGCTATTGGCACCGATCCAGCAATCATCCGAAATAGTGATCTGCTTACGATCAAACTTTTGCATTGCCGGTGAGATTGTAACATCCTGGTAGTGGTGATTTAATCCTGATACCACTATGTTTTGTGCCAGCATTACATCATTCCCGATAGTAACCGGGCCAATGATCACATTTCCCATTCCGATAATTGTACCATTACCAATGATCACATCGCCTACACCATTATTTATAGTTGTAAAATCTTCAATTACCGACCTGTCACCTAAATTAAATTTATTAAAGGGCATTACGTCAAGACGGCTATAACGCCTGATGATAGAAGCCTTTCCCTTTTTATGCCTGAATGGATTTAAGAATAATTTAACCCATAATCGTGGCCTGTGCTCATTTGTCGGGATCAATAAAAATAAGACTATATTTTTTAATCTCGGGCTTGATTTTATTTTTGAAATTATAGACATGTCTTACTAATTATCTTTTAAAAAACTAATCCGTTTCTTCCCTGGTCATCAGTTTTATCCCGTTAAATATCCCTATAATAAAACAGATCAGCGCGGGGATTCCAAATATTTCAAATGGCATAACTATTTAATTTAATAATGTACTTTTCGCAGCTTTCTCTAACGTTGGGCTTATAAAAACAAATACCCACGAAAGATAAACAACAATTGATGATGGCATGGTATTGATTACTTCATTTCCATAACTGCAAAATAAAATACCTCCGCATCCGGCAGTTAACGCAATCATTTTAACTCGTAGTGCTTCATCCTTTATCTTCAGGGAAATGCCGCAGCATTTGCCCATTATGTACAACATGATACAGATCCAGATCGTTAATCCTACTATCCCATACATGGCCCAAATTTTAACAAAATAGCTATCCGGTTGAACGGTAGATAAGTAGTTACTGGCATTATACTTCCATCCATTTGCACCGATAACGCCAAGCCCGCCACCAAGCGGGCGGGTACTCATATATTCCCTCAAGGCCCTTTGAGTGTTAAATCTTACGTTCAGGGAAGCGTCTTCCGGGTTAACCGCCGACCGTAACCTATATATCTGGTAATTACCACTCCCGATATGGGTAAATTTTAGAAAACATAAAAAACCAACCATCAGGATACCACCTATAATCAATACCTTGAATTTTTTACTTAATATAATAGCGATAAACGCCCCGATAACTAATGCAAATAAAGCGCCTCTTGTCCCCGAAATAAGCATGCCGTATAGCATAAGCAATGAGCAAATAAATAATACGATACGCTTCCATTTCTTAAATGGCCCCATCGTTGCTAATACCAACGCTACCAGGCCAATATCAGCCTGTGAGGCCCCGAATTGGCCGGCATCACTATAAAACGAAAAAACACGCAGTCTGCCCCATAATATGTGGGTTATTGCCCCGCCCTGGTCTAAAAACATTTGCTCACCACGTGAAGGCCCTATATATAATTGTTTGATGCCGTTTATGGCTGCAATGGTAGACATCCCTATAATTATGATCAAAAAAATATCCAATTGCCGGTTATTCTTGAAAATTACAAAACCAAGCGGAATAATTAAAAATGGGTACAGCGCTGCCGACCTAATTTCCTGAAACCAGCCGTCTAAACTTGCCCCGGGATTTATCACTTCAACTACGCTGATAATAAACCAGATGAGGAACAAAAAAAACAGGTCGCCCCCGGCGCCCTTCCAATCTTCCCTTGGCGCGCTAACAAGTACTGCAATCCAAAGAATTACGATAAATACTTCTATTAGTATCCCATATGACATTCCGCCAATTTCCCGGCCCAGGATACCAAATGTAAAGCAGTAAACAACTAAGAAATATAAAAGGAAATTCTTCATATCAGAATCGCTTTAAATAAAAAATCCTGAATGCATCTAAACCATGATCTTTAGTGATGTTGCCGATTTTCAATTTACTTTTTAACTTCAAGTTTGTTAAGTATCCAACCTATAAAACCCGGCTTGGTGTTAATATACTTTACAAATTGGATATCATTATCGGTTAAAGCTTTCTTTGCTTCAAACATCGCTACGTTCATTTCAGTGAATAACAGCCATTCTTTTGCAATATTCATGTTATGCAAGCTGTTCACATCAATAATTATCATGTCAAACTCTTCCCTAAGGCCTTCAAAACCGGCTTGCAGGCTTTTTATGCTTTGGGTTTCGAGTAAAGAGTTTTGAACCATACTTTTACTTAAAATGGTGATAAGGTCCTCTGTATTGATCTCTTTCTTTATTAAGTACGTGTCAAAATTCTGGCTTTTGGCAATGCTTTGATTGTCCGATTTTACTACCGGAAGTTCGTCCGCAATAAGTAATATTTTTTTACCTGTCATGGCAAAGGCATAGGCCAGGCTATAGGCGGTAAATGTTTTTCCTTCGCCGGCAACAAGGCTGGTTATACCCAGTATCTTTTTATTCTCGGCATCCATCACGTTACTTATCTCGAACCGGAGCGACCGCAGCAGGTCACGATATATCTCATAATTCTGGTTGCCGCTTTTGTCGTTCCAAATATCCCTGATGTTCCTTTCGTTGCCCTGTATCATATTCAGCGCACCAATGGCTTTCGCTTTAGTTGCGCGCTCTAACTGGCGCAAATCGTTTATGGAATTATCTAAGGCAAATACGACCAGTAAAAAGCAAAGACATAACGCAAAGCTCGCAAAGCCAGCCCCTGCCAGGTAGATACTACGTTTAGAAGGCTCTGCATTGCCTGGCAATCCAATTTGTTCTATTTGCAACCGCAGGCCGCTTACATTTTGTATCGTTTTTGAATTATTGAACCTCGTTAATGCATCCTCATAATCTTTTTCGGCTTGTGCCTGGGCGGTTTCCATTACCTGTATCTCGCTGCCGTAAGGCATCATCTGGCTAAATTGTGCCCTTAAGTGGGCTAATCTTGAATCAATGGATTTAAAACTGGCATTTGCCCGCGACAGCTCTAATGTGGTTGACTGTTTTTGCGCAAACAGGGTTTGCTTAGAAAGTGTTGGGTTATAAACGTTGTTGTTAGAGTTTTGATCTCTTTTTAAATCATAAAGCGCGCTTAATGAATCCGCTTTTTTATGATTGGCGGCAGTAGGTTGGTCTATCAAAACTCGGTTAGCGGCTTGCAGCTGCGAAAGCAAATTAACCAGTTCGCGGTTATCCGTCTTGGTACTCCCGGCATCTGTATTTTTTAGATCGTTATTTATTAAATCCAAAGCAGCCTGGTCCTGGTCTATTTGTCGTTGCAACCCATCTTTTTGCGATTCTAAATCCCTTATCTGTCCGTCTACAGCAGATGCCTGCTCGGGCAGGTTTACCACATTATGCGATAATTTGAATGAGGATAATTCATTGGTCTTAGCATCGCGTACTGCCCTTTTCTGTTTTACCAATGAATCCAATAATTCGTTCGAATTATTTTCATTAGTACTTACATCAGCAATATAGCTGCCAATAAATTCTTTAGCCAGCGTGTTTACCAGGTAAGCAGAAAGGTTGGGATTTTCAGAAATGTATTCAATATTTATAAAGTCGCTGTTATCTGCATGTGATATATTTATTTTATTTCTAAGGTCTTCTTCACCATAACCCATTGATCCTACAATAGAGTAAAGTTTGTATTGCCCTTTATCATCATTTAAGGTTAACAAGTCGCCCGCAGCGAGTCGCGCCCTGTACAAGGCCAACACTTCCAGCCTTTTTTGCGGGCCTAAAGAATCTATTTGCTTGCTGTACTTTTTAAAACTTTTTGACGGGTCTTCAAGGTCATTTATAATTAAATTATACGAAAGCATATTGATGATCTTTTTTTGCTTTAGCTTTTCAATTATATTATTGAACCGTTGGCTTACTGCAAAAAAATCAGTCGTTTGGTCAGAAATTACTTTTTTTGTCGGGTCGAGCAGACCTGTTGAGATTTGAACGTTTGATTTATACTGTTTCGGCAATTTTTGAACAAGGAAGTAGGTGATGATTACTGTAACTACCGGTACTAAAATTAGCAACCACTTGTATTTATTTACAACCTTTAAAAATGATTTAATATCCATTTAATAATATTTTTATTCGCTATTTTATGTCTGTAAGCTTCTTACCTATTATTTGCTCTAAGGCATCGCGCGCTTTTAACCAGGCTATCTCTGTATTTATTTTTGCAGATTGCGCTGCTGAGACGGCGCTTATAGATTGGTCATAAACATCTAAAGTAATTTGCCCCTGTTCAAATTTTGTTCTTACGCCATTGGCGATAGTAGTGATCTGCACCAGGTTATCAGCGCTATTTTTGAGCATCGCTACTTCCTGGATATAGTTATAATACCTTGATTTGACTTCAATTTCCAGGCTATTATCAAATGCTTGCGCATCAAGTTCTGCTATCTCATAATCAAGCCTCGCCCTTTTTATCATAAATGGTTTTTCAATGAATGATCCCAGGCTAACACTTAAGCCAAACTGGAAGCCATTAACTGCATAAGGGTTAGCATTAACTCCCGGGCTCGCAATAGCGGTAGTATTGTTTGGCCTGAAAATATAAGAGGCATTTGCTATATCCAGGTAGGAAAGGGCGACGATAGGTATTGCGGTTTTAGCAGCTTCAACCCTTTTATCAGATATCTTCTTTAATGCATAGTTTTGTTTGGCCGATTGTATATACTTTTGCAGAAGATCAAGATTGATATCTCCCATAATGCTTTCCTGTGCAAAACTCTTAAAGCTAAAACAAACAAGTAGCAAAAAAACGAGTAAGTGTATTTTTTTCATTTATTGATGGTTTGAGGTATAACTTAATAAACTTATTATTTGTTTAATTTGGTAAAGGAAAATGCCTTAACATTCATATTGACCTGCATTGGGGGAACTTTTTAAGGTAAAGTTAATAATGTATACTTCATAGGCTTATTAGAATATATAACAATCCACATTATTAATTAATTTTTATGTTGTAAAAATAAAAAAACATATTGAGTTTTAAAGCTTAATTCTGCACATGGTCAAAATTCTTATTACAGCCTGCACAAATTGATATTTATGTTAAAATCATTAGCTAATACAATTGTTTTTGTTTGCCTGTTACTCGCTTTACTAAATTGCAACTACCTGCCCGGCAGGAAAGAAACTATAAATTTAAATGTAGTACAAACAAAAACTGCCCCCTTTGCAGGTTTTTTAGGCATAAATGCTTTTGAATGGGATTTTCTCGACAATACCAACAGCCATGCCGATGAAGTAAAAGTTAAAAACATGCAATCCTTCGGCGGGTTCCGCCACTATTTAGATTGGGAAAGGATAGAGCCTGATAAAGAAAAGTACACTTTCAATCCGGCACATTCCGGCGGGTCAAACTATGATATGGTTTACCAAATTTGCAGGGAGAACGGCATTACCGTGCTAACTTGCTTAAAAAACACGCCGCAGTGGTTATTGAGCACTTACCCAAAAGAGCAACGGGATGGCGACGATGTACCGGCACCCTACGGTTCAAATCATACCGACCCGGCAAGCTATATTTTGCAGGCTAAGGCCGCCTTCCAGTTTGCGGCCCGTTATGGCAATAACAAAGCTGTTGACACCACATTAGTTCATGTTGATAAAACGCCGAGATGGGCAAATGATCAAATCAATACCATAAAAATAGGTTTGGGTTATGTAGATTATATGGAGTGCGGCAACGAAATAGAAAAAACCTGGAAAGGGGCCAAAGCACATCAAAACCCCGAAGAATACGCGGCCAATTTATCTGCCTTTTATGATGGCAATATGGGCAAATTAGGCAGGGACGCAGGTGTTAAAACTGGCGACCCTACCATGAAGGTTGTGATGTCGGGCCTTTCAGACCCCAACCCGGCCTTTGTGACCGGCATGATAGAATGGTGCAAAAAGAACCGGGGTTATAAGCCGGACGGCTCTGTTAATTTATGTTTTGATGTTATCAATTATCATTTTTACAATAATGATGCGACACCCGGCAAGGATAACTGCACCGTAGGCAAAGCGCCCGAGTTAACCATTGCAGCAAAATTAGCGGATGATTTTGTGACCATGTCGACTAAATATGCAAATGGCACAGATGTCTGGATAACCGAATCAGGGTATGATACCAATCCCGGCAGCCGCCAGCGGGCCATAGCTATTGGCGATAAATCAGCATTAATAACCCAGGCCGACTGGATGCTGCGGTCGGCATTTTTGTATGCCCGGCATGGGTTAAAAAAATCATTTTTTTATATGCTGGATGATGTGGATAAGAAAAACGCCATGTCCTATTCGTCCGCCGGCTTTGTTGATGGCGGAAAAAAGCGGCCTGTTGCCAATTATTTCCTACAGACTAAAAAACTGCTTGGGGGATATAGCTATCAGCAAACTATCAGTAAAGACCCAATTGTTGATATTTATACCATGCAGGGTAAACGCATATATGTCATATATGTCCCAGACGAGGTTGGCCGGACAGCCAACTATGATCTCGACCTGCATGGCAGTTCTTCAACAAAAATTTATCGACTGCTGCCGGATGCAGATGATATGAAAATGGAGGTAGTGCCCGTTAAGAACGGGAACTTAAAATTAGCGGCAACAGAAACCCCCATCTTTGTGAAAATAGATTAATCGAAATGCTTAGTGCAGAGGGGTTATGCTTTAAATAACCCGTATTTTAAAATACAGTAAAGTGCTCTCACACCATCCTTCCAGCCTATTTTCTTACCTTCTTTATAAGTTCGGCCATAATAAGATATACCTACCTCATAAATTCTGATATCAGCTATACGGGCAATTTTTTGAGTAACTTCAGGCTCAAAGCCAAATCGCTTTTCGTTTAACTGAATTGATTGTATCAGTTTTGTATTAAAAAGTTTATAACAGGTTTCCATATCTGTAAGGTTCATATTGGAGAACATATTAGATGCGAAAGTTAACCAACGATTACCTATAGTATGCCAAAAAAAGAGTATACGATGCGGGTTACTACCCATAAACCTTGAGCCATATACCACATCCGCAAAACCAGTACAAATAGGCACAAGTAAATCATTATATTCTGCGGGATTATATTCAAGGTCGGCATCCTGTATGATTAAATACTCCCCGGTAGCGCCTTTAATGCCGGTGTGCAATGCTGCACCCTTACCCTTGTTGACTTCGTGTTTAAAATATTGAATATTTAATTCGGGATTAGCCCCTTGATAGGCCAAAATGGCTTCTTCTGTATTATCTACAGAAAAATCATTTACAATAATTATCTCTTTTTGAATATTGTTAATTAACGTTACATTCTTTATTTTATCCAGGATCATGTGGATCGTTCGCCCCTCATTATAGGCCGGAATAACAATTGACAGTTTCGATATTTCCATTCTTTTTTGTTGTTTAAGATTGATATAGTAATAGGTTACTTCGTTCAATGAAACGAAGAAAAATCCAACAGGCAGACATGTATGTCATCCACCGGTTCAATACCACCAGGTTGATAGCATTCTTTTTCTGTTGCTTTGGATAATATCCATTTTTTAAATAATTTAACCCCTTCTCCCTGGTCCTTGTTTATATAATACCATATTGGATCATGGCCCCACTCGCCCACAGGCCAATCCACATAGGTGCCATAAATTATCCAAACACGCTTTTTCCCTTTAAAGGGTATGATATCATTTTCAAGTTTTGAAAAATATTCGTTAAAGCTATTCGAACTATTACGATAATCGTTACCTATAATCGCGGTATATTTAAGGCTGTCTAATTTCTTATACAACAAGTAGCCCGGTATGTCGTTTCTGTACACATAAACCATATCGCCAGGTTGGTATCGGTCATTCAAATAAAATAACGCCTCCCTTTGATACGATTTCTTCATTGCACCAAAAAGATTAGGATTAATAACCTGCGAGAAAGCAACTTTTAAGGGAGAAACGACCAATATGGCTGCCAATACGTAGCCAATGATTTTTACAAATTTATTCTCCTGTAAAAAAAATTGAAAGCCCGCGCCAAATAATAAAATTCCAAATGGCGAAAGATAAGTAGTTAACCGTTCATCCATCGGGTATAATTTAAGTGCTGATGCCGTTACGGCAATTAAAAACATAATACCCACAAGCATTAAAAAAGACCTGTTGTTTTTGTAGAAATAAATTATTCCGGTTATAAAAAGGATTAGCGGAACAAACGCAAGCCTTGTGAGTACTTGTTTTATCACGTTATGTTCCCGCCAATCGTTTAACCAGCTTAAGCCAAGCGGATAATCAAAGAACGAAAACAAGCGGTGCATGAGCCAGACAACTGCTGCGGCCGGTTGATGAGGCATGTATCCTGCCATAACTTTTGCCCAATAATTAACAAGCCAATCGCTATTTGAACCATCTTTTGCATATAGAAAATAGCTTATAATAAAGCTAACAATCCACATAATTGCAGGGATAGAAAGAGATAAAATTACTTTCCAGTTTTTCTTCTTTAAATAAGGTATGGCTATCGCCATCCCGGTAGCGGCAAGAACAAATATAGCTGAATAGCAGAACCATACGATTACTGCACCACCCAAGCCCCATAAAACTAATTTGCTTAAACTGGTCTCATAGCGGTATTTAATATACCACCATATAATAATTAATGATGCTAATAGTTCTGCTATATAAGGTTTTGCTTCTGCACTGTGATAGATTAATGGAGGCGCAAATGATAATACAGCTATCGCTAAAATTTGTCCGGCTGGTTTTAAAAGGTATTTACTTACAGGTACAAAAACAAATAACGAAGCGATACCACATAGTAAAGGGTAAAAACGCAAGCCCTTCTCTGTTGCGCCCAAAACCATTACGCCCAGTTTGTCGAATATCAAATAACCAAGCGGTGCTTTTTGTAAGTAAGGTAAAGGTTGGGTAAATATATCTTTGAAGGTGTGTTTAATTATGCCTGATGATAAATAAATCTCATCTTCCCACAACGATCTGTTATAAAAAAAATGATATAGCCTTAAAAATATACCAATACTTATAATAAAACAGACAGCTGCTTTATAAGCAAAAGAATTATCTGTATTTAGTTTAGTTGGTAATTTTGACGCCATTCAATCAATGTTTAATATATATCTTGTCGGTCGCTAATATATATATAAAACACACTATATCAAATAACAATATCTAAGTAAAAGATGTTTTCTAATTGTAAAATGCAACCAATTGTGTTTTACAATCATCGTTCTTGCTTACTCAATAACTCATATTAATAAATGCATAACAAACATCCAAGTGTCACCATTACTTTACCTTCAAACTACAATTAATTGAGTATCTTTGCAAATCGCTTCGGCTTAACTTCTCCAAAGCTTCCGTTCATACATGAGACAACTCAAGATCACCCAATCCATTACCAACCGCGAATCACAATCATTAGATAAGTATTTATCCGAGATTGCCAAGGTAGACCTGATAACAGCACAGGAGGAGGTGATACTGGCCCAAAAGATCAGGGAGGGCGACCAGGCCGCTTTGGAACGTTTAACCAAAACTAACCTGCGCTTTGTAGTTTCGGTTGCCAAACAATACCAAAACCAGGGCTTAACCCTGGGCGATTTGATAAACGAAGGTAACCTTGGCCTGATAAAGGCAGCCAAGCGTTTTGACGAAACCAAAGGTTTTAAATTTATATCGTACGCCGTTTGGTGGATACGCCAGTCTATATTATCTGCCGTGGCCGAGCAATCACGCATTGTGCGTTTGCCACTTAACCAGGTAGGTTCGTTAAGTAAGATCCGCAAGTCATCATCAAGGTTAGAGCAGCAATTAGAGCGCCCACCTACCCCAGAAGAAATGGCAGAGGACCTGGAAACTACCGCCGAAAAAATTTCGGACGCGTTATCCAATTCAGGCCGTCATGTTTCTGTTGATGCCCCGTTTGTTACCGGCGAAGAAAACACCTTGCTTGATGTGCTGCAAAGCACTGATGCCGGTACCGATAGCGAGTTGATGATAGATTCGCTTAGCCAGGAGATCAAAAGATCATTAGGTATTTTAGCCGAACGTGAAAAACAGGTTATCGTATTGTTTTTTGGTTTAAACAGCACTGCTGCACATTCTTTAGAAGAGATAGGCGAAAAATTTAGCCTTACCCGCGAACGTGTGCGCCAGATAAAAGATAAAGCATTAATGCGTTTGAGGCAAAACTCAAAATCGCGCCTGCTTCAATCTTATTTGTAGGCAATAGTTATCCGCTTATTTTAAACTTTAAGCCGTTTCGGCCAGCTTGCTTAGGCTCCTGTATACGTAGGCGTTAAAGATATGCCTGCGCGCAAACCTTCCCGGCGAATCGGCATTAACCAGCTTTACATAGGCGGCTTTAGGAACGTCCAAATACTCATACGCACTACCATCTGCAAAATACACTTTTAGCGTTTGCGATTTATATTCAAAATCTACCATACCCGAAGTGGTGGTAGTAAGATTATAGGCCGACAAAGTTTGATCGCGAGTTTCGGGAGCGATGCTTACCAAAAAATGGTAGGCTTCAATAATAGCCTTGCTTTTATGTTCGGCTTCTTCAAGCCCGTCTGCATTATTGTGAAATTTATCCGGATGCCATGTTTTCATCAGGCCGCGGTAAACCTTTTTTAATTCATGCAGTTCTGCAGCTTCATTTACCCCTAAAAGTTTCCTGTAATCAACAACTTTTTTCATAACACCAATGCTTATATTTTATTATTGTTGATATGAAAGCAAGTAATTGATGGCCGCTTCTTTTCAAAAAACAAATTTTGGCGAAGGTACGGTTTTAAGCATCATGGTATTGTAAACTTAATAATAGGTAATTAGCCTAAAGTATTCGCAAATGATATTACAAACGTTGTCCCCTCATTCACCTTGCTGTCAAAAGCTATTTGGCCGCCGAGGCTGGTAACATGGTTATACACTAAGTACAGCCCAATACCCTTGCTGTCGGTATGGCTATGAAATTTTTGGTTAAACCCAAATATCCGGTTCTTCACTTTACCCTTATCAAAGCCCATCCCGTTATCTGTAAAAATTAACTGGTCAATGCCATTTTCTTTTTTAGACGTGATCGATATTACCGGCAGCAAATGAGGTTGGGCATATTTGATGGAGTTGGTAATAAGGTTAAGAAATATACTTTCCAGGTAGGCCCGGTTAAATTTTATCGTCTCCACTTCCGAAAAATCAATATGGATAACCGCCTTTGAATCTTTTATCAATGACCGAAGCGATTGCAATACATTATCCAGGCATGTGCTAAACTGTAATTCCTCTATAGCTATATTGAATACTTCATGCTGGGTTAGCACATCCACATAGTTGTCCAAAGTGCTTCTAAGATTATCTGTAGCTGCTTTCAGTATATTTATAAATTGAATAACTCCTTCATCCTCTATTTTCATCTCATCTAACAAGCTAAAAACAGTAAGCAAATTATGCACAGGCGAACGCAGGTCATGCGAGGTTGTAAAGTTTAGTTGCTTCAGGTTATAATTTGTCCGGGTTAGGTTGGTCAATAATAAGTTCCTGTCCTCCTCCAGCTTCTTTTTATGAGTAATAACTTTTGCTATGGCAAACACTACCTTTTCACTGTCAATGGGCATCGATGTCCATGACAGCCATACGGTTTCGCCGGTTTTGGTTACATAACGGTTCTCAAAATTTAATAGCGGCTTATTTAATACCAGGTCTTCGCGGCGGTTGGCTGTAATATCGCGGTCGTCAATATGTACAAATTCACTTATTGGTTTGGCAAACAACTCCTCATTAGTATAGCCCAGTGTTTTTGACACCGTTGGGTTGATCTTTTTAAAATAGCCGTCATAACCGGCTATGCATAACAGGTCGGGCGATAATTCAAAAAGGAGCTCCAGGTTAAAAACACCTGCTGAATTTGTCTTATCGTTAATCATATAAATGTATACGCAAAAATACAAAGGTTTGTGTATAGAAATTAAACTATTGGATATTTAAATCAATAAAGTTACTTTCAGAAGCCCGCCCCGGATGGAGCATAAGCAGTGGTGCCATTATATACATACAACATTTATTATGGACAAACACTGCCTGTTAAAGGCTTTCCCTTTGTTTAATGAACGGTTTAAGATTGGGTATGGTTATAAAACAGGTACGCTTACAAATTCTTCTACCGGGAGTTCAACCCAAAAGGTGGTTCCCTCGCCCGGCTTGCTTTCAAACTGGATGTTCCCATTATTTTGAATAACCATGTCCCTGCATAGTATCAGCCCCAGGTGGTTCCCTTTTTCGTTTTGCGTACCGGCGCTTATGGTATGCTCCAGGTTAAACAGGTTCTCGCTGTCGGCTTCGCTTATTCCGGGGCCGGTATCATGTATAGCTATCAGCACCTGGTTAGCTTCTCTTTTTACGCTAAATGTAATTTCATCTCCCGGCCTGCAAAATTTTATACTGTTTGATAGCAGGTTCCTTATTACCAGGGTTATCATGTTCCTGTCGGCATAAACCATTAACGGGCCATTTGCCTGGTTATCAACCTTAAGTCTCTTCAAACCTATCTGCGATTCAAACAGCCGGATGTTTTCTGCTATACAATCGCCTATATTAAAATTCGCCGGTTTTATTATCATGCCCTCCAGTTGGTTTTTCGACCACTCCAACAGGTTGTCCAAAAACTCAGCCGTGGATATCAGCGTACCTTCCAGCCTGGCCAACAGCATTTCAAAATCATCTTCATCTATATCTCCGCGATGATAAATACTGAATAAGGTTTGCAGCGTACTCAGCGGCGCCCGCAGATCATGCGAAACAATAGAGAAGAATTTATTTTTTACACCGTTTAGCCTTTCCAGTTCGCTGTTCTGCGTATTCACTATCTCCATCTGCGTATTGATCTCCTCGTTCAAAGCTTCCAGCTCTTCATTAATGGCGGCTATCTCTTCTTTTTGTTGAAGCAATAGCTTATTGGTGGTTTGTTTTTCAAGGTTGCGGCGATAAATTATAAGCAGCAGTAAAATAACCGATGCCAATATAACCCCTATTACTACAATAATATTGGTGTATTGATTAAGCTGGGCCAGGTAATTGTTGTTTTTTGAAGCTATAAGCCTGTTGTTTTTTGTCAGCGCAGCATTTTCCGACCTTATCCGACCAAACTCTGTTAGCGTGACATCCTTTAATGCCTTATCGTTCAGGATATTTTCCTGCATCGTGATATATTCAGACTGATATTGTGATGCTTTTTTAAAGTCGCCTTTCTTTTTATAAGCGGCTATCAATCTTTCTATAGCTTCAGATACACCACTGTTAGATTTTATTTCTTTACAATAGTTCATGCTGCGCGTGGCGGCGGCTATTGCTTTGTTATAGTCGTTAATAGCCAGGTACACATCAGACAGGTCAAGCAACACGGCACACTCTTCATATTTATCCTGGATACCCTGTATGCTTTTTAAAGCGGTATTTAAATAATTTAATGACTGTTCATATTGTTTTTGATGAAAATAGGCCTGTCCCATTCCTCTTTTTACCAGCGCAATCCCGTTAACATCGCCCAGTTTTTCGCGGATGGCAAGGCTCTTGCTAAAATAATCCAGCGCCTTATCATCCTGCTTAAGCGCCTGGAAACAATTGCCCATAACAAACAGCCCATAACCAATACCGGCTGTATCCTTACTTGCGGTATAGCTTATTAAACATTGATTAAAATAAGTTTCGGCCAATTCATATTTCTTCAGGTCAAAATAAATGGAACCTATGTTGATATACAATTGATTAATGCCCCGTTGGTTGGTGGTCTTTTTCAGTATGGCTAATGCCTGGAAATCGCATTTAATGGCCTCCTTATCATTATCGAGGTGGTCATAAACAAATCCCATATCAGATAAGCTTTTGCCCATACCCAACAGGTATTTAATTTTAGCAGATTGGTTATAAGCAAGTTTAAAAAAGATAAGCGCGCTGTCCAGCTTGCTTCTTACACCGTATGATATTCCAATTTGCACATATGCATCGGCTATAGCCTGCTCATTATGCAGTTTTTCGGCAAGTGTTTTAAATAAATTGGCATAATACAATTTCTTAATCGGGTCAACTGATGTATAAGCCTCACTTATTTGCTGCAATAAATGCAGGCGGGCGGTATCTGCCTGTACCTGGTTAAGCTTAGCCTGTAATTGGGTTATCTTTGAAGTTTGGGCAAGACATGGGTTTGCAAAAAACAGCAGGAGCCATAAACTGTTCTTAATAAACCACTTTATATCGAAAGATGTATAGGGCATGCAAATATTTTGGACAAGGATGTCCGTCCAAATATAACTATTTGGCTATTCTTTACAGTTTTTTCATAAAAAGTTAACTATAAAAAACACCAAAGCCCCAACGGTTACCGTTGAGGCTTTGATAATTAAAAGGATTAGCATTATTTCAATACACCATTGATCCCGTTTACAACGCCGTTGGAGCCTACCAGGTCAAACAGCACTACCTCGGCAGTGCTGCCGTTAGCATCGGTAAGCTGTAGCTTTTTATCTGGGCTTACGCCTACGTTTAGTGACTTTCCGTCCAGGGTGGTCATGGTCATTTTGCCTTTACCGGCCGTAAGGGCTTTAATAATTTCGGCCTTGGTATAGTGCCCGGTAACTATATGGCCCTTTAATAAAGTGGCCAGTTTAACTGTATCTTTCATTAAACTATCCAGCCGCCCGGTTGGAAGCGCGCTGAATGTTGCATTATTTGGCGCAAAAATAGTAAACGGGCCGGCTGCTTTTAAGGCGGGTTCCAAACCTGCTGTTTTTACAGCTAAGGCTGCGGTTGTGTAATCGGGGTTGCTTGATAAAGCTGCTACTACATCACCGGTAAAAGCGCTATCCGCTTTGGTAGCAATAGGTGTTTTCTTCGTGGTATCCTGCGTTTGCGCGGATACATGGCTTGTTGCAATACATACTAATATAGCTGCTGCGACCATTAAAAAGGACTTTTTCATTTTATTTCCTGTTTAAGATTTACAATTTGATTAATAATAATGCGTCGCTGTTTTCCTATACAAATACCTTTAAATAAATACTGTTGTTACCCTAATTAACTCCCTCAACAAAAAAAGGTTTATGACAGGCCTGTATCTTTAGTGTTACAGATTTATCAAAACATCATTGTTCATCAAGTAATCACCGGGCTTGATGTAAAATATTATAGCATGCTATCTTCTTTATATTCCTTAGTGTCCTAATTCATTAATCACTAAAAAGAAAATACTATGAAAGATCATTTTCACCCCGAAGACAACTTTAATCCCGAAGCTAATAATGACGGCATTGACCGCCGCGGCTTCCTGGAATGTATGGCATGGGCAGGTACCGGCGTACTTTGGATGATGTCGGGCGGTATCCTTAAATCATACGGCATGAGCCAGATGATAGACAAAACCACCGGCGGGCTCAAAAAAGGGCTAATAATGCCCGCTTCCGATTTTACATTCGTACAGATCAGCGATAGCCATATCGGCTTTAATAAACCAGCCAATATGGATGTGGTGGGTACACTCAACGCAGCAATCGCGAAGATCAACAATATGCCAACTAAACCATCATTTGTGCTGCATACCGGCGACTTATCGCACCTGGCGCAGGCTGATGAATTTGATACGCTGGAGCAATCTTTAAAAAGTGTAAAAACCGAAAAGATATTCTACGTGCCCGGCGAACATGATGTAACCGACAATGGTAAACTCTATTTAGAACGTTACGGAAAAGGTACTTTGGGCGATGGCTGGTACAGTTTCGACAAAAACGGTGTCCATTTTATTGGCTTGAATAATGTTACCAACCACGTTGATGGCGGCCTTGGCTACATTGGCCCTGCGCAATTAAAATGGCTGGAGGCCGATCTGAAACCATTAACCAACAGCACACCTATTGTAGTATTTGCACACATCCCGCTTTGGGCCATTTATCCTCAATGGGGCTGGGGTACCGACGACAGCGCACAGGCATTAGCCTTATTAAAACGCTTTGGCTCCGTATCGGTTTTAAACGGGCACATCCATCAAACCATACAAAAGGTAGAAGGCAACATTACCTTCCATACGGCTAATTCAACCGCTTTCCCGCAACCTGCACCGGGCGCAGCGCCATCGCCGGGACCAATGAAAGTACCGGCAGAAAAGCTACGCGGAATGCTGGGCCTAACAAGCGTAAATTATGTAGAACATGACCATACTTTGGCTATTACCGATACGCCATTAATGGATGCAACAACCGATGTGAAATAACTAATGAAAAAGCTAACACTATTATTATTACTGGCATTTGCTGCCAAGATCAGTTTTGCACAATACAAACCTGTTGAGCAGGGTTCGGCCCTGAAATTTACCATAAAAAATCTGGGGTTTGGCGTAGATGGTTCATTCAGCGGTTTTGAGGGGAGTATTAATTTCGACCCTCAAAACCCTGCTAACAGCAATTTTGATGTAACCATTAAGGCCGCCACTGTGAATACCGACAACAGTTTACGCGATGGCCATTTAAAAGATGACGGGTTTTTCGATGTGAAAAATTACCCTACTATCCGCCTGGCATCCAATAAAATTGCGGGCAAAGGTGGCGCTTACCTGTTTACCGGCCAATTAACGATGAAGGGCAAATCACAGCCAATATCATTTCCTTTTGCAGCTACGCCTACTGCTGACGGCTATGTTTTTAAAGGAACGTTTAAGATCAAAAGAAAAGATTTTGGCGTTGGCGGAACAAGTACCGTGTCGGACGAGCTGGAGGTAACCATAAATGTCCTCGCAAAAAAGGCTTAGTAGTATCTTAAAAAAAAATACAGTGAAAATTAATCAAAAACTTATCGTTATTATATTCCTTACCGCTGCCGTAATGGTTACAGCGGCGGCCACCAGCCATACGCCAGACCCTGTTCATTATGTCAATTTAAAAGTGCTGCCAAAAAATATCAGTTCACGCGATTTGCAAAGTATTATGGCCGATGATTTTGAAGATGGCTTAGGGGTAAGCTGCAATTTCTGCCATGCCAACAACAAAGACGGGCACGGGCTTGATTTTGTAAGCGATGCCAAACCCGAAAAGGAAATAGCGCGCCAGATGATGCGCATGACCATCGGCATCAATAAAAAATATCTAAAGTTAAAGCATCCTCAAATTGGCAATGCGGCACTTATCGTATCCTGCACTACCTGCCACAAGGGCCAGCCATTTCCTGATGGGGCGGAGCCAAAATGATAATTTGATTAATCAAATAAATACGTTATTTCTGTATAACGAAATACAAATGAGCGTTGTCTCTCTGAGCCCTGTCGAAGAGTATGTGCGGTTGGCCTTTATGCACATGCTTCGACTATGCTCAGTATGACACTCAGTGTAGTAATTGTTAGAATACTTTGAAAGCAAACAAAACAATATATCATCTTGCCTTTTGGCTGTTAGCCTACCTGTTCTGGGTATTTATTTTCCGGAACGGTACGCTGGTGCTAACCCATGCCATAACTATCCAGTTTTGCTACCTGGTTTTTATAGCCGCCAACTACTATTTTAATGAGCTGTATACCATTCCGTTTTTACTCAACAAAAAGAGGTACATAGCTTTTGGCCTATGTTTCATTACGGGCATTACACTTACATCGCTGTTGAGGGTACCCGTATCTGTATTGGTGAACATTTATGTTTTTAAAACAGGCAATATCAGCTTCGATTACCTATCCATATTCTATAACTCATTTATAAATATCCTGTTCTGGGTGGTTATTATTCTAACCGGCAAAATGGTTGCAGAAAAGATACGCTCGCAGATATATATCGAACAGATAGAAAAGGAAAGATCAACAAATGAGCTTAATTTTTTGCGGGCACAATTTAACCCGCATTTCCTGTTCAATTCCATTAATTCTATTTACGGGCATATTGATAAATCAAACAAAGGCGCCAGGGATATGCTGCTCGTTTTTTCGGAAATGCTGCGCTACCAGCTATACGAGTGTAACGTAGAACAAATTGAGTTGGACCGGGAGGTAAACTATATCAAAAACTACATTGCCCTGCAAAAAAGCCGTATGGACGAAAGGATAAAGGTTTCCTTTTACGCCAATAACATAAACGGTAATATTAAAATAGCGCCTTTATTGCTCATTACCTTTATAGAGAATGCTTTTAAATATGTTGGTTTTAATGAGAGCAAAGAAAATATCGTTGATATTAGTTTGGGTTATAATGATGGTGATCTATGGTTCAGGATATTTAATACGAAAGATACTTTTATTAACCCAACTGAAAAATCATCGGGCTTAGGTATCGCCAATACCAAAAGGCGGCTGGAGTTGATATACCCGGATAAGCATCACCTAACAATAAATGAGCAGGAAGACAGCTATGAAATTACATTAACATTGTTTGAGGTATGATACTGAACTGTTTAATAATTGACGATGAGCCTATAGCCCGCAAACTGCTGCAGGAATATATTGAGGAGACCGATTTTTTGGTTTTGGCCGGTGTTGCCGAAAACCCTTTAAAAGCAACAGGATTGATCAATGACCTGCAAATCGACCTTATTTTCCTGGATGTTAATATGCCCAAAATGAATGGGCTTGATTTTTTACGGTCGGCTAATAATTTGCCAATGGTAATTATGACAACCGCCTACGGCCAGTACGCGCTGGATGGTTTTGAGATGGCTGTTGTTGATTATTTGGTAAAACCGTTTTCGTTAGAGCGCTTTTTAAAGGCAACACAAAAGGCGCTTGAGTTAAAGACATTAAAAGAAAAAAGCAACTCCGCAGAAAAAGACACCGCTCAATATTTTTATGTTAAATGCAACGGGCGAATAGAAAAAGTGGTCTATGACGACTTGATCTATATTGAAGCCACGGCCAACTACATAACGCTTTATACAGCAAACAATAAACTGATGGTCTATTTAACCGTAAAAGGCATACTTGAAAAATTACCGCCCGAAAAATTTGTGCAGGTGCATAAAAGCTATATCGTAAATATTGACCGGATAAACACCATTGAAGGCAATATGCTGCATTTGGGGGATACCAAGATCACAGTGGGACAAAATTTTCAAAGCGAGGTTATGGATAAAATTTTAAAGGGCCGGTTTTTAAAAAGATAACCGGCCCTTTAAAATTTTATTTAGAAACCAGCACCATAGGCATCGGCAAACGCGTAACACTATTAATAGGCTCGCCCACCTCATGGCCCACTGCGGCTTTAAAATCAACCCCTAATAGTTTTGATATGGTTTGCGCCAGTTGCTTATGATAGGTTGTTTGGCCTGACCCCATTTCACCCAGCGGAGGTGTATCGGGGCCAATAACGGCAAACCAGGTTTGTTCGGAATGTGGGGCTATAAAAATGCCGTGATTGCGCCAGGTAGCCACTTCATCGCCACGGCCATGGTCGCAGGTAACAATCAACGTGGTTTTATCTTTATACACGGGGTTGCTTTGCAAGTATTCCCACAATTGCTGTATATAAGCATCTTCCTGGCTGGCGCGGTCCAAATAAAAATGATAGTTGCCAGCATGCCCAAACTCATCGGTTTCATCCAGGGCAATATATAGTACGCGCGGCTGATACTGCTTTAAATATTCGCGGGCAAACTCATAAGTCAAAAAGTCTATCCGGGTCGAATCGCCTAAATAATGCGGCGCTTTATGCTGCATTTCGTTAAGGAATTTTAAACGGTCATTCATAGCCGGCGCCTGCAAGTTCATATAACCTGCGTTAACCAATAAACCCGAGCGTTGTGTATTTAATATCTGTGTAAACCTTTCCCACGACGCAAATACAGCTACCTTATTTTCAAACCCTCTTTGCTTATTTAAAAACTCCAAAAGGTTCACATTTGGATTAGTGACAGCATTATTGGTATTCATCCGCGGATCGGCAAAACCGGTAAACAGCTCGTTGTAGCCCGGATAAGAGAAATAATAACGGTTGGCTACCTCATCCTTGCTGCCCTCGTCGCGGTTGCCATATAGTTGCCCTTTTCTTGCAATGGTGGTCCAAAGGAACGGGAACAGCATTTTCCGGCGTTCGTCTGCAGATCCGGCCCAAAACTGTTTTTGAACAGCTGCTTTATCATCGGTATATTTTGAATTGATAAGCGCCGAATCTGCGCCCCTGTAAACTTCCTGCCAGCGTAACCCATCCAGCGTTACAATTACTACATTCTCGGTTTTATAATTTTGTGCAAATAATTGCAGGGTAAGCCCCAAACCCAGAATAATTAAACCTAATTTTTTCATGGTTAGTTTTGCACAAAATTAAAGGCGGAGTATTACCCCCGCCTTTACTTGCAATTAACTTACCGTTTGTTTTTTGAAACTTATTTGTTAATGATATATTACCCAAACATTAACAAGTTCAAAAATATTTACACTTTGTTAACCTTTCGGCATTTTGCTCATATCCATATAAAGCACATTCCATTTATGGCCATCAATATCACTAAAAACACAGCCATACATCCAACCCTGCATTGTTGATGGTTTATGATCGCTTTTACCGCCTGCTGCTATTGCCTTAGCCGCCATTTCGTCTACCTCCTCCTTGCTTTCCGCATCAATAGAAAGCAATACTTCAGTAGCCTGGCCGGTGTTGGCAATAGGGTTATTGGTAAAGCCTTTAAATGTTTGCTCATCAAAAAGCATCAGCACTATATTACTCTCGCCAAGCAGCAGGCTGGCCGATGTATCGTTATTGCCATGCCGCGTATTAAATTTAAATCCCATTTCCGCAAAAAAATCCTTTGACCGGGCAACATTTTTTACCGGCAGATTTAACCAAAATTGCTTTGTCATAATTCCTGGTATTAATTGGTTGATAATTCTATAAAAAGCTCATCTAATCGTGCGTGCGAATCATTTACACCCCGTTCCATACCCGATTGCACCATGCCGTCCCTATCCATTACTGACCGGTATACAGCGTGGATAACCAGTTTTGTCCGGTTGGCCGGCAAGGCTTCAAAAGTTGCTGTTTCTAATGATACATGCCCTCTTTCGGGCAATCCCTCAAACTCAAATGTCCTTATTAAACGCTCGGGAGCTGTTATTTCATGGGTAACGCCGTGAAAACCATATTCGTTGCCTTTAGGATCGGTACTTATAAATCGCCAAAAGCCGCCTACTTTATTTTCATAAGTCTCCACTCTACAAGTCATTTCCCTTGGCCCCAGCCATTTTGCTACCAGCACAGGGTCGGTAAATGCTTTGAACACCAGTTCGCGTGGTGCTTCAAACTCCCTTATGATAAATAATTCCTGCTTGCCGGGTTCAACAGTAACCTTTGTTTCATTTTTTGTAGTTCCCATAATTCTATTTTTTATGTTTCTTCTTTTTATGCTTTTTCTTTTTGTCTGCTTTTTTTTCTTCCGCTCCAACAGTGGTTATCTTCATATCTTCCAGCAGGTCGTCCATAAGGTCAAAACGCTCGGCCCAAAGCCGGCGGAATCTCTCTACCCAGTCGGCCACTTCACGCAATTCGTTCAATGTTGCTTCGCAATAACGCTCTCGTCCCCGTTGATTAATTTGTATCAGCCCACATTCTATCAATATTTTAATATGCTGCGATATAGCGGGTCGGCTAACCTCAAAATTATCTGCAATAGCATTCAAGTTTAACGGCTGATAGGCAATTAAATTAATGATCTCCCTGCGGGTTGGGTCGGCTATGGCCTGAAAAACGTCTCTTCTCATATATAAAACACAATGGGTAAGCAATTGCTTACAAATATATACGTAAGAATTTACTTACGCAAATTTGTTTTAACAAAGCGCTATCTTGAACACAGACATTGTATATTAGCTATAAATACAAATAACATGCCTCTTAAAATTGTCATTGGTTTTTTGATAGTGCTGGCATCCTGCGCCCAGCAACCACCTGTTGAAAAAGGAAGTTTTAAACCAACCGACCTTGTAGAATTAGTCAAGCTTGATCCAACCATTAAATTAGATATCCGCTACGCTACAAAAAATAATTTAGCGGGTAGGGCGGTATATACCCAGGCAAGGGCATTTTTACAGCGACCTGCGGCAATAGCAGTAGTAAATGCTAGCAAGGCATTAAAACCATTGGGCTATGGCTTAATGGTATTTGATGGCTATCGCCCATGGAGCGTTACCAAAATATTCTGGGATATTACCCCAAACAATAAGAAACAATTTGTTGCCGACCCCAAAGTAGGTTCGCGGCATAATCGCGGCTGTGCTGTCGACTTAACTTTATATGATCTTAAAACCGGGAGGGAAGTGCCAATGACCGGCGTATATGATGAAATGAGCGAGAGAAGTTATCCAAACTATAAAGGCGGCACTGACCAGCAACGCAAAATGCGCGACCTGTTACGCACCACGATGGAGAAACAAGGTTTCACTGTGTTTCCGTATGAATGGTGGCATTTTGATTTTAAAGATTGGAAATCTTACGCTATTACCAATGTGCCGTTTGAGGCGATAAAAAAGTAATGAAATAAAAAAATGAACATTAAAGCCATAAAAACAGACCAGGATTATCAGGATGCCCTTAAAAGGCTTGAAGTTATTTTTGATGCAGCACCAAATACTAAAGAAGGTGAAGAGCTTGAAATATTGGGCGTTTTGATAGATAACTACGAGAAGCTATATTTTCCTATTGATCTGCCGGACCCCAATTAATACTATTTACACACGATGTCTCAGGTGATCACTCTCTGGCGGTAATGGAATAAAGCCTGTTTCGCCGGGGACAGGAATAAATTTTTGTTCGCGCCACTTTTCTTTGGCCTGCTCAATTCGCTCATAGGTTGAGGCTACAAAATTCCAGTAAATAAAACGTTCTTCGGGAAAAGGCTCGCCGCCAAAAAAGTAAATGGTGGTATTTGCATTTAATATAAATTCGCAAAGGCTGTTGTCTTTTGCTACCAATAATTCTTTGGGGCCGAAGGTTGTGCCCTCGCTTTCAATACTTCCTTCAAGTATGTATAATCCGGCCTCGCCGTAAAGCTCATTCCCTATTTTGACAGTTTTGCGTTCCTTAGTTTTAAGTTCTAAAAAATAAAGCGGACTAAAAACCGGCACCGGCGATGTTTTTTCCATTATTGACCCCGCGATAAGTTTATAAGCAACGCCATCCATTTCCCATTGCGGCAACTGCTCTACATCTGCATGATAAAAGGACGGCGACATCTCTTCCAACTCCTTTGGTAAGGCCACCCAAATTTGCAGGCCGTGCAGGGTCTTTTCTTTATCGCGCAAGTAGCCGGGCGTTCTTTCCGAATGTACAATACCGCCTCCGGCTGTCATCCAGTTAACCTGGCCGGGTTTTATCTCCATTTCGGTGCCCAGCCCATCTTTATGCATCACATTACCCTCAAACAAAAAGGTTAATGTCGAGAGGCCAATATGGGGATGAGGGCCGATATCTAAATTCTGGCCTGCCTGCATATCCTCGGGGCCCATGTGGTCAATAAAGATAAATGGGCCCACCATCCGTTTATCTTTAAAAGGCAATAACCGGCCAACCATAAAGTTGCCTATGTTACGCGGGCGTTCTTCAATGATGAGGTTGATGTTTGACATGATCTATTTTTCTGAAAGACATAATTATAAAGGCGCCAATAAACGAAAAGAAAACACCATACATTAACCCAGTCAAACCACCCATAACGCGCTTCGCGCCTAAATAAGCGCACCACCTCAGACAAAAAAGGCGTATCAAAAAGCTAATTATTAGCGCCATTATTTATGTGGGATAAATGTCTCGGTTTAAATGTAAAAAGCCTCCTGGTTTCAATATCCAGAAGGCTTTTATTGGTATAATCTTAATTCTTCAAAGTGTTCTGGAACAGTTTATGGATCCTGCTATACTCATCCGTCCAACTGCTTGGCTCAATAAAGTCGTGGTCTTCCATTGGATATGGTGCCAGCGACCAGTTGTCTTTGTGCAGTTCGATCAAACGCTGCGTCAATTCCACGATGTCCTGGAAGTTTACATTTTGGTCAACCATACCATGCAACATCAGCAAATTGCCTTTTAAACCTGGTGCGAAATAGATAGGCGAGCTGATCTTGTAAGCATTCGGGTCATCATACGGGTTATTCAGGATGTTAGCGGTATATCCGTGGTTGTAATTGGCCCAGTTGGTAACAGAACGTAACGCAGCACCCGAAGAAAATACATCCGGGGCTGTGAACATAGCCATCAAGGTCATGAAACCACCGTATGAGCCGCCGTATAAGCCAATGTTTTTGGGGTTAACACCATATTTTTCAACCAGGTATTTAGCCGCATCAACATTGTCATTCAAATCCTTACCACCCATGTGGCGATAAATACCGGTACGGATATCGCGGCCATAGCCCGCGCTGCCGGTATAATCCACTTCCATTACTGTGTAACCTTCATCTGCCAGCAGGTTATTGAACATATGTTCGCGGAAATAATGGCTCCATTCGTCCACGATATCCTGCAAATAACCCGCACCATGTACAAATATTACCGCCGGGTGTGACGGTAACGGATTTTTAGGCGTATAAACCTGTGCGTAAATATCAACACCGTCGCGATTTTTCATCACGAACATCTCTGGCGAACGCCAAGGGTATGATTTGTATTCTTCGGTTGCAGTGCTGGTTACCTGTACGGCTTTTGCACCCGGCTTATTTGGCTGAATATATAGATCAAACGGCGTGGTAAAGTTTGAATAGGTGATGGCCAGCCATTTTTCATCCGGAGACAATTCTACATCATTGGTGCCCTTCATGCTGGTTAATTTAACCGGCGCACCACCAGTTACCGGCATACGGTAATAATCATAATTACCCGGACGCTCCATGTTGGCTTTGAAATAGAATGTCTTTTTATCGTTAGAGAGTTTCAGGGCAGATACTTCCCATTTACCGCTGGTTAGCTGTTTCTTTTCGCCGGTAACTACATCCACTACGTAAATATGGCTGTAACCGCTTGTTTCGCTTTGGTAGTAGTAATGCGTGTTATCTAACCACGGGCCTTCACCGCCACGGCCACCACGGCCACCGGTTCCGCCTACCCAGGCATCATCGTGCATCCGATCAAGCAACGTCAACCCACCGGTTTCAGGATTTAACCGCATTATCCAGCGGTCTTTATAATCTTGTGCCGAGATAGTTACTACGGCATTCTTGCCGTCTTCACTCCATGAAACAGCGTCAATAGTTACCTTACGGTCTTCGTTAGCTTTTTGGCGCTTTGCCAATTCCTGCGGATAATCAGCAAAGAATTTTGGGATATCCTTAATGCCCGGTATATCGCTCAATTTGATATTATATAAAGTATCGCGCTGTGCATCATACACAAATGATTCTGATGAGGACTGGGGCGCACCTACTTTGGTACGGTTCGGAATATCCTCGGTAAAACCGCTGGTAGTTACAAAGCTTGGAACCACGGCTATTTTACCCGCCTCGGCAGCTTTGGTTAAACGATAGGTTACAAATCGGCCATCCGGACTAACCACTATGCTACCCAAAGCCCTGTCGCCGGTAGATAATTCTGTCATATGTTTAGCCTGGCCCGCAGCCGCTCCGCCACCAAATCCACCTCTTCCGCCACGGCCTGCGCCGCCTGCCACAGGTTGCCTGTCGGCACTGGCTCTGTCTTTCAACACATCAAACAATCCCATTTGCTGGTCATGCAGCCAAACTTCCTGCTCGTTACCGCCTGCTTGCGCCGCGCCGCCGCGACCACCTGCACCGCCACGCGCGGCACCACCGCCCTGTCCACCTTGTCCGCCACGGCCTCCGGCACCTGCACCACGACCTCCGGCTGCTAAAGCCGGTGCAGCAGTAGTTGCTCCTGCCGTAGGGTGAACAAAGTTGGTTAACTGAACGGTCAAACCGCCATTTAAGGTAACCGAATAGTAGTTATCGCCCTTCAGGTAAAATACTTTCGAATCATCCGCGCTGAAAGATGCGTTGCTCTCGCGCTCAAGGGTTGAGGTGAGTTGTGTTTCTTTCCTGGTCTTATCGTCAAGAATATAAATATCGCCGTTCTTTTCGATCAGGCGCATGGTATGTTTGCGGTTCCAGTTGCCAACTACCGGCGTTGGTATGGCACGGCGTTCTTCTGGTGTAACCAGTTTTGGCTTTAGATCTTCCGGGGTTACGGAATACTGAGCATCGCGGCCTTTGTTTTCCGGGTTCCAGGTAAAGTTTATTTTTTTGCTGTCTTCGCTCCAGCTAACGGCAGTTGGCGAGGTTCCTATCCACTTAGGGTCGCGCATAATTTTTTCGACAGTCAGTTTATCCAGCTTTTGCGCAAAGCAATAAGAAGTGGATACTAATAAAAGTAGGGTAAAGATTTTTTTCATATAATAATTAATATAAGATCAGTTAGTAACCGCAATTTAGTATAAAATTTTATATTTTGATATGGAGACGGATGTGAAATTATAGTATCGCTACACACTCCACCGATATCAATATCCCGCCCGGAAACGGCATCACCTGCGGCGCACTGCGGGCAGGCGGGTTAACCGGGAAAAATTCGGCATAAACTTTATTAATAACGGCAAAGCTGGGGTCCTCGCCTGCTACCATCCATATAGTTGTCTTTATTACTTTATCCATGCTGCTGCCGGCTTCTTCCAATATAGTTTTAATATTACTAAACGCCTGCATAGCCTGGTGTTCAAAGTCGCCTTCAACCAATTTGCCGGTTTTTGGGTCGGTACCCGGCGCGCCTGAAACATAAATAAGACCGCCTGCTATCATAGCTTGGGGTATGACCATATTACTACGCGTTACTTTGCTTGTATTAAAGTTTTGTGGTTTCATTGTGATAATTGTTTAGGGTAAATATATAATTATCTGCAGGCACTATGAAAATTCATAAATAAAATTTGCAAACTTCATTTATTATATTTTACTTTGGTAGACAAAGTACTTTTAAATGAAAGAAGACGAGATCCGGGACGAACTAACCTCCATCCGCAGTTTGATGGAACGGTCCTCTAAATTTATATCACTAAGCGGGCTATCGGGGATATTGGCGGGTGTTTACGCGTTAATAGGGGTGACTTTTGCGTGGAAAATTGTTTTTAACGATCCGATGTATCGGGCATTATATGGCAACCGGGTGTTGTCGCATGAGTCTAAAATAGCGTTATATTATGGCAGCGGACCCTCGGGGGCTTTACTCTCTCCATCAATAGCCCCGCTATTATTAATAGCGCTATTGGTTCTTGCAGCATCCCTGTTAACAGGAATAATTTTAAGCATACGTAAAGCAAAAAAGAACGGCCAGCCGGTATGGGGCAAAACCAGCAAAGCCTTACTATTTAACATGAGTGTCCCGCTTATAACCGGTGGATTGTTAATGCTCATTTTAATAAACCGGGGGTATTACGGCATTATCGCTCCATCATCACTTATTTTTTATGGCCTTGCGTTAATTAGCGCCAGTAATTTTACTTTCAGCGATGTTCGCTATTTAGGCATTTTAGAAATACTTTTGGGGCTGATAGCCGCCTGCCTGCCAGGTTATGGTCTATTGTTTTGGGCAGTTGGGTTTGGGGTGCTGCATATTGTATACGGCAGCGTGATGTATTTTAAGTACGACAGGTAAGTGAAAGTTCAGTTTGAAAAATTAGATAAAGCCTTTGAGAACAGGGTGCGGCTGCAAATTATGAGCGTGCTGGTGGTTAACGACCGGTATGATTTTAATTCGCTGAAGGAGTTGTTGGATGTTACCGACGGCAATTTGGCGTCGCATTTAAAAGGGCTGGAAAAGGAGGAATATATTATGGTGCACAAATCATTTTTGGGCCGCAAGCCCAATACCAATTACGAGGCTACCGAAAAAGGAAAGAAAGCCTTTAAACTGCATTTGGATGCATTGGAACAGTTAATTAAACAACAAAAAACAAACTAAATTTTTTTACCCTGTTACTTTGAAACGCAAAGTACTTTTAAAATCATTAACCATTAAATCTTATAGTATGTACACAAGTCAGTATTGGATAAACCATTTCAGGGCAAACGCGCTTGAAAAAAGGGTGAACTGGGAGTTAAGCCCAACTATTACACCCGAAGAGATCAAAACCATTTTGCACGACCTGCAGGCGTGGCAACTGGGCGAAACATCAGAAGGGAAACACTTAATTGCAGCGGCTACTAAGTACGCGCAAAAAATTGGGGATACCCATTATACCTACGCGGTTAACCTTTTTATAAAGGAAGAGCAAAAGCACGGCAATAATTTAGGCCGGTACCTTGATGCTATAAACCAGCCCCGGATCAGGAAAAACTGGGGCGACACTTTGTTTAGAAGGATACGGTATTTTAATACCAATATGGAAATATGGACGCTGGCGGTAATTATAGTAGAGAGCACCGCGCAAATATTTTACCAGGCATTAAAAGATGCTACCCAATGCGCCCTGTTAAAAGAGATATGTACTGATATACTGATAGACGAAGCCTATCATATCACTTTCCAGACAGAGCGGCTGGCTATTATTTTCGAGGGTAAAAGCGAACCGTCAAAAGCATGGCGCAAAACGGCCTATAAATATTTCTTTTGCGCAACCTCCTGCCTGGTATGGTTCGCGCATAAAAAAGTATTTAAAGCAGGTGGTAACACGTTCGCGTCCTATTCAAAAAAAATGGAACATAAGTATATTAAAACACTTAAAAAAATAACGGATACGGAAGTGGCTTTGTGGGTATAAACTTAACTAAACAGCTTTGACAACTTTTAAAAAGTTGTCAAAGCTAATTCCTTCATTTGCACATTATTTCCCCATCATCTTATCCCGCATAGCTTTAAACTCCGAGCCTTTTTTCCAGCCGGGGAAAGTGGTTTCATTGCTTAGCTTGTAGCCTACGTTGAACATGATATTGGCAACTTGTGCCATACCGGTTGCATCCATAGCATCGGTATAGGAATCTGATGGCTGGTGATAATGATTGTCATTATAATCTTCGGCCTGTTTTTTACCCCAATCGCCGGGATGGGCTATGCTTTCTTCGCCGACATTGACATCAACAGCGGGTACACCAACCTTGGCAAAATTAAAATGATCAGACCGGTAATAGCCGCCCGCACCCGGTTTTTTATCGCCAATGGTATGCCAGCCATATTTGGCGGCCTCGGCTGTTACATAATCTTCTACCTCATTTTGGCCTTTGCCGGTTATGGCAATGTCGTTAGTTTCGCCATAAAAGCCCAAAGCATCCATATTTAAATTAGCCACTGTTTTATTAAGTGGGTAAACAGGATGGGTAGCATAATATTCAGAACCCAATAAACCCTGCTCTTCGCCGGTTACGGCTAAGAAAATTATACTGCGTTTTGGTTTAACATCGGTTTGTGTAAACGCTTTGGCCACACTTAAAACGGCAGCTACTCCACTGGCATTATCCACCGCGCCATTGTATATCGAGTCACCTTTAATAACCGGACCAATACCAAAATGATCCCAATGCGCAGAGTAAATTATATTTTCACCAGGTGTGGCATTGCCTTTTAAAACGGCTATCACATTTTTCGACATGGCATACTTTAACTCATTATTCAACCCTACAGTAAGGTTCATATTTAAGGGGATCGCTTTAAAATCGCGCTTGCGGGCAACTGCCCTAATATCCCCGGTAATGCCTGCCGATGCAAATATTTTTGTCGCAACAGAATCGGTTATCCAACCCTCGATTTCGCAGCGCGAACGGTGCTTATCTGCCGCCTGTAAAAATAATTTCTTCCCGGTGTTGCTGTTCTTAATTACCGACCATCCATAGCTTGCCGGCTCTGTTTGGTGAACAATTAATATACCGGCTGCACCCTGGCGGGCAGCTTCTTCATATTTATAGGTCCAGCGGCCATAATAGGTCATGGTATCGCCCTTAAACAAATGCTCGCCCGATTTAAAGCCCGGATCATTTACCAATACTATCACCACTTTGCCTTTAACATCCAACCCTTTATAATCGTTCCAGTTATACTCTGGCGCTACAATACCGTAGCCGGCAAATACCATGGGCGCGTTTTTTATTTGTATAGAGGCTTCTTCCCGGCGGCTGAATATTACAAAATCATCAACTTTCTTTAATGAAAAATTGCCTTTGGGGCCGGTGATCGTCATCGTCGGCGTTGGTGTGCCTTTTATCTCTACCATCGGTACATCCTGGAAATAGCTGCCGTTGTTACCCGGCTCCAATCCCATTTTTTTAAATTGGGCGGATATATAAGCGGTCGCTTTGGTTTCGCCAATAGTAAACGGACGGCGACCCTGTAACGAGTCGTTAGCCAAAACGGCAATATGGCTTTTAATATCATCGGCCGTAATGGGGCCGTTGGCCGCAGGTTCTTCTTTTTGTTTGCAGGATGCCAATAGTACAACTGCCACTAAAGCAGGCAGGTAAGCAAATCTTAATTTCATGTGTCTGGAGGTTTTACCAAACTTACATAAAATTTTATTTAGCATAACCAGGGACACAAAGTATTAGCTACGCCAATATTTAAAACTGGAAGTAAATAAATGACTTACTGGTACCCTGGCTTATAATGATCAGTATTAAAATTGCTGCCCATAATAATCCTGTTAGCCACCACGGCATTTTATGCGCCGTTTTTAAAACCGTGGTATTGCGCATTATCCAGTGGAAGATCAGCATCGCCGAAATAACTACCGCTACTTTAATTATGGCTACGGTTGTTAATAACGGCGGACCCGTTACCACCGTACGTCCCATCATCGAAGACAATATTTGCCATGCCCCGCCAAATGTAGCCGACCGGAAGAACACCCAGGTTACGCAGATCAATAAAAAAGTAAGCAAGGCATACAGGAACCCAGCCGGGCGTTTGCTTGTCAGGTCTGGCCCCATGGAGGCCATGGCAATAACAGGTTCCGGATCGCCGCTGCTTCCCGGTGCGCCTGATTTTCTCGCCCGGCTATCCCTTATCGCTTTTTCGACCCATAGGTATACCCCATGTATCCCGCCCCACGCCACAAAGGTCCAGTTGGCGCCATGCCAAAGTCCGCCTATAAGCATGGTGATCATCATGTTGATATAGGTTTTAAATTTACCCTCGCGGTTGCCGCCCAATGGGATATACAGGTAATCGCGCAGCCATGACGATAGTGTAATATGCCATCTCCTCCAGAAATCGGAAAACCCAATGGCAGCATAAGGGTATAAAAAGTTTTGGGGCAGCACAAAGCCCAGGCATAAAGCAACGCCAATAGCTGATGTGGAATATCCTGCAAAGTCAAAAAATATCTGCCCCGAAAATTTTAGCACACCCGCCCATGCATCCAGTGGCCCCATGCCGCCCGGCGAACTAAAAACAGTATCCGCTGTGGCAGAGAGCATGGTATCGGCCAGTACAACCTTCATAAATAAACCAAGCGAAAGCAGCATCAGGCCATCCATGAATTGCTGCCGCGACGCCTTGCGGGGTGTTTCAAACTGGGGCACCAATTGTGGTGGGCGTACTATCGGCCCTGCTACCAGGTGAGGGAAGAAGGTGACAAATAAAGAAAAATCGAGCAGTGATTTTACCGGCTCACTTTTCTTCTTATACATATCAATAGTATAGCACAGTGTTGTGAAGGTATAAAAAGAGATACCTGCGGGTAAAATGATATTGGGTTTTGCAGGGTGATAATTGATGCCTAAAGCGTTGGTTATGTGCACAAAGTTTTCCAGCAAAAAGCCGCCATATTTAAAAAAGCAAAGCATCCCCAAATTACCAATAAGGCTTACTACCAGCAGCACCCGGCGTTTATGCTTGTTTGGCTGAGTGTATAATGCCCGGCCTACAAAAAAATCGACCACGGTTGACAGCCATAAAAGCAAGATGAACGGCGGGTTCCAGGCGGCATAAAACACATAGCTGGCTAATAAAAGGTTTCTCTTTTTTGCTGTCCAGGATATGGGGAGATTATGCAAGATCAGCATAACCGCAAAAAATACAATAAAGGTATAGGAGTTAAAAACCATGATATAATAATTTAAGGTTAACTATCAAGCTGTTATAATTTCCACCCTTTTTCTTTTTGAAGGATGTCTACAATATTTTTGGTATAAATAACCGCGTCCTGTGGTTTCAGGTGCGAAAGCTCAGGACATACCAATTGGGCAAGGGCGGGATAATCGCCAAAATAGATCCCCTTGCAACCGGTAACCGCCAACAGCTTATCCCAATAGGCGGTACGCGGAAAACCATGTTGCTCGGCCATATAGAAAAACCCGCTGGATGGCGTGCGTAAAAATATCACTTCGCCGCCCCTTGCCTTTATTTTATCTACGTCCTTTTTAACACTTAGCATCACAGAATCCAGCGGCTTGCCGCTTAAAGGCGGGGTAGGGTCGTTTTTTAGCAACCCCCATATCCCTTTAACCTGGTTTTGCTGGTTGGTGTCTGCCACAAATTCGGCATTCATTTTATTTTGCCGGTTAAAGAGTGTGAGGTCAAATCCCGGCGGAAAATCAAGAAAGGGGTATACACCAGGCCGATCCTTAATATGCAGTTGCCCAAGTAATGAATTCAAAGCATAATGCCCCTCGTTAAGAAACACCAGCTTTGATTCGAGTTTATGGTCCAGTTCAAAACTTGCCCTTTGGGCGGGAGTGCGTTTATTATAAAAGCTAATGCCTTCGTTGGGCGATGCGACAACCGGTGGTTCCAGGTTAAAAAACAGTACTTCGGTTACATCTACAACTAATTTACCCTTAAAGTTGGGGTCGTTGGCCAGATCATCCAAAAACGGGCGGGGCGATGAGCCAACCATGGCCAGTTGTATGGCATGTTTACCGGTAAGGCTTTCCCATGTGGGGATATCCAGGTCATATTTAATGCGCGATGAGCCGATGAAAACCGTTGCCTTGTCGGCCGGTTCATACACCATTGCACGGGTGTGTGCCCATAGTTCGGCATTGTCATCATAATCCGGGACAGCACCTTTTTGGCGCAGGTAAAGTTCCCACGAAATAAAAAAAGCTAAAACAATGGCTAACGCCAAAACGGCAGACTTGCCTAATGATCTTGTTTGCATGCGCTAAAACTTAAAAGATGAAAATTGAACCGGTACCTGCAAAAAATTCCGCTAAATGCCCGTTTCAGTCATAGCTTGCACACTATTTATTGGAAGAATAATATGTCGGGGTATTCTATAAGTTATTCAAAAATAAATATTTATTTGAAAAATGCAACACTCGTTTTATTTTTATTAGATTGACTTGTAGCATTTTAAAGCACGTATCCGTATTAGCAATAAAATGGTTATGAAAAAATATTTAGTTATCGTATTCGTATTAATTTTTGCAGCGGGCTGCAAAAAAAGCGGCAACACGCCTATAGCAACAGGCCTAACCGGCAAATGGGAATTAACACAGGAGGGCGGCTTCTTTGCAGGGCCTAAAACTTTCGCCGCCGGTACCGGCAATACCATACAGTTTAATGCAGACAGCACCGTTATTCAATATCAAAACGCTCTGGTGGTGAAGCAGGGTAATTACAGCATAGCTAAAAACGGCACTTCTACCATTTTATACTATAACCACCAGGTTTGGGACGTATTTTTTCTGCAAGGCAGCACACTGATCATCGGTAACAGCGCGGCGGATGGCCCCTCGTATATTTATACCCGCATCAATTAATTATTTTCCTGCCGGGGATTTTTTATTCGCTGGTACCATTTAGATCTGGCCATCCAATACATCAAAAATCCAAAAATTATTCCTGCTATTATGCCTTCAATTATTCCATATAATAACCGGTGATGCAGTGAAAAATAAAAACACATCAATGCACCATAAAAAAGTGCGGAAAGCAGGGCGGTCTTTTTTGCTGATGGCATGTGGTAATCTGTTAGTTAATCAAAATATAATAATTATCATTGGAGCCACTCAACGTTATTATCTAAACGAATAAGCATATCCAAAAACGAAGTGCCAATTTCTATGTGATATTGCTTTTCAAGACCAATAAAAGGAGAGAGTACTACTCTATAACTATTTTGACCCATATATTCAATACCTAAAAACTCACCACCCATGTTACTACCGATAGCAATTACATTAGGAAGCCATTTGAGTATTTCGTAGTTGTTATTTGTTTCCAAAACATCTTCCACATTCCATAATGATAGGTATTCAGGCCCAACAGACCCTTCAAAGGCACTATAACTTTTAAGGAAGTATTTGTAATCTACGGGAAGTTGAAAGCCTATTTGCTTTTCTATTTCCCAAAATTGTTTTCCTGATTTAGTGGGTCTTTTTGAGAAGCTATATTTATCTAATATTATATCAAGTTCTTCCATACTCATAAGTTATTTTCACCTAAACACGCCTCCCAAACCTTAACCGCATCCACCGCATCCTTCACATCATGCACCCTTAATATATTAGCGCCTTTGGTTAAGGCAATGGTATTTAAAGCCGTAGTGCCGTTCAATGCTTCGGCCGCAGTACCGCCCAACAAGCCGTAGATCATTTTTTTTCGCGATACGCCCACCAGGATGGGTAACTGCAATTGGTTAAACTCCTGCAAACGGTTCATCAATGTGTAGCCATGTTCGGGCTTTTTGGCAAACCCAAAGCCGGGGTCTATGATCACATCTTTTACACCCAGTTGCTTTAATTGATAGTAACGCTCCACAAAATAATCATATACCTCGCCAAACACATCGTCATAATTAGCCAAGGAGTTCATGTTTTGTGGGTTGCCTTTCATGTGCATTAAAATATAGGGCACCTGCAAGCGCGCAATGGTGGCAAACATATCCGCATCTAATTGTCCGCCTGATATATCATTAATGATATGCGCCCCCGCTTTTATGGCCGCCTCTGCAACCGGAGCGCGGAAAGTATCAACCGATAAAACCGCATGGGGGAATTTATTGGTAATGGCTTCTACAGCAGGTAACAGCCTGTCCATTTCTTCCTGCACCGAAATATCCTCTGCACCGGGGCGGGACGAATAGGCGCCGAGATCTAAAAAAGCAGCGCCTTCGCTTAACATTTTTTCCGCTTGCTCAACCGCTTCGCCCGTTAACGGCTTGCGGCTGCCGGCATAAAAAGAATCGGGCGTTAGGTTAATTATACCCATAACTTTGGGGCGGCTTAGGTCTATTAACTTACCGCCCGCATTTAGGGTTGCCTTTTTCTGAAAAAATGTATCTTTAGGCATTTATTGGTTATTAGTAGTTGTAAGGGTTGTAGAGGTTGTAAATGTTTAAAGAGTTGTGGATGTAAAAATGATTAACATTTACAACAACTACAACATATACAGCTATTTTAACTTTAAACAACCTCTACAACAACTACAACCCTTACAACTTTTACAACAAACTCTTGAACAACACATCAGCAGAATACGCGGCAGTAATTAATGTTTGTAAAGGGCTTTTCATGAAAAAGACCCACGATTATGGCACCGCCTGGCGCATACTCCGCCCCGAATCTATCACCGACCAGATATTTATCAAGGCGCAGCGCATACGTACACTCGAAGAAAAAAAGATATCCAAAGTGGGCGAAGACATTACCGGCGAATACATCGGCATTGTTAATTATTGCGTTATTGCCCTGATGCAGATAGAGTGCACACCCGAAACACCGGTTGAACTGGATGTTAACCATGTGGAGAGGTTGTTTGATGAAAAGGTTACGGAAACCAAGGACCTGATGTTTGCCAAAAACCATGATTATGGCGAGGCATGGCGCGATATGCGCATCAGCTCGTTAACCGACCTGATATTGATGAAACTACTGCGTGTAAAGCAAATTGAAGATAATAAGGGCCAAACGCTGGCATCCGAAGGGATAAAAGCCAACTACCAGGATATGCTGAATTACGCGGTTTTCGCCCTGATAAAATTAGATGTAAAATGAAGAACGGCTTAATATGGTTTTGCAGGATAGCGGTTGGGCTGCTCTTTATTTTTTCGGGGCTGATAAAGATCAATGACCCGTTGGGTTTCTCGTATAAACTGGAAGAGTATTTCGCGGTTTTCCATATTTTATTTTTAGACAGCCTGCGCGTAACTATCGCCATTTTATTATGCGCGCTCGAAATCATATTAGGCTTTGCTTTACTGATAGGCGGTCGCGCCAAACAGGTAGCATGGGGGTTGTTATTGCTGATCATCTTCTTCGCGTTTTTAACTTTCTATTCGGCCTTTTTTAAGGTGGTGCAAACCTGTGGCTGCTTTGGCGATGCGATACCGCTGACACCGTGGCAATCTTTTAGCAAGGATTTGGTTTTATTGCTGCTGATAATAGTACTGTTTATTAACAAGCAAAATATCCGCCCGCTGTTCAAACCTAAAATGGGCGATGACTTGTTGATCGGCTCTATTGTAGTGGCTATTGGCATGGGCCTATATACCTATAATTTTTTGCCGGTGATAGATTTTTTGCCGTATAAAATTGGCGCTAATATTTTGGAGGAAATGAAAACGCCGCCCGGTGCAATGCCGGATGAGTATGAGCTGACCTATCACCTGAAAAACAAAAAAACAGGCGAGAAAAAGGACATGACCGACAAACAATACCTGGCCACCAATATATGGAAGGATACTAACTGGGAAATACAGGGCAACCCGGAAAGCCGACTGGTAAAAAAAGGTTTTTCGCCAAAAATTATTGACCTGGCCATACAGGATGGGCAGGCAAACAACTATACAAAAGAGATCTTAGGCAACCCCTTTTATAACCTGGTAATTGTAGCTTATGACCTGAGTAAAACCAATGAAGATGCCATAAACCGCATCAATGCGCTGGCGGTTAATGCCGTTCAGAATTTTAATACGCGCACGATATTGCTTACTTCCAATTCCCCAAAGGATGCGGAAGCGTTTAGCAAAAAGCACCACTTAGTATGCGAGATCTATTATGCCGATGGCGTGCCGCTAAAAAGCATGGTTCGTGCCAACCCGGGCATACTGCTGATAAAAAACGGGACGGTTATTAATAAATGGCATTACCATAATTTGCCTAAGTATGATGATTTGGTGAAGGATTATTTACAGCATCAATAATGAAGGTATTTTTTATCGGTTTTATGGGCTGCGGCAAAACCACCTGGGGCCGTAAACTGGCAACACACCTGGGCTACGAGTTTATGGACCTGGACCATATATTGGAAGCCAAAGCAGGCATGATTATTGCCGAATACTTCTCTACGCATGGCGAGGAGGCCTTCCGCAAACTGGAATCGGCTATATTAAAAGAAACGGTATATCCCGATAATGCCATTATCTCAACCGGGGGCGGGCTACCCTGCTTTTTTGACAATATGGACTGGATGAATGCGAACGGCAAAACGCTGTATATTAAACTATCCCCCAAAGCCCTTGCCCAACGATTAGAAAATGGCAAAACCAAACGCCCGCTATTGCAGGATAAGCATGGCGATGACCTGATAGATTTTATTGCCGAAAAGCTTGCCGGGCGGGAAGAGTTTTATAATAAAGCTACTTATATCGTTAATGGCATGGACCTATCGGTTGAGCGTTTGGCGGATGCTATTAAATAACCCCCCTTCCCCTTTGCAAACAAGCGCCGTTAGGCGCTACCCCTTTGTAGAAAAATAAATACCAGCCCTCCTTGCCCCGTCAGGGGCTACCCATAATGAATTACACGGTCAGCCTGTCAAGTTGAGGGTTGGGCCTACGGCGCAATTCTCTTTTTAATTTGATGGGGGCTACAAATAGGTAGCCCCTAACGGGGCATTACAAATGCTAACCCACGTTAAGCACTCGTCGCAGACAAGCGCAAGTTTGGGCAACAATTTCTATTTCTTTTATCATGCTATTGCCAGGTTTTTATCCCGGATAGGGGCAAAGACAATGTTTCTAAGAGGGTTAACATAACTTAACACAATTCAAAATTAATCGCGTTAATTATTTGATAATCAATTCGTTGAAATTTGGCAGGGTTAACATAAAATACATCATTTTTAGCTGCTCACTCTCATTCTCATTCTTGCGCTCGTCTATGACGAGTGCTTAAAATAGTTTTTGCGATTGTATCGCAGGGGTATAGCATTACAAATGCTAACCCACGTTAAGCACTCGTCACAGACGAGCGCAAGTTTGGTTTGGTTGTTTGATTTGCAATGGTCTACCTACCTCCGCTGAAACCCCGGAGACCCCAAAATAATCCCGGCTACCAATGCCTGCAAATTGTTATTGAGCTTATTGGCTGCCGCTACTTTTGCAGGGTCGGGCGCAGGGGCTGGTTTGGGTTTGGTGTCTTGCGGTACGCTCATTAGCATCATATCGCCGGTTGCTCCCACAGTTGGTTTCTCAGCCGCCGCGGTTGGCGTAGGAGTTGCCGGTTTTGGCGTATTATTCATTTTAGCCGCCAGTGTAGGGTCGGCCAGCAGCGGGGTAAGCTGTTTGATGGTTTCGTCCGGATTTTGTTCCGGCAATAGTAGCTTACTGTAAGTTACGATAGCCAATTGCGCATTTTGCGGGTCCTGCCGGTTGGTAAAGGTGCCCAGGTTAACTTTGGTACCGGCTATTTGGTTGGTAGTAAGCGCCAGGCTAAAATCCATTCGGCTTAATAACGATCCGGTATTTATCCAATATTGCCCGCGGTCGGGGAAGCCGGTTGGGGCCTGGTAATAATAAATCTTTTCGCCCATCCGCGCCATCCAGTTAAACAGCGGGTAAGGGTCGATTATCTCGGCATTTAACCCGCGTACCGAACTAATAGCCAGCTCAAACGGCGACTTGGTTTTAACCAGCATCGCCTTCTTATCCCAAAACTCGGGCGAGGTAACCATTGTGATCAGCACCTGCCGTATATCGCCGTCATGGGCAATAAATGATTTGGCCATTTTATCTATCAAACTTTGCGGCGGCACATCACTTACAAAACGCACGGCCAGTTTGCGCGAAATAAATTTAGCGGTAGATTGATGGTGCGCCAGCATTTCCAGCAGGTCAACACCCTCCTGGTAATTGGCAGCAGGGTCCTTACTGGCAGGGAAGGTATGGCCCAGAACCACCTTTTCGCCCTGGTCGTGCCGGTTGGGGGTAAACAAAAAGTCGCCCTCATGCACATAGCCCTTTTGCGCCAGGTTGTTCTCGCCTATTTTGGCTACTGTCGATTTCATGGCAGCCCCGTATGCCTCATCACTTATCGGGTAAACCGTCCAGCCGGTAAGCACACGGGCTGCTTGCGTAACATCATTTTGGGTATAACCGCCATCTACGCCCAGCGTATGCAGCTCCATCACCTCGCGGGCATAGTTCTCATTCAATCCGTTCACATTTTTACCGGGTTGGGTAAGTGTTTTTACGGTACTCGGCTGCGCTGTTGTTGGGTTGGAGCTCATCATCATAGACATATCCGCGCTTGCGGCAGCCGGTTTAACGGGTGGGGCTTTTGGCGGGGTAACCGGCGGCGGGCCTACACTGGTAAAGTTATCCAGGTAATATAACATAGCCGGCGATTTAGCCGAGGCCATCAGCAACTGGTCGAATTTGCCCAGTGTGTTGGGCCGTATTACGTCCCGTTCATAAGCGGGTATAAACTGCGCGCATTCCCCCTTAAAAAATGAAACATTAAAATGATTGAACCAAAAATCGGTCATTACTTCCTGCAACTGGTTATGGGTGTACGCAGCACGCATTATCTTTTGGTCGATAAATTGTTTATACAGGTCCTGGTCAGATTTATAGCCCTTTTTGGCCATATAGCCCTGCAACTGCGCGTTAAATGCTTTTTTGTCTACCGCTTTATCAACAGAATCTTTGCTGATAGCGCTATCCTTTATGGCGCGCGACCGGATAACAAAGCCCGGCGGGTATGTTTTACAGATTTCGGTATTGGTTAGGTTAATGGCATCGTAGGCGCTTAGCCGCTTATTCAATGAATCATCGGGAACCGCGGCGGTTAATTGCTGGTCGAACCAATTCTCCAGCCCCATTTTCACTACAGAATCTATTTGCCCCGGCGTGGCGCCATAGGTAAACCGCTCCAGCAGGTGTTCTGCCGCCTGCCGCTCGGTTAGCCCGGCATGTTTGTAGGGGAACTTATATAGTTTTACCGGCGTTGTACCGGTGAGGAACGATGTCAGTATAAAAACGCTGCCGGTTAGTATTGCGGCAAGGCAATAAAATTTCATTCTCTTTTTCATGGCAGATGCGGTTAACCCTTAAACGTTTGACTCTTTGCTGAAAGCTTAGTTTAATACTAAAATATAACAGATACAAAGTTAATATGTTTTGTGTTCCAAAGTGTTCCTTCTCGAATGCGAACATTCTGGATATACTATCATTCTTTTACTATATTTGACATAATGATATGCCTAATGTAACAATTGTAACAACGGTATGTGTTTTGTACTCTAAATATCAAAAAACTTAAACAAAAACAAAACGATGAAAAAGCTATTAACAGCAATATTATTTGTAGTAGGTGTAATGTCATTAAGTTCATGCAGCTATAACAGCATGGTGCAAATGGACGAGAACGTTAAAGGCAAATGGGGCGCTGTACAGGCGCAATACCAACGCCGCAGCGACCTGATACCTAACTTGGTTGCTACCGTAAAAGGCGCCGCCAACTTCGAAAAAAGCACGTTGACCGACGTAATTAACGCCCGCGCAAAAGCTACTTCTATACAAGTTGATCCTACCAAGTTAACACCCGAGTCTATTAAAGCGTACCAGGCCGCACAGGGCGAATTAAGCTCGGCTTTAGGCAGATTGATGGTGGTTACAGAAAACTACCCGACGCTAAAATCGAACGAAAACTTTTTGGGCCTGCAGGCACAAATTGAAGGTACAGAAAACCGCATTACCGTTGCCCGTAAGGACTTTAACGATGCCGTGCAGGAATATAATACCAAGATACGCTCGTTCCCGGCTAATATTACTGCCAAGATGTTCAGCTTTACCGAGAAAGGATATTTCGCGGCAGAAGCCGGAGCAGACAAGGCGCCGAAAGTACAATTCTAATTATTGAAGGATTGAGTTATTGAATTATTGATTTGGATATAAAACAATCAATAATTCAATAATTCATCAAATCAAACCTATATATGGCCATATTTAACGATGAGGAACAGCAGCGCATTAAACATGCGGTGGAGGATGCCGAGAGGAATACATCCGGTGAGATACGTGTTTGCCTGGAAAAGAATTGCAGCGAGGATGTGCTCGACCGTGCTGCCAAGTATTTCCATAAGCTTGATATGCACAAAACCAAGCTACGCAATGGCGTTATGATCTATATGGCTACTGTTGACCGTAAGTTTGCCATTATTGGCGATGCGGGAATAAATAAGTTAGTGCCCGATACTTTTTGGGACGATGCCAAAGAGGCCATGCTCACCCAGTTTAAACATGGCAACCTGGTAGAGGGTATAACGGTAGGTGTGGGGATGGCGGGCGAGCACCTGAAAAGATACTTCCCGCACGGGCTGGATGATAAAAACGAATTGTCTGATGACATCGCCTTTATGGATGGCGAATAAACCTAAGCTCATGTTCAAAAAACTGATATTGATTTTTAGTTTCCTGCTTTGCGGGTACCTAAGTTTTGCGCAGGATTTCCCGCCAAAATCAAACACACTGGTTACGGATTATACCAACACGCTTTCGGCAGAGCAAAAGGCATTGCTGGAGCGTAAACTGGTTATGTTTGATGATTCTACTTCGACACAAATAGCCATTGTTATTATTAAATCAGTCGGCGATTATGATATTAACGAGTACGGGCAGCAATTGGGCCGTAAATGGGGCATAGGCCAAAAGGGAAAAAATAACGGTATTGTAATAGTTGTTGCGCTAAACGACCGTAAAATGACCATCCAGACCGGTGGATGCAGGCACAGACGACATCATTAAATACACCAAAGGCGAGTACAAACAAGATAAAAAACGCGCTAAGAGCGATGACAACCGTGGCGGCGCCGCGGGCTTTATCATCATTATTATCATCGTTATTTTAATTGCCATTTTCCGTAACCGGGGTGGTGGTGGCCAGGTTATTGGCAGCCGTGGCGGTGCAAGCCCGTTCTGGTGGTTTTTAGCAGGCTCTATGCTTGGTGGCAGCGGCCGTGGTGGTGGCTGGGGCGGCGGCGATGGCGGTGGTGACAGCGGCGGCGGAGGTTTCGGCGGCTTTGGCGGCGGCGATTTCGGCGGCGGCGGTTCAGGAGGGAGTTGGTAGATAGTTAATGAGTGATTGAGTGGATGAGCGATTGAGTGAATGTTTAAAAACTGCTAAAGGTAAATGGATAAAATAAAAAAGTGGAAAACGCTTTCGTCCACTTATATATATAAAAGCAAGTGGGCCACACTACGCAAAGATGTTTGCGAAATGGGTGACGGGCGCATTGTTGACGATTACTACGTTTTAGAATATCCCGCCTTCGCAAATGCTTTGGCTATAACGGAAGATAACAAGGTATTAATGGTTAGGCAGTACCGCCAGGCAGGTGGTATTGTTTCGCTCGAAATTCCGGGTGGGGTAGTTGATGAGGTGGAAACCCCTGATGAAGCCATTAAGCGCGAACTGCTGGAAGAAACCGGGTATGAATTTACCAATATTGAACTGGTATCCACCTTATATCCCAATCCGTCAACCGCCAATAATAAATGTTATTGCTACCTGGCCACAGGCGGTAAAAAAGTAAAAGAAGCCAAACTTGATGATTTGGAAGAACTGGTAGTGGAAGAATACACCATTGACGAGGTAAAGCAGCTTTTGCTTAACAATAAAATAGATCAGTCCATCCAAACGGCCGGCATGTTTTATGCGATGGTAAAGTTGGGGGTGTTGTAAAACATCTCTTGGGTGTCATTCTGATTTCTATGATAAAAGCAAATTAGATTGATATGGTATTTGGTTTTTGACGACGGCAAATATCCTATGAACGATTTTGTTTCTGACGGCATTTAAAGCACTCATTTTGCTTTTTCCTTCGGCCACCTTTCTAAGGTAATAGTCACGCAGTTCGTTTTTTAAGCGGATGGCGCTCATAGCAGCTAAATGTAGAACGGCTTTGATGGCCTTATCGGCATAATGTGATACCCTCTGTTTTCCCTTAATGGATGTGCCGGATTGATTAGCAAAAGGTACAACCCCGCTGTAACAAGCCATTTTGCGCGGCTCAGTAATAGTTGTAAAACCCTCGGTTTTTGCTATCATCATCCAGCAAAGCACTTTCCCTGCGCCCGGTACAGACCGAATAAGTTTAGCCTGCTGATCCATATTTTGGTCTGCTTTTATAACCAGTTCTATTTGCCGTTCAATTTCAGTGATCTGACTGTCAATTAAGGTTAACTGTTTTGAGTTAAGCTTCATTAATGTTTTATCGAGCCCAAGATGTTTCATTTTAACATAATCATGTTGCTGTTTAAGTAGCTGCCTTTTGGTTTTAATGCGCGAGTTGCGTTCGGTAAGGAAGATTTTCAGTTTTTGAACAGCTGGTGATGAAGGTTTCCATTGTGAGATGTCGGTATGATTCTTTGCAATAAAGGCAGCTATTCTTATAGCATCTACCTTGTCCGTTTTTCCACGTACCAGGCCCATGCTTTTTTTAAGGTGCAGCGGTGAAATAACATAAACCTGGTGATGCAGGTCTTTTAATACTTCATATAAAGCCCAGTTATACCGGCCTGTATTTTCCATGCCAATCAACAGCTGGTCTGATTGATAAGTATTAAAGAATTTGCGGATTGCAGCCGATTCGTTTTTAATAACAACCGATTTTTGAGTTTTTCCGGTTACACAGATATCTAATGTAGCTGCACTGACATCAATACCAACAATTGTTTGATTTTGCATAATTTTGTAATGATTTAAGATGATTGAGATCACCAACACAACTCAACTCCTTGATAATGGGTCTTCAGCCCGAATTTCTATTTGAGTCTAAGGTTGATGAAAAGAGGCAGGGTCTTCATCAGGATATGAGCCATTAACTCAGAGGCCTAGTCATAGTTTACCCTGCTTCTTCTCAATCTGTTTTTCCACTAAATTAATTATGCTAATCTAAAGGAGGCCCTCGAAGCATGGGCGTAGGCCTTTGCCCGCATACTCTTCGACTGAGCTCAGAGTGACAACGCTTTTAAATAAAAAAGCCTTACACATTCATGCAAGGCTTCCTTTATTTTGTTTAGTCAGGTTTAATTTATGACATCTTCAGCTTCTTCTGAATATCGGCCACGTAACCTTTAAACTTCTTATCGGTATCAATTAAATCCTCAACGGTTTGGCAGGCGTAGATAACTGTAGAGTGGTCCCTGCCGCCAAAGAAGTGGCCAATTGACTTTAATGAGCTTTTGGTATGCGCCTTTGCCAGGTACATAGATATTTGACGGGCCTGTACAATTTCGCGCTTGCGGGTTTGTGATTTTACCATTTCAATGGGAACTTCAAAATACTCGCAAACCAAATTCTGGATATATTCCATCGAGATCTCTTTGGATGAATTTTTTACAAAATTCTTCAGCATCTGCTTAGCCAAATTCAGGTCTATCTCCTTACGGTTAAGGGTTGATTGCGCTAATAAAGACACCATTGCACCTTCCAGCTCACGCACATTGTTATCAATGTTATGTGCCACGTATTCAATTACATCATCACCCAGTTCAATACCATCCTGGTAAGTCTTGTTTTTGAGGATAGCCATGCGGGTTTCCAAATCGGGTATCTGTAAATCGGCAGAAAGCCCCCATTTAAACCTCGATAACAAACGTTCTTCTAAGCCGGCCAGATCCTTAGGCGCCTTATCAGACGTAATGATCAGTTGCTTGCCCGATTGGTGCAGGTGATTAAATATGTGGAAGAAGAAATCCTGTGTTTTTTCCTTACCGGCAAAATTGTGTACATCATCCATAATGAGCACATCAATAGCCTGGTAAAAATTCACAAAGTCGTTTATATTATTATGCTTTAAAGCATCAACAAATTGCTGGGTAAACTTCTCGCATGATACATATAGTACCAGTTTATCAGGCAGCGAGCGTTTGATCTCGTTACCAATGGCTTGGGCCAGGTGAGTTTTACCTAAACCTACGCCACCATATATCATTAATGGGTTAAATGAAGTACCGCCGGGCTTTGCAGCAACAGCATAGCCTGCCGACCGCGCTAAACGGTTGCAATCACCCTCAACAAAATTCTCAAAGGTATAGTTGCGGTTAAGCTGTGGGTCAACGTTCAACTTTTTTAATCCGGGTATTACAAACGGGTTCTTAATATCCTTATTTATAGAAATAGGGATCGGCATCGATTGATTTTTAGATTCAGCACCGTTTCCGTTTGAAGGCATATTAGTAGTATAAGGCTTGCTTGACGATGATTGCTCTACAACTATATTATATTCTAAACGCCCGTCATCCCCTAATTGTTTTTTTATGGTTTTACGCAACAGGCCAACATAATGTTCTTCCAGCCATTCGTAAAAAAATAAACTCGGAACTTGTATAGTAAGGACGCTCCCTTCCATTCTCAAAGCCTTTATCGGCTCAAACCAGGTCTTAAAACTCTGGGCCGGTATGTTGTCTTTTATGATTTGCAGGCAGCTATTCCAAACGTTAGTACAAGTTTTTTCCATATGATTTTATTAATATAGTTGATTTTCAATCCCCAATGACGCTTTCGATGAGGCTGCTACGGAACATCGAATATTCAGAAAAAAAGTGAATTAAAAAATTATATTTTCATTTTTTGTGAAAATATTTTTAAGCTTATTTAATACTTTTTCTTGCATAAATCCAATATAAAATATTATATTTCGCATGAGGGATGATATTTTATTCTTTTGAAGAATAAACCCTGTTTCTATTAAAATTAAAGGGATTTTAAAAAAATTTCCGAAAAATCAGCAAGCTGCTACACGCCGATTTTGACGTTTTTTTCATTTCCAAAAACCAACCGGGTAATTAATACTCGCCAAAAACATTTCTCAATGTATCTGCTATTTCGCCGAGGGTAGCATAGCTTTCCACGGCATTTAAAATGTAGGGCATTAGGTTTTCATTGCCCAGAGCTGCATTTTTCAATTTCAGCAGGCAGTTATCAACCATTTGATTGTCTCTTTTGGATCTTAAGGTGTTGATTTTTTCAATTTGCATCTTGCGGATCGAGTCATCAACCCTAAATACATTGGTTTGCGGGTGCTCTTCCTGTATGAATTTATTAACACCTACTAATATTTTTTCGCCGGTTTCAATTTCCTGCTGGTATTGATAAGCTGATGCGGCAATTTCCTGCTGAATGTAATCCTGCTCTATCGCCTTTACCGATCCGCCCATCGCGTCAATCTTATCAATATACGACTGAGCCGCTTTTTCCATCTCATCCGTGAGGGCCTCTATAAAGTACGACCCGGCTAAAGGGTCAACCGTGTCTGTCACCCCGCTTTCAAACGCAATGATCTGCTGGGTACGCAGGGCTATCTTCGCCGCAGTTTCGGTTGGGAGCGAAATAGCCTCGTCATAACCATTAGTATGCAAAGATTGTGTACCGCCCAGCACCGCCGCCAATGCCTGGTTACTTACCCGTACTATATTATTCATGGGTTGCTGTGCCGTCAATGTCGATCCGCCGGTTTGGGTATGGAAGCGCAGTTTCTGCGCTCCCGCATCCGTCGCGCCCAATTCCTTAGTAATATGCGCCCACATCCGTCGCGCCGCTCTGAACTTGGCTATCTCTTCAAAAAAATTATTGTGGCAGTTAAAAAAGAAGGATAGCCGCTTGGCAAAAACATTAATGTCCAATCCCTTGTCCAGCGCGGCCTTTAAATAGGTTTTGCCGTTAGCCAAAGTAAATGCCAGCTCCTGCACAGCGGTTGAGCCCGCTTCGCGGATATGGTAACCCGATATAGATATCGTGTTCCATTTAGGCACTTCTTTACTGCAATACTCAAATACATCTGTAATTAGCCGCATGGACGGGCCGGGCGGATAGATATAAGTACCCCTTGCGGCATACTCCTTTAATATATCATTTTGAACTGTGCCTGATAGTTGCTTTAGGTCGGCCCCCTGTTTTTTTGCTAACGCGATATACATGGCCAGTAAAATAGGCGCGGTAGCATTAATAGTCATGGAGGTGGTAATATCCGCCAGTTTAATACCGTCAAATAATATCTCTATATCTTTTAACGAATCTATCGCTACGCCAACTTTGCCAACTTCACCCTCTGCCAGTTCATGGTCCGAGTCATAACCGATCTGTGTGGGCAGGTCAAAAGCCACTGACAGCCCCATTGTTCCCTGGCTTAGCAGGTAATGGTAACGTTTATTAGATTCTTCGGCAGTTGAAAACCCTGCATACTGACGCATGGTCCACGGTTTGCCCCGGTACATGTCTTTCTGGATGCCACGGGTGTACGGGAATTCGCCCGGCAACTCCTGCATCGATGAGGGTTCGGTATATACTTCCTTAATTTCTATACCGGATGTGGTCTGTATTTTTTTGGCGGACATATAGCTAAAATAATTCGTCCATATCCTGCTTTACCACGCTGATGCCTATTTCATAAGGATTATCATCCAACTGGCTTAAATGGGCCAGTATGATTCTGCTTAACTCCAACCCGGTAGCATTTTCGGGCAATGCTTTAACGGCATTATTTATAACACTTAGCGTATCGTCTTTAACACGTCTTACAACAGCCCACGCCCTGCTGCTCACATATAATTGCTGCGTAACATTATGCTGGTATTCTTCCCTTATCTCAGCAACGGCCAGGCTGTGCAGTTCGGCTGCCGAGAAGGCTGTACCATTTAGCCGGATAAGCAAATTTGCCGGGTTAACGCGCTCAATAAATAATACCACACGCTCATAAGCCTGTAAGCGTAATGGTAATGTTTGATTGCTGATGGTTTTTTTTAGCTCGATAAGCTGTATGTTTTCCGACCGGTCTAAATAGGGTTTTAACAGGTAGAACGCTATCCATACCACCCCAAGGCCCGCAACGGTATATTTTACTATATCTAATAAATAAGGATAAAAGATCATAATTCAGAATGTTAGGCAGGGGTCATAAATATGCCCTCTGCGACAAAAATCCGCATTTTACCTTATATTTGTATAGTTAATTGAAAATAAGATGAGTACTGCTGTTGAAACCGCCGAAGCACCCGTAACCTTTACAGAAGGTGCGGTTAAAGAACTTTTAAAATTAAGAGATCAGCAAGAGATGACTGATGATTTTGGATTACGCATTGGCGTAGAGGGCGGTGGCTGCTCTGGAATGACCTATGTATTAGGCTTTGACCAAAAGAAAGATGGCGACCAGGAATTTTTAATAGATGGCATAAAGGTATATATGCACAAAGCACATGGTTTATACCTGGCGGGTATGCAAATTGCTTACCAGGATGGTTTGAACGCGCGGGGCTTTACCTTCAATAACCCCAATGCAGCCAGCACCTGCGGTTGCGGAACTTCGTTTTCGGTATAAATTATAGGAGATATAGTATAAAAGGGCTTCCGATATCGGGAGCCTTTCTTGTTTACAAACTTTTCTGTTTCGCTTCCTCAATACTTTTGGTGATCCAATAAGGCGTATTTGGAGCATACCCCGAAGAATGGAAAAACACCTTCCCGTTCTTATCCAAAACAATATTAGTGGGAAATAAATTTATTTTATACAAACCGGCCAACGTTTTACCATTATCAATATGGCGGTACCCAAACGGGTTTGTTTTTATGAATTTATTGACAGCGTCTTTATCATCCATAGCTATGGCCACAAAAACAACGCCCGGGTCGGTGACATATTTTACTGCTATTTTGTTGAGCTCGGGTATCTCCATCCGGCATGGCGGGCATTCTATGAACCAGAAATTAATAACCACTACTTTGCCTTTCAGGTCATTTAACATAATTTTATTGCCGTTTACATCAACCGCAGAAAATGACTTTAACATTTGCCCGGTGATAAAATAAGTACTTTCGGCCGGTTTTGGCATTTTGCCATATTTTAAATCATCATTCCCTTTCTGCGAATAAGCGTTAATATCAAAACAGACCAGGAATAATAGTAACCAACTATGCTTCATATATAGCTATATTAGTTTTGATGAAAGTAAGCCTTATAGTTTAACTAAACAAATTTGCCGCCATGCCAACTATAAGCACTCAAATTAACTCCGGCATTACTGTAACAAACGGGCATTACTTTTAGTCTTACCAACATTATACTATATTTATACCATGCCGGTAAAAACAAGCCTTAAAGAAAACATATCCATTGCATTACAATCCATAGGCGGTAACAGGTTACGCACCTCGCTTACAGCCTTAATTATTGCTATTGGCATAATGGCGTTGGTAGGTATTTTAACCGCTATTGAGGGTATTAAGCAATTTACCAACGACGCTTTTTCAAGCCTTGGTGCCAATTCTTTCACCATACAAAACCGCGGTTCGCGGCTTAATTTTGGTAACGGCGGCCACCGTAAGGTTTACCCGGCTATAAATTTTGACCAGGCATCGCGCTTTAAAGAAGTTTATAAATTACCGGCGTTAATTGCCATTAATTTATCGGTATCCGGCACCGCCACAGCCAAATATGGCAGCGAAAAAACAAATCCAAACATTGCCATAACGGGCAGTAATGAAAATTATATACAAACCAATGGCTATAAACTGGCTTTGGGCCGTAATTTTTCGGCGTCCGAATTAGAGCATGGCGCCAACGTAGTTATTATTGGCGATGAGATAAGGGCTAAATTGTTTAAAAAGGAAGACCCGATCAACAAATCTATACTGGTTGGGAATAATAAGTTTACCGTAATTGGTGTGTTTGCCTCAAAAGGGTCTGCCGGTATGGGTGGCGACCGGTTTTGCCTTATCCCTATTTTTAAAGCTAAACAAATTGTAGCCACGGCAAGCCCATCTTTTGCTATAACCGTAATGGTGGGCAGCGCAAATGCATTGGATGCCAGTATTGGCGAGGCGACTTCGCTATTCAGGAACATTCGCGATCTGCGCATTGCCAGCGATGATAATTTCGAGATCACCCGCAGTGATTCTATTCAAAAACAATTAGCCAGTAACTTAGCCGGGGTAACTATAGCCGGTTTTGCTATCGGGATCATCACCTTGCTTGGCGCCGCTATTGGATTAATGAATATCATGCTGGTTTCTGTTACCGAACGTACCCGGGAAATAGGGATACGCAAGGCAATTGGCGCAACACCTGCGGTTATACGCAAGCAGTTTTTGATAGAGGCGATTGTAATATGCCTCATTGGCGGGGTAGCGGGCATTATATTAGGTATGGGTATGGGCAATCTTATTGCCGTGCAAATAAGCGGGACATTTATTGTACCATGGTTATGGTTATTTTCTGCTATAGCTTTATGTACGCTGATTGGGTTGGTATCCGGTTTTTACCCTGCTAAAAAAGCGTCACAACTTGACCCGGTTGAAGCTTTAAGATACGAATAAGATAATGTGCAAATTAGTGGATATGCAGATGTGCAAATGCTTTGCATCAGGGAGTATTTCTTCATCTGCACATTTGCATATTCGCACATCCTCACATCAATAACACGTTCTTCAGCGGGTAATCAAACAGTACTTTTTCAATATAAGTTGTGGTCAATGCGTTGCGAAAAGCATCGGCATGGCGTAAATGGTGCATATCGCTTGATATAAAATCAACCAATTGCATATCTATCATTGTTTCCGCCTTTTTTTTAACATCCTTACCATAATAGCCGGTCAATGATATTGTATTCAGCTGCAAATTAACGCCCCGGCCGCGCAGGCTTGTCATGGCCTCAGTGGTCATATAAGAATAACGTTCTGGATGTGCTAATATGGGTTTATAATTTCCCGCTATCATGTTTTGTATAACCGCGTAAGCATCCGGGGGAGGGTTCATAAATGAGTATTCAAAAAGCACGTAATTATCGCCCATGGTCATTAACCTGTGGTCTTCTACGCGTTTCTTAAAAGTTTCATCAAAGTAATGCTCGGCGGCGGCCTCAATTTCAATACTTATATTTTCCATCTTTAACTCGCCTTTAAGTATTTGCAGGGCATTGTTAATGGTTTCGGATGTGTTTTTATAATAATCGGCCATTATATGGGGCGTGGCGATGATCTTTTTTATCCCCAGGTCTATCATTCTTTTTATTAAAACAACAGATTCTTTTGGCGTTTGCGCACCGTCATCAATGCCGGGTAAAACATGCGAGTGCATGTCAACCACGATCGATTCATAGTTAAAAGGTATTTCGTTTTTTTGGGATGACTTTTTTTTAAAAAAGTTAAACATCTACCTGTTAGTGTATTGTTCCGTATAATATTGCTGGTAATGCCCGGAAGTAACATCGTTCAGCCACTCTTCATTAGCCAAATACCAGTCAACTGTTTTTTCAAGCCCTTCTTCAAAAGTAATGCTCGGTACCCAGCCCAAGTCGTTTTTAAGCTTAGAGGCGTCAATGGCATACCGCAGGTCATGCCCGGCGCGGTCTGTAACATAAGTTATCAGTTTTGCCGATTCGCCATCGGGCCTGTTTAGTTTTTTATCTAATATGCTGCAAAGCAGTTTTATCAGGTCGATATTTTTCCATTCGTTATGGCCGCCGATATTATAGGTCGATCCCGGCTTTGCCTTATGGAATAAGAGGTCTATAGCGCGGGCATGATCCTCCACCCATAACCAATCACGTATATTTTCGCCTTTGCCATAAACAGGCACTGCCTTGTTTTGCTGTATATTATGTATGGCCAGCGGTATCAGCTTTTCAGGAAAATGGAACGAACCATAGTTGTTAGAGCAGTTTGAAATAACCGTATCCATACCATAAGTATCGTGATAAGCCCTCACAAAATGGTCGGACCCTGCTTTTGAGGCAGAATAAGGCGAATGCGGATCATAAGCGGTTTCTTCGGTAAACATACCATCTTCGCCTAATGAGCCATAAACCTCATCTGTAGAAACATGGTAAAAACGGGTTTTATCATAATTCCCCTTCCAGGTTTGGCGGGCGGCGTTTAATAAGTTAGCCGTGCCAACCACATTGGTCATCACAAACTCAAGGGGGTTAGTGATCGAGCGGTCAACGTGCGATTCGGCAGCCAAATGAATTACAGCGTCGGGCTGCTCATCAGTAAATAGTTGCGCTATAAAATCAACATCAACAATATCGCCTTTTATAAATTTATAGTTTGGTTTGTTTTCAATATCCCGCAGGTTAGCCAAATTACCGGCATAGGTTAATTTATCTAAGTTAATAATGCTGTATTCGGGATAATTTTTAACAAAACGGCGCACAACGTGCGAGCCTATAAATCCGGCGCCACCGGTAATGATAATTTTTTTCATTCGTATTATTTTATTTATAAAGGGTTTTGAGAGATATACTTTTCCCATTCCCATGCAGATGACATCATTATATTCAGATCTAATTCTGTCTTCCAGTGTAACTCATTTGTTGATTTTGTAACGTCGCCCCAAACCTGTTCAACATCTCCGTCACGACGCGGGCCTACCTGGTAATTTAATTTAACACCCGTCGACTGTTCAAAGGCATGTATCACTTCCAGTACCGAACTACCTATACCGGTGCCGATATTAAATACATCGTACCCGTTAAAACTATCCTTCGCCATTAATTTTAATGCGGCAACATGTGCTTTTGCAAGGTCGACCACGTGGATATAATCGCGTACGCAACTGCCATCCGGCGTATTATAATCATCGCCAAATACGGTAATTTTTCCGCGCTTGCCAATGGCTGATTGTGTAATAAAAGGCACCAGGTTTTGGGGTACACCAATAGGCAATTCACCTATTAATGCCGATTCATGCGCGCCCACCGGGTTAAAATACCGTAAGGATATTACCTTATAGGTGCTTCCGGCCTTAACCATATCCACCAACATCTCTTCGGCTATCTGCTTGGTATTGCCATAGGGTGATTCTGCCGGTTTTACAGGTGCATCCTCGGTAACTGGTAAAATATCAGGCTGCCCGTAAACCGTACAGCTCGATGAGAAAACAAAGTTTACAGGCTTGCCGTACCAGGCATCCAAAACATTAAGCAACGAATAAAAGTTATTGCGGTAATATTTCAAAGGCAGTTTTACCGATTCGCCAACTGCTTTAAACGCAGCAAAATGGATAATACCTTCAATGTCGGCTTCGTTTGCTGCCAGGTTTTTAACTTCCTGTGCATCACAAAGGTCCAGTTTATAAAAAATTGGCTTAAACCCGATGATCTTGGTAAGCTGGTCTAATATTTTAGGGTTAGAGTTAGACAGGTCGTCAACAATTATCGGTTCATATCCGGCATTTACCAACTCCACAACCGTGTGCGAACCAATAAAACCCAAACCACCGGTAACTAATATTTTTGCCATTAATGTTTATTATAATAAGTAAAATCTTTATGCTGAATTTCTTTTTCAGGCAATGATTTAAAATATTCGTAAGTAATTTTCAAACCTTCGCTTCTTGAAACCTTAGGCTCCCAGCCCAATATGGCTTTAGCTTTAGTAATATCCGGCCTGCGTTGTTTAGGGTCGTCTGTTGGTAATGGCAGGCTGATCAATTTTTGATCAGTACCGGTTAGCTTGATGATCTCCTCACCAAACTCGCGAATGGTAATTTCATCTGGGTTGCCAATGTTCACCGGCTGCGCATAATCGCTGTGAAGTAAGCGGTATATACCCTCTATCAGGTCATCTACATAACAAAACGCGCGTGTTTGTGAACCATCACCAAACATGGTTAAAGGCTCGCCGCGCAGGGCCTGGCCAATAAAGGCAGGCAATACACGCCCGTCATTAAGGCGCATTCTTGGGCCATAAGTATTAAATATGCGTACTATGCGGGTTTCTAAACCATGAAAAGTATGGTAGGCCATGGTGATAGCTTCCTGGAAACGCTTGGCTTCATCATAAACGCCGCGCGGGCCAACAGGGTTAACATTGCCCCAGTATTCTTCGGGCTGCGGGTTAACATTCGGGTCGCCGTAAACTTCGGATGTTGATGCAATAAGCATTCTTGCTCCCTTATTACGAGCCAAACCCAAAAGGTTATGCGTACCTAACGAACCAACTTTTAACGTCTGGATAGGTATCTTCAAATAGTCTATCGGGCTTGCAGGCGACGCAAAATGTAATATATAATGCAGGTCGCCGGTAACATATACAAATTTGGAAACATCATGGTTGTAAAATTCGAAGTTTTCCAGTTTAAATAAATGTTCAATATTGCGCAGGTCGCCGGTTATTAAATTATCCATGCCAATAACATGATAATCTTCCTTGATGAACCTGTCGCATAAATGCGAACCTAAAAACCCGGCAGCACCGGTGATTAATATACGTTTACGTGCCATTAGCTTACTACTTTCCTTCCGATGCTGTTATAATAAAATCCGCAGTCTATCATTTTTTGCAGATCGTAAAGGTTACGTCCGTCAAAAATGGTCTTGCTTTTTAATAATTCTTCCACCTTGTCAAAATCAGGCGTCCTGAAAACCGACCATTCGGTCAATATCAGTAATGCGTCTGCACCTTCTAATGCTTCATATTGGTCTTTTGCATAGGTTATCTTATCGCCAAGCAGGTTTTTAATGTTTGGCATAGCTTCCGGGTCAAACGCGGTAACGGTCGCGCCTGCTTTTACTAAAGCATCTATAATATACAAAGCCGGGGCTTCGCGTATGTCGTCAGTTTCCGGCTTAAATGCCAATCCCCATAGTGCGAATTTTTTACCTTTTATATCGCCTTTAAAATGTTTCTTAACTTTTTCAACCAGCACTGATTTCTGGATCTCGTTAACTTCCATTACAGAGTTAAGGATCTTAAAATCATACTTATTTTCTTCTGCCGATTTGGCCAGCGCCTGCACATCCTTAGGGAAGCAGCTGCCGCCATAACCAATGCCCGAGAACAGGAAGCGTTTGCCTATACGTTCATCAGCGCCAATACCGCGCCTTACCATATCTACATCGGCACCTACCAACTCGCAAAGGTTAGCTATCTCGTTCATAAACGATATTTTGGTTGCCAAAAACGAGTTAGCCGCATATTTGGTTAATTCTGATGAACGCTCGTCCATAAAAATGATCGGGTTACCCTGGCGCACATAAGGGCCATATAGTTCGGCCATTAGCTTGCGGGCACGCTCATCACGTGTTCCAACTACTACACGGTCCGGTTTCATAAAATCTTCCACCGCAACACCTTCACGTAAAAATTCCGGGTTCGAGACAACCGCAAATTCTACTGTAGTATTTGCGTTCATTACCGCGGTTACCTTATCTGCTGTACCTACCGGTACGGTAGACTTGGTTACAATAACCTTGTATTCGGTAACTAACTTGGCAATATCCTTTGCAGCGCCCAACACATAGCTCAGATCTGCCGAACCATCACCGCCCGGGGGCGTTGGCAATGCCAGGAAAATGATCTTGGCTTCGGCTATAGCCTCGGCAAGGTTAGTGGTAAAATGTAAACGTTGCTGACTGATGTTACGATGAAAAAGTAATTCCAACCCGGGCTCATAAATAGGGAGTTGCCCTTGTTGCATCATCTTTACTTTTTGTTCGTTTATGTCAACGCATATTACCTGGTTACCGGTTTCTGCTAAACATGTGCCGGTTACTAAACCAACGTATCCTGTTCCAACTACAGCTATTTTCATAGATATTATTTAATATTGTGCTACTTTTATGCCCGCTAAGATAATAATTTGTAGTTAAATGCTGATATTATATAATTTAGGAATAAGACTATATTTTTTCAGCATATACGTGGCTTCTTTTTTCAATAAAAAGGCAAAATTATGGCTTTGCGGCAGGCAAGATCAAGCCATTCAAACGGAAAACTCCTGTATTTGGTTCCACTTTGCCTCTCTTGGCGAATTTGAGCAGGGGCGCCCGGTTTTAGAAGGGATACGCGAATTATATCCCCAAAAGAAAATAGTGATCACTTTCTTTTCCCCTTCGGGATATGAAATAAGGAAGAATACCCCACTGGCCGATAGCGTTTATTACTTGCCATTAGATACCGCGAAAAATGCCCGAAAATTTATTGGCACGTTAAACCCCGAAATGGCCATTTTTACCAAGTACGAATATTGGTATCATTATTTTAATGAACTGAATAAGCGTGATATTCCTTTATATATTATTTCGGGCATATTTAGGCCCGGCCAGGTATTCTTTAAATGGTACGGCGGCCTGCATCGTAAAATTCTGACATTCGTAACCCGTTTTTTTGTGCAGGATGAACAATCCAAACAGTTGCTGCAAAGCATCAACATAACCAATGTAACCATTAGCGGCGACACCCGGTTCGATCGTGTTTGGGCCAACGCACAGCACCCAAAACCATTACCTCTTATTAATGAATTTAAAAATGGCCATAAAATATTTATTGCCGGAAGCACCTGGCCAGCCGATGAGCAATTAATTGCCTCATTAATTAATAACCACCCCACCTGTAAATTTATCATCGCCCCGCACGAGATAAGCGAGGAAAAAATAAATAAACTCGTTAGTTTATTACCAACTAACACAACCATCCGCAACTCGCAACTCACAACTCATAACTCGCAACTCGCAACCGTTCTCATCATCGACAATATCGGCATGTTATCCTCCCTCTATCAATATGGCGACATCGCTTACATAGGCGGTGGATTTGGCGCGGGCATCCATAATACCTTAGAGGCCGCAGCTTTTGGCTTGCCGGTAATTTTTGGCCCTAATTATTCAAAATTTAAAGAGGCTAAAGATTTGATAGGATTGGATGCGGGTTTCACTATCGGCAATGAAGACGAACTGAAACAAATTGCCGGGAAGTTAATTAATGATGAGGGCTTTTATACTGCTGCGAGTTTGCAAACGCAAAAATACGTTGAAGAACATACCGGGGCTACCAAAACAATTATTGCCGCATTGCCGCTGGTGGAAACCAACGGATAATAATATTCAACATAATCCTTAATATTGCCTTAATGGGTTTTTTACATCTCCCCGCATTGGGTAAGGTACATTTTCATGAGTACGGCACGGGCACAAAGCCCATGCTGGCGTTTCACGGCTACGGCATGACGGGTAAGCAGTTCCATGTGCTTGCAAATTCGGTTTTACCCAATTACCATATTTATGGGTTCGATCATTTTTTTCATGGGGAGAGCCAATTGGATAACTGGACAGAAAAGCAAATACTCGCCGGAATGCCCAAAGCTATGTTGCGCAATTATGTGGAGGAATGGTTTAAGATCTACGGGCGGCAACGGTTCTCGGTAATGGCTTATTCCATTGGTGCCAATCTTGCGCTGATATTGGTAGAAGAATATCCCGACCTTATTGATGATATTATATTAATGGCCCCGGATGGAATTACGGGTTTTAAAGGGTTCGGGTTCATCACCAACAAGCCGGTGGGCAGGTATGTATTTAAACGTGTTACCAAAAGTAAATGGCTGGCAATCACCATACTTAAAGGGTTGCAAAGGGCAGGTGTTATTGACGAAGCCCTGCACAGGATAGCCTATAATGAAATTAATACCCAACAAAAGCGCCTGGATGTTTATTATACCTTAAACCTGCTGCGTTTATTAAAACCCGATGTTAACAAAGTGGCAACATTAATAAACCAATATGCTATAAATATTAACCTGGTATTTGGCAGGGATGATAAGTTATTCCCCAGATCATCAGCAATGCCTTTTATAAATTTATTGGCGAATGCTAAAGCAGATGAAGTACCTTTAGGTCATTGGCTGGTGACGCCTGCCCTTGACGAATATTTAACTAATAACAGGTATGATAACCCATAAAAACAGCACATTCCTAAAAGCGCTTTTTGCGCCTTATGTTGCTTATAGGTTACGCCGGTCATTCAAGGTCGTAAAGCCCGGGCCTATTGATATTTTACCCGGTCATTCTGTATTATTATTATGCAATCATTTTAGCTGGTGGGATGGTTTTTGGGCCGGTTATATTACCCATAACTACTTTAAGCGCGATTTTTACATTATGATGCAGGAGGATCACCTGCAAAAAAGAAGCTTTTTTAGATACGTTGGCGGCTTTTCTATAAAAAAGGGTTCAAAGGAGGTTATTACCTCTTTGCAATATGCGGCAAACCTGTTGAGCGATCCCAAAAATTCGGTTACTGTTTTCCCGCAGGGCGAACTTGTTTCTAATCATACGAATGAGATAAATATGGAACGCGGTATTGATTACCTGGTAAAAAAAATAAATGGCGATTGCCAGATCATCTATTACAGTGCCTTTATTGATTATTTTGAAAGTTTAAAGCCATCGGTTTATTTCCACCTGCTTAATTGCGGTACCAATCATGATTTTGATTATGAAAAAGTTAAAGACATCATCAACGCGCACCATAAGCAAGCCCTAAAAAACCAGGTTAATGTTGAACACTAATAACGCAAGGCATGATCTATCCTAAAAAAAACGGGGTAATGCGCTGGATACTGAAAAGCTACGTTCACTTTATTTTAAAGCGGCATTTTTACAAAATAGATTTTAATAATATTGAGATTGAACCAGGCAAATCAATATTACTGATAGCCAATCATTTCAGTATATGGGACGGGTTGGTGTTATATTGGATTTTCCGGCAGTTTTCAACCAAAAAATTCCACGTGATGTTATTGGAAGAAACTGCAAAAAAAGAACCCATGCTTAAGTATGGAGGGGCTTTGTCGGTGAGTAAAGGCTCAAAAGGCATAATGCAATCGCTTGATTATGCCGGGCAGTTATTGGCCGATCCGGCAAACCTGGTGCTTATCTTCCCGCAAGGCAAATTATACTCCAACTTTGTAAATGAGGTGCATTTTGAAAAAGGAATAATGAAGGTTATGGAACAAGCTCACGGCAATTTTCAACTCATATACGCCGCCACCTTTATTGAACACTGGCAGCATAAAAAACCAACCGCCAACATTTATTTAAATAACCCGGTAAATTGTACATTTGAAAATATTGAAGCGTTAAACAAGAGCTATCAGGAGCACTATAATGCGTCGCGGCAGCAGCAAACCAAAATAGTTTTATAAAGTGATCATCGCCATATCCGTAACCTTCTTCTTCCTCATCCTGCGGTTTACGGTAACCCTGTTTAACTTTATTTCTAACCCCAAACTACATCGCGTAGCCAAAGCGTATGACGACAAAGTATCTATTTTGATCCCTGCAAGGGATGAAGAATGCAATATTTTAAACCTGCTAAGATCCATTGATGCGCAGGATTATGAAAACTACGAGGTAATTATATTGGATGACAGTTCGTCCGACCATACCTATAAAGTATGTGCCGATTTCGCGGCAAATCATCCGCGTTTTAAAATAATAAAGGGAGAAGAACTACCCCCGGACTGGTTGGGCAAAAACTACGCCTGCCACCAGTTAGCCAAACAGGCCAATGGCGACTTTCTGCTGTTTTTAGATGCAGATGAAAAGATATATGATGGCTTAATAAACAGCGCCGTACACCGCATGTACCTGCGTAAACTAAGCCTGCTAAGCCTGTTTGCCAACCAGGATATGCGGTCGGTAGGCGAACTGACGGTTGTACCCTTAATGCATTATATTTTGCTTACGTTGCTGCCCGTGCAATTGGTATATTTAATTAAAAACTATACGGTAGCGGCCGCCAGCGGCCAGTTCATGCTGTTTGATGCCGCCACCTATCATGAAAACCAATGGCACCAGCAGGCTAAAGACGAGGTGGTGGAAGATGTATCTATCATGAAACTGGTAAAAGCCAATAAATATAACGGCGAGGCACTTTTAGCCAACAATATGGTAAGCTGCCGCATGTATAAAACTTATATCGAAGCAATAAACGGGTTTAGTAAAAACTTTTTGGCGGCTTTTAATTACAGCGTAATGGGTTTCTTAATTTACATTGTATTGGTCATCGGCGGCCCTATGATGATCATGATGACCCTTAATTTCCCGATGATATTTTTGATGGTGGGTTTAATTATACTCATGCGCATTATGATATCATTGGCCGCTAAACAAAGTGCGTTTTACAATATAGCGCTGCACCCGGTGCAAATGTTTAATCTTACGCTTGTCGCTTTTGTAGCCATCCAAAAACACCTCACCAAAACCAACGTATGGAAAGGCCGGAGAATATAAAACGCGGCATTGCCATCACGATAATTATACTGTTTCATTTGGTTGGGTTAGTTGGTTTGTCGCTGCCGCAATCAAGGTCATTTTTTTTGCAACTGGTCCCTTACCACTTATTGCTAATGGCGGTCATTATTATTTTTACCCATCAGCCACTTAATAAACAATTTATACTTTTCATGTTGTTGATATTTGTTCTTGGTTTTATGGCCGAATGGATAGGTATTCACAAAGCCTGGCTTTTTGGCAATTATGTTTATGGCGATACCTTAGGAATTAAAGTAAATGGTGTACCATTAATAATTGGAGTAAACTGGTTTTTGCTGGTTTATAGTGCCGGTGTATTAATGCAGCAAGCTCGTTTAAAAAGTATTTGGCTGCGCATCATAGCGGGAGCATTAATATTGGTTCTGCTGGATGTGTTGATAGAACCAGTTGCTATCCGGTTTAATTACTGGCATTGGGTGGAAAATATCATCCCCGCAAAAAATTATATATGCTGGTTTTTATTAAGCGCGCTGATGCTTTTTGTGTTTGAAAAGTTTGGGTTTAAAAAGCAAAGTATGGTAGGTGTAGTATTATTGATAGCGCAGTTTATATTTTTCGCTGTATTAATCTTTTCTGCGTAAATTTGCAGCACAAATGGGTAATTACAATTTACAGGTTACGATAGACAAAGACTCCGGCTTTTGCTTTGGGGTGGTTTATGCTATTGATATGGCCGAAGAAATTTTAGCCGAAGACGGCTACCTGTATTGCCTGGGCGATATTGTACACAACGATGAAGAGGTGGACCGCCTGAAAGCAAAAGGCCTGCGCATAATTGAGCATGATGAGCTAAAAAACCTGCGCAATGAGAAGGTCCTTATCCGCGCGCACGGCGAAGCGCCCGAAACCTATAGAACAGCTTTAGAGAATAATATCACGCTGATAGATGCTTCCTGCCCGGTAGTATTAAAACTGCAAAACCGCATCAAAAACTCGTACGACTCGAACGAAAAGATATTGATATTCGGTAAGCATGGCCATGCGGAAGTTGTAGGCCTGTCGGGGCAAACTAATAATGAGGCCATTGTGTTCCAGGATATTGCTGAGCTGGAAGATGTAGAATTGCCGCATAATATTACCCTATATAGCCAGACCACCAAAAGCATGGAAAAGTTTTATAGTGTAAAAGAGCAATTGATAGCAAGGGGATACGACCTGAAGGCCAATGACACCATTTGCCGCCAGGTATCTAACCGCGATAAGGACCTGCCCGATTTTGCGCGTAAGTTTGATAAGATCGTATTTGTATCGGGCGTTAAATCATCCAATGGAAAGGTACTGTTCGAGGTTTGCCGCAAGCATAATCCCAATACTTATTTTATTTCTTCAACCAGCGAGTTGAAAGAATCTATGTTCGCCCCCGGCGATAAGGTGGGTATAGCCGGCGCAACCTCATCACCCATGTGGCTGATGGAAGAAATAAAAGCCGAGCTGCAAAAATATTAACAGCACGCTATTTGCTGTAAACCATCCATGCCCAAAAATTCGTCTATCACTGGTTTGCTTATTGCCCTGCTTGTTATTGGCTGCTGGGTTACATCCCTAATTTTGCTAATGAAATGGACGGTCAACTTTTTAAATCCGCTTACTTACCTGTTCGTCCTGCTGCAAATGCACCTGTACACCGGGCTGTTCATTACCGCGCATGATGCTATGCATGGTACGGTATCATCAAACCGGCGTATCAATAATTTAATTGGTTATTCCTGCACTATTCTCTATGCTTTGTTTTGGTACCCAAAGTTATTTACCAAACATCACCAGCATCATAGCCATGTACATACCGAAAATGACCCCGATTATCACGAGGGCAATTTCTTTTCCTGGTATTTTTCGTTCATCAAAAATTACCTTTCCATCTGGCAAATTGTAGCCATGGCGGTGTTGTTTAATATTTTGAAGCTATGGATACCGCAGGCCAATTTGCTGTTGTTTTGGGTAGCGCCATCTTTATTGAGTACGCTGCAACTATTCTATTTCGGCACCTACCAGCCGCATAAGGGCGAACACGATAATAAACACCAATCGCGCAGCCAGTCTAAAAATCATATCGTTGCATTTTTATCCTGCTATTTTTTCGGCTATCATTATGAACACCATGATGCGCCGGGCGTGCCATGGTGGCGGTTGTGGGCCTCCCAGCCCCCTAAAGGGGGAGCCAGTATTAAACCTAAAATCTAATATTTATGTAATATGTGTTCCCCCTTTAGGGGGTTAGGGGGTTTTGTGTTACTTTTGCGCTCTTAACCATGGCAAAAAAAGGCATCCTCTTAGTCAATTTAGGCACACCAGATAGTCCGCAAACGGCGGATGTACGCAAATATCTTAATGAGTTTTTAATGGATGGACGGGTTATTGATGTTAACCCGGTATTGCGCACTTTTTTGGTGAAAGGTGTTATTGTTCCTTTCCGCGCGCCAAAATCAGCTAAATTATACCAGCAAATATGGAGCAATGAAACAGGTTCGCCGTTATTGCATTACAGCAAATTACAGCACCAGGCGCTAAAGCAACGTCTGGGCAATGAATACCAGGTAGAGCTGGCCATGCGCTATCAAAGCCCGTCTATAGAAGCGGCATTACAACGGTTAAAAGACAATTTAATAAGCGATATTAAGGTTATCCCACTGTTCCCGCAATACGCTTCTGCAAGCACAGGTTCGGTAATAGATAAGGTGATGGAGTTGGTTAAAAACTGGCAAACCATTCCTAATATTTCCTTTATCAATTCTTTTCATGACAACGAAGGGATGATAGCCACCTTTGCCGATAATGCGCAAAAATACCATCCCGAAACTTACGATCATATCCTGTTCAGTTTTCACGGTTTGCCGCAACGGCAGATCATGAAATGCGATCATACACATAGCTATTGCCTTAAAGTAGATGGATGCTGCGACACGCTAAATGATACCAACAAATTATGCTATTCGGCACAATCGTATGATACGGCACGATTAATTGCCGAAAAATTAAACCTTCCCAAAGAAAAATATACGGTTTGCTTCCAGTCGCGCCTGGGTAACGATCCCTGGGTACAACCCTACACCAGCCAGGTGGTAGCCAAATTAGCCAACGAAGGCAAAAAGCGTTTGCTTGTATTTTGCCCGGCCTTTGTTGCCGATTGCCTGGAAACCGTTTACGAGGTTACAGAAGAATACGGCGGAGAATTTAAAGCCTTAGGCGGTGAGCATGTTCAACTGGTAGAAAGTTTAAATGACTCGCCAATATGGATGGATGCGCTGGAAGCTATAGCCAGGGGATAATCTATTTTCTTTATTTCAATAATTGAACTTTTTAACAAAACAAGTTGAGCTTTTTAACAAAGCGCACCACACTTATTGCCTGTATCTTTGTCTTACTTAAATATAAAAGAAATGACAAAAGTTTGGTTTATAACAGGTAGCTCCCGCGGATTGGGACGTAGCCTTACAGAAGCAGTATTGGCAGCAGGTGATAAGGTTGCCGCAACCGCACGCAATATCGAAGCATTAGATGATTTGGTTCTAAAATATCCTAACCAAATATTACCGGTTAAGTTAGATGTTACCGTAAAAGCCGAAATTTACAAAGCGGTTGAAGATACAATTGCCCGGTTTGGAAAAATTGATGTGCTGGTAAACAATGCAGGTTTTGGCATTGCTGGCGCAGCAGAGGCATTTACTGATGAGCAGGTACGCAGCCAGTTAGAAACAAATTTGTATGCACCTATTGAAATTACGCGCGCCGTGTTGCCTTATATGCGTAAACAGCGTTCGGGCCGCATATTGCAGATCAGCTCTATAGGCGGCAGGGTCGGGAACGCCGGTATAACTATTTACCAGGCAGCCAAGTTTGGGTTAAGTGGTTTTAGTGAGGCTTTGGCAAAAGAAATTGCACCTTTAGGCATCTATTTAACTTGTGTGGAACCGGGCGGTTTTCGTACCGATTGGGCTGGCGCATCAATGACCTATGCTCCATTTGTGGAAGGTTATGAAACTACAGTAGAACAACGCAAGGCGCTTTTTACCAGTGGCAAATTTGTCCCGGTAGGCGACCCGGACAAGGCAGCTAATGTAATGGTAAAATTGGTTGATAGCCCAAATCCGCCTGTACATTTAGTATTAGGAAGTGAAGCCATAGGTATGTTAAAAAATGCTGACGAAGCAAGACGTGAAGAAATGGAAAAATGGATGCCGGTAAGCTTATCAACAGACCACGACGAGGCAGAGGATTTTCTGAAATCTGAAGCGGGTAAATTTTACTTAACAAAGAAGGATTAATAATACGTTAAAATTAAATGGATAAGAAAGACGATATATCCCAACCCCGCATATTATACTCTTGCTATGCCTATCCAGCAGGGATGGCGAACAGTTTATACCTGCGCATATATTGGGATATATCGTATCTGGCAGCCAGACAGTTTATATTGGCGGTAAAACTTACCATTTTAAACAGGGTGATCTCCGGTTTTTCAGAAAGAATCAACTTTGCAGGTTTGTTAAACAACCACCACCGGGCGGGGAATTTATATCTATTTCCGTATCCATTGATGAGGGCACTTTACGAAATATAAGCGCCGAATATAACCGGCAACCGGATAAACCTTACGCGGGCGAGGGTACCCTGCTTTTAAAACCCGAACCATTAATTAAAAATTATATAGATTCTTTAACGCCCTATCTTCATGGTACAAATGAGGTGAGTAAAGAACTTACGGTATTAAAGGTTAAAGAGGCAGTTATGATATTGCTGGAAACTAACCCCGAATTAAAAAATGTATTGTTTGATTTTAGCGAACCCGGTAAAATTGATTTGGAAGCCTACATGAACAAAAACTATAAGTTTAATGTAGACCTTAACCGCTTTGCTTACCTAACCGGCAGGAGCCTGGCAACTTTTAAAAGAGATTTTGAACGGATATTCCACAATACCCCTAATCGTTGGTTGCAGCAAAAGCGATTGAATGATGCTTATTACCTGATTAAAGAGAAAAAGCAAAATGTAAGCGACGTTTACCTGGATGTTGGCTTTAAAGACCTGTCACATTTTTCATTTGCATTTAAGAAGGCCTTTGGTGTTGCTCCATCCCATTTAAATGCTGGTGTTTAATATTTGGCAGAGCTGGTTAAACAATAAGCAGTCTTTGGTTGTAGTATGATAAAAGGTACAGCCATGAAGATCATAACCCTGCATACACCAATTAATGCCGATGAATTACTGGCGCATATTACACAAAAGCTAAACCCTTTATTCAAAGAGCAACGGCAGGAAGACATTAGTTTTAAGATAGAAAGGGTAGGCAACGCTGTAGAAATATCTCAGCCCGAAATGTATGACGGTGTGCTTTTTAAACTCGAGGTAAAAGGAAAAGAGCTTTGGATAACCCGCAATGAACATTACGTGGATGATGTTAACTCGTTAACTGTAGAATCTATACTGAATAGTTTGTTTGAGGACCTGTCTGATGATCCGCGCGGGGTAGACCTGCTTATTGAGGGGTAATATCAGGAGTTTAAATACTTTTTAAGCGCTTTTATTGCCAAAAGCAAAGTATATACTACCAAGCCGACTAAACCTAGGATAGCGGCCCCATAAATAATGACAAATATTTCCATACCATTCTCCGGGCTAAAAAATAACTTTATCATTGCTTACCCGTTTATCCAGCTAAATTTATATTCCAGCATAGGGTTTTTCATCCTTTCGGCAACACGCAGTAAACGGGCCGGAAGCGCTACTATATAATCGCGGGCCTTTTCACCTTGTTCATTCAGGTCGCTTATGCTTTCAATGCGCCATTCTGCTATCAGCTCTTTTAAAATATCCACATAGTCAACAGCGGTATAAATACCCAATCGTTGCGCTGCATCGGTAAAATGGCCGAAGGTTTGGCCAATCTTTAAGCCAACCTCGCGTAAAAAATGAGCGGGCATTACAATTTTTTTGCGCATCATATCCTCAAAAGCCAGCATCGCTTCACTGGCGTCTACCTCAAATATCTTTTCTATAAAATATTTATAGGCCTTGGCATGGCGGGCTTCATCCGCAGCAATTACACCGCACATTTTTGATAACAAGGCGTCGCCGTCTTTTTTAGCCTGTGAGGCCACACGACGGTGCGAAACATTGGTAGCCATCTCCTGGAAGGAGGTGTAAATAAAATTGCGGTACGGGTCGTGCCCGGTGCCTATATCAAACCCATCTGCTATCAGGTATTGGGTTGATACCTCCATTGCGCGCATATTTACCCGGCCAGACAGGTACAGGTATTTGTTCAGCAAATCGCCATGACGGTTTTCTTCAGCGGTCCATTGCCTGGTCCACTTCATCCATCCGCCTTCTTCATTTTTTGATATCCCATCCACCATCGTTAACCACGATTCGTAAGTTGGCAGGGCCTCTTCGGTAATAGTATCGCCAATTAAAACGGCCATAAGATCGTATGACAAGCCTTGCGCGCTCTCACGCATTTCCTTTATCTCGCTAAAAAAAGTATCTCTTGTAGAATCCGGCAAAAAATCAGACGGCTGCCAGATGGTATCTATAGGTTTTAAATATTCGTGCATTTTTTCCAGCATGAATTTTTCTATGTGAACCATCACTTCCCGGCGTTTTTCTTCAAAAAATATCATGTATACTGTAGTTTATATGGTAAAAGCTGGCTTGAGCATATTGGCCAAAGGTAAGCATTTAATAATAAAATAAATTATTGGTTTGCCTCGTGATAACCAATAGCATCTCTCATACAATCGGACAATGTCTCTACAGACGGCGGACCGGTAAAAATGGAAAAAGTGCTGTTATAGTCCCATAACATGCCGGGTATATCCAGGGTTTTTAATGATTTTCTTACCGCTTTTATATACCGGCACCGGCTATCCGGGTCGGCATATTTATTGTACGCGCCATACTCGCCGCATAAAAGCGGCACGTTATATTTTTCGCCCCATTTTTTCACAATGGTCAATTTATCCATGATGGATCGCTCATTGCCATCACGCGCATATTGGTAATAATTGGTTTCGCCCCAGGTGTTCTTCGCCTGCGGGTCGAGCGCAGGAAAATTTTGCGCATTATATGGAAAAGGCACCCCGGTTGTCTTCTCCTGCTCACCCGCCCATTCGGCCCCCTGGTGGGTAAATAAAAAAGGTTCGTAAAAATGAAACGTGTAAATAATGTTCTCATCCGCCAGGCGTACAAACCGGCTCAACTCATAAATGCTGTTAAAATTGGAGGCCCCAACAATAAGTGTACGGCGCTTATCTATCTTCCTTATAGCGGTTGCAATATTGTAAGCGGCATCCTTCCATGTTTTTTCATTCATGTGCGGCGGCTCATTATACAACTCAAAAAGAACATCATCGGGGTTTACGTCAATATACCTTTGGGCCAGCAAACTCCAGGTATTTATAATTTTATTGGTTTCGGCTGTGTAGTTATTATCATTTAGTTCGCCATAATGATAATCTATTACCAGCTTTATCCCGTATACGTGGCATTGCTTAATTACATCATCAATAATGGTAAGCACTTTTTCTATCGGGATGTTATGCGATTCAAAATATTCAAACGCTACCGGCAGCCGTATGCTTTTAAAACCCAGCTTTTTTAACAGGATAAAATCGGTTGTTTGCAGCGCGTTTTCATTCAGGATATCCTTGCTCCACGTTTGCTCCAACCATGAAACGCTTACACCGTTATCCAGGCTTTTGGCTCGTTTAAAGGCAGTTACACGATCATCGGGAATACTTGGATTATTTTTTGCTGATAATGGGCAATTAATTGCTATAATTGGTAGTATAAACCAGGCAAAAACCAAAGCCAGAGAAAATATTTTAAAAATGGATTTTTTCACCTGTTTCAATTAAGTTTAGCTAACTTACTTACAATCTTATAATTTAAGAAGAATAATGTTTATTAAGGTCACTAAAGAGGAGTTTTTAAAGGAAATATCAAAAAAAGCCTGGTACCAAACCAATAACATCATCTGGACCATACTGTTTTTATACCCCCTCATCAGTATTATTGATTTTATATATACCCCCGAAATATGGATACAGTTTTTAATGGTGCGTATAATAACCGTACTCGTGGTGTATGGAACTTATAACTTATTCAGGCGAAGAAATTTCAACTATCGTATACTGCTGCATATTACCTTTATCATAATTTCTGCAACTTCGGCCCTTCTTTGTAATATAGTTAACATACAACAATTAAATATCTATTTTTTGGTGTATGCTGCAATCATCCTGTTTTTTAACCTGCAGGTGTTTTGGGAACCCATTCATTCGGTTATACAGGCATTAATAGCCATTGCGTTACTTGCCGTATTTTTTGATGCCGTAAATCAATATCCTTTAGATCTTTTTATCAGCAGCGGCGGGCAATTCTTTTTCATCATATTGGTGGTATCATGCCTCATTCCCAGCGCCCGCTACAAAGTAATTGAACGCGACGTACGGTCGCAGATATTGATCGAAAAATCTAATGACCAGCTAAAAAATCAAAATAAAGATATTATTGAAAAGAACGATATTATTGACAGTCAATATGAGCGCCTTGTTAAATTGGACGAGCAAAAAAACAGTTTTATCAATATTGCCGGCCACGATCTTAAAAACCTGATAGGTTCTATCGTGATGAGCAATAATATGATAAAAGAGGAAGAGTACCGCCTCAGCGCCGATCAGAAGGAATTTTCGGGATACATTACAGAATCGGCCGAAAAAATGCAATACCTGTTAAATAAATTGATGGATGTGAAGGAGATCGAATCGCCGGAGCTGAAGTTCAAAATGGAAATCTTTGATGTAAATGTCGAAGTTAAGCACATATTCAGGGGCTTATTAGAAACAGCTCAAATGAAAAACATACATTTGATTGATAATATTTTAAGATTGCCGTTGAATGTTAAGCTGGACAAAGTGTTTGCCGGGCAGGTTTTTCAAAATTTATTATCAAACACGATCAAGTTTTCGCAAACAAATAACAGCATCCGGGTAATAACCAGCCTGCAACGTCAAAAATTTGTTTTTGAAATAATTGACGAAGGTATAGCCATAGGGCAGGAGGAGTTAGATATGATGTTTAACAAATTAAAGACATTGAATGATGCGTCTGACGCGCAGGAAAGCCGCCTTGGCCTTGGCCTTTCTATTGCCAAGCTAATGACCAGGGAAATGGGTGGCGAATTAATATACCGCAGCGATGATAACGGTAACTATTTTAGGGTAGAGTTTAATGTAATTAACTAATATTATACTAATGAATAAATTTTTAAGCTTATTGGTTTTTTTGTTTTTGTTAAATACGGCAGCGTTTGCACAAACCATTGTTAGTTTTAAAGCAATGGGGCACGAAGACGATGCCATAGTGGGTGTAAGCGGTGTGAGCTCGTATTATTTAAAGGTCGATCCGCTTGTTGAAATGAACGGAAGTAAACTGGTGCTTTATTTTCAGCCGTCACAGGCCCTTTTGCCTAATCTTTCGTTCATCAATGTCTTGATCAATGATAAACCTTCCTACACCTTGCGGTTAACAAAAGATTCTATCCAATCGGTAACGATTAATTTATCAAGGTCTGATATTTCGAATGATAAGTATTTAAAAATACAGGTTAAAACAGCCTTAGCAATAACAGACGAAAAGTGTAAGGACCTGGACAACCCGGCCATGTGGCTTAAAGTGAAAAACTTCTCGTATTTGTCACTGGTTAAAAGCAATAAAAACTTTTTCAATAATGTAAATATTAGCAATTGCTTCGAATCAATAAAAGCAGTTGTATATCCCTCAAATCCAACCTTGCACGATCTGAAAGCAGTTGCCTGGGCCTATTCGCGGTTAAAAAAGGCCGATGTAAAAAACATTCAGGTTTATGAAGAGGGCAAATTGCCCGATAGCGTTAAAAGCTATATTATGGTGGGTAATATCAATAAATTATCTGCCGATAAACGGGCGATGGTAAAAATTGCCCCGAAGGCCGGTGAGGGATTGTTTTATTTAAGTAAAACAACTACTAACCGGGTTGATACCGTAGTACACCTGGCTAATTTAAAAGGCACGCTTGTTCCTATTAAATCAACGGTGCAGGCTGCTGTACCGTCCGAAATATTATTTGTTACCGGTGGTGATGATGCCGGGTATGAGAAAACAATAACCGCGCTGGGTAATGTCAATATCATGAATTCAACTTTTGGCGATTACCTGCTGGTTACACAGGCCGAAAATACTTTCTTTAAAACAATTGATGAGAACCGGTCGAACCTGACATTCAGGCAAATTGGCGGTACCACCAACTTTATGGCCGGTATAGGCTCGTTAAAAAGTACCTATAATTTCAAGAACAGCGATTTTAGCTTTACGCCCAAAGAAGTTGAAATAAGGATAATAGCCAATTACAGCAGTTTAGCGCCCGGCGACAGGGGCTATTTAAATGTTTACCTGAACGGGCAGCTCATCAATACCGAAAAATTGGATGGCTCGGGTAAAATAAATACGGCGGTCACTATCAATCGCTACCAGCACCATAAATACAACACGCTCGAAACGGAGTTCAGGTTTTACTCAAGTGGCGGTAATTGCCAGGCAAGCTTTAATGGCTTTTTTGCCGAAGTGGATGTGGATAAGTCCTATTTAGAATCAAAAAACCCATTCATAACTAATGATCTAAGCTTTTATCAATATCCCGAAGCATTTAATAGTGGCGCCACCCGCATAGTAGTTACGCGGAAGTATGCAGGTTTTGCAGGGGCTGCCATGGGCGAAATTATATACGAGTTGAATAATAATATTAACGCCAATAACTTCCCCGAGTTTGAATATTCTGACCAGATAGATAAAAACGAGCTCAAAAAGAATAATATTATCGCCCTATTGTCGCATGATGATCCCTTAATGAATGAGTTTCCTGACGCGCCCATTAAGTTCAACAAAAAGTTCACGTTGTATAACAATGAGAATAATAAACCGGTTTATACACTCTCCGATTCGGTTTCGAATGGTTTGGCGCAAATATTTTATGGGCGCAGCAACAACGCCATACTTGTACTTACGGCAACAGGAACAAAACTGGCCAACGCATTTTTGTCGGCCTCAAAATCAATTACAGAGCAGTTGTCAACACTTTCAAGTAACGTGGCTATAGCCGATGTAAATAACAACAAATACCTATTCAACATCAGTAAGTCGAGCGAAAACCTGGAGTATATTGATACCAAAAGTGTTTTAACACGTTTTTGGGAAAGTTATAACCTGTATATACTATTAGGCTTATTGGTTTTAATACTCTTATCATTCTTATATATACGCGCCAAAGTTCAAAAATCACAAGACCTGTTTATTGATTAGCACGCAACAGCCGGATGCTGTAAAATGCCGTTGGTTACCGTTTATATTTAACTAATTTATTTGATGATAATGGATATTTCAATTCCTGAACTTTTGATCAAAGATGGATTTATTACCCATAGTGATAAAGAGAAGATGGATGATTTTTCGGCGAGGTCGGGGTTGTCTTTTATTAAGATAGCTTTAAATTTCGGCTATATATCCCGTAAAAATTACGAACGTTCATTAAATAATGCCGGGTATAGATTTGCACGCGTGCGTTATGAGGCTTATGATGCCGACGTGCTAAAACAAACAGAATTAAAATTTGCCGACGACCATTTAGCCTTGCCGTTAAGGATAGAAAATGGCAGGGTAGTAACCTTAATGGCAAACCCGGACGACCCGCTGTTTGTTGATTTTATAAAATTTACCTACGGCCTTGAGCCCGAAATTATTATCGCATCAGACCTGGACATTACCTGGATGAGCCATATATTGCTGGGCGAAAAGTATGTAAAGTCTGCCGTATTTGAATTGTTGAACCGCGACCCTGACAGCTCGGCGCTGGTTACGTTTACCAGCGCGCAATTGATCTTCATTTTTTCATTAATAGCAATTGTAGCCATCGGCCTGGTTTTAAGCTTTAAAACCACCTCTATAATTCTGAATGTGCTGTTAAGTTCCTTCTTTGTCATCTCTATTATATTTAAGCTTTTTTTGGCATTGGTAGGTTCGCGATTCGAGCTGCACCAGGCGGTTACAAAAGAGGAAGTAATTAATGTGCGCGAAGACGATATGCCAATTTATACCATATTGCTGCCCGTATACAAAGAAGATAAGCTGATAAAAAAGCTGATATGGAACCTACAGAGTTTGGATTACCCGCGCGAAAAACTGGATATTAAATTATTAATAGAAGAGGACGATGATAAAACGTTAAACGCGGTTCGCAATTTGGATTTCCCGGCAATTTTTGAGGTGATAGTAGTGCCTTTTCACATGCCTAAAACCAAGCCTAAAGCGTGCAATTATGGACTTCATTTTTCGAGGGGCAAATATTTAACAATTTATGATGCCGAAGATATTCCGGATACAGACCAGCTAAAAAAGGTGGTATCATTATTTGGGAAGCTCCCGGCGAATTATATTTGCATACAAAGCGCATTGAACTATTTTAACCGGAACGAGAACTTTTTGACCCGGATGTTCACACTTGAATATTCTTATTGGTTTGATTATATGCTGCCGGGGCTTGATACTTTTGACATTCCAATTCCGCTTGGTGGTACCAGCAACCACTTTAAATTTGAGTATCTGGTTGAGCTGGGTGGGTGGGACCCGTTTAATGTTACCGAAGATGCCGACCTGGGCGTTAGGGCTTATGCAAAAGGGTATAAGGTAGCCATCATTAATTCAACTACCTACGAAGAGGCTAATAACGAGCCTTATAACTGGATACGCCAGCGTTCGAGATGGATAAAGGGGTATATGCAGAGTTACCTGGTACACATGCGTAACCCTTACAAGCTTTGGAAAAAGATAGGCTGGAAAGGTTTTTTAGGGTTTAACTTCTTTATCGGCGCAACGCCCATTACCTTTTTGGTATACCCCATATTGCTGGGCATTTTTTTATGTTATGTAATATTTGATCTTAATACGATCAGGATGTTCTTCCCCGATTGGGTATTATTTATGTCGATATTTAATTTAATGGTTGGCAACATATTAATGATCTACGTAAACATGATGGCCGTATTTAAACGCAGGTATTATGAACTGATCCTGTTTGCCATTGCAAACCCGGTATATTGGTTACTGCATTCCATATCGGCCTATAAAGGCTTATACCAGTTAGTGGTTAAGCCATTTTATTGGGAGAAGACCAATCATGGTTTAAGTAAAGTTAACAGCCCCACAAACATTGTTGAATGAAGCTTTCAAAGGCCACATATTTGATAATTATCACCGTGTTTTTAGCGGTTTATTACCTGGTATGCGGCATTTATTTAAATAAGCTGGGCTACTATACCCCCGAGGCGCTTTTTTATATTGAAAAGACGCGGATAATATTTGAAGGGTTAGGGTTAAAGTTAAAGGTTATTGGGTTGACTTCGCCCCTTTTGCCTTTTTATTCAACCTTCATTTTTACATCAATTAACACATTACTGGCGCCCGTTATTGCCTCGGCCATCGGCACAGCAATTCTGTTTTATATACTTGCCACCTCTTTGGTAAAACGTGTAACCGATGATTTTTATTTGTTGATACTGCTATTGCTGTTTCTATTCCATCCCGGCATATTATATATGGCCTGCTCTGGCAAAAGTATTTACCTGGTATTGATCTTCTTTTACCTGTTCTATATGAACATTTTTAAATACTACCAGTCTAATACTACATTTCATGTTTCAATTGCAAGTATATGCCTGGTATTATTGGTGTTTTGCGATTATAAATTTATCTGGCTCACCTTATTTTTTATCCCTCTTGTTTTTTCAATAGCGATACACTCTTTAAACCTGGGCGAAAAAGAATCTGTGTTCAGGATATCTATCAGCTTTAATAATCCATCCCTTCGCCGCAAGCTGGTTAATAAAACCTTTGCGATGTATGTTATCCTGTTTGTTTTGCCTATAGCATCACTAATATGTTATAAGATGCTAAACCTTACAAATGCCAATGATCTTGATTATTTTAATGCAAGCCCGTACGCCACGTGGTCTATTTTAGCCGAACGGCTTAACTATGAAACCTTATTGGCCACACCCGACTATAAGACAGCCGACATATCCCTTTTAATATCAGTTAAAGTATTAATTATTTGCCCCCTGATGTTGTTCGTTATTTTCCTTTTCAGGCAAGCCAACTATCAAATTTTGACTTTGTTAACCCCATTTGCTTTTATAGAGTTTTTGCACATTAAGTATGAAAAGGTACCCATAGCCTATGAGTATTATCTTATATTTATTATTCTGTCGTTAATATGCATTATCATAAAGGCGCCAACCATCCAACGACAGCGTGCATTAAAAATAGGTTTAGCCATAATAGTATTGATACAGGTTTATACCGGTTATTATTATATAAAAAATTCGCCAGTTGCCGAAGAGCGAAATTTCATCGCTACCCTTACCACCCGCGCTGTTGATGCACAGCAGGATGAGAATAAAGACATTGCTAATTTTATAAACGGATTACCTGATAACTCGAAAGTTTTAATGGATGATGCTATAACTTACCAGATTGTAGCGTTTACCAATAATATAAAAGGTTTAACACTGCCTTACGAAGATAATTTTTTGAGCGCTACGGAAACGCCGTGGAATTATGTTAACTACATACTAATAGCGACCGAGAAAAACCCGGTAAAGTCATATACGGTATTAAATTTAAAATACGGCCCGGTATTAAACCCAAACTCCAATTTGCAAAAGATATATGAAACTGACCATTGGACATTGTATAAGATACTTTAACCAGGTTAATTAAAAGTCCTCCCTACTGGGGAGGATTAGGTGGGGCTAAAAATTGCTCAAAAAAAAACATCCGCCTCTTGGCGGATGCTCTTCATACGAATATAAAATAGTTTATTAACTTACTTTTACATTTACCGCATTGATACCTTTTTTACCTTGTTCTACATCGTAGGTAACGCTATCGTTTTCACGAATAGTGTCGATCAGGCCTGAGGCATGAACAAATACTTCGCTGCTACCATCACTTGGAATGATAAAGCCAAAGCCTTTGCTTTCATTGAAAAATTTTACTGTTCCTTGCATTATATTAATTGTTAATTTTTATAAAGATATATTAAATAATCATACACTACATAAATTTTTTTTTTGAAAAATATAATACAGGGTCTTTTTCAGGGTTTTTATAGCATAAATAACTCTAAATTATGGATGATGTACAACTATTACTTCACGATGATGACGCCTTCTAACCACCCTGCGATGAACTACAACACGTTCCCTGCGTGGGGGCGGCGGCGTACGTAAGTTCAAATGAATGCGTGGTAAAGGCGGATGTGCGGGCGGGCTGGGTAGTCCGCCCGGCCCTGGTGGTGGAGGCGGAAGCCTTACCTGCGCTTGTGCTACGGTAAATGAGCATAAAATAATAGTGGCAATAAATAAGATCTTAATATTTTTCATTTTCTGCTTTAGTTAAATAAGTTTGGATTATAGTGATAACCCTAAACAAAACAAATAGTTTCATTGTATGTACTCCATACCGGTAAAACCGCGATATTAAAATATACGTATTCTAATACAAATGATAAAAAAAGAAAGAATTGTTAAATACATGAAATTTATACCGGCATCATTATTAATGCTGATTGGCCGGCCTTCCATCGCCCAGCCTCAACAAACAAACGGGGAAATGCTGGTTGACGGAATGAAACGGTCATTTGTAACGTATGTGCCTGTTACCAATAAGCCGGAAAGTATGCCGGTTATCATTTCATTGCATGGCGGCTTTGCCAGTCCGAAAGGCATGTTTCACCTGGCCGATTTTCGCCCCATTGCCGACCGGGAGAAATTCATCGTGGTTTGTCCCGCATCTAAACGTATATGGCATGATGGCGCAGATATCCGGGGTATTGATGACGTGAAATTTATAGACCAACTGATCACCTATATCATCAACACCTATCATGCCGATGCGTCAAGGGTATACGTTACCGGCATATCAAACGGAGGCTTTATGACCTCGCGCCTGGCGTGCCAACTGCATAAACGTATCGCGGCAATTGCCGTAGTGGCAGCCTCATTAGATGTAAATGAGGGTTATGATTTGACTGCCCCAATGCCGGTAATATATATGCACGGTACAAAGGATGGCATCGTATCTTATAAAGGAGGTAAAATGTTTGGCCGGCAAATATATTCGCAGGAGGAAGTATTAAAAAAATGGGTGGTAATTAATAATTGCAATGCGAAGCCGGTAATAACCAATATACCTGACGAAGCGCACGATGGCACAATCATCGTAAAGGAAGAATACGACAATCCGTCAAATAATTTAAAAGTGATAGGCTATACCATTAACAACGGCGGCCATACCTGGCCCGGCGGCTGGCAATATGCGCCTAAATTTATTGTAGGCAAAACCACTAAAAACCTTAATGCCTGCCAAACCATTTGGGACTTTTTTAAGGAGTATAAGTTAAAAAGTTAATAACCCTCTTTCCGCGTAGCGAAGAGAGGGTGGACGAGCGAAGCAAAGTCCGGGTGAGTAATTTCCGGGCAGGTATTAAGTATGGATTTCTCGCTATCGCTCGAAATGACAGACGAAGAAGTTATATTCGTGCATTAAAAATCAACAAATGAGCGTAACGGTATTTCCATCCACAGATAAAGTAAAAACCATGCAGGAGCAAAAATTGCAGGAATTGTTGCTGCATTTAAGCCAGCATTCGCCATTTTACAAACAACTGTTTGCCAATCATCATATCGATATAAAAACAATTAAAACGCTTGAAGACTTAACAAAACTCCCAACCACATCTAAAGAGGATCTGCAACAACGCAATAACGACTTTTTATGTGTTAGTAAAGGCCAGATCATTGAATTCGCATCTACGTCAGGTACATTAGGAAGCCCGGTAACTATCGCGTTGACCAATAATGACCTGAACCGCCTAACCGATAATGAATATAATTCCTTTAAATGCGCGGATGGGTCGGCTGCAGATACTTACCAGCTAATGTTAACGCTCGACAGGCAGTTTATGGCCGGTATAGCCTACTATTCGGGCTTGCGGAAGTTAGGTGCGGGCATTATTCGTTTGGGCCCGGGTGTGCCATCCATGCAACTGGAAACGATTCAGCGGTTGCAGCCTACCGCTATTGTGGCTGTTCCATCGTTTATTTTAAAGCTGATACAATTTGCCAAAGATGCGGGGATCGACCTCAATAAAACTTCGGTAAAAAAGGCGGTATGCATTGGTGAAAATATCAGGAATACAGATTTTACTTTAAATATACTCGGCAAAAAAATTACGGAGGCCTGGGATATTAAACTATACTCAACTTATGCCTCTACCGAAATGCAAACCGCTTTTACAGAATGCAGCGAAGGCCGGGGAGGACATTTGCAACCTGACTTGGTTATAGTTGAACTGCTTGATGAACATAATCAGCCCGTAGAAGCAGGGACACCCGGCGAGGTAACTATTACCACATTAGGCGTTGAAGGCATGCCATTGCTGCGCTATAAAACAGGTGATATTTGTATTTACGATGACGAGCCATGTGCCTGCGGCCGCACAAGCTTGCGCCTATCGCCAATCATAGGCCGTAAAAAGCAAATGATCAAATTTAAAGGCACTACGTTGTACCCGCCTGCACTGTTCGATCTGCTGAACGAAATGGATGAGGTGCTTGATTTTGTGGTAGAGGTTTACAGTAATGAAATTGGCATGGATGAAGTATTGTTGCATCTCGTTCCTGCTGATGACAGCAAAGCCTGTGACAACCGCATCAGGGCCTATTTACAGGCTAGATTACGCGTTAGTCCGCACGTTAACTATACAGATGCGCAGCAAATACACAAAATACAATTCACCGAAGCCAGCCGTAAAGCCATAAAGTTTATTGACAGGCGGCAATGATCGAACAGAGGCTGCGGCTCAAAAAATCAACTAATCTCTAATTAACTAATCTCTAATCTCTATCTTTGCCAGTTAAGCACATAAAATAAGCATTGCCTATGATACCAGTTGGACAAAATGTTCTTTCTTTAGCTGATTTCTCTGATATACTGTTTAAAAACCAGACAGTAAGTATACCGCCATCCGCTTTAGAAAAAATTAAAGTCAACTTTCAATTCCTGCAACAATTTTCTTCTAATAAATTAATATACGGCATCAATACCGGTTTTGGGCCAATGGCGCAATACAAGGTAAGCGAAGAGAATTTACTAAAATTACAATATAACCTTATCCGCAGCCATAGCTCGGGTAACGGGGCGTTATTATCGCCCATACTGGTTAAAGGGTTAATGGTTGCCCGTTTAAACAGCCTGATGCAAGCTTATTCTGGCGTGCATACCGATGTGGTAGAGTTATTACAGCATCTCATCAATAAAAATGTTACCCCATGTATCTATGAGCACGGCGGCGTAGGCGCCAGCGGCGATTTGGTGCAACTGGCTCATTTGGGCTTGGTATTGATAGGTGAGGGCGAAGTAATATTTGAAGGGGCCGTACAGCCAACCGCGTTTGTATTTAATCAGCTCAATATAAAACCACTTACTATTCACGTACGCGAAGGGTTGGCCATCATCAACGGTACTTCCGCCATGACGGGCATTGGCATGGTTAACATCATACAAGCGCAAAAGCTATTGGGCTGGTCGGCTATGTTTTCTGCCATGACCAACGAGGTCGTAGAAGCTTATGACGATTCTTATTCGCACGAACTAAATATTGTAAAGCACCATAAGGGCCAAAATAAAGTAGCTAAAATGCTGCGCGATATTTTGGACGGCAGTAAAATGATTCGCAGCCGTACAGACCATCTATATCAACCTGCACATATAGACCATGACGTTTTTGAAGACAAAGTACAGGAATATTATTCCCTGCGTTGTGTTACCCAGGTGCTTGGCCCGGTTTACGATACAATTACCCATGCCGAAACGGTGTTGGTAGATGAGCTAAACTCGGTAAATGATAACCCGGTAATAGATCATATTAACCAGAATGTATTTCATGGGGGTAATTTCCATGGCGATTATGTATCGCTGGAAATGGATAAGTTAAAAATAGCCATCACCAAACTATCCATGCTATCCGAGCGGCAATTGAACTATTTGCTGAATGAAAAGCTGAACCAAAAGTTCCCGCCATTTTTAAATTTGGGTGTACTGGGATTGAACTTCGGGATGCAGGGTGTGCAGTTTACAGCTACCTCAACCGTAGCCGAAAATCAAACCTTATCGTTCCCGATGTATGTGCACAGTATCCCCAATAATAATGATAACCAGGATATAGTTAGCATGGGTTGCAATGCCGCGTTGATGACCCGTAAGGTTATTGATAATTCATTCGCGGTATTGTCCATCCAGTTAATGACCATTTTGCAGGCAATAGACTATTTAAACTGTCAAAATAAACTCGCGCCGCATACATTGGCGCTGTATAATGAGGCGCGTAATATATTCCCGAAATTTATTGAAGACGAGCCAAAGTATAAGGACCTGGAAAAGATCAAAAACTTTTTAGAAACAACAGATCCGGCAGTAGCCTTTAAATCATAAAACGATGAAATGTGCATTGGTAACAGGTGGGTCAAGAGGGATAGGCAGGGCAATCTGTACTAAACTGGCCGGCATGGGTTACTATGTGCTCATCAATTATAGATCCAATACCGAAGAAGCCGGCAATACCCTGTCTCAAGTAAAACAAACGGGCGGCAATGGCGAAGTGCTGCAATTTGACGTGGCTGATAAAGACCAGATCAAACAAATATTAGGCGGCTGGATAACCGCGAACGGGGACAAAATCATCGAAGTACTGGTAAACAATGCCGGCATCCGCGAGGATAGTTTAATGGTATGGCTGAAGGACGAGCAGTGGGATAAAGTAATAAAAACCAGCCTCGACAGTTTCTTTTATGTTACCCGCCTGGTGCTGGATGGTATGATGCTAAACCGTTATGGACGTATTATAAACGTTGTTTCCTTATCCGGCTTAAAGGGCCAGCCCGGGCAAACCAATTATTCGGCGGCTAAGGGCGGGGTAATTGCCGCTACCAAAGCATTGGCACAGGAAGTTGGCCGTAGTGGTATTACTGTAAACGCGGTGGCCCCCGGCTTTATCAAAACAGACATGACCGAAGGCTTGGACGAAAAAGAACTGAAAAGAAATATCCCGGTAAACCGTTTCGGCTTGCCCGAAGAAGTGGCACATGCAGTAGGGTTTTTAGCGTCAAAAGAAGCATCTTATATAACTGCGGAAGTTTTATCCATTAATGGTGGGTTGTATTCATAAAGAAAATCAAAATACCCTCTTTCCGCGCAGCGAAGAGAGGGTGGACGAGCGAAGCAAAGTCCGGGTGAGTAATCTACTCCGTGCTTAGTAAAACGAATTTATGTTCGAAGAAGATATCCTAACACTGATACCGCAAAAGCCACCGTTTGTAATGGTAGGCAAATTGCTGTTTTCGGATGACGACCATACAAAAACCAGCTTTACTATTCCGGCAGATAATGTATTGGTTATTGATGGAAAATTTACCGAAGCCGGTTGAATGGAAAACATGGCCCAAACCGCTGCGGCAGGTGGCGGTAATATGGCCCGGATTGAGGACAGGCCTATAGATATTGGTTATATAGGCGCCGTAAAGAACCTGGAAGTTTTTGAATTGCCCTTGATAAATGAAGAACTAATAACAGAAGTAAAGGTAGAAACGCGTTTGCTAAACATAGCGATAGTGACCGGTAAAGTATGGCGCGGTGAAAACCTCATTGCCCAATGCGAAATGAAAATATTTATCAATAAAATAAATGACTGACGTTTTTATTGCCGCGGATAATATTTTTTCACCTATCGGTACCACTGCTACCGACAACTTTGCACAGTTAAAAGCAGGCGTTTCAGGCATTAAGTTGCATAACAATAAGGCCATTGCAGATGAACCATTTTATGCGGCTTTATTTGACGAGAATAAGCAGTTGGGCGATAGTGCTTACACTAAATTTGAACAGCTATTAATTGCTTCCATTGGTGACGCGTTAACCAATTGTGGTGTAAAGGCCAATGATAAAAAGACTATTCTCATCATTTCTACCACTAAAGGCAATATTAGCTTGCTGGAAACAGAAGCTAATAACCCCAATTTAAAAGAACGTATCGCTTTACCCACCTCTGCAAAACTGGTAGCAAAACATTTTGGTTTTGTTAACGAGCCATTGGTAGTATCCAACGCCTGTATTTCGGGTATTATGGCTATTTTAACAGGTATGCGGTTAATACGTTCGGGCCAGTATGAAAACGCGGTAATTGCAGGGGCGGATGTGATAACCAAATTTGTATTATCCGGTTTCCAATCGTTCCAGGCTATAAGTGCCGAACCATGCAAGCCTTTTGATGTTGACAGAACAGGCATAACTTTGGGTGAAGGAGCGGCTACAATGGTATTATCATCCAACTCAACATACGCGGATAATATTAAGGTGTTAGGCGGCGCGGTAAGCAATGATGCCAACCATATTTCGGCACCGTCACGCACAGGGGAAGAACTGGCCCAGGCGATAAATAAAACGTTGAATGATGCAGATATTTCCGCGAGTGATGTTGATCTTATATCCGCCCACGGTACAGCCACCAGCTATAATGATGAAATGGAAGCTAAGGCTATTACTTTAGCCGGGTTACAGAATGTTCCGGTAAATAGCTTAAAGGGGTATTACGGCCACACATTAGGCGCAGCGGGTTTGGTTGAATCCATTGTTTTTATCCAATCATTAAAAGAAAATGTGGTTTTACCAACTTTAGGATTTGTAACTATGGGCGTAACTGCTCCTCTAAATGTGTGTACAGCAATACTGCCGGGCAACTATCATACTTGCCTTAAAACCGCATCGGGTTTTGGTGGTTGTAATGCGGCGATATTGTTTAGTAAATAACCCGTTGCCTGTGTCGCCACAGGTAACTACCGGAATGATTGCCTGTGAGGACAGGTAATGGAAATTAAAGAAAATTGAATACTATAAATAACCATATCACCTCCAGTTGCGTCATCAGCAGTAATTCTGTTCATAAAAACGGGGTGCTTGTTTATGAAAATAAAACTGCTGATTTGCCGGCGTTCCTGCTTTCAGTATACCAACATTTTGAATTAAGCTATTCCCGTTTTTATAAAATGGATAACTTAAGCAAATTGGGGTGGCTTACTTCTGAGATTTTATTAAAAGAGGATTTTCAAAAGGAAGACCACAAGCCGGAAGATATAGGTTTAATACTTTCTAACGCCAACGCCAGTTTAGACAGTGACCAAAAGTATTTAAAAAGCGTCAGCGACATCCCAAGTCCGGCGCTATTCGTATATACCCTGCCCAATATTATGATCGGCGAGATATGTATCCGCAATAATTTTAAAGGCGAGGACGCGTTTTTTGTGGCTGAAAAGTTTGATGCCATATTCACCGAACAATATGTTGGAAGCTTGTTAGACAATAATGTAATGCGAACCTGTATTTGCGGGTGGGTGGACGTGTTAGGTGATGAATATAAATCGGCTTTATTTTTGGTTGAAAAGGAGGAAAAAACAAATTCCATTCCCTTTACTGCGGGTAACATGGCTGAACTATTCGAAATCGATATAAAAAGTAATATTAAAATAAACACTCCTGTTTATATCGCCGGGTTAGGTGCTATCACCGCCATCGGCAATAACGTAGCCGAATGCTTAGCTGCTTTTAAGCAGGAAAGGGCAGGGATGGGTGCTATCACCCACATGGATACTATCTATAAAAATCAAATACCGGTAGCCGAGGTGAAATTGACCAACGAAGAATTGGCTGCCAGGGCAGGCCTTTCACCTGGTATAAGCCGCACAACGCTATTAAGCTTAATAGCCGCAAAGGAAGCTTTGGATGATGCTGCAATTCCCGGTTTAGATTCATTGCGTACCGGCTTTGTATCGGCAAATACTGTGGGTGGAATGGATAAGAGCGAAGACTTCTTTATCGAGTTTATAAAAGACAACACTAAAGGCAAGTTAAAAAATGTATTCGACCATGAGTGCGGCAGCGTTACAGAAACGGTAGCCGATAAATTGGGAATTACAGATTATATGACCACTATTAGCACGGCCTGTTCATCATCTGCCAATGCGATATTTTACGGGGCACGGTTAATAAAGAGCGGGATGCTGGACGTGGTAATAGCGGGAGGAGCCGATGCTATAACTAAATTTACGCTTAACGGATTTAATACCTTAATGATATTGGACAAGGAGTTTTGCAAACCCTTTGACGAGAACCGGCAGGGGTTAAACTTAGGCGAAGGTGCAGGCTATGTAGTGCTGGTGTCAGACAAGGTTGCAAAAACTTTGACGAAGCCATTATATGCTAAACTAAGCGGCTATAATAACAGCAATGATGCCTACCATCAAACCGCATCATCGCCTGACGGTACAGGTTCCTATTTAGCCATGCAAAAGGCATTAGAAAAAGCTGGATTACAAACAAACGATATTGATTACATTAACCTGCACGGCACAGGCACACCCAATAATGACAGCGCCGAGGGAACAGCCATCAAACGGTTATTCGAAAAAGATTTCCCGCCAATGAGCTCAACCAAATCATTCACCGGGCATACTTTGGGTGCAAGCGGCGGTGTGGAGGCGGTGTTTTCTGTTTTGGCAATTAAACACGGCATCATTTACCCAAACCTGCGTTTTGAAACAAGGATGGAAGAATTACCATTCTCGCCCGAGACCAAATTTTTAAAAGGGCAGGAAATTAAACACGTCATGTCCAATTCGTTTGGGTTTGGCGGCAATTGCACATCTTTAATATTTTCGGAAGTATAAAAATGAAGACCTATATACGCTCCGCATCCTGCATATCTCCCCAAAATACTTTTGGAGATGTTGGTTTTTTAAATGATGTTGTTGAGTATGCGGGTACCCGGTTAAAAACCATTGAGCCCGATTATAAAGAATTTATTGATCCCAAACAAATACGCCGCATGAGCCATGTCATTAAAATGGGTGTGGCCGCCGCTAAAGATTGTTTAAATAAAAGCGGTATCGAAATGCCCGGCGCCGTTATTACCGGCACTGCATTCGGCTGTTTGGAAGACACCATATCGTTTTTAACCCGCATTATCGAAATGCAGGAAGAAATGCTGCCGCCAACTGCTTTTATACAATCTACCCATAATACCGTTGCGGCACAAATTGCGCTGATGCTTAAATGCCATAATTATAACAATACGTTTGTCCATAAAGGCGTGTCATTTGAAAACGCGTTGACAGACGGCCTTATGCTGCTCAGTGAAAATGAAGCTAATAACGTGTTAGTTGGGGGGATAGATGAAATGACGGACGCCAGTTTTACTATTTTAACCCGTTTAGGGCTATATAAAAGAAACCCCATATCTAATTTCTTCTTATTTGACGGGCAGTCAAAAGGCACCATTAGTGGTGAGGGTGCGGCGTTCTTTTTATTGACCGGCGAACCATCCGCAGATAATTTAGCTGAATTTAATGGGGTCAAAACTTTTTATAAGCCGACCGATAATGCAGCAATTGAGCGGCAGGTCAACAATTTTTTAGCGCAACACTCGTTTAAAATTGAGGATATTGATTTGATAATTACCGGTAGGAACGGCGATATAAAAAATGACGCGGTTTACGGGCAATTAAGCAATTCGATATTTGTAAATAAGCCATTGGCAAACTACAAACATTTATGTGGTGAATATCCAACATCATCAGCATTTGCGCTGTGGTTGGCTGCTAATTGTATTAAGAATGGTAAAGTGCCGGCAACTATTACGGACGAAAATGTGCAGCCTAAAAGAATATTGATCTATAACCATTACCAAAATATTTATCATTCATTAATGCTCGTTTCGGCATGTTAAAGGGTTCACTTTATCAAATTATAGTAATGGATCATAGCGGTGATACAATTAACGCTGTATTAGAAATTGCGGAGCATAATGATATATTCAAAGGGCATTTTCCCGATCACCCGGTTTTGCCGGGGGCGTGCATGCTGCAAATAGTAAAGGAGGTTTTTGAAGAAGTGATGAATACTTCTTACCATCTGCAAAAAGCGGATAACCTAAAGTTCTTAACGCTTATCGACCCGCAAAAAAATAATATACTGCACCTGGAAATAAATTATTTGATTGAAGAACCGGGCACAAGGGTCACTGCAAGTTTAACAACGGATGAGGATGTCGCTTTTAAATTCCAGGGTACATTTGTTGCAATATAATTACCCATTCTTCAGTAAAAACTCCTTAAAACCTTCAAAATCCTTGCCCAATTTAGCGGCCTGTTTGGGCTTTGTTGCCAATTTTTTTACTTGTTCCGGAACAACAATCTTATCCGCAATTCTATCCGGGAAAACATCCGGGAATTTGCAGGGATGGGCAGTTGATAAAAATATCCCTATTGTACCGGTAGCATTATTCTGTTGCCAGTCTTTTAGAGCTTGCCAGGCAATGGCCGTATGCGGGCAAGCCACATATTTGTAGGCATCATATATCCACTCAATCGCTTTAAGTGTTTGCTCATCATCATAGCTATAACCGGTAACCAAACTTTTAAGTTGGCTCGTATCTTCTTTAAATAGTTCCGCTATGCGGACCCAGTTACTTGGGTCGCCCACATCCATTGCGTTGGATAAAGTGGAAACTGAGGGCTTTGGCTGGTAAATACCAGTATTTAAAAATTGTGGCACGGTATCGTTAGCGTTTGTTGCAGCTATAAAATGTTCAACCGGCAAGCCCATTTTCCAGGCCAATAAGCCCGCGCCAATATTGCCAAAGTTGCCACTCGGTACAGAAAATACGATCTTGCTTTTACCTTCCTTCAATGCCTGTGCATAGGCATTGAAATAGTAAAAGGTTTGCGGTATCAACCGGGCTATGTTGATGGAGTTGGCAGATGTTAACCGAAACTTTTCATTCAATTCCCTATCCGTAAAGGCCCGCTTCACCAATGCCTGGCAATCATCAAAAGTACCGTCAACCTCAATGGCGCGGATGTTTTGCCCGTTGGTTGTCAATTGCAACTCTTGTATCTCGCTTACTTTGCCTTTGGGATATAATATAGTTACCCTTGTGTTAGGCACACCTAAAAAACCAAGCGCCACTGCGCCGCCGGTATCGCCCGAAGTTGCAACCAACACATCCAGTTGTTTTTCGCCCTCCTCTAAAAAATAGCTCATTACCCTACTCATGAACCTGGCGCCAAAATCTTTAAACGCCAATGATGGACCGTGGAAAAGTTCCAGCACATATACACTTTCTTCCAGCTCAACTATCGGCGCGTAAAAGTTGATAGCATCATCAATAATAGCCTTTAGGTCATCTTCCGGAATATCATCGCCCAAAAGGTTTTTAGCAACATGGAATGCGATCTCTGGCAATGTATAACGGTCAAGGTTGCTGATAAACTTATCATCCAACAGTGGGATCTCTACCGGCATATATAAACCCTTATCCTGCGGCATGCTGTTAAAAACCGCCTCTTTAAAACTTACCCTTGCAGATGGATTATTGGTACTGTATAATTTCATTTTTATATTTCGGATTTCGAATGTTCGATTTCGGATTTATTTGGATTTTTAAAAGTCTCCCCTTTAGGGGAGATTTAGAGGGGCCTTATCCTATTACCCTCGGTCCCGTATCATTAATAGTAGATACATAAGTATTGGACCCGATTTTAATCCCCGTTAAATGCTGCTGCAATTTTCGGGTGATCAATTGTGCTGTTTCCTCATCTCGTGTAAAAGCAAATACCGAAGGACCTGACCCGGAAATGCCAAAGCTAATTGCCCCCATGCCCATTGCAATTTCGCGCATTTTGTAAAAATCAGGTATCAGCATGGAGCGTACCGGCTCAACCAAAATGTCCTGCATACTGCGGCCTATCAGGTCAATATCCTGCATGAACAGGCCGCTTACCAGTCCGGCAATATTACCCCATTGCGTAACCGCGTCCTTCATCAGTATTTTATTCCGGATGATTTGCCTGGCTTCACGTGTAGGTACATCCACATCAGGGAAAACGATGGCACAATATAATCCCGGTGGGTGCGGCAAACGCACTACATCCAGCGGCTCATAACTTCGTATCAGTACAAACCCGCCTAATAGGGCAGGTGCCACATTGTCCGCATGGCCATGTCCACAGGCCATTTCCTCGCCTTTCATAGCGAACGGCAATTGTTTCACCGGGTCGGAATCATCGCCTAGCAACGTTTTAGCGGCAAATAGCCCTGCAACCGTACTGGCTGAGCTTGAGCCAAGGCCGCTGCCTATCGGCATCTTCTTATGCAGTTCAATATCCAGCCCCAAATCACTTCGCCCAATACTTTCCAAATAATGCCTTACACTCACACTCACCGTATTTTTGGCCGGGTCGAGCGGCAAGCGTCCGGAATCCCCGGTAATTTTGCTAATGGTAATACCCGGCTTATTGGTTATACGCATTACCACTTCATCCCCCGGCTCATTAACCGCGAAGCCCAGCACATCAAATCCGCACACTACATTGGCAACGGTGGCAGGTGCAAAAACCTGTACGCTATCGCCAACTTTAATATCTTTCATATTATCTTTTAATTCTGCAATGTTGTTTTCAATTATCATCTTAATTAGCCCCCACATTTATCAAATCAGCAAATACACCTGCGGCAGTTACTTCGGCACCTGCGCCCGGGCCTTTAATAACCAATGGGCGCTCTTTATATCGGTCGGTAGTGAACGAGATAATGTTATCACTGCCGGATAAGGTATAAAACGGGTGGCTTTCATCAACCATTTGCAGGGTGATAGATGCCTTGCCATTATCCAGTTTGCCAATATATCTCAATACCTTATTTTCAGCTTTCGCCGTATTTTTCAGGCTGGTAAAATAAGCATCTTCGGCCTTTAGTGCAGCATAAAAATCATTAACCGTACCGGCATCCAAACACGCCTTGGGCAGCATGCTTTCTATATCAACATCATTCGCTTCTAAGGCATAGCCGGCATCGCGGGCCAATATCAGCATTTTACGCATAAAATCGGTGCCGCGCAGGTCGTCACGCGGGTCGGGTTCGGTATAACCTTTTTCCTGCGCCAGTTTTACAATATCATGAAAATTGGCATCACCCTTAAAGTTGTTAAATATAAAAGATATAGTACCCGACAGTATGGCCTCAATACGTTGTACCCGGTCGCCGCTGTTCATCAGGTTCCTTAGTGTTTGTATAATGGGCAGGCCGGCACCAACGTTGGTTTCATAAAAAAAGTCGACCCCATGCTGTCTTGCGGTATCCTTAAATGTTTTATACTGGCCGTAATGGGCCGAGTTGCCTATCTTATTACAGGTAACAATAGATATGGTCGATTTAAAAACCTCTTCATAAAACTCAACCGGCTTTGGGCTGGCGGTGTTATCAATAAACACGCAGTTGGGCAGGTTCATGCTTTGCATACGGGCAACAAACATTTCCAGGTCGGCTTTTTCGCCCGATTGCTGCAATTCATTTTCCCAGCTATCCAAAGAGATACCATCAGTATTAAAGATCATTTTACGCGTATTACTAATGCCGGCAATCTTTACCTGTATGCCGTTGTTGGCCTGTAAAAATTCCGCATGGGCATTTAACTGTTTAAAGAGCGTTTTGCCGATATTACCTGTCCCCAAACAAAAGGCATACAGGGTTTTAGTTAACTGCTCAAAAAACGCATCGTGTACCGCATTTAGTGCTTTCGCCAGGTCGCGGGCCGACAGGATAATGGAAATATTATATTCTGATGAGCCCTGCGCTATGGCCCGTACATTTACACCATTACGCCCCAGTGAGTGGAATAGCTTGCCCGCTACGCCTGGGGTTTCTTTCATATTCTCGCCAACTACAGCTAATATCGCCAGGTTATCTTCTATCACTATCTGTTCCAATTTTTTGGCTAATAGCTCCAGTTCAAATTCCTGCTCGATAACCTGCCTTGCCCTGCCGCTATCTCCCGGCTGAACAGCAAAGGTGATGCTATGTTCGGATGAGGATTGGGTAATGAGTATCACATTGATCTGCTCGCGCGCCAACAAAGAGAACAGCCTGCCGCTAAAGCCAGATTTACCTACCATGCCGCTACCTTCCACATTCAGGATACTGATATTATTGATAGATGATATTCCCTTTATGGGTAGGTTTGACGGTTTGCAATGGTGCTGGATAACGGTGCCGGCAAACCCCGGCTCAAAAGTATTTTTAATAACGATAGGGATCTTCTTTAAAAACGCCGGAATCATAGTGGGCGGGTAGATCACCTTGGCGCCGAAATAGGATAGTTCCATTGCTTCGGTATAAGTAAGCTCTTCTAAAGAAAAAGCCTTTTTTACCATCCGTGGGTCGGCAGTCATCATGCCGTCCACGTCGGTCCATATCTGTATTTCGGATGCGTTTAGCGCCGAGCCGAAAATAGCAGCGGTATAATCGCTTCCGCCACGCCCCAGGGTAGTTATTTGCCCGTCATCATTACCGGCTATAAACCCGGTAACAAATAGCATCTTGCCCGCGTTTTCCTTATAAAAACTGCGGATCAATATTTCGGTCAGTTCTGTATTTACCTTTGCCTGCCCAAATGAGCTATCGGTTTTTATTAATTCCGAAGCATCAACAAATAACGCCTCCGGGAAATACTGTGCTGCGATCTTGCTGATCATTAAGGTAGAACAGCGTTCGCCATAGCTTAATACCAGGTCGCGGGTTTTCGGGGTAAGCTCGCGCAGAGTTAACACACCCTGTAACAGGTCTTCCAACTGGTTGAAATGGATCTTTAAGCGGGTAAAAGCCGGATTTTGGTGTTGTATATCCAGCAGGCTTTTTACCACCTCAAAATGGCGGCGCTCCAGCTGGGCCAATTGTGGAGTAAAGTCATTACCTGTGGCGGCATCTTCGGCCATTGCTATTAACAGGTTGGTTACGCCACTCATGGCAGATAGCACCACTACAGGCTTGTCCTTGCCGGATGCTTCATCCTTTAAAATATTTAACAAGGTTTGGATACTTTCAACCGACCCTACGGAAGTACCGCCAAATTTTAAAATCTTCATATCCTTTTATAAGCAAAAACGCCTTCCTCTTTGCGGGAGGAAGGCGTTCGTTTGGTTTTTTATTTTTACACCATAACACTATCTTCCCCCGGGATATGTCATCCCTGTGGTAGTTGATGTTGTTGTTATGGTGGTGTTTGTTGTCATTGTTATATAATGTCTGTAAAGTAAGTAGATATTATTTGAATAAGCAAATAAAATAAAAATTATCATGGTAAGTATAAAAAAAATAGGTTGTCATTTCGAGCGATAGCGAGAAATCTATGCACCTATTATGATGGACTATGCATATGTATAGATTTCTCGCTATCGCTCGAAATGACATGAAGAGTTATTTTTTATAATTGTATTTTTGCTGTTGATCAAATTATTTACAAGCCATTATGAAAAGTAAAGAATTAAAATCAGCAGAAGAAAGAAGAAATGAACTCGCAAGCCAAATTGCAAACGAAGTGGCATTGTTAAAAGAAAATGATCCTGACAAAGAATTGAAAAAAGAATTTGAAATAGCTTCCTTATATGACCTGCAAAAGCATTTAGATGATTAAACAATACAAAACACTATCACTTTAATGCAGGGACTCATAACCAAATCAACCGGAAGCTGGTACCAGGTGCAAACACCCGGCGGGCAGAAATTTGATTGCCGGATAAAAGGCAAATTCCGCATTAAGGGGATAACTACCACCAACCCGCTTGCCGTAGGCGATGTGGTTGATTTTGATATGGAGCCCGAGCAGGGCACCGGTGTAATCACCAATCTGCATACCCGCAAAAATTATATCATCCGCAAATCCATCAACCTGTCCAAACAGGCGCAGATCATCGCGGCAAACCTTGACCAGGCCTTATTGATCGTAACATTAGCCTCGCCCCGCACTTCGCTGGGTTTTATCGACCGTTTTTTGGTAACTGCAGAAGCTTATGCTATCCCCGCTGTATTGATCTTTAACAAGCTGGACCTGTTTAGCGGTGAGGGGCTGCAAATATTAGCCGATTATAAAGCTATTTATGAAGATATAGGCTACCCCTGTTACGAAGTTTCGGCATTAGAAGGGACTAATATTGAACAAGTGCAGGAATTGTTGAAGGATAAAATAACATTGTTGTCCGGCCATTCCGGCGTTGGGAAATCAAGTTTGATCAATGTATTGCTGCCAAAGCTTGACTTACGTACCGGCGAGGTATCCGAATGGAGCGATAAAGGCATGCACACCACCACCTTTGCCGAAATGTTTAATTTACCCCAAGGCGGTGCCATTATTGATACCCCAGGCATCCGCGAATTGGGTGTGATAGATATTGAAAAGGATGAATTGGGCCGCTACTTCCCCGAAATGCGCTCGCGTATGCACGATTGCCGCTTTAAAAACTGCCGCCATATTAACGAGCCCGGTTGCGCGGTTTTAAAAGCATTAGAAAACGGCGAAATAGAATTATCCCGTTATGAAAGCTATTTGAGCATTTACAATGGTAATGATACGAGGGCGTAGGATTTCGGATTTTGGAATTTCGATTTCGGATTTGAATAAATAGGTTTTAAAATAAAGTTCGCTTTTTGCGAACAATTTATTATATTTGTATATAATTTCTGCGTGTACGCTTAATTAAGGAAAAAACAATACAGGATTTCGTAACCAAACATGCGATAAGTAAAGCTGCTTTTCGTAACTGGTTAGTTATTCTTAAAGGAGCAGATTGGACAATTGCAGAAAATATACAGGATACATTTGGCAGTGCCGATCTCTTAGGCGGTGGTTATAAAAGAGTTGTTTTTGATATAGGCGGAAATAAATACAGGGTGATATGTGGTTATTTGTTTGGCAGAAAAGAAGTTCACTTGTTTATATGCTGGATAGGTACACATGCAGAATACACCAAATTATGTAAAAAAGGCGAACAGTATACCATAAGCATATTTTAAAAAAGTAAGATGGAAACGCTATTATATAAAGTAATTAAAACAGAAGAACAATATTGGGATTATTGCAATCATTTGGAAGAGCTGGTAATGCAGGAAAGCGCCGACCCCGAAGTTGAAGAAGAAATTGATTTACTGACCGTACTCATTGAAAAATGGGATCAGGAGCATGATACCTTAGGAAAATCTGACCCGGTTGAAATACTCAAATACCTGATGGAAGAAAATAAAATGAATGCTACGCAACTGGCAGATCTGTTAGGCATTAGCAAAAGCGTTGTTTCTGAAATATTGAACTATAAAAAAGGATTTTCTAAAGAAAATATCAGGAAACTTGCAGAGCGCTTTAAAGTTAGGCAGGAATTGTTTAATCAGCCGTATAAATTGGTTTAATCTTCAGCCCCTGATCTCTTACCCCAATGCATTCCCAAAATCCTCCAACAGATCATCTATATCCTCAATACCGATAGACAGTCGTATCATATTATCAGATATACCCATCTCCGCGCGCTTTTCGGCGCCTAATTCGTTAAATATAGTGTGCGCGACTGGTATTGCCAATGTGCGGGTATCGCCCAGGTTGCTTGATTTTACTACCAGTTGCAGCTTATTTAAAAAGCCGAAGCAATCTATTTTTTCATCTAATTCGATGCTCATCAGGCTGCCAAAGTTGGAGAACAGTTTTTTAGCCAAATCATGCTGAGGGTGGTTAGCTATGCCAGGATAAAACACTTTTTTAATATTAGGATGCGCCTCAAAAAAACTGGACAATGCCATCGCGTTGCTGCATGACCTGTCCATACGTAGCGCTAATGTTTCAGAACCTACAGAAATAGTATGCGCCGCTTCGGGCGCTAAAGTGCCACCTGCATCCCGCAATCCTTTTTTTCTTATTTGGGTGATGCCTAAATTTTCGGGCTTTACCTGCTTTTTAAATCCTTCAAAAATATTGGGGAAGCTGGCCCAGTTAAATAAGCCTGTATCGGTAACACTGCCTCCTAATGCATTGCCATGGCCGCCAATATATTTGGTTAACGAGTTAATAACCAAACTTGCTTTTACATTTATGGGTTTAAATAAGTAAGGGGTGGTCATGGTATTATCCACCATGTAAATAATGCCTTTTTCTTCGCAAAGGGTTCCTATCGCTTCCAGGTCGGCAATTTGCGTGGCAGGGTTGGCAATGGTTTCTACAAAAACCATTTTGGTAGCAGGCTTTAGTCCGCTTTTAATGTTTTCAACAGACGTAGCATCGGTAAAAGTAATATCCAGCCCCATATCTATAAACGTCTGGAACACGCTGCGGGTATTGCCAAACAGGTAAGAACTGGCTAATATATGGTCGCCGTGTTTTATCAGCGCCATAACGGTTGAAGATATGGCTGCCATGCCGGTAGAAAAGCAAATAGTGGCAAAACCATTTTCCATTTGCGTCACCTTATGCTCAAGCGCGCTAACCGTAGGATTTCCCTGGCGAGAGTAGGCAAAGCCGGCGGCTTTGTTTTGGAACACATTTACCAGGTCCTGCACATCATCATACCCAAAAGTTACCGAGGTATGAATAGGCTTATGCAATGCGCCATGTTCTGGCTTTTTTAAACGGTCGGAATGTAGCAGGGTAGTGGTAAAACCTTTTTTATTTGTCATTATACTCATATTCAATTAATGCCTGCAAATATAGGATGTGAATTGAGGTGTTGCGCAATAAGTTTAAATTATTGACAAAGTACATAGACATTGTTACTATATGGATACAATATTAAAGCGCATGATGCTTACCGCTCAATTATGAAATTGGTTATAAACGCAAAAATCCCGGCTAACCGGGATCTTTACATTTATGATTTAAATGGCTTTAAAAGCTGCCCGGGGTACTAACCCTGGTCACTTTAGTGTCCATATTAATATAGTCTGTTAATATTTGGCCGGCTTCAAATTTTAAGAAGTCAAGATCTTCGTGTTTCGGCTTTGGATCGCCCTTTTTCAAGGCCGGTAAACCTAAAGCCACTCTACGTTGGTTATCGCGGTCAAATGATTTTTGCTCATCAGCGTCACGTTGTTTTTTTAGTTGCGCTTCATTCAAGGTGACGGTTTTTTCCGTTTCGCTCTTGGTATAATCGGCTATATCTCCCAACAAGGCTTTGTAGCTAACATCTGCGCTCATGCGTTGGTCATGGAGTTTGGTCAATGCCGGTATAGCGTTGGTAAAATCGCCAACTTTAGTATAATTGCTTTTAGCGATCACGTCAAACGGCATGGCAGATGGTTCGGTATCTTCGCCATATTTATCCAACGGAATTACTGACGGAAACTTAATATCAGGAATAACGCCTCTATGCTGGGTTGAGTTACCGGTGATCCTGTAAAATTTAGCTATCGTTAAATTTAACTGGCCAAAAGTGCTTTCGCTGGATCCGATCTTAACCGGCTGGCCATTTGCTCCCTTAACAGTTGTGGTGTGGTTAGCGGCTTGCTTATTGCCGCCGGCCATTGCTGAAAGCTGATCAATTACAGACGGGGATATTACTTTATCCATATCTATCTGGGTTTGTACAGAACCCTTGCCGTAAGTTTGGGTGCCGATGATCAAAGCACGGCCATAATCCTGCATAGCGCCCGAAAATATCTCCGATGCAGAGGCGCTGAAACGGTCAACCAATATAGCCATCGGGCCATCCCATGCAATTGATGGGTCGTCGTCATCGTCGGCTTCTATTTTATTTTCGGTATCCCTAACCTGTACAACGGGGCCGGTTTTAATAAATAAACCCGAAAGCGATATAGCTTCTGCTAACGAACCGCCGCCATCTTCACGAAGGTCAATCACAATACCATTTACACCTTTTGCTTTAAGGGTATCTAAAATTAGTTTCACATCGCGTGTTGTGGTATGATAATTCGCATCGCCCGCTTTGTAAGCACTATAATCGGCATAAAAAGCAGGCACGTTGATAATGCCTATTTTTATGGTTTTGCCATTACTGTTATAGCTGCGTATCTCTTCTTTGGCCAATTGGTCCTGCAATACAATTTTTTCGCGTACCAACTCTACAATGGTTGGTTTATCAGCAGCGGTTTTACCCTGTGGTAATAACTTTAGCTTAACTACAGTTCCTTTAGTGCCGCGTATCAATTTAATAGCGTTATCAATGCGCCAGCCTATAATATCCTGGAACTCGCCGTCCTTACCCTGGGCAACGCCAACAATACGATCGCCAACATTAACCAGGTGGCTTTTATCAGCCGGCCCGCCCGGGACAAGGCTTTGTATACCAATATATTCATTTTTAATTTGCAAGCCGGCCCCAATACCTTCCAGCTGGCGTGTCATTTCCATAGTGAAGTTAGCGGCATTATGCGGATTGAAATAATTGGTGTGCGGGTCTACCGACTCGGTAAAGGCATCCATAAAAATTTGAAATACATCATCGGCTTCCAATTGCTCGGTTTGCTTTATCAGCGTTTCATAACGTTTTTTTAATGTTTCTTTATTTTTAACTTCATCCTTGCTGGCAAGCGTTAAATTAAGCATGTCATATTTTACGCGCTTGGTCCAGTCTGCATTCAGGTCATTTACATTAGCGGCAAATGGCAGTTTCTCCCGGTTATAGGTAAATGTTTCATCCTTTGTAAAGTCAAAACTTTTGGCCAACTGAGCTAAAGAGAAATTTATACGTTCTTCATAACGTTTTTGAAAAACATTGAACATATAAAATACATTATTCAGGTTGCCGCTTTTAATATCGTCATCCAGCGTGGTTTTATATTTATTAAAATCGGCTACGTCAGACGCCAATAAATAATTATGGCCTTCATCAAGGCTTTTCATGTACTTATTAAATATCACTGCCGACAGCGAATCATTTAATTCAACCTTTTTATAATTATGCTGTGAAATAAGCCCGGCTACGGCCCTGCACGCATAACTTTGCTGTAGGGTAGGCTCCAGGTTGTTTGAACCGGGTACTTTAATGGGCTTGGGCGCGGCGGCGTGGCAGGCAAGTGCGGTGCCCAGCACCAACACCATATAAAATTGCTTAAACATATCTTTTACTTTCTTTAAATCGGGAATAAAATAAAACATCAAATACCGGTCAACAAATTAATGTGCTAATGTAAATATTCAGGGACACAAAAAGCCTGCCCTTTATTATAAATAACAATAATACAATAAAGTTTTACCGTTTTATTATAGATAAGAATATTTTGATAATATACGGAACGTTGCGTTATTGAGATTTATTGCTTGCCTCTACCGCCTGGGCATACCGAAGTTCTGATCTTGGAGACGAGTATTTATTAAGTTCCAGGTCATGCATTCTTTTATCAATAGCCGGCAAATCGCTTGCAAAACCCTTGGCGTTAGCTATATCATGTGCCTCCTGCAGATCAATTTTGGCTAATTCCGCCTGGCCGATAGCAAATTTTATGGTCGCTAAATTTAATAAATTTACAATCGTATGTCTGTCGTCATTTTGCTCGCGCGATATGGCATTACTTTGCAGCAAATACCACTTTGCTTCAGAGAACCTGTTTTGTAAAATATACAGATCGGCAAGATCGCTAAAATTGTAGCTGGCTAATTTGTACTCCCTGAAACGCATGTTATGTTTGGCTTCGGTCATTACCATATCTTCGGCAAGCTCTATCTCGTATATTGTCCGTTTAAAAGGTACGATATAAACACCGGGCATGGATAATTTTATATCAGAAACCGTTATTGCAGAAAAATAAGACGGTTGCGGTATTTCATCATATCTTGGGAAAACTTCTTCTACCGGTACAGGCTTTTTAGCCTTTTTCCAAAACTGGGCTGATGCGGAAACGCTTATTGCACAAAAAATAATAAGCAGTGTGTATCTCATTTAATATTGACCGGACTTTAAATAGTTAAACTACAGGTGCACAAAGATATTGAATATTCCCACTACAACGCAATGCTAACAAATAAATTACCCTGGGTATAGTTACAAATGATCCATTTCTATAAAAAAGGCCAAAACGCTATCATCATTAACCTCGGTATTAAAGCTGATAGAATTTGTCGAATAGTTAACGGCCGTCATTTCCAATAAGCGCTTGTTTAAACTTGTCCTTACCGCCTGGTACAAATTATGGTCGTTGGCGGCATATTGCTTGTTCAGGTCATCAATAGTTATGGGCGATTTTGACACCAGTATGCACATTTTTTCCTTGCCGGTCACATTGTCAAGCGTATAATGTTCAACAGCATCAGGTAAATATAAAGTGGCATTTTTCAGGCTGATCAGCGCACTTTCGTTTTTAGATTTTTGCGGGAAAAGTGTGTAATTACTTTGCTTATCCATGCCAATTACATATACATAAGTAGGCTCACCTATATTGAATTTAATTTTATACTTATCGCCCGAATGGAAGGATTTTGATAAGACAAAGTTGGCATAACCTAACGGGTCGCTGTCGCTTTCAACCACTTGTCCGCGCGTACCCACCTGTTTTTTATTTACGGGGATGCTCTCAAAACTGTTATCCGGTTTCAATAACATAAATTCAAGCGAGCCTTTTAATTGCGGTTTAGGGTTTACCGCTACAACTACTTTAGGGGCAACATCTTGTTTAGGTTTAGGCGCTACAGGCACTATTACCACCGGTTTTTCAATCGTCTTTACCGGTTCTATAACAGGCGCCGGGGCTTCAAAGTCCACAATGGAATAAACTTCATTTGTAAACGCATAAAAATCATCATAGCTTATCCAGTAAAAGCCCAAATTACCGTTCCAGGTACCCCAGCTGTTCATCACTTCAAACGAGCCGTTGTTGATGGCATCGTTATAACCAATTACACACATAGCATGGCCCACATATGCTTGCTGATGATTTTTTACTCTCATCCCTGCCGCGCGGTCCTCGGCAGTGGGATACCAGATGCCTGACGAAGCAACGTGCATAAACGTATTAGGCACATGCATCCCAAACGGCAAGGCGTGCCTGCTGGTTAGCAGCGATTTCATTTTTTGCACCAGATCTTCCTTACTCATAGCGCCGTCATTTACACGCAAAAAATCTTTTATTCTATAGTTTGAAGCGCCGGTCAGGTCAATCGTATTATAGGTTTTACCGCATATAAAATCACCTATTTTTATAATGTTACCTTTTGCCATCATAAAATTTAAAGCAGACGGCATAGAACTGCCCGAATTGCAATCGGCGGTCAATCTTATATTGTTATAAATAAAATCAGGAGCAAAACTATAGCTCTTGATCAGGTCATAATGATTGGTGATGGAATAGTTATGCTGCACCGCATAAGCAATTGTCCGGGCGGCATACGCAGTAGACCATGCCGTACAGCTACCATATTGCCCCTGGTAACCTACCGGCGGGGCATATTGCCGTAACGAAAAATTGGCTGGCAACTCATCGCGGCTTACGGCTACAGATGCAGATAATTTAGGGACATTTAAAAACGCCTGTTCATCATAAACATTCCCTGTTCCGCCGTTTTGCGGGATATTGGTAACCAAGCCCTTGCTTAGCCAGTATTTGTTATATAAATCGGTAAAAAGTATCCCATTAGGCTTGCCCGAACTTGCATAGATATTGCGGTAAACACTATCGCGCACCGCATCTTTATTATTGCTTACATTTTGATAGGCCAATACCGTATTGGCTATCATATCTTCCATTTCGCCTGTCATATCGAAATAAGGATTGAAGGAGATCACCAATTGGTCTTTACCCGCCGCGGTTTTATTATGGTAGCCGAGGGAATATTTAATTGCCGGGTCGGTAATTTCGGTAACCAGGTCTGCATAGTTGATATACAAGGTATCGCCAACTGTTTTTAGCGTACGGATGATAGGCGTTTGCTGTGGTATATCTATTTCGACAAAGAACACACCTGCATCGCCTTGCGGGTATATAGCTTGGTCAAAATTATATTTGTTTTCCTGCTCTATGATAACCTTGCCATTGCTTTTCGGGTCGGCCCGCAGAGCATCCGGTATTTTTTCAATGATCTCGCCGCGCCCGCTTAGTGCTGCCGATGTTGACGATTGATGCAACGATGCTACCAATACTTGTGTAATCACATTATTAGTATTAGTCGTTGCGGTTTGCGGGCCAGGTGTAATTATCTTTTCGCCCTTGCCAACAATAACCACCCATAACTTATCATTCTGGCTGGACCAGGATAGCTTTGCATCGCTTTTTAACTCGGTACCCGGCCTTACATAATCACCAGCCTCGTTTTTAACTTTACCGGCTACTTTGGTTACAATATATTGTGCATTTACAACTGTATAGCAGGTGCAAATTACAAACAACGCAATGAGGACGATCTTTTTCATGTTGTGCTCCTTTTATATTTTTTTTGGGTGAAAAAATCTATAGCCGAAAAAATGGTGGCCGGCAAAAACAGGCTTATCGTAATATTGAATATCAAAATAGATAAGATAGAAAAGGCCATCAGGATACCAAAAAACGAAATGTATTGATTAATGTAGGAGGTTATTTGTTCAACAAAAACAAACCCTGATTTGAATTTTACATTGGGCAACGGACTAAAAATCGCCTTGTGGCTTAAAAAAGAAAACAGGATGATCACAAATAATATCCATAAATAAGAAGCATAATGCCTGCCGTTTAAAAGCGAAAGGTAAATGTCTGCCAAAATAACGGTGCCCGGCATTTTGCCATCAGGCGTGGCATGTATATCCTGCTCAAAGTTGCCTACCAGTACTATTTTATCCTTAAAAGTGTTGTCTGTAAATTTGGGATTGCTTAATAATGGCAGCAGTGAGCCAATATGATATACCTGGTAATTAGGGTTGTCTTTAATGTTATTGCCGTCATAATAGTAATCCAGCCAGATATAGTTAAAGCAAAGCCGGTTATTGCAAAAAGTGGCATACTTATTTGCCGAGTAAACCGCGCCGTCTATCTTTTCATGTAAAAGTGCAGGAATTGAACTTATATGCAGGTCATTATAATAAATTTTAAACTTATTGATTGACGAGCCATAGGTAACGTAATTATCAAGCCCGTAAGTTCCTTTATAAAGAGGGAATGCCACTTTATCGTTCATTAATGAAACACTTATACCCAAATCTTTGCACTTGGTTATTTCGTTTTGCAAGCTATCGTCAATGCTTTTATCAGGGAAGAAGTTGGCCAACTTGCTTTTTTTTACCTCGGCCTGGATGCTGTCATCAACGCTATAAACATAGGGCAGGTAAAATTGTAGGTCCAGCAAAACATATTTAGGTTTTACGGGCATTTTGTTAATGGCTTGCATCAGCTTTAACAGTTTGTACCGGTCTGATACCGCTGCATTACCGTAACCCGCTGTATCGTCCACCAAATTCAAGTCCTTGCCGGTGCTGATAAACACAAATTGCTTGTCCTTCTCGGGCTTGGTTTTCATCAGCTTGTACCTTACCAGCGTTTCCTTAAACAGCAGGTCATCTTCAATGCCTAAGGTGTAGTAAGAGTTGATATAAAACCACGTTATGATGAAGATAACAATGCCGGCAAGCACAGAGATAATTACCTGTGTCTTTTTTGGAACCTTGTTAAATAACGGACTCATAACTTTGGGTTAGTTCTTTTTAAAATAAAACTGGCCACCCATACTACCAGGAACATTCATATCGCGAATAGTAGGCTCTGTTTTGGTTTGGTCCATAATGCCTTTAGCTATACGGGTGTACAGTTCACGTGCAGATACATACTTATCCTGGTTGCTGTTTAACGCCTCTAATACCATTTGCACGTAGGCGCTTTTGCCGGGCACAGGCTCGGTACCACCACTGGTTAACAACTGACGGCTTTTAAACTTGTATTCGTATTTGGATGGCGCATCATAACCGCCGCGCATGGCGCCGCTAAAACAGGCATCTGCCATTATTAAAATATGGCGTGCCTGGCAATTGGTCATTAAGGTAGTTATATCGTTGTTAGAGATATAGTCGTAAACGTCATTGGCATTAAGCGGCACCCAATAAGCGGTGTTGGTGCTTTCAATAAAGTAACCATGGCCGCCATAAAATATGATGAGGTTATCATTATCGGTTAGTTTGTCCATTTTGTCTTTAACGGTGGTCAATATATCCACACGGCCCTTGTTAAAAATGGTATCGATATTTGCCGGGTCGAAACTGTACTTGTCGATTAGTATCTTTCTCACACTCCTCGCTTCGCCTACGGTAGTATTCAGCGCCGGCCATTTGGTGCCGGTGTAATTGCTATTGGCAATAAATATAGCGTGGAACTTTTCACCATCTGATAAAGGCAATATCTGGTCGGGTGTTATTTTTTCTTCGGTTTTTGATGCGATATGAAAGGTCTGCGAACCCGAGTTCCCTCTTTTATCGGCCGCCTGTATCACAATATCAGTTTCGGTACTATTGATCTTTGTTTGAAAAAAGCCATCAGGCCGTACACTCTCCAAAGCCTTGCCATTAATAGTAACCGAAGCTATACCCGATGGGTCTTTGGCATTGCCGCTTACGTAGATCATGTTCTCTTTTACATCAGCCTCAACACCCTGCCCGCGGGTAACCGGTGGGGTAAGCATGGTAATTTCGGGCGGGGTTTTGTCCTGGGTATTCCGTACTTCTATTACTTTTTTTACCTTTTCTAATTTCCGTTTTACAACCTCATTATTGGGGCTGATGATTGCCTGGTTAAGCAGTTCGGTTTGGGCTTTATCAACGTTGCCATATTGCGCGGTAAATATCTCGCCTATTTTTTTCTGCGCATCTGCATAACAATCGCCTGCTTCCTGTGGTATGCCGTCCAGTATTGCATTTGCGGCATCGTAATGCTTTTGCGCTATTTCGCGCTGGGCGTTCATCATAAAGGTTTGGCAGTTTTGCTGGTACCACGCGCCTATTTTAGTTTTAGCCTGGTCAATAAATTTAGAATAGGCATCATCATCTACGGATATAGCGCCAATTGCACTTGCCACGGCAGCTTCCGGCGTATCGCCAGAGCCCTGAATGTTTTTTGTAAAGTTAGCGAATACAGTGCCGGTACTTACCTGTTTTATAAAAAGCGTAAGGCTGCAATTAGCCGCGAAAAACTTTACCATTGTCCCGCTGGTTTTTGAATTGCTTAGCACCGAAACCGTAGGCGTTATGATGAATTTGGCATCTTTATCTGTAGTGGCCAAACCGTTATTGATAACTATTACAGCCAGTTTATTACCTAAAAGCTCAAGGCTTCCGGATGATAAACCTGTAATTTGAGGCACTACCACGCCCAGCATAATACCCGAAGCTGCCGGTGCGCCGGACTGGTCCTGCGCCCATGTTGACGTATGCAGCAGCAATGCACCAAACACCAACCCTAAATATTTTATTGATGAATACATAGTCTTTTCAATTAGAGATAGTAATAAACAATCCGCCGTTTTTAATCGCTCTTTTTGCTTTAACACCTTGCTTATCCAGGTATTCAGTAAGGCTTTGACCAAACTTATTTAATTTAAAATTGCGGCCATTTGCATCTAACAGCGGTATCCTCACATCGTCATAAAATAAGCGTTTAGCTGTTGTGCCTTGCGCATGGTAATTGTTTTTATAAGAGTTTTCTGCCAGCCAGTCATCAATAAGATCAGATAATTGTTTACCGCCAACTTTTGAATCAAAATCGCGGGCAGCTCCGGCATCCATAGAAAAATCAACTTTTACCGACCTGCCCTTATTCACCATATCCGTAAATTTAGCTTGCAAAATATCCAGGAAATTATCCAGGCAGGGTACGGTTGAGGGCTTATCACCGTAGGATACAGGGGGGGTTATCAGGGCAGCCGTAATTAATGAGCCATCGTCTGTTCCATAACGCTCGCCCGAGTTACAGGTTATATTTGCGTAGGCGTTACCTGTAGAGGCATCATAGCCATTTAAAATGATCTTGGCGATACCGCCATTGTTGGTTTTAACCAGGTTATATTCTACCTCTACATAAATATCCGCGCCCGAAAATTCGACCAGCGCGCTTTTAATGTCAGATTGAGTATTGGTTATAAATATTTTAGCATCCTTGGCTTCTTTTAAGGTAGCCACAAAATCTTTGGTGGTAAAACCACGGTTGTCGAACCCGTTTTTTATCTGGGCAATTACCTCCCGTTTTTTAAAATCTGCTTCCAAAACCGTGCGCAGGTCCTCGCTTTCCTTAATGTACGGGATCACCATTATTTTCGGTTGTACCACATTGGTAGCGTTTGCGCCTTGCGCAAATCCTGTTTTTGATAGGGACGCTAATACCAATAGCGCGATAAGGGTAGTAGAAACTTTCATATTACAATCCAAATTGTCTGATCACACCATTTTGTTCGAGGTAGGTCCTTAAAGTACGCAGGTTGATTTTTATACGGAGGACAACGCTTGTGCCATCTTTGCCCTTTACCGGCATGCCTATCTTGTCCGACTGGGCCACAAACTTGCTGTAACAATCAAATGTGTGGAAACAATCAATCACTTGTTTATGATCATTTTTTGCCCTGCTTTCATCGGCTATCATCGGCGCGGTTTGTACGGATCCCGGCACACCTTTAAATAATACCGCGTTAAAAGCGCTGGCGGCAGCATCGTTATAAGCCGCATCTTCCGAACTGCCCAGACCCGTTGTTTCCAAAAAAATGGTACCCTGCTCGGTACGGGGCAGGTTTTGCAGATGATAAGCGTAAAATTTAGGGGTGCCGCATGACGCTGTTACCAGCACCATAAACAGGCTGATAACTTTTTTCATGATTATTTATCTTGTATTTTAACTATCAATGTTTTTTTTGCATCGAGATAGGTTTTGATATCCTTCGCGCCATCGGTAATATCGCAAACGGTAACCTCCCCTTCTATAGATGATATTTTGAGCTCGCCTACCTTCTTTTCCCGTTTAGAGGTTGCACCGCCATAAGTTACCTCTTCAACAAAAACAACATCAAGATGGATCTTTGGGTTTAATAAAGCGCCAAGGGCAGCAAAGCTCGATGAGGTAACAACGGCGCAGCTTGCATTTTTTTTATCCTCAAATATATCTTTACCCGCATTGATCAATACTTGCTGCGGCAAGCCTCCCTTTTCTTTTTCAACATGAATGATAGTTATAGTTGATGCAAACATGTTCCTTACTTTTACACGAATGGCCGATTTAAATTTACAGGCAGCATCATCAAAAATGTCTGATCCTGTGCTGGTATCAAATTCATTAGATATAATGTTAAAAGGCTCTGTAAAAACGACCTGCCCACTTTCTACACTATTTATCTGTATCGATACTCTTAAGGTTCCATGATAAGTTGTGGTCGTTTTCCCATACATGTTTTTTGCCGTGGTTGGTGTAATTCCCCAGGAATTTACTTTCCCTGTTATTATATATTGCGCCCCGGCCAGGTGCCCTTGCTGGGCTACTACTTTAGCATAAAGCGAAGCATTGTCTTTAGCCGCATCCAGCTCTTTTTTTATTTTTTCGGTAGCCCCTCTGTCTAACAAATAAAACCGTCCCTTATTTACAAAACAAGATGCAACCTGTTCCTCAATTACTGAAGTGACTGCATTTGCGTTAGTGGTATTTTCCGAAGCGGTGAAAGGGATAATAGCGATATGCACGGCATCCTGTGCATTGGCGCGGGCAATAAGCAGTAAAAAAGGAACAATTGCCACGTAAAATATTTTTTTCATAACGTAAGGTTGTAGTAGTAGTTTAATTCGGTATTAATTAAAAGTATGATTGTGTTGATTATAAGTTATGTTGTTTATGTCATATAGGTTAATATTTGTATTTAGTTGAAAGACTTAGGTTTATGTAATAAATTTACAATATTATTTTATATTAAAACGATATAAAAAAAAGTAGGACGGTGGCATTAATAAAATTTAATAGTGTTGCAGCGGGCAGAAAATAAAATACCCCATACTTGCATTCATATTGATGAATGCAAGTATGGGGTATAAAATAGTTTATACTAAACCTATACTTTTCCTAATTCGAAAGGCAGTTTGCGGTAGCGTTTGCCTGTCGCGGCAAAAATAGCATTGCCTACAGCAGGCGCCATTGGCGGCAAACCTGGCTCACCCAAGCCAGTCGGCGCATCTTCTGACGGTACAAATTTTACAATAACCTCAATCGGCGCATCCTTCATCCGCAGGAACTTATAAGTATGAAAGTTGGTTTGTTCAACCGCGCCCTTGTTAAAGGTTACTTTACTGAATAATGCATGGCTTAAACCGTCAACTATAGCACCTTCCACCTGGTTCTCGGCACCACTTTGGTTAATTACACGCCCGCAGTTTACGGCGCAGTATACTTTGGTTACCCTTAAGGTGCCGTCTGCTTTTTTGGTTACTTCAGCTACGTGGGCGGCATAGGTGGCAAAAGAAAAATGCGTGGCAAAGCCCTGGTAAACATTCGGAGCTTTTTTCTTTCCCCAACCGCTCATTTCGGCTACCAGGTCCACAACGCTTTTTAGCTTGTCAGGGTCATATCCCGGTTTTCCTACGGGTTGTTTTTTAGCTTTATCTATTAGCTCTAAATGCAACGCTATCGGGTCCTTTTTCATTTCATGTGCCAGCTCATCTAAAAAGCTTTCATCGGCAAAACAGGCGGCATTACTGGTAGGCGCACGCCACGGGCCGGTTTGAATATTACTTGGCAATCCATGATTATCCGACCTGAAGTTAGGAATAGACGCAGCAGGGAACCCATTGGGTATAGTGGCATTGCCCCTGCCATTTGCAGCAGCTAACACCGCGCCGCTCACATGCCATGCTGCAATTGCATTATCGGGGCCAATGGTTGCACGATATTTAAATGCGGTTGCCGGGCGGTAAAAATCTCCCTGCATATCATCCTCGCGCATCCATAACATTTGTACCGGCACTTTCGCTGCCTGCGATATTAGCGCGGCCTCCACCCCATTATCCGGCTGTAGCTTACGGCCAAAACCGCCACCCTGGCGAGGCATACTTAAGGTAATAGTTTCCTGCGGAACATTTAAGGCCCTTGCAACAGATGAACGTAAATTGGCCGGCACTTGAGTAGGCCCGTAAAGCTCCACCTTACCATCGCGTACATCGGCAAAAAAGTTTAGCGGCTCCATATTGGCATGTGACAGGGCAGGCACATCATAAACCGCTTCTATCACTTTGGTGCCCGCAGCCAAAGCCGCGTCAACATCGCCATCGTTTCTTGATGGGGTATCGGCTTTTTTATTAATGAAATCCGTAAAGGCTAAGTTATGGTCGGCAGTGCTTTCCAGCTTGCCGGTATCTTCCCAAACCACTTTTAATACATCACGGCCTTTTTTGGCCGCCCAGGTAGAAGTGGCTAAAACCGCCACCACATTACCTGCCTTTACTACATTTTTAACGCCGGTAACTTTGCGGGTTTCGGTATCGTCAAAAGATTTTAAGGTTTTACCAAATGCAGGCGGGCGTGCAGAAACGGCAAACAACATCCCTTCGCGGCGGGTATCAATGCCATACAGTGGCTGCCCGGTAATGATCTTATGGTTATCAATATTATGTACCCTTGTGCCTATAATTTTAAAGTCTTTAGGGTCTTTTAATTTTACGCTTGCGGGTACAGGTAATAGCGCTGCTTTGGAAGATAATTCCCCATAACCCAATTTTTTTCCGCTTGGCTTATGAATTACAAAGGCATTTTCGGCATAGCAGTCATCTTCGCTTGCAGCCCACTGTTGTGCAGCCGCGCTAATCAGCATTACACGGGCCGTAGCCCCTGCATTACGGATGGGCAAAAAGCGTTGTCTTACCGCACCGCTGCCACCGGCCATTTGGTTGCCAAATCGTGGGTCGAGCGGGGCCATTTCAACAGCTACTTTGTCCCATTGTACATCCAGTTCTTCGGCCAATATCATCGGCAAAGCGGTTTTTACACCCTGCCCAATTTCGGGATTTGGCGACATTAACGTAACCAATCCGTTTGCATCTATAGAAACATAGGCATTTGGCGAAAATGCCGTGCCCGCATGCGCGGTTGGTTCTGCATCGGTCAATAAACTAAAACCGAGCATGATACCGCCACCGGCTATAGATGTTACCTTTACAAAGTCACGTCTTGAAAGTGATTGATCTATCATTTGGTTACGCCCTCCTGTGCGGCAACATGTATGGCTTTACGTATACGGTAATGCGTACCGCAACGGCATATATTGGTCATCGCGGCATCAATATCATCATCTGTCGGGTGCGGGTTCTTCTTCAGCAATGCCGCAGCAGCCATCATCTGGCCGGATTGGCAATAACCGCATTGCGGCACATCAATTTCGCTCCATGCTTTTTGTACAGGGTGCGTACCATCCGTGCTTAAACCTTCAATGGTGGTAATTTTATAGGCACCCACCGAAGCTATCGGCATTGAGCAGGAGCGCACTGCCGAGCCATTAATATGCACCGTACAGGCGCCGCATTGTGCAATGCCGCAGCCAAACTTGGTGCCCACTAAATTTAAATGATCACGCAATACCCAAAGAAGTGGCGTATCCGCGTCTGCATCAACAGTCATCAGCTTGTTGTTGACAGAAATTTTATATGTAGCCATACCGGTAATAATTTTAAATCAAAGTTATTACTATTAAGGAATTGTACAAGGTTTTAACTATTGATAATTAAAATATTACAAATTCTATAATTGATTGTATAATGAGGCTTCCAAAGGTTTTATCTCTAATCCCTACTTATGTTTATCGCCCATAAAAAACATTAATTCCCCGCCATTCATAATTTCAGCCTGTGTAATAGATAGCTGGCTTAACGGTTTGCCGTTTAGTAACATTTTTTGGATGTACACATTCTTATCGCCCTGGTTATTTACGTTGATGGTAAATGTTTTGCCATTATCCAACCGGATAACTGCATGGTTTACCGCAGGGCTGCCAATTTCATATTTATCTGATGCAGGGGCGAAGGGATAGAATCCTAACGAGCTGAAAATATACCAGGCGCTCATTTGCCCGGTATCATCATTACCGCCTAAACCGTCAGGCGTTGGTTTGTACATCAGCGGCAATATCATACGCACCCGCTCCTGTGTTTTCCACGGCTGATCGGTAAAGTTATACAGGTAAGCTACATGGTGCGATGGCTCGTTACCATGCACGTAATTGCCGATGATACCATCGCGGGTAATATCTTCTGTTTCGGCAAAATATTTATCAGGCAGGTTCATGGTGAACAGCGAATCGAGGTAACGCACAAAACGCGCGTTGCCGCCCATCAGCTTAATTAACCCCTGCGGATCTTGCGGTGCAAATAGGGTATAGTTCCATGAGTTACCTTCAATAAAACCTTCGTTAATGGTAGTGAGCGGGTCAAACGCGCCTTTTCTCCAGGTGCCGTTTGCCAGTTTTGGCCGCATAAACCCAACGCCGGGGTCATATACATTTTTATAGTTTTGCGACCGCTTTATAAACTCGTTGTAAATAGCTGTATTCCCTAATTTCTTTGCCATTTGTGCTATGGCCCAATCGTCATAAGCATACTCCAGCGTTGATGATACCGAATTGCCGTTTTTCTCATCGGGGATATAACCCATATCCATATAATAGCCAATCCCGTCATAATCGCGGTGGCGGGCGGTGGTTACGCAAGCCTCTAACGCTTTTTTGGTATCAAATGGCGCGTTACCCTTTATAACCGCATCTGCAATAACGGCCACGCTATGGTAACCGCTCATGCACCAGTTTTCATTTCCGGAGTTTGACCATATCGGCAGCATGTGTTCAGGACTTTGATCAAAATGGGCCAGCATTGATTTTACCATATCCGCATTGCGCTTTGGCTCGATAATATTAAACAGCGGGTGCAGCGCGCGGTAGGTATCCCATAACGAGAAGGTGGTATAATTGGTAAAGCCTATTGCTTTATGCACGTTTTGGTCTATGCCTTTGTACCGTCCATCCACATCCATATAAACTGTCGGGTTTATCATGGCATGGTACATGGAGGTGTAGAAATTTATCTTAGTATCCTTGCTGCCCTCTATCTCAATTTTATGCAGTTCGTTTTCCCATAACTGCTGCCCGGCGTTTTTAACTTTATTAAAATCCCAGCCGGGTATCTCAGCTTTCATATTATTTAAAGCGCCTGCCATGCTAACCGGCGATAAGGCAAATTTGATCTTTATCTTTTCGCCTTCCTGCGTTTTAAAATCAAAGTATGCCCTTATGTCTTTACCCGCAATTTCGGGGAAGTTAGGCACCCGGTTAAACTTGCCCCAGAAACCGCCATACACCTCGCGCTTATCATATTTTTTATAGCCGTGAGCAATGAACGGCTTTGAAAATTTCATAGCAAAATACAAGGCACGCGAGCGCGCCCATCCGTTGGTTAAGCGGTAACCTATTACTGTGGAATCATTTACAACCTTCATATACGTCCAAACGTTTTTATCCGGGTAGTTATAAATTCCCGCCATCAAATCAAGGATGATATGCGATTGATCTGATTTAGGAAAAGTATATTGATGAAAACCAACGCGCGTACTGGTGGTCATCTCGGCGGTGATGTTGCTGGCATCCAGCTTCACTTTATAGTAATTAGCCTCGCTTACTTCGTTTGCGTGAGAGAAAGCAGAACGGTAACCGCTGCCCGGTTTATCAGCCGTACCGGGGTTTAATTTTAATGGGCCTACGGTTGGCATTATCAAAAAATCCCCAAGATCTGAGTGTCCGGTGCCACTAAAGTGGGTATGGCTAAAGCCGGTAATGGTTTTATCATCGTATTGGTAACCGGCGCAATATTTATACACATCCGGATTATACCTGCCGTTCAATTCGTAACTGGCAGTATCCGTTTCGGGGCTTAATTGCACCATGCCAAACGGCACGGTAGCGCCGGGATAGGTATGCCCCATGCGTTGTGTACCAATAATGGGTTTTACGTATTGGATGAGGTTTGTTTGTTTTTGAGCCTGGGCGGCGATTGTGCCGCTTAGCAGTATGGCAAATAGTGTTCTTTTGTACATGGTGTTAAATTGTCTTTTTTGCATTTGTTAGTGATTACTCACCCGGACTTTGCTTCGCTCGTCCACCCTCTCTTCGCCTGCGGCGGAAAGAGGGGATTTAAAATTTCTCGAACCCTCTTTCCCGCGTAGCGGAAGAGAGGGTCGCCCAGCGAAGCGTCGGCGGGGTGAGTAATCGCCGACAAGTTTGTTATTTACTTCTCCCTCGATAATGAAAACGGTACATCACTATCTTTTATTCCCCTGCTTTTGTTGGGCTGTGCCGACATTTTAATATCGATTACCGCTCCTTTCAACAGGCTTTCATGACTGAACCAGGTTTTATCATAAAGCTGCCCGTTGTATTGCAGGGTATTGATATACTTGTTTTCAGCACTGTTATTGGGCGAATTGATCATTATCTTTTTACCGTTCTCCAGGCTTACGGTCAGTTTTTTAAATAATGGCGCGCCCAATACGTATTGGCCGCTTGCCGGGCATACCGGGTAAAAACCCATGGCCGAGAATACGTACCATGCCGATGTTTGCCCGTTATCCTCATCGCCGCAATAACCATCGGGTGTTGCTTTATACAGCTTATTCATGGTTTCGCGCGCCCAGTATTGCGCCTTCCACGGCTCACCGCCGTAATTGTAGAGATAGATCATATGCTGTATAGGCTGATTGCCATGCGCGTATTGGCCCATGCCTGCTATCTGCATTTCGCGGATCTCATGTATCACCCCATGATAATAACTGTCATCAAAAATAGGGGGTAGGGTAAATACCGAATCCAGCTTCGCAACAAATTTCTTTTTGCCGCCCATCAGGTCGGCCAGCCCTTGTATATCATGAAAAACGGCCCAGGTATAATGCCAGCTATTCCCTTCGGTAAAGGCATCGCCCCATTTAAACGGATTGAAAGGTGTTTCCCAGCTTCCGTCCTTGTTCTTTCCGCGCATTAAACCTATTGATGGGTCGAACAGGTTTTTATAGTTCATGCTGCGTTTTTTATAGATGTCGATCTCGGCAGCAGGTTTATGTAAAGCCTTGCCTAACTGGCAAATAGAAAAATCGTCATAAGCATATTCCAGCGTGCGGGCGGCGCTTTCATTTATCTTTACATCATAAGGCACATAGCCTAAGGTGTTATAAAATTCTACTCCTGTGCGCCCGGTACCGCGCGGCCCGGTGTTATTGGCGCCATGTATCAATGCCTGGTAAAGCGCCTCAATATCATAGCCTTTTAATCCTTTAACATAAGCTTCGCCCACCACTGCGGCCGAGTTATTGCCTATCATTACATTGGAATAGCCCGGGCTCGACCATTCGGGCAACCAGCCGCCTTCCTTAAAATCATTTACCAGCCCTTCCTGCATTTCTTTATTTATTGACGGATAAACCAGGTTCAGGAAAGGATATAGCGCCCTGAAGGTATCCCAGAATCCGGTGCCTCCAAATAAGCGCCCCGGCTCTGTTTTGCCCGTATAAGGGCTCCAGTGTACTATCTTGTTTTCGGCGTTTACCTCATAAAGTTTATTGGGGAAAAACAGCATCCGGTACAGGCAAGAGTAAAAAGTGCGGGTTTGGTCGACAGTGCCGCCTTCAACAGTTAAACGGCTAAGCGTTTTGTTCCAAACGCTGTGTGCTTTTTCTTCAACAACATCAAAGCTGTCATTGCCCTGCTCGCGTTTTAAATTAAACTCTGCCTGCTCTTCGCTTATAAATGAACTGGCAACACGCAAGTGTACCTGTTCGCCATTCTTGGTTTTAAAACCAATTACAGCGCTTACATGATTAGCGGTTAATTCCAGTTTATCATTCAGGACCGTATCGCTATAAACCTGTGAAAGTGTAATTGGCTTGTCGGCATAAATAACAAAGTAGTTTTTAAAATTTGGCAGCGGCCCGCGGGCAAATTTGGTCGAATAACCCACTATCTTCCGCTCACCGGGAATTACTTTGATGTAAGAGCCGCGATCAAATGCATCAACTACGATGTATGCGCTGTCGGTTTTTGGATAGGTGAACCTAAATTGCGCGGAGCGCTCGGTAGGAGTTAATTCGGCAGTCACGTTATGATCGGCCAGGTAAACGCTGTAATAATAGGGTTTTACAATTTCTGTTTTATGCGAGAACCAGCTGGCGCGGCCATTTTGGGTTACGCGGATGCGCCCCACTGCCGGCATAATAGCAAATTGGCCGTAATCATTCATCCACGGGGAAGGCTGATGGGTTTGTTTGAAGCCATTTATTTTATCCGCATCATAACGGTATTGCCAGCCATCACCCATTTTACCAGTTTGTGGTGTCCAAAAATTCATTCCCCAGGGCAAAGCTATGGCCGGATAGGTATTACCATTGGAAAGGTCGGGTTTCGAATCGGTACCCATCAATGGGTTTACAAAGGCGGCAAGATCAGGTACTTTTGGGGATTGCTGCGCGTAAACAGCTATAGAAGATAAGAGGGATAAAAAACAAATGATCCGTTTCATATTCAGTAAGTAAGTTGGTCAGTTAGATACAGGCTAAGATAAAATATTTTAACAAGTTTAGATTAGGTTTAGCAGGATAAAAAATTAAGCCTACCTTTGTTCAATATATTTTCCTGTGGTGTAATGGTAGCACCTCTGATTCTGGTTCAGAAGATCGTGGTTCGAGTCCATGCAGGAAAACCCAACCGGACAGCGTCAAATTTTGATTGTCCATTTAGCCCCAATTGCGTTTTTTCGTGCTAAATTGCCATCCAATTATAAACGTATAAATGGAGAAGTTTAATTTAGCATTAGTGGCGTTACTGTTCGTGTTCCTTTCAGGACACAGCCAGCCCGGTACCCGGCTCAGCATCAACAGTAACTGGGAATTTCATAAGGGCGATATCGCCGGTTACCCAGTCAATGCAACTACTCAACCTCAATGGCAGGCTGTAACTTTGCCCCACAGCTGGAATACGGCAGATGTAACTGATGATGAACCCGGCTATTATCGCGGTATAAGCTGGTATAAAAAGACATTATATTTACCTGCATCCAATAAGGACAAACAATTGTACCTGTATTTTGAAGGGGCCAACCAAACAGCCGAAGTTTATATTAATGGCCACCTGGCCGGCAAGCACGCGGGCGGCTATACAGCGTTTAACTTTTTGATACAGCCCTATTTAAAATTCACGACAGATAGCTTAACACAAAACGAAGTTTTAGTTAAGGTTGATAACAGCCTGAATGAAAACATAGCCCCGCTTACTGCGGATTTTACCTTTTTTGGAGGAATATACCGCGATGTGTACCTGGTTACAGCCAATCAAATACATTTTAACTTAGATGAATATGCTTCGCCGGGTATAAAGATAAAAACACCTGTTGTAAGCGCTGCCTCGGCGACAATTGCCATAAGCGGAAAAATATCAAATCAATTGGTGGTTAGTCATAACTTAACGGTAGTGACCGATATTATGGATGCAGCCGGTAAAACGGTAGCACATCTGCAAAACAATATCAATGCAAAAGCGTCAACAAACACCGGGATCGATGGGTTAGCGCATATTAGCGATCCACATTTATGGTCTACTGATGATCCTTATTTATATACTGTTACCTGCAAAATTATTGACCGGCAAAACGGCGCCTTGCTTGATGAAACAACAAGTGCTGTAGGGTTGAGATGGTATAGTTTTGACGCGGATAAAGGATTTTATTTGAACGGCAAGTCTTTAAAACTAATTGGCGCAAGCCGTCACCAGGACTTTAAGGATATGGCAAACGCGCTACCCAATGCTATAAACGAACGCGATATGCAGTTGTTAAAGGATATGGGCGGCAATTTTGTACGGATAGCTCATTACCCGCAGGATCCATCAGTTTTAGAAGCTTGCGATAGATTGGGGATATTAGCTTCCGTAGAGATACCGATCGTTAATGAAATTACTGAGAGCAACGCGTTTTATGACAATTGTAAACAGATGCTGTTAGAGATGATCAACCAAAATTTTAACCATCCAAGCATCATAATATGGGCGTACATGAACGAGGTATTATTGCGGCCCAAATATCAGCGAAACTCCGACCAGCAAAACCAGTACTTTGCCCATATTGCCTCATTGGCTAAGCAATTAGACTCAATAACCCGCCATGAAGACAATCAACGCTACACAATGATATCGTGCCATGGCGATTTTAATTTATACCAGCGGGTAGGTATTACTGCTATACCCCAAATAATCGGCTGGAACTTATACCAGGGTTGGTATTCGGCAGGTTTAGACGGCTTTGATAAATTTCTGGATAATCACCATCGGTTACTTCCGCATACGCCAATGATCGTTACTGAGTTTGGTGCCGATGCCGATACCCGGATACATAGCACCCAACCCGAACGTTTTGATAAGAGTATAGAATACCAGGTGCAGTATCATCAACATTATTTGAAAGCCATATTGGACCGTTCATTTGTTGCCGGGGCCGCGATTTGGAATTTAGTGGATTTTAATTCAGAAACCCGTGCCGATGCCACGCCGCATATCAATACAAAAGGTATATCTACTGATGACCGCGAACCTAAGGATGCTTATTTCTTTTACAAGGCCAATTTGGTAAAAACGCCCTTTTTAAAAATTGGCTCTGTGGGTTGGGAGCTAAGGTCGGGTATTGCTGATAATAATGGGGTTTGTGTGCAGCAGTTATATGCTTACAGCAATGGCGGCGATATACAGCTATGGCAGAACGGTAAATTATTGCAGCATCAAGCGCCCGCTGACGGTACAGTAATATTTGATGTGCCGTTTACCGATGGTATTAACAACATCAAGGCTGTGACAACCATCAATGGCAAAGTTTATGAAGATATGGCCGCCATCAACTTTAAATTGATACCAGCTACCCTTAATTACAAGGCTGGGTATTATCCTGATCTTAACATAAGCCTGGGGGATAAACGGTTTTTTATTGACGAAAAACTACGGCAAGTGTGGATACCCGAACAGCCATACCAACAAGGTAGTTGGGGATACGTTGGCGGCAAGGTATTTATGACACCTAATAAAGCGCGGCAGGGTT
>Ga0193702_1000001_pt1 | contig 166674 bp, 136 predicted proteins | sample U3a1metaG_FD_143060 | JGI IMG/M metagenome (GOLD analysis project Ga0193702, IMG submission 143060) | Soil microbial communities from a riparian zone of the East river system, Colorado, United States - U3a1 | ecosystem: Environmental > Terrestrial > Soil > Riparian zone | place: USA: East... | reverse complement strand
GCCTTTAAATAGTGGCATTCCTTGCCCCAATAAAACCGGGTTGACAAATAACCAAAACTCGTCAATTAAACCCTGGCTTAGTAATGAATGAGAAGCCCGGGGACTTCCAAAAATTAAAATATTTTTTCCGTCTTGGTTTTTTATGTTATTGATGGGGTCTGTAAGGTGACCACTAATAACGGTGGTGTTGTCAAGCCCTTCTTCGTTCATTGTAGTTGATAAAACAATTTTTTTTACCTTGTTGTACCAGGCCGAATGTTCTTTATCGTGTTTTGACGCGTCGGGCTCGTCACCGGCAGTTGGCCAATAGCCTTGCATCATTTCATAAGTTACCCGGCCATAAAGTGCCGCGTCGGCTTTTTCGGTCATGGTGCCAACAAAGTCAAATAGTTCCTCGTCTACCTTTATCCAGTTCATTTCTCCGTTAGGCCCCGCCACAAAACCGTCAAGCGAGGTGTGCATAAAGAAAATTAAGTTTCTCATGTTGTATGTTAGTGTTTATAACAAATATATAAAACTTGCACTCGTTGCAGACGAGCGCAAGTGGAAAGGAAGGATCTATTAGTTTGCAGTAAGCAGTTTGCAGTGGGCAATATCACTGCAAACGGCCCACTACAAACTGCAAACTATAACTTCTTCAACTTAATACTCCTAAAATTTACATGGCAGCCATGATCCTGTAAAAGGACGTAGCCATCCAACCCTTCGCCAAAGTTGCGTTCGCCTTTAAACTTGCTTAATGCTACAGCTTCCCTATAGGTTCCCGAGCCACGGTCATACTCCAATATTTTTACGCCGTTTAAATAATGTTCAACATGGTTGTTGGGGTACACCACGATACGGGCCGTATTCCATTCGCCCATTTTTCTTACAAAGCGGGCCTGTTTAGAGGCCGGCAGGATGTCATATAACGATCCCATCCTGCGGTCGCCGTTGCGGCCCAATTTGGCATCGGGGTGTTTATCGTCATCCAGCACCTGGTATTCTAATCCTAATGCAGCGCCGGTTGTGCCGTTAGATAGGGTTGTAAAATATTTTACACCGCTATTGGCAACAGGGGTCATTTTAAAATCGAATGAAAGGTCGAACGCGGCATATCTATCCTCAGTTATAATATCGCCGCCTACTGATGTTTCCCCGTCAGGCATGCCTATATTGGTCAACATGCCATCACTCACATCCCATCCCTTAGCCGGGAAATCCATATTCTTTATGCTGCGCCACCCTTTTGATGTTTTGCCGTCAAACAATAATTTCCAGCCGTCTTTTTTCTCGTAGCCGGTTAAGCTGTTCGGGGCTAAATTTACTACATAAACATTTTTCGGGAACGCCTGCGGTGTTAGGCCACTTGTTTTTATCTGAATATTTTTAAAGTATACCTTTTCGCCGGCGTCTTCGGGTTTCTGTACGGCATGTACCTGTAAGCCAATAAAGCCGGTACGGTCAAGCGTATCTACCACATCGGCAATGGCTACGCCGTTTATCCAGGTCTTCATTTCGTTGCCAATGCATTCAATTTTATAATGGTTGTAAACGCCTATTTTAAATACTGCCTTTGCATCGGCATGCATATCCAGCGGGTAAAGCCAATCCCTGCGGCCCTCGTCATAAATACCGCCGCTCCATTTACGTGCCGATGGGTCTATTTCACATTGCTTACCATATACCAAGCCTTTTCCCTCGTGCCCCGCCGGGTTAAAATGACTGCGCACCTGTATGCCCGAGTTACTGGTAACCTCGCCAATCTTGGCGTCAAGCTCAAGCACAAAATCGCCATATTCTTTTTCGGTCACTAAAAAAGTATTGCCCGAGTTTGCGGCGCTGGTGCCAACAATGTTTCCGTTTTCTACTGTGTATTCGGCTTGCCCGGCAAGGCGTTTCCATCCATTGAGGGTTTTACCATCAAACAGGCTTTTATAGCCGGGTTTTACCTGTGCGTTTGCCGGTTGCAGGCAGCAAAAGGCTATACAAAAAATCAGTGCGGATGCTAAGGATGCTTTAATATTCATAATGGGATTATTATTAATTGGTTGGTAAATATACCATTCCCCAATAATTTTTAATAGAATGGTTATATTTTATAAGTTATAGTTGCTGTCCCTCAATTGTAACATACCGGTTACTTTTATTATCTAACTTTCAATAAAAACTTTTAATTTCGTTTCCTGGCTCAATTAATCCATATGAAAAAACTTTACTATTCATTAAACGCGGCATTGTTTATTGCTGCTGCTTTTATTACACCGGCAATGGCGCAGCAAAAGCCCAAAGCCGATGACCCGCTGTTAAAAATATACCGCGAAACCCCTCCAAAACTCAACGACCTGATCCACACCAAACTGGATGTGCGTTTTGATTATAAAAAGCGCTATATGTATGGCAAAGAATGGGTAACCATAAAACCGCATATGTATGCTACAGATACGTTAAGGCTGGACGCAAAAGGGATGGATATAAAAACGCTTGCTGTTGTAAAGAATGGTAAAAACGTCCCTTTAAAATTTAGTTATGATAGCTTAACGCTGGCTATCCAACTGGATAAAGTGTATCATAACAACGAGAGCTATACGCTTTATATTGACTATACCAGTAAACCCAATAACCTGAAGGTAAAAGGCAGCGCCGCCATTAATGATGCAAAAGGGCTGTATTTTATTAACCCCGACGGTACCGAAAAAGATAAGCCGACACAAATATGGACGCAAGGCGAAACCGAAAGTTCATCGGCCTGGTTCCCGACTATTGATAAGCCCAGCCAAAAATGTACTGATGAGATCAGCATGACCGTTCCGGCCAAGTATGTAACGCTGTCCAACGGCCGCCTGGCATCGCAAAAAACCAATGCCGATGGCACGCGTACCGATACGTGGAAAATGGAACAACCCCATTCGGTTTACCTGTTTATGATGGCCGTTGGCGATTTTAAAATATACCACGATAAATGGAAGGATAAAGCGGTAGACTATTACCTGGAACCAAAGTATGCGCCTTATGCCAAACAGATATTCGGCAATACGCCCGAGATGATAGATTTCTATTCAAAAACATTAGGGGTTGATTATCCGTGGAATAAATACGCGCAGATAGTAGTGCGCGATTATGTGAGCGGCGCAATGGAAAACACTACTGCTACCCTTCACGGCGAACAGGTGCAAAAAACCGCCCGCGAGCTTTTAGACTCTTATAACGACGAGAGCCAGGTGGATATAGCGCACGAGCTGTTTCACCAATGGTTTGGCGATTATGTAACTACCGAAAGCTGGAGCAATATCACCATGAATGAATCATTTGCTGATTTTAGCGAAATGCTTTGGGCCGAGCATAAATATGGCAAAGATGAAGCAGATGCGCATAGTTATAATGCTATGGCCCGCTATTTAAGCAACCCCGCCAACAAAACCAAGGACCTGGTGCGTTTTCATTATGATGATAAGGAAGATGTGTTTGATTTGGTAAGCTATCAAAAAGGCGGCCGCATATTAAATATGCTGCGCAACTATTTAGGCGATGCCGCATTTTTTAAGGGCTTAAATATCTACCTAAAAACCAATGCCTTTAAAAACGGCGAAGTTCAGCAATTGCGTTTAGCGCTGGAAGAAGCCAGCGGATTGGATCTGAACTGGTATTTTAACCAATGGTATTATGGATCGGGTAACCCATCATTAAAGATCAGTTACAAATGGGATGATGCTTCAAAAACAGAAACCGTTTACCTGGCACAAACACAAACAACCGGTAAAACATTTATACTGCCTTTTGACATTGATATTTATGCCGGCGGAAAAAAAGAACGCCATAAAGTTTGGATGCGCGATATGGCCGATACCTTGTCCTTCCACGCCGATTCAAAACCTGACCTGGTAAATGTAGACGGCGAAAAAATATTGCTTGCCGATAAAAAGGATGCTAAAACCATAAATGAATATGTGTTCCAATACTTTAACGCGCCGTTATACCTCGACCGTTTTGAAGCCATAACCGCTGCGGGAGCTACGCAAAGCGACAAAGGTTCTCAAAAAGTGTTGGTTGCCGCTTTGAAAGACAAATACTACGGTTTACGTATTAAAGCCATACAGGCTTTGGATATGACCAATGATGATGTGCGCAACGCTGCCCAGCCGGTTTTGGTTTCATTGGTGCAAACGGATAAAAACACCCTTGTACAGGCTGCCGCAATAAACGTATTGGCAAAACTAAAGGCATCCGGAAACATGCCGCTGTTTAAACAGGCCTTAACCAGCCAGTCGTATGCCGTGGAAGGCGCTGCATTAAATGCGATCAACGCGATAGACCCGGCGCAGGCGTTGCCTTTAACCAAACAGTTTGAGAAAGATAGCAGCCCGGCACTTACCATTGCCATTATACGCATTTTTGCAGCTTCGGGCAATGACAGTCAATGGCCAACCGCCTATAATTTGTATATCAACGCGCAGGGGCAAGGCAGGTTTGGTTCATCAAGGGATTTTGCAACCTATGTAGGCAAATTGCAAAACCCAACATATGCGCAACAGGGAATTGCCGCCATACGCGATTTGGGTATAAAATTTAAATCGCAACCGGGGGTTCCAAATTTTATAACAACTATGTTGCAAAACATAAAAACTGCCCGTACCAAACTAAACGACACTGCATCTGCGCAAGCAGCTGATGATGCTATTAAAGCCTTTAATGATGCGAAGTAAGTAGCCATCAAACTCCGCGCTGTCATTTCGAGTGATAGCGAGAAATCTATACACCTGCATGGCGGAACAGGCAGGTGTATAGATTTCTCCCTGCGGTCGAAAGGACAAGTTTTATATTGGGTCAATCCTTAAAAATCCTTATTCAACAACTTCTCTAATTCAGCAAAACTGATATTCATTTTAACGCGGCCTTGTTTGGCGTAAGATATTTCGCCGGTTTCTTCGGATATAATAATGGCCGTAGCCTCATTGGCTTCAGTTACACCAATACCGGCCCTGTGTCGCAAGCCAAACTGGGCGGGCAGGTCAACCTTGTCGGTAAGCGGCAAAATACAACTGGCAGATTTGATCTTGTTCTCCGCTATCACCACTGCCCCGTCATGCAGCGGGCTGGTTTTTTGAAATATGCTTTCCAGCAAACGCTTGGATATTTTGGCTTCTAAAACCTCGCAACTGTTTTGATAAAACTGCTCATCATAGTATTTGGCAAATACAATTAAGGCCCCGGTACGAGATTGCTTTAAACTTTTGCAGGCATCAATTATTGGCTTAATGCGGATATAATTATTCTTTTCAACTTCGGCTTTTCCAAAAAAGTAACGCCACCAGGCCTTGTTGCGCTGCAATGACGCATTTTTTCCTACCAGCAATAAAAACCGCCTTATTTCCTGCTGAAAAACCACAATAACGGCTATGATGCCAACATCGGCTACCTTTTTAAGTATGCCCGCAAGCAGGGGCATTTTTGTATCGGGCACGATATAATACAATACATATATTAATATCAGCCCTATAAAGATGTTAGCGGCTATTGTCCCCTTTATCAGGTTATATAGCTGGTATATGATAATGGCAAGCAATATAATATCCAGCACACTAAAAATAGTGAACTTAAAAAAGCTAAAATCAAATAAATGCATTTACGAAGATAATTTTTTAATGTCGAATTATGGAGTTAGTGAATTATTTACAATTCGAATAACTATGGCTGATACGGGCCACCGGGGACGCCCCATCCCCATTTAGGCATCGACATGTCGGGTTCTTCATTTGTTTCTTCAAGGTTTGAGTTAATAACGGCTATGCGTGTTCCCCATTCCAAATAAGCCATAAACGCCGAGCGGAATTCGGGATCGTCGGGCAATTGTAATACGTCCGCGGTTTGTAATAACAATTCCATCCAGCGCTGCCGGTGCTGTTGTGTCAAGTGCTTGGACAAGTGTTTCTGTATCATTTGGAAATGGCTTCCTTCATTCTCGCTATATAGTTTAGGTCCTCCCAAAACCTCTGCAACAAAGTGCGCCACATGCAATCTATGTTGGGCAGACATATGTTTAAAAACAGGCTCTAATATATCATCTGCCAATACCTTGTCGTAAAACTTATCGAAAAGCATTTCAAATGTAAGCATACCACCGGCCCACTCAAATAATGACGGAACTGTTGCTGAGTTATCCATATTAATTATTGAATTATAATGTAAAGATAAGCAAGGACGGGAAATTATTAAGCCGACTGTTTTTTTGGAAAAACCAATGAAGCCAGCACACTCACCACCAATATCCCTAAAATAACTAAAAGCGAGTTCATGGTGGTAAGGCCTATTTTGTCTACATATTCGCCGGCCAGCATTTTAAGGCCGATAAAGGCCAGCAACGCCGCCAGCCCAACCTTAAGGTAATGGAATTTATCAATAATATTTACCAGTAAAAAGAACATGGACCGCAGGCCCATAATGGCAAATATGTTGGAGAAAAAAACGATATAAGGGTCTTTAGTTACCGAAAATATAGCGGGTATAGAATCAACAGCGAAGATAAGATCAGTAAATTCAATAATTAGCAATACCAGGAACAGGGGGGTAATGAATTTCTTCCGGTCTATTTTAACAAAAAACTTACCGCCTACAAACTTGGGATGAACCGCAAAATATTTGGAGGCCAGCTTTACTATTTTATGATTTTCGGGGTCTATTTCATCATCCTTATTCCGGTTAACAAACATCATTACACCTGTGTACACCAAAAAAACGCCGAATATATACAATACCCAATGAAATTGGCTGATAAGCGCCGAGCCTAAAAAGATGAACAAAAAGCGCATCGCAACCGCGCCGATAATGCCCCATAACAATACTTTATGGTAATGCCTTGGCTCTACAGCAAAAGCAGTGAAAATAAGCACAATAACAAATATATTATCTACCGATAAAGCATATTCTACTACGTACCCGGTTATAAATTCGAGCGCCAGGTTTTTGTTATACAAATGTAGGCCGCCGGCAAAGTCGTTAGGGTTGAGTTGAAGATCGTGCGAATTGCGTACGTTGATTTCTTTGAGCGCGGCAAAGCTGTCAATATGATGCAGCAGGTAACCGTATTGAAATATCAACCCGTAAAAAACCAGCGCCAATGTTACCCAAACTGCGCTCATAATGCCGGCCTGTGTTAAGCTAACCGGTTTATCGCTTTTGCCAAACAGGCCCAGGTCTGCAGCCATCATTATAAAAATGAAGGCCACAAACGCCAAAATAAAAATAAGCTCGTTCGACATTATTTATTACGCTCAGTAGTAAACCGTACCAGTTGTTCCAGCCCATTGCGCGCTTCGCCTGCCGGGAAGGTGTTTAATATAGCGAAGGCTTCTTCTGTGTACTTTTTCATTTGTGTTTCGGCATAAGCCAATCCCCCGGTTTGGTTAACAAAGCTGATGATCTCGGCTATTTTTTTGGCATCATCATTATGATTTTTAACCAGGTTTATCATCCGCTTCCTGTCAGATGTATTACTGTTATTTAACGAATAGATCAGCGGCAGGGTAACCTTTTTTTCCTTGATATCAATTCCCAGTGGCTTTCCAACATCATCCGTGCCAAAATCAAACATATCATCCTTTATCTGGAAAGCGATACCTATTTTCTCGCCAAACAGCCGCATCTTTTCAACGGTCACCTCATCCGCCCCGGCAGATGCCGCCCCGCAGGCGCAACACGAGGCAATTAACGATGCCGTTTTTTGACGGATCACCTCATAATAAATATCCTCGCTGATATCCATGCGCCGCACTTTCTCAATCTGCAGCAATTCGCCTTCGCTCATCTGCCTTACCGCTTCCGAAACTATTTTAAGCAAATTAAAATCGCCATTATTTATGGACAGCAATAACCCTTTCGACAGCAGGTAATCACCTACCAGTACCGCTATCTTATTTTTCCACAGCGCATTAATAGAGAAGAAGCCCCGGCGCTGATAAGAATTGTCCACCACATCATCATGTACCAGTGTTGCCGTGTGCAATAGTTCAACCAATGCCGCGCCGCGATGGGTTGATTCATTAATGCCCCCGCAAATACTGGCGGAAAAAAACACGAACATGGGCCGTATCTGCTTGCCCTTGCGCTTTACAATATAATGGGTAATACGGTCAAGCAGGGGTACCGAGCTTTGCATAGAAGTTTTAAACTTCTCTTCAAAAACATCAATCTCTGCGGCGATGGGTTTTTTGATCTCGTTGATGCTCAGCATTAACTAAACAAGCTTTTATGTGTGTGGCCTTGCCTGTTGGCAAACCGTAACAAACATAAGGTAAAAATATTTATCTGCACCGCCCGTAAAAAAATTTGAGAGCGATTAAACCATTTTTTACCATTGCGGTCTAATTATCGAGTGTAATTTTGTTTTACTATAATAATAAGCGGAGCCGGTTAATTCGGGCTTCGCTTTTTTATTGGCTAACGGCCGATATTATTCTACATTTGCAAACTATTTCCCGGAGAGGTGTCTGAGTGGTCGAAAGAGCACGCCTGGAAAGTGTGTATACGCCAAAAGTGTATCGAGGGTTCGAATCCCTCCCTCTCCGCAAACCTGTTAATTGCCTTCCGCCCATTGGCGGAGGGCATTTTTATTTTATAGTGTTGCTAAATTTGTTTGAGCATTAAGCTTCAGTTTTTAGGAAGCAGTTTGCAGTAAATAGTCAGGCAAAAAACTGCTAACTCATCACTGCTCACTGCAAACTGAACCCTATCAATGGTGGTCCCTATAAAAATCGCGGCCCCTGAAGCGGGCATGGTCGGCATCGCGGCCAAGCGGGATAACATAGCCTGCAATGCCGGTAAAAACAAAGCCGGTATAATCCTGGCGCATTTCATCGCGACTGGTGGTTAAAAAATGTTCGCCGGTATTGCTGTTCAAAAAAGCAAATAGCGGCACCAGCCGCGGACCGGGGTTTTGCGCAATATAACAGGCAGTGCCTTCAAATGCGTAGCCATTGGCACCACGGCCCAGTTCCCTAAAACTGTTAGTGTAATAATGGTCGCCATTGCGGGCGTTGTAATAACGTAACAGGGGAATAAGGCCACGATCAGGATGGTCAAAAACCATACATTGCGGGCCGTCCAGGTACAAGCCGTTTCCACCTGTGCCATATTCACCAAAGTTGGTGGTATAATAATGCTTGCCTTGTTTGGGGTTATAATACCGGTATAAGATAGTTTGTGCAAATGCACTGCCTATTAACAATAACAGCGCGCTTAAAAGGAATAGCTTTTTCATTTTGGATCAGTTTAAATTTTATTGCCGGGGGTATATTGCATTAACAACATTGGTAACCGGTTTATGTTTTGACGATAATGTAGTGATTAGGCTTAATTGGGGGTGAAATAAATGATTGTTGCTTAGCAAACCATTTTACCGACATCGGTAAAATGGTTTGCTAAGCAATTCCAATTGCGAGCGATAGCGTGGCAATCTCTGTATATGCTAAGGAATAAGAAAAGAGGTTTAATGTAGTCACAGACTACAGGCATAGTCGTCCGAAGTTACAAACTTCGGACAGCGGAAAGGCTTTAGCTCACATTAAATGTTTCATTTAATTAAATTATTACCCGTCAATACTTTACAGTTGCAGTTTTGGTTCACACTTGTTATGTTTGATCAAACATTATAACCAACCACGATCATGAAAAAACGCACCGCTGCGCTGGTGGCATTATTGCTACCAGTAGTTGTTATCGTATTTACATCTGCCGGTATATTATCCTCAAAACATCATACTATCGATGCTGGTACCGTAAAACATTATTTATACGTAGCGGTGCCCGGCATACGCGATTATTTGGGATATGGCGGTCATGGGCTGTTGGTATTTGACATGGATCATAACCACCAATTTATTAAACGTATAGAAACGCGCGGTTTCCATCCCAATAAAAAGCCCTCAAATGTTAAAGGAATAGCAGTTAGCATTCCACTAAACAGTATTTACATTAGTACAATTGAAACTTTGCAACGCATCGACCTGACCAACGGCAAGATCATCTGGGAAAAAACTATCGAGGGTGGCTGCGACAGGCTATCCATATCGCCGGATGGCAAAACCATGTACCTGCCATCGTTCGAAGGCAAAATATGGAACGTGGTTGATTGCAAAACGGGTGACGTTATTAAAAAGATAGATGGCTTTAATAAATCGCATAATACTGTCTACGGTTTATCCGGCGATCATGTTTATTTGGCGGATATTGCGTCGCCCTGGCTAAAAATAGCGGATACCAAAACCAATACCATCAGCAGCAAGGTTGGCCCATTTGCCAATTTTATACGTCCCCTTACGGTTAACGGTAAAGAGACCCGCGTATACGTTACGGTTGACAGCCTGCTGGGATTTGAAATAGGGGATATAAAAAGCGGCAAAAAGCTGGCACACATTGTTGTTGAAGGATGGAACATAGGGCCGGTAAGGCGGCATGGCAATCCGAGCCACGGCATCGGCCTTACACCTGATGAAAAAGAGATATGGCTAGCTGATGGCTTTAATATGCGCCTGCATATTTTTAGCAATAAAGAGCCCTACCAGCAATTAACCACCATTCCCTGCCAGGATATGCCGGGCTGGATAATGTTTAGCCTCGATGGCAAATATGCCTACCCGTCAAGCGGCGAGGTGATAGACGTTAAAACCCGTACCGTGCTCAAAATTTTAAAAGACGAGTTTTACAACAGCGTAGCCAGCGAAAAAATGGTAGAAGTTGATTTCGAAAATGGAAAAGCCATTAAAGCCGGAGATCAGTTTGGAGTTGGGCGGGTGAGATAGTTGATAAGACTTTTTATTACGCTCAACTTGGTGTATCGTCCGCGCTGCCCAAACCTTGTCCGTAATCCCCGGCGCACGGACACCTAACTAATTTCCCCAACATTCACTTAATTTATAACAAATGAAAATGTACTTGGCATTTAATTTAATAGTATAGTAGTTTGCAGTTTTGAGTGGGCAGTAATTAGTGATTTTTTTAATTACAGATCGCTACCCCGTCTTAGCAGCGGTCTCTCGCAGAGGACCCTGCGCGGCGGTGGGCTGGGCTCAAACAATGCTCAAACGTGAAACCATTCTTTTAAAAAAGGATGGCTTGGCTTTCCATAGTTCTTCTTGCTTCCAATTATTTGTAAATCCCATGGCAGATGTATCAACGTTTGGATATTTAGTCAATAATGCAATAAACTTGTCTTTAAATTTAGTTTTTGGATTAACTACTTTTGAGAGATAAATGATCATTGACAGGATATAATAAGTTCTATTATTAATGTTCTTGATGGCGCCGGTATTTGAATTTACTGTATGCCATACCGATAGCCATGGTTTTTGAGGATTATTCGGAATAACAGGTGCTATTCTTAATGCCTTATTCCATAATCTTGAATGATGTGCGCATACATTTCTAATGTAAACAATGGTATGTATCCACGATTCAAAGGTTGAATCATCTAATCCAAAATGACGTGAGATTTCTCTTTTAGCGCGCCCGGGTTTTAGATTTTGATATAGATTTGATAATATTCCAAATGATGAAACCTCCAATATTATCCAACTTGGCGGTAACGGATCATTATATTTTGCTTTAAATGATGCGATAAAATCTTCCCTGCTTCTAACATACTCTTCTTTTATCCTATTTAGTGTACTGCCAAATTTAACGCTATCTGAAAACAATGAAGGATCACTAAACCAAAAAGCCCCATGTTCGTGAGATAATACATAGATCATTTTAGCCCTAATAGCGATCTCAATTTTTTCTAATTCCGCTGTTACCAGCTTCCTTAATTCGCGGTCAAAACAATAAAGATTAAATGAAGAATTGAAAGAAGAGCCTGGTTTAAAAACATGATCCGCCTTAGGCATTTGCAGCATTGGGTACCAATATCCGCTAAGCCTGTAATAGCTGATAGTTTCTAATAAAAAGAGGCACTTCGAATCTTTTTCAATTACTAAACCTCTATCTTTGAGTTGCAGAAGTTGTTCGTGAAAAGTTAAGGGGGGCTTTGAATAAGAAACTCTCGCCATAAAATTTAGGTCAAAAAAAAGGCTCACCCTGAGCGCGCTGATCTGACGAGAAGCGGGGTGAGCATGTTGATGCAAAGGTAATTACAATATTTGAAATAACCAAAGGCATTTCAAGTAGTTTGAAGCAACTTTAGACCATTTTACTGATGTCGGCAAAATGGTTTGAAACCCTAATAAAGCGTCTTTGCGAGCGATAGGTGGCAATCTCTGCATGCGCTGAAAAATTCAAAGTTAATTTACTATTTGTTCCACTTAAATATAAAAACAAAATATGCCACAGCTAATCCTACAATAAGTCCAGTAACAATGAATTTAAAATAATCGTTTTTAGATATGTTAATAATAGCATTTAAAGATTTCTTTTTAAACTCAATTTTTACTTGATTATTTATTATTTGAGGTTGTATTATTTCTTTGGATTTGGACTCATGGATTGGCAAGGGCTCAGCTATAAGGCCCGCATCAATTAATTGATTTGCTCTATGGGCATTAATTATGGTTAAATCATTAAGAGAGATTTCGTGAATAATTTTTTTTACCGGAGAGATGGATTTTTCTAAAAAATATTTTCCATGGATGTTGATTTCTACAGATTGTTTTGTTAAATCGACAAAACCAGATTTTGATAAAAGTATGCAAATATCAAAACCATCGGCACGTTGTAATCCATCTATTCCTAAATTATTCGGGTCCAGGCCTCCCAGTTCTTTTAGTTTTTCAAGTATTATGATCTTGTACTCATCAATCGAATAGCTTTTTATTTTATTGGGGTTCTCAACTTCTTTAAAATATAATTCCAGATAGGGCGCATCGTCAATCTGTTTTACCGCATCTCTTTTTTCAAATTTGCCCAGGCTGTTTTTTTGCTTATCAAATAATTCAACAACATCATTCCACTCCAATATTTCGTAATTAGATATATCATACTTTTTCTCAAACCATACCGTAGCAGAATATAACCATTCTTTATCAGTTTGTTTATGCTTTAATTTAATCATAAATAACTTCCAATTTATATAAATTAACATGGGTTAGTGTTATCACAAGCCCACATAACAACCACAACTTTCAAAAAACGTGTTAGTAACTTTTCAAAATTATATTTGATAGTGATATTACTAATATCGTTCTTTGTTATGGAGTTACAAGTATAAAAAAGCCCCGAGAGTACCAGTCCCGAGGCTCGAACATCCGAACGGAATTTTACCGTTTGATATTAGGTTAGATCCTAATACTGTATCATCTATATCGGTATTCTTTGTAGAATAATAACTGGAGCTTTAGGGCTCCTTTGTTATTAGGTCAAAGATACCACTTGCTAAAATTATTAGGGTGTATTTAATTCATAAATTCGCAAAAATATCATGCAAGTTTTCCACACCGAGAATAAAATAATATTAACCTGCGATAAAAGGCTTTTTGCAAATCCCCTAAAATTATAATGAGTATTGTTTTTCGCTAAAATTTCGATTCTTTAGTGATTTACATCATTTGTTAACAATGCAATGCATCGTCACCCCAAACCCTATCATACCCCCAACCGAACGTAAACCCCCATAATAATCTCCCCAACATTCATTTAATTTATAACAATCTGCCAAAACACTTGTTCACCCTTTAACCATGAGCAAAACCACGAAACAACCCCCAATAGCCATAGGTGCCACAGACGGGCAAACGCTATCGGTAGCAGGCGGCAATTACCGCGTACTCATTAGCGACAAACAAACAGGCGGCGAATTTGCCACTATAGAAATGCTGGTACCGCCAAACAGCGGCCCGGGCCCGCACTCGCACGCCGCTTTTCACGAAACTTTTTACGTAGTTGAGGGCGAGGTAGAGGTAAAGTCGGAAGCGGGTGTATATATCGCCAAAAAGGGGGCGTATGTAGTGATCCCCAAAGGCGGCATTGTGCATTGCTTTAAAAACAAAACCGAAAACCTGGCGAACCTGCTTTGTACCGTAATACCCGCCGGACTGGAAGAAATGTTTTTAGCCATAGGCAAACCTGTGCAGCAGGGCGAGTTTTTGCCCCCGCAGCCCATGGATGCTGAAAGTATTAAAAAGATAATGGCCATTGGCGAAAAGTACGGCCAGGAAATATACCCAACCGATTATTTGGATAAAGTGATTTAGCTCTGCGAACTGCCCACCGCAAACTACCCACTGCAAACTGAAACTGCCCTTCTGTCATGCCGAAATTACCACTCTGTTTGCCGGTCGTGGAAATTATTACATTAATAGGGTTAAACTATTTACACAGCCGTATATCAAACTAATAAATACCGGCGTTTTATAGGTGCAAACAACCTACATATTTGTTAAAATTTATACACACACACTTGTATAAACATTATCTTTTTATAGATTGCGCATCATAATAATGTCTGTTTATTGCCGGGTTTAAAAGTTGGCAATAATATTGTTGATATGTTAAGAAACTACACGTCCTATTTATAGCAACTATTTTATACATTAGGACGTTTAATCAGAGGAATATATATGGAAGCTAAATTTTCGCCGCGGGTTAAGGATGTTATTCAATATAGCAGGGAAGAGGCATTGCGCCTTGGGCATGATTATATTGGGACCGAACACCTTTTACTTGGCCTAATTCGTGACGGGGACGGCGTAGCTATAAAACTGCTTAAAGAGTTGGCTGTTGATACCGCCAAATTGCGCCGGTCCGTTGAAGATGCTGTTAAAGGAACAATAGGTACCAATGTGCATATTGGCAGCATCCCCCTTACTAAACAAGCAGAAAAAGTATTGAAGATAACTTACCTTGAAGCTAAGATATTTAAAAGTGACGTAATTGGTACAGAGCATTTGCTGCTGTCGATATTACGTGACGAGGATAACATCGCATCGCAGATACTGATGCAGTTCAATGTGAATTACGAGATATTTAAGGGCGAAGTTGAATCACATAAAAACAATGTGACCGACGAAATGCCTGGATCATCCACCGGTGGTGATGATGATTTTAAAGATGAGGAAGCCTTTAGCCAGCCTAAAAAGGTATCGGACATTAAGTCTAAGACCCCCGTACTGGACAACTTTGGCCGCGATTTAACCCGTGCCGCCGAAGATGGCAAGCTTGACCCTATTGTGGGCCGCGAGAAAGAAATTGAAAGAGTATCGCAAATATTATCCCGTCGTAAAAAGAACAACCCGATATTAATTGGCGAGCCGGGCGTTGGTAAATCTGCCATTGCCGAAGGTTTGGCATTGCGGATAGTTCAGCGTAAAGTAAGCCGTGTATTGTTCAACAAACGCGTGGTTACTTTGGATTTGGCCTCGTTAGTGGCAGGTACCAAATACCGCGGCCAGTTTGAAGAGCGTATGAAGGCCGTGATGAACGAGCTGGAAAAATCGCCGGATGTTATTTTATTTATTGATGAGATACATACCATTGTTGGCGCGGGCGGCGCATCCGGATCATTGGATGCATCGAACATGTTTAAACCGGCTTTGGCCCGTGGTGAGATACAATGCATTGGCGCGACTACTTTAGACGAGTATCGCCAGTATATTGAAAAAGACGGCGCTTTGGACCGCCGTTTCCAAAAGGTAATGGTTGAACCGGCCACACCTGACGAAACGGTAGAGATACTGACCCGCATAAAAGACAAATACGAAGAGCACCACGGTGTAACTTATACTGATGAAGCCATATTGGCCTGCGTTACCTTAACCACACGTTATATAACCGACCGTTTTTTACCGGACAAGGCTATTGACGCGCTGGATGAATCAGGTTCACGGGTGCATTTGACTAATATCCACGTTCCGCAGGATATTTTGGATATTGAGCAAAAGATAGAGCTGATAAAGGTTGAAAAGAACAAGGTAGTACGCAGCCAGAAATATGAGGAAGCGGCTAAACTGCGCGATACCGAAAAGCATTTGCTGGAAGAGTTGGAACAAGCTAAAATAGTTTGGGAAGCCGAAACCAAGAGCAAACGCTATACCGTTACCGAAGATAACGTTGCCGAAGTGGTGAGCATGATGACCGGCATACCGGTACAAAGGGTTGGCCAGGCCGACAGCCAGAAGCTGTTGAATATGGCTGAAACCATTGAAAGCAAGATCATAGGCCAAAATGATGCGGTTAAGAAATTAACCCGCGCCATACAACGCACACGTGCCGGGTTGAAAGACCCTAAAAAGCCAATTGGCTCGTTCATATTCTTAGGCCCAACCGGTGTTGGTAAAACAGAGCTGGCTAAAGAGCTTGCCCGTTTTATGTTTGACACCGAGGATGCTCTGATACAAATTGACATGAGCGAGTACATGGAGAAATTCGCGGTATCACGTTTGGTAGGCGCGCCTCCGGGCTACGTGGGTTACGAAGAAGGCGGACAGCTGACCGAAAAGGTACGCCGTAAACCCTATGCCGTAGTATTGCTTGACGAAATTGAAAAAGCGCACCCGGATGTATTTAACATCTTGTTGCAAGTATTGGATGAAGGGCAATTAACTGATTCATTAGGCCGCAAGGTTGATTTCAGGAATGCGATCATCATCATGACCTCGAACATCGGCGCACGCCAGTTAAAGGACTTTGGACAAGGCGTAGGTTTTGGTACTGCGGCCCAAAACAGCCAGGCAGATACCCATTCGAGAGGGGTGATAGAGAACGCGTTGAAACGGGCTTTCGCTCCGGAGTTTTTAAACAGGATAGATGATGTTATCGTGTTTAACTCATTAGGCAAGGACGAAATATTCAAGATCATTGATATTGAGCTGACTTATTTGTTTAGCCGTGTACATGGTTTAGGTTATCAGATCGAGCTGACCGAAGCTGCCAAGGAGTTTATTGCCGATAAAGGTTACGATTCGCAATTTGGTGCCCGTCCGTTAAAACGTGCCATCCAGAAATATTTGGAGGACCCGATTGCCGAAGAGATACTAAAAGGCGAACTAAGCGAAGGCGATACCATGTTAGTCGACTTTGATAAGGAAGCCAACGAGATAAAGATCGTTGACCAAAAGGCGGATAAAAAGAAGCCGAAGGAAGAGGAATCGAAATAATAAGCTTACAAAAAAATGCCCCGGATAAATATTCGGGGCATTTTTATTTGACACCGTTTTAGCAATAAAAAAATATTTCACCAATAAATTAAACTTTTCGCCGTTATTTTGTCTTAGTATTATATAAACTATATCCTTATGAAAAAAATCTTATCTATTATTTGCCTTGCCATCGTTGTTATGGTAGCGCCATCTTGTAAAAAAGAGTATATCACCGAAGCAAGCCCGAATCAAACCATTTTATTTAACGTATCTGCAGCCGCATGGACATTAAGCACCGATGGGAAATCGTACTATGCAAACATCAGTACACCCGAGATTAATAGTTATTTTAATGATTACGGCGGTGTATTGGCATACCTTTCGTTTACCACGGGTGTTTATGAGCAAATACCAGAAGTGTATAATGGCGTATCTTACAGCTACACCCATAACCAGGGTACTGTTACCATATACGCGCAATCATTTGACGGTACTACACCTGTCAAACCTGCCGCTTTGGTGCTAAAACTGCTATTACTGCCTTCAAATAGTTAACGCAAGTGGTAAAAGAATTTAAAAGGCCCCGGGTTTCGGGGCCTTTTTTTGTTGTTACAATATTTAGAACCCTGCTCCTTTGGAGAGGGCAGGGTGAGGCTAACCTATAATTCCCTATCTTTGCCCCAATGCAATTAACAGCGACAACCTTACAGGAAGGGTTTAAAAACTACAATAATTACGGCGCGTGGCTAAAGGATAAGTACAAGGGCCACCGTGTATTTAAAGTAATTGTGGATGGAGGCTTCACCTGCCCCAACCGCGATGGCTCTAAAGGCTATGGCGGCTGCACGTATTGCAATGTCGATTCGTTTACCCCGTCCGTATCCCGCAACGCGCCTACTATACGCGAGCAGGTGATACAAGGCATGGAGCGCGCCCGCAACGGCAACAAGGCCGATAAATTTATTATCTATTTCCAGCCTAATACCAATACCTACGCCCCAACACATTATTTAAAAATGATGTATGATGAGGCACTAAGCTACGGCACCGAAGATATTGTGGGCCTTAGCATAGGCACCCGCCCGGATTGCATTGATGCGGAAAAAATTGCCCTGCTGGAGAGCTATACCGATAGATTTGATGTGGATTTGGAAATGGGTATGGAATCCATTTATAACGATACGCTTGCGCAGATCAACAGGGGCTGTAGTCATGATGATCTACTAAAGGCTTTGGAGCTGGTAAAAAACAGCAAGCTGGATGTTTGCGTGCATACCATTTTCGGTTTCCCGTGGGAAACACACGAGATGATGCTGAAATATGCCGATGAGATCAACCGCCACCCGCAAATTAAGTTTGTTAAACTACACCACCTGCATATTGTAGAAGGCTCGGTAATGGGCGTAAAATACAAGCGCGAACCCTTCAAGGTTTTCACGCTGGATGAATACACCGATTTTTTATGCGAGTTTTTACCATTGGTACGCCCGGATATTGTGATACAGCGGCTGTTCGGTTTGTCGGACCGTGCGTTGCTGATTGCCCCCAACTGGCAACTAAAAAAATCAGAGATACAATATTATATCGATAAGGCCATTGAAGACAGGGGCGTGGTACAAGGGTCTGCATTAAGCCTCATCTAATCCTCTCCAAATGAGAGGACTTTGATTTTTAAGCGTGAGTATACTATAATATGCAACTCAACAATAAAAGTTGTACTTTAAGAGTAAATTAATAACCGTTTTGCCACAAAAACATTTACAAAATTATATCCCGGCATTAACAGGGGTGCGCGCGCTGGCTGCCTACCTGGTTTTTATATCGCACTATTATAATGCTTTTGATGATGTTTTTCCGCATAGCATTCAACGGTTTTTAAGTGAGTTTCATATAGGAGTATCTATCTTCTTCGTACTGTCGGGCTTTTTGATCACTTATCGTTATTACCATAATTTTAAGCTGACTGCCGCCTGGTTCAGGCAATATTTAAAAAACAGGGTGGCCCGCATCTATCCCATGTACTTTTTGCTCACCATTTGCGCGTTTATCTATTATTTTTTCAGTAAGGATGAGATAGTCACCGCGGGCTTTGATCACCCCATCGCCTTGTTGTTTATGAATATCACCTTCGTCCGTGGTTTCTTTTTCCGTTTCTGGAACACGGGCATAGCGCAGGGCTGGTCGTTAACGGTGGAGGAATGTTTTTATTTTTCGGCGCCCATTATCTTCCTCATCGCCAAAAAGTATAACAAGTTTTATATACAGCCCATTGTGTTAACTGCCTTTGCCGTTGGTATGGTGCTTATCTTCAGGCAGGCAAACTGGTATGGTTTTTTTGGCAATTTCCCGTTTGTAATGCTGTTCACTTTCTTTGGCCGGTGCTTCGAGTTTTTTGTAGGGGTGCAGCTGGCGCGCATTGTTTTAAATAAGGGCTTTACCCGCGCCAATAAAATAACCTACACTTACGGGGGTTTTATATTAATGCTATTATGTGTGCTGATTATGGCTTTGCAGCCCATTCCAAAAGGTTGGGCGGCGGGTGTCGAAAGTCCGGCGGGTATCATCACCAATAATTACTTTTTGTGCATAGCAGTGGCGCTTTTCTTTTACGGGTTGCTTACCGAAGCTACTTTATTTAAAAGGATATTGGCCCACCCGTTTGTGGAGTTATTGGGTAAAAGCTCTTATATATTCTACCTGATTCATTTGGGCTGGATGTACACCTTATTTAATAACGGCATAAATAATTTGAATGATTATATATTCAGCTTATATGATAAATGGAACCTGAACTGGGTATCGCCGTTTCAGTATAGCGTGCTCAATATAATTTACGCCTTTATTATATTAAATATTATCTCGGTTACACTATTTAAGCTGATAGAAGAACCGTTAAATCACTACATTCGTAAATCGGATTTTCTGATCAAGAATAAACCATGGAACCCCGATAACGATTCTACGGCAATTAAGGCTTAACATTAAAAAAAATAGATGGTGAAACGGTTACATAAATTACTGCCCCTGTTTTTTGGATCGATACTTTTAGCGGCGCTAAATACCGTTTGTTTAGGCCAAACAACGCCTAAAGACACTACAATCAATCCATCCGACGGGCAAATATTAACCGACCTTATATCAGCCAATAAAGATGCCATCTTCACTGATAAGGCCAAATTCACCTTCCGCGTAAAAAATAAAACACACGAGGAACAGGTTGGCTCAGTTAAATACCAGGTAACCACCGAAACGGGAAAAGAATTGCATACCGACTCGGTAAAAGTAAAAATTGCCGTTAACGCTACCGAAGATTATACGTTTGTAATACCCGAATCTGCCCCCGGTTTTTACAAGTTAAACTTCATGATCTATGTGACCGATACGCAGGATACTACCCGCAGGGCCTTTGGCATAAGGCCCGATGAGATCAAATCATCCCATAAAAAACCCGGTGATTTTGATGCCTTTTGGCAAACCGCCAAACAGGAGCTGGCTAAGGTAAAACCCAATTTTAAGGTTACCCCCATGCCTAAACTGGATACCAAAAAATCAAAGGTATACCTGGTCGAGATGCAATCGTTGGATACCATGACCATTCGCGCCTGGATGACCATCCCTATCACAAATAATAAACATAAAAAGTTTGCAGTGCTGTTGGATCTGCCCGGCTACCAGGTAGATCTTGACCCCATTACCGGCGATGACCCCGATGTGGTATTAATTACCTTAAATGTGAGGGGGCAGGGCAACAGCCGCGGCCCTATTGATACCCGGCATGACGAATTTATAGTGCATCATATAGAGGACAAGAACCAGTATGTTATGCGCGGGGTAGTGATGGATTGCCTGCGGGCGATGGACTTTATTTGGTCCCGGCCGGATTTTGACCATAACCGGATATTTGTAAAAGGCGGAAGTATGGGCGCATACCTGGCATTGGCTACCGCCAGCCTGGATAAGCGCGTTAACCTATGCTCGGCCCAAAGCCCCATATTATGCGACATCCGCAATTTGCAGGGCGAGGTTGAATTTCCATGGCGAAGTATTGATACTTATTTAAAAACCCAGCCGGGGCTTACAATGGACCGAATATTGGACAACCTGGATTATTTCGACGGCAAAAACTTTGCGCCAAACGTAACCTGCAACACCATTATGAGTATTGGTTTGGTAGATAATTACGCACCGCCAAACAATGAATACGCGGTTTACAACAGCTTAAATGTAAACAAACACATCATGATATTTAAGGACCTTGCCCATGATGCAAGCCCATTATATGTAAAGTTTGAAGATGCCTGGATGCACGATGAATTTGGCTTATATTAAATACTTGTATATGAACCAGGGTAAAAACTTGTTAAAGTATTTATTAATAACCGGCTTGCTTTTCATTATGGTGCAACCCAAACTATACGCGGGCGGCCTTCCGGTGCGGCCCGGCAGCTTAACTTTGTCGCCATCGGTAAATTACTTTTTTGCCAACAAAGGCTGGGATTCTGTGGGCCGGAAATCGCCCTTTGGCGCCGATGGTAAATACCAGTCCATAACCTATTCCCTGTATGCCGAATACGGCCTTAGCCGGCGCTTTAGTCTTATAGGCTATCTTCCGTATACCATGTCAAACTATACCCAAACCAATTTTCAAAACCTGAACATGGGCGTAACCGACCTGGAAACAGGCATAAAGTATTATATAGGCAATATTCATTATACCTATTATTTTAGCTTACAGGCTACGGCGGTTACTCCTTTATACACAAACATCAATTTAGGCTACGCCCAAAGCGGTGCCGAGCTTAAATTATCATTTGCAGGCAAGGGCCGCCTTTTCGATCGTAATTATTATTTTAATATCGATAATGCCTTACGGCAATATTTTGGAAGTACCGGCCCCGAGCAATACCGGTATGCCGGGGCATTCGGTTTAACGCTCGACCGGAAATTTAAACAGCAAATATCAGTATCTGTAGGCGGGTTTTATTCTACCAGTAGTTTTACAAAATTTATACCCAATCAGCTGGCTTCCAACCGCGATTTCGCATTTACGCAGGTTTCGCTTAGCTATGGCTATGCGTTTGGTAAGGGTTGTTCGGTGTTTTTATCGGGTGGTGCATTTGTAGCCGGGCGCAATACCGGCCAGGGCTATGTTTCAACTTTATCCTTAATTTTAAGGCCGTTTTAAGGATGAGGATCAGAGCGTTAATCATATTTTTTCTGTTGCCCGTTTGCTGCCTTGCCCAAACGGCGGCAACCTTTATGCAAACCGGTAATGAAAAAAAAGCGGCGAAGGATTATACCGGCGCTGTTGCCGATTTTACCGCTGCCATACAATTAGACAGCAAAAACGCGACCGCCTATCTTTACCGTGCCAATACGTACAGCGATCTGAAAGATTACCCTGCCGCTATAAAGGATTATACCCTATCTATAGCGCTTGACCCATCTTCGGCCAATACCGATGCTTATTACTATCGTGGTAACGCTTATAACAACAATAAGGAGTATGCAGCGGCTATACAAGACTATAACAAAGCCATAGCTTTAAGCCATGTGCCCAATGCCGGTATGTACCATTACCGGGCAAATGCCAAAGGAAATTCAGAAGATTATGCCGGCGCTGTACAGGATTTTACCCGGGCAATAGCCATTGATCCAAAAGATGCCGAATTGTACGAATACCGCGGTGTAGCGAAAGCCAATTTGCTGGATTATAAAAGCGCCCTTGCCGATTATGATGTGGCTGACAAGCTTAGCCCCAACAATGCTGATTTGATCTATTACCGCGCAAACTCAAAAGGAAACACTGCGGATTTTAAGGGTGCGGTGGCCGATTATACTTTAACACTTAGCTTAAAACCCAATAACCCCGAGGGCTGGCTTTATAAAGCCAATAACGAATTTGCACTGGAAAAATATACCGATGCGGTAGATGATTATAAAAAAGCCCTTAAGCTAAATGCCAAACTGCCCAATGCCTATAAGTACCTGGCCAATGCTTTAAGTAAAAGTGTAGACAATAAAGCCGCGATCGAATTTTTTGCAAACGCGATTGAGCAGGAACCCAATAATGCCGAGCTTTATATTTATAAAGCGGTTGTTGAAAGCAACAGCAATGATAAGCAAGCCGCCATTGCCGATTTTAATAAAGCCATCCGCCTCGACCCTAAAAATGCGGATGCCTACCAAAACCGCGGTGATTCAAAACTGAACACCTACGATTACGAAGGGGCAAAACATGATGCGGATACCACCATCACTTTAGACCCCCAGGATAGTTATGCTTATGTAACCCGCGGCAGGGCAAATCTGGCGCAGAAAAACTATACCAATGCCCTTGCCGATTTGGATAGGGCCATTACTATTAACCCAAAAAATGATTTTGCCTATGCCGTACGCGGTGATATAAAGGCCGTATTAAGGAATTATTCGGCCGCATTGGATGATTATAATCACTCCATTACTTTAAACCAGGCTAATACGGAAACGTACTTTAAACGGGGAAGTGTAAAAGTTAAGCTTAATGATAAACCGGGTGCCCTGCTGGACTACAAAAAAATAATTGAAATTAACCCCGGTGATGAGAACCTGAATTTCCGCCTGGGTATGGGCATGTTCGAAGCCGGGTATTATAATGAGGCGATAGCGGTGTACAATACCATCATAGCTATAAACCCTAAAAAGGCAGATTATTATGCCGACAGGGGCCTCGCTAAAAAGGGACTGGGGGATATACCCGGCGCTTTGGCAGATTATGATGCCGCCATTCATTTAGATTCGGCAGCTACACTGGCTTATATCAACGGAAGCAAAACTAAGCTGGAGCTTAAAGATTACACCGGTGCGCTAAAGGATATCAATAAAGTAATTAAGATAACCGACCAAAGCGATGAAGCCTACTTTACGCGTGCCACTATAAAAATGAATTTGAAAGATTACAAAGGGGCCATTGATGATTATAACACCACTTTATTCATTAACCTGGCCTATGCCAAAGCTTTTACCGCACGCGCTATAGCCGAAAGCATGGTGGGCGACCTGGAACGCATGAATGCAGATTTTAATGAAGCCATCCGCGTTGACCCGGAAAACGAAGACAACTATAACCTGCGCGGAACAGCTAAAATGCGGTTAAATGATCCGCTGGGCGCGATAGTTGATTTTACGATAGCCATATCCATCAATCCAAAAAATCCCGAGTCGTGGTTAAATAGAGGGATGGCAAGGGTAACCGACCAGGCAGATAAGATAGCCGCCTGTAAAGACCTCACTAATGCCGCGCAGTTAGGCTCAAAAGCCGCAGTTGATGCTTTGGCGCAGTATTGTAAGTAGATTCTGATCCATCCCAAAAGGTGATGTTTTATTTTAATTTTTTTGCGATCAATTTCACCATTGAATTGAACTCTTCCTCGCTATATCCCATGGATTGATAAATGATCTTACCGTTTTCATCTATCAGCACATTGCGCGGAATATATTGTGTAGCATACTTACTGTATATCTTCTTGCCTACGTCAGGCAGCATTAAAAAGGTGTATTTATTTTTTTCCTTAAAGGGCAGCATCTTATCCCAGCCTTCGTCCCGGCCAAAAATAAGAAGCGCAAATTTGGGATTGTCCTTATATTTTTCCCATATTTCCTTCTGTACCCGTGGCAACTCCAGCGCGCAGGGCGGGCACCAGGTAGCAAAAAAATTGATCATAATTATTTTGCCTTTATAGTCGTTTAAACTGGCTTTTTTGTCTTTGGCTATATCGAAATCAAAGGTCGGGGCAGTATCGCCAACTTTAGTTAGGTCTGATGTATCAGTCAATTGTGCCTTGCTGCATATTGGCGCTAAAAAGAGAAATAGCAGCGGAAGTAATTTTTTTATATAATTTTTCATAATGCATATAAGAGTAGGTTAAAGTGATATATAAAATTAATACTTTTTACCCGTAATACGCTAATTATTAATCTACTGATTTCTTAAACATCCCAAACAGGTCATTAACCGCTTTTTCGCGGTAATCAAATACTTTTCTCACCCGCTTATCCACCAACAGCTCGTTAGCCAACCTGCCTATTGGGCCAAAAGGTATGGCATAATGTAAAATATCGGTCATCAGCACACCACCCTTTATTTCTTTAAAATGATGTTCATGGTGCCATAAGGCATACGGGCCCACGCGCTGCTCATCTACAAAATATTCGCTATGCTTTACCTGCGTTATCTCTGTTACCCAGTTTAATTTAATACCCAGCACCGGCGAAACCGTATAGGTAATGATCATACCGGGATATATTTTAGTATTTGCATTATGGTTTGAGGTAACCTTAAAGCGCATTTCGGGCGGTGTTATTTTTGCCAAATTTAACGGCGATGAAAAGAAATCCCACGCCTCAGCTAACGGGATCGGAAGTTTCTGCTCAAAATTTAAAAGGTACGTCTTCACTTAATGGTAATAGAAAAAGCGGAGAGATTGTTTTAAACTATATAAATTTCCTTTCTGCTAATAAGGTGGCAAAAAAAATCCCCGCAATTGGGTTGCGGGGATTTAATTAATATGTAGCGGATTATGCTCCTGGCGGCTTCTGTTCAGGGGGTTTTTGTGCCGGCGGAGGCGTGGCCGGGCGTGGTGGTGGCGGTGTTTGTTGTGGCCTGGGCTGCTGTTGTTGCGGCCTTGGCTGTTGTTGTGGTGGCTGCTGCTGCCTTGGTTGTTGTGGTGGCTGCTGCTGTTGCCTTTGTGCCTGCTGGGCTTGTTGCTGTGCCTGTTGTGCCTGCCTTTGTTGTTGCTGCGCCTGCCTTTGTTGTTGTTGGGCCTGCTGTTGTGCTTGCTGCGCCTGCTGTTGTTGCTGCGCGGCTTGCTGTTGTGCCTGCTGTGTCTGTTGTTGTGCCTGGGGCTGCGCTTGCGGCGGAGCCTGTTGCTGCCGCCTTTGCATCCGTTGGGCCTGTTGCTGTGCCTGTTGGGCCTGTTGTTGCTGTTGGGCGGCCTGCTGCTGCGCCTGTTGCGCTTGTTTCTGTTGCTCCGCTGCCTGTTGTTGTGCTTGTTGGGCGGCAGCATTATTCACAGGCGGTACATTTTGCTGAACAGGTGGCTGGGTTGGATTAGCAGGCGTTACATTGGGCCTGTTTTCGGGGCGGCCACGGCGTTGCCTGTTATCAGGGTTAGTTGCAGGGTTAGCAGGCGGTGTTGGTGTAACTGTCGGCTGTGCCTGTACTGGTGCAGGGCTAACCGGGGGTGCAGCAGGCGTGGTAGCGGGTTGATTTTGCCTGCCGCGTTGCCTGTTGTCCGGGTTAGTTGGCTGCCCTGTAACCGGGTTAGCCTGCGGTGGTGTAACCGGTGTTGGATTAGCCTGTGGCGCGGGCGTTACAGGTTGTTGGTCCGGGCGGCCACGGCGCCCTTGCCTGTTGTCGGGGTTAGTTGGCTGTCCGGTAACCGGATTAGCTTGCGGAGGTGTAGCCGGTGTTACCGGCTGCCCCGGGCGGTTGCCTTGTCCTGCGTTACGGTTGTTTTCTGGCTGCGCCGGTGCAGGATTTGGCCTATTGCCAGGTTGCCCCGCACCATTACGCTGGTTAACGCGTACTACATTATTATCCGGAGCTGTACTGCGGGCTACGGTAGCTAATTTTGCAGCGTTCTCATGATTAAATGCAGCCCCGCCACCTTTGCCTGTGCGGGCTATCTTTTGATCGGGGTTTTGCTGGCGGTATGCCGCGCCGTCAACCACTCTTTCCGGGTGCGCATCGGGCGCTTTCCTAACTGCCGGCCTAAATATATTTACTTCATTGTTATGAACATTAATAGCACCGGGTGCATTGGCGTTGCTGATACGGTATACCTGCGGGCGCACATGGGTTATACGCTGTATATCTTCGGCGCGCGGGCCGGCGATATACCTATGATTATCCCGCTGATAAGTATTATTAATAATAGTAGTAGTACGTATAATATTTATTACCCTGGTATGCGGCACATAATAATTATAAACATTGGGGCGGTTAACATAAGCCTGTGGCACACATACCCAATAACGGTTAGGGATATGATAGCCGCTGCCAAACGCCAAACTAATACTTATGCCGGGCATTAAAGGTGCCCATCCATAATAGCCGCCGCCTTCGCGCCAGCTAACCCATGCGGGTGCCCATTCGTAACCGGGTATCCATTCCCAGCCATAATAATCATCGTAATGCCAACGGCCGTAATGAAACGTTGCCCACCCCCATGGATAGTCTGACACCCAGGTGTTTCCGTATTCGGTTAATACCCAATGCCCTTGCGTGCCATAGGGCATAAAATCATCCTCGGCATCGGGTACCCAAACATCCCCGTATTGCGGGTCGCTTACCCAGGTGCCGTAGGGCGCTAAACTATCGTAAAAATCCTGGCTGGAAATATCCTGTGCCTTGCTTTTAGCCGGGACTATTGCTATCAGCAAAAATGCCAATAAACCAATTCCCCATATTTTATTAAAAGTGTTCATTATTTTTTAATTTAGGTGAATATGAAAAATCATATATTATTTCGACATTATAAACTATAAAACGTTTAGTTTAATAATTGTTTTAAATAATCTATTAGGACTATATGATATAAATAAACACAATTTTTATCTATCTATGTTAAATTTCAATAATTTTACCTTCCATTTTATTTAATAATTATGAGCACAGTAAATATTCCACGCCTTGATCTGAACACTTATGTCAATGGCTCTGCCGAAGACCGTAAACGTTTTTCGGATGATATTGGCAAAGCATTTAATGAAACAGGCTTTGTTACCATAACCAACCACGGCTTAAGCAAACAATTGATAGATCAGCTTTATGCGCAGGTGAAAGAATTGTTCGCGCTGCCGGATAGCGTTAAATCATCTTATGAAATACCCGAACTTTCGGGCCAGCGCGGTTATACAGGCAAGGGCAAAGAAACGGCCAAGGGTTTTAAAACGCCCGACCTGAAGGAGTTTTGGCAAATAGGCCAAACCGTAACCGATGGTTCTCCTATCAAAGACGAATACCCGGATAACCTGGTGGTAAAAGAGCTGCCTGCTTTTAATACGACTACTTTAGAGGTTTATAAAAAACTGGAAGATGCCGGCAAGCATTTATTGCGTGCGATTGCAGTATATTTAAACCTGCCCGAAAACTATTTTGATAATAAGGTGCATAACGGTAATTCGATTTTACGCACCCTGCATTATTTTCCTATCGAAGATCCTGATTCTGTTCCGGCGGATGCGGTACGTGCCGGTGCGCACGAGGATATTAACCTCATCACGCTGTTAATTGGCGCCAGCGCCGATGGGTTGGAGTTATTGACCCGCGAGAATAAATGGTTCCCGGTTAAGGCTTTTGGCGAGGATTTGGTGGTTAACGTAGGCGATATGCTGCAACGCTTAACCAATAACAAGCTAAAATCAACCACGCACCGTGTAGTTAACCCGCCGCGCGAGCTGATGAAAAATTCACGCTACTCTGTTCCCTTCTTTTTGCACCCGGTATCAGATATGGACCTCACCTCCTTACCATCAACCATTGATGCCGAACATCCAAAAAAATATACGGATATGACCGCCGGTGAATACCTGGACGAGCGGTTGCGTGAGATAGGGTTGAAGAAATAGTTTACAGTTTGCAGTGGCCAGTTTGCAGTTGCGGTTTGAAAAATGTTAACAGCCTACAGTAAAAAACTGCCCACTGCAAACTGCAAACTACCTACTTCATTTCCGCTTCAATAGCTCTCAAAAATTCATTAACGTGCTGCGAGCCGATGATGTAGACCAGGCCGTCCCTGTCGGTTAAATGGATAGCGTCTTTACCTGCCGTAAAAAAACGGATGGTGCCTTTGCTATGCAGGTTATATACAGGGTTGTTAAATAAGTATCGGCTGTATTTTCCCTTTTCAACTTTTACAATACTGTTCAGGTCTATTTTTACCAGGCGAGTGGTCCACAGGCCATTCAGCAAAATACTTTTGTTTTGTACACGGGTGCGGAAATGCAGCAAAAAACCCATGATGATAGAAATAATGATGATGGCAAAGCCCACTACCATCAGCAGATCGCCGCTGCGCTCGCGCTCATCCGTAAAAAAATCTACAGCAAAGCAAAACATGGCCAATGCCAAACGTATGGTAAGGGGTATAAACTCCCGGCCCAGGTATTGTTTTTCGGTAAAAGCTATTTTTTCGGTCATCCTTTTTATTTGAAAATTTGATGATGTGCTAATTTGAAAATGAATTATCAACCGGCGCAAATAATTTTCAAATCTTCAAATTGGCACATTCTCAAATTATGGTAATTCTAATCATTTCGAAGATAGTTACTTTTTTGGTGTTTTTATTTACCTTATATCGTTCATCAAGCCGGTAACCGCCTATCCATATAATATCGTCATTGCCGTTAATTAACAGCGGTATTTCATTTTTTACGTGCAGCGGTACCTTTTTGTTGATAAAGAAATCACTTAGTTTTTTGCGGGTTTTCATCCCAAGCGGGTAAAAACTATCGCTTTGCTGCCAGCTGCGGATAGTTAACGGATAGATCAGCAAATTAGCATCTACAGCAACCGCCATGGGGTTATCTTTTATAATTAGCGGACTATCATCATGCAACAGGGTAAGTTTATAATTACCGTAATTTACCGTATGATCGCTTTCATTAATGGCGACATTTGGTTGTTCTGCCGAATTTTTTACAAGGATAATATGAGTCCTGTCCAATATTAATTTATAGCCCGCTGCCTCAAACACCCGCCCCGAATGTTTATCCAGGCTGGCTATCAAATCATCAATGGTGGTTTCGTTAAAGCCGTATTCCTGCAATAATTTAAACAGCAGCAAATGTTTTGGGTTTAAATTTTTAACCGCGGCTAATGATAAATGTATCTCATCGCCCTGCGAAATAAATAACTCCTTTTTCAATTCCTCCAGCCGTACTTCCAGTAAGGTTTCCATATCGCGGAAGTGGCGCAGGTTATTTTCAAAAGTGTTTTCGAGGTTGGGATTTAGCTCCTTTAGTTTGGGGATAACTTCCAGTCTTATCTTGTTGCGGGCATATTTAACCGAGGCGTTTGAGCTATCTTCCACATAATCATACCCGTTTTTGGTAATTAAACTTTGTATCTCTTCGCGGTTTAAAAACAATAGCGGGCGTACCAGCGCTCCGTTTTTAGGTAATATGCCATGTAGGCCCGCAATACCGGTGCCGCGGGTAAGGTTTAACAATATTGTTTCAATCGCGTCGTTTTGGTGATGCGCAAGCGCGATGACGGAATAGCCACCCTGTTGCCGCACCTGCTCAAACCAGTTATACCGCAAGTCGCGGGCTGCCATTTGAATAGATATTTTGTTTTCGGCAGCATATAGTTTGGTGTCAAATTTTACGGTATGAAAGGGGACCTGTAATTGTTGGGCTAAGTTTTTGCAAAAAGCCTCATCGGCGGTCGACTCGTCACCGCGCAGTTGAAAATTGCAATGTGCTATGCCAAAATTAAAACCGGCCGACTTTAATAAATGAACCATCAATACAGAATCCATGCCCCCGCTTACGGCAGCCAGCACTTTATTGCCATGACCAAACAAATTGTTTTGTTCAATAAAATCAGTGAATTTTTTAACCGGGAGCATCATCAAAATTATTAATTTAATAACCCCAACAAAAAACTAATTTTGCCATTGTGAAGAAATGTGTTTTGATCTTCTTGTTTTTAGGGTTTGCAGCGGCTGTTATGGGTCAAAAAAAGCCGGTTGCAAAGTCCTTACCGCCGCCTGCCCCAGCAGTAAAAAAGACCTCGCGGGTAGACCTTATCTATTCAACAGGCAGTGAGCAGACTAAAAGCCCCGATGGACGGAATTTATTAAAAGTGCGTAAAGGTGTATTTAAGCAGGATTACTCCACACTTACCTCGGACAGCGCCTATTATTACCCCGACCAGAATTTGGTGGATGCTTTTGGCCATGTACATATAACCCAGGTCGATACCTTAAACATCTATTCGGACAAGCTGCATTATGACGGCAACACCAAACTGGCCGTTTTGACCGATCATGTTATCATGATTGATAAAGACGCTACGTTAACTACCAATTACCTCACCTACAATACGGCTACCCGCATTGCTATTTACACTACTGGTGGTAAACTGGTGAATAAGGACAACACGCTGACCAGCAAAACCGGCTATTATTTTGCTCAATCGCGCGACGCGTACTTTAGGTACAACGTGGTATGCACAACCCCCGATGCGTTAATAAAAACGGACACCCTTAAATATAACACCAAAGACAGGATATCCTACTTTTTCGGGCCAACCCATATTTATGGTGCGAAAGATAAAGACACGCTTTATACGGAAGACGGTAACTATAATACCATTACCGAACAGGCGCGTTTTGGCAAGAAAAACTTATACTCGCAGGGAACAAAAAGATTAAACGGCGACAGCTTATTTTATGACCGCTTAAAAGGTTATGGCCGCGCTGTTAAAAGGGTAACTTTTAGCGATAGCGAACAGAAAATAACCTTAAAGGGCGACTTGGGCGAATATTTTAAAACCGATGACCGTGCGCTGGTAACCCAAAATGCCTACATGATAATTGTGACCGAAGAAAAGGATTCTACGCAAACAGATTCGGCGGGCAAAAAATTATTGGTATCAAAAACCGACTCTTTAAAGAAAAAAACGGCTGCACAAATTAAGGCAGATTCAATTACCGTAAGCCGACTTGGTTTAACGCCTGCTGTTAGGCCGGCAACAGATTCGGCTACGTTAAAAAGATTGGGGCTGGCCCCGACTAATAAAACTAAGGCCGATTCAACTGCTGTAAAAAATAAACCGGCCCCGTTACCTGTAGTGCATCTTGGCCCGCCTGTCACGCCTCCGGGTAAGGTAAAACCAACTGTAACCAAAAGTAAAACGAATGTAAAGGCCAAGGTTACTGCACCGCCAAAAGCTAAGGACGAGCCGGTAGCCAAACCGGTTGTTACCCTTGCCCCGGTTGATGACCATATTAAACGCGACTCCATATTCCTGGGTGCCGACACGTTGGAAACCCAAATTTTAACCTATAAGGATTATAAGATATTACAACGCCAGCGATGGGAAGCCAGCAACAGGGATACGTCCATCAAGGTAATACATACCGTAATGTTAACCAAACCGCCAAAAGTTTTAACGCTGATACCGCCAAAAATGCTGGAAGACACCGGCTTGTACCATCCTTTCTTTTTCGGGAAACCAAAGCCTAAAACCGTTGCTCCTAAAAAGCCTTTAACACCTGCCGCCATCAAAAAATTGAAGGACGATAGCGTTAAGAATGTCAGGATAGCCGACTCTTTGCAAAAAGTTTTCGATCACGGGTTGACCGATACTTCGCGGATACGCATCATCACCGCCCACCATCATGCCAAACTGTTTAAATCTGACTTGCAGGCTAAGTCTGACTCTATGTTTTACAGTTACAGCGACTCAACCATACGCATGTTTGTAAAGCCGATGATATGGACGCAAGGCTCACAGTTATCCGGCGATACCATTAACCTGCAATTGAAGAACAAAAAGTTTGATAATATGGACCAGTTCCCTTCGGCTTTTATTGCGCAGGTAGAAAAGAACGACTCCCTCCATTTTAACCAGGTGGCAGGTAAAACCATGCACGGCACTTTTAAGGATAATAAGCTGTCCAGCATGACGGTTAAGGGTAATGCCGAAACCATATATTTTGATCGGGACAGCGTCACCAATAAGGTTACCAATCTAACCCACACGGTAAGTGGTATTGCTTATGCGTATTTTAAAAACGGCGAGGTAAAAAAGGGCGGGATAATAAGTAAATCTGAAACCGAAAGCAATGCCATTGCCAAAGTAAAGGAAGACGATAAAACACTGAAGAGTTTTATATGGAAACCAAAAGACAGGCCCAAATCCAGGCAGGATGTAATGGTATCCTATACACCGCCGCCCGAAAAGAAACCAGCTACCAAAGGCGGTAACGTTAAGGGAACGATGCCCGTTAAATCCTTAACCAAAACCGACATAAAATTGGCTAAAGATAGCGCGGCCATCGCTAAACCGGATAGTTTGAAAAAATCCCCTGCAGCGCCGCCAAAGTTTGGGCCGCCTATAATTTATAATTAGAGGATTTTGTTTACTCTACCTTATACCGATAAACACATCGGCCAATATTACCATCGTTATCAATGCCTTCTACAATCACCTTATAATTACCTTTGCTGCCGGCATTAAAATACTCAAGAGAGGCGTTACCGTCCTTGTCAGTTTGTACCATGGGGTTCCAATAAATGGTGATGCGCAGGTCGGCTATTTCCCTATTGGTTTTAGGGTTGTCATATTGCGGCGAATAAAATTCGCGCACCTTTTCAAATCCATTTGTTCTATAAGTAATGGTACCGGGAGATGGTATTGTTATATCCACTTCATCAGCACCTCTTTTAGTGGTTATTACCACAACTCCGACCCCTCCTCTGCCACCATAAATAGCAGAACGACCAAGGCTCGATAAAACCTCTATACTTTCAATACTGTTAGGCGACAGTAAATTTATATCTCCGGGATTGCCGTCAATTAACACCAACATAGGCACAGGCCTACCCCAATTCATAGCAGCAATCTTTGTCAGGTAAAGAAATGAGTTAGCACCATTATTACTTACTCCCACACCGGGTATTCTTCCTTCAAGGCATGTGGTAATAAACCCGCATTTAAAACTGGCTATATCTTTTGCAGTAAACACATAATCGGCATTACCCGCCCCGTTTAGGTTATCAGAGTGTTTTAATACAGGTTTATTAATATAATCCTTGATGATTACCTCTTTTAGCAGCTTACTTTTATCGGTAATATTATATTTTAATTGTGCCTCATATTTTACTTTGCTGCTTTCTATAAATGGGGTTAATTGCCCGGTAGTGTTGTTACTTTTTATTATATCGGGCACGTACATGTTCCTGTCTTTTCCAGCTTTTGGCCTGTAGGGTTTATCCAGGCTTATCTGTAGGTTGTTCCGATCCTTTTCGGTACTGCCCTGTAGTAGCATTTTGGTGCTGTCGTTAAAACTTAGGTCTTTAAAAACAAAATGCCCTTTGCTATCGGCGGTGGTATCCAGCGCTAAAAAAGTGCCGCCTGTGGCAAATAACTGTACCTTGCCATTGGCGATGGCTTTTCCGCCATAGGTCTTGACATAGCCCGATACCGTTAACCCGGTTTCAGGCTCGTAGATTGCAGTGTTTGCAGCTTTTTTCCATTCAAAGCTGCGGTAGCCCTGGGTAAGCATCAGCGCGTCCAGATCATCGGCTGTTTTTTGATCTGCTGATGCAAAGTAATAACCCGGTTTTTCGATGTACCCTTTCAAGTCGGATGTCAGCAGCAGGTTGGACAGGATGGTATTTTCATTAGCATCATCCACCGGGACTTTTGTTTCATCAATTACCGATACGGAAAAACTGCCCAGCGCGGGTTGATTGTCATTCGTTTTGGCAGTAAGGTTAAGCTTTACATTTTGTCGTATTGAATAAGTTTGTTTTTCTGTAGCAACATCCATTTTTAACTGGTCGTTGTTTTGAACAAAAATTAAACGCTCGTTCAATGGTTCACCTGCCGATGAGAACAACGTAAATTGTACAATACCTGTCGGGAATTTATTTTTGGCGATGGTGGTGGTAAATGAGTTGCTCCCGGGCTTGCTTTTGCCCTCGTAATAAATCACACCACCTGATTGCCCTACTAAGGTTACCGTACCGGTTTGTGCATCAGATACACTCTGTGCTATCACCCTGATATGATCGGGGCCCGCTGGCGATACGTTAAAAACATAGCCGTTATTGATCGCTTTAGGCAATGGTATTACCCTTACGGAACTATCACCAAGCTTTATCTTTGCGCTATAAGTTTTCCCCGCTTCTGCTGTCAGCATAAATACGCCCATACCCAAGTGACCGCTTTCAAAGGAGGCTACCGTGTTGTTTTGATCGTCAACAATAACCCCGTTTACAGCAGTGCCCAGGCCATTCACATTGGTAGCTTTAAAGGCGACCTTAGAGGGGATGCCAACACCGAGGTTACCCCCTTCCGGGAAAAACTGCACATCAAGTTTTGGCGCCGCTTGTTTAAGTGATGCTGCTTTAATGGTATTGGTTTTATCAGGAGTTTTAGCTTTTAAAATAATGCCGGGATTAATAATGGTGATCGTTTTATCGAAAAAGTAATCCTCTCCTGCATTGCGCATCCAGTTGGTATAAGCCCTTATTCGATAAGTTCCACTTTCCAATGTAAAGGGCAAATCCAGGTCGCCCTGGCATAAACCATTTTTAACAAATAATTTAATGCTTTTTTTAACCGAATCCCGGCTGTCTATCAGCTCAACATTTAATGCATTACTTATGGCAGATAGTTCATGTTTGCTGCCCGTTACCAAATAGGCTTTAAACCATAAAGTATCGCCCGTAGCATAATATGGTTTATCTAAATGCAGGTATACTTTTTCGGTTGGGCGAGTGGCGGATAGCTTAGTCTGTTCTTTTATGGTTTGTTCTAACCCGGTTTGAGCAAACAGGTGGTTGCTTAATAACAATAACAGGGCTGCATGGCAGATATGTTTAAGCATGTGGAGTGTGTAAGGGTTATATCAAATATAGCTAATTAATTGATAATTAACTATTGACGCACACTTTGTAAGCAAATGTTGCAGAAGCCCTTTTATGATCTTATACTTTCCCCAAAAACTCCATCATCTTCTCCATCGCCCTGCCCCGGTGGCTGATGGCGTTTTTTTCGGCTAAGGTCATTTCGGCGAAGGTTACGTTATAACCATCGGGTTGAAAGATAGGGTCGTACCCAAAACCCGCGGTGCCGGATAGTGCAGTACGGATAGTCCCTTCAACCGTGCCCTCAAAAAAATGTTCTTCACCATTCCAGATCAAAGAGATCACGGTGCGGAAACGTGCTTTGCGGTTAGTGGCTGATGTTAAATGTTCCAGTACTTTGCTAATATTGGCGGTATGGTCGCCGTGTTTGCCGGCGTAACGGGCAGAGTATACACCCGGTTCGCCGTTTAAGGCGTCGATCTCTAAGCCGCTGTCATCGCCAAAGCAATTTATATAGTATTTGTTATAAATGTAATTACTTTTTATAGCGGCGTTCTCCCTAAAGGTTGTGCCTGTTTCGGCAATATCATCTGTGCAGCCAATATCATTAAGGCTTAACAATTGTATTTTACCGTTCAGTTTAGCGGCAACCTCTTCCAACTTATGCGCGTTATTGGTTGCAAAAACTAATTGCTGCATGTTATAAGGTTTTCATCTGTTCCCAAAACACCCTTTTATTTTCATTGCTGCTCATCATCTCGTCAAAGCTAAAACTGTATAATGTGCGGCTGTTTTCCAGTTGTTCGGGTTGGTTAAGCATAGGTGCCGCCATATTTTGGGGCAGGGCTTTTTGGCCCATCAGCAATATTTTTTCAGGGCTAAAATAATTGGTTGCCTCTTCAAGGGTGATAGCGGCATGGTTGGCTATATTCAATATCGCCACATCATCCATATAAAGTTCCATGCGCTTCAATATATTTTCGAGCGCGGTTAGGTGGGCATCGTCCATAAACTCCTTATCCGCATAATGAACCATAATAAGGAAGTTCTTTTTATTGCTGCCCATGTACTTAAATTCAACCACAGCCGTTTCTGCATTAGCTGGTTTTTGAGTTGATAAAGTCTCCAAGCTAATGGGCGGTGGAGTCTCGATGGTTATCGGTTTAGAGGGGGCTAACGCCGCCGCTTGCTTATCCTTATTAAGCAAATAAAGGTCATCGTCTATTATAAAGCGCAGGGCGGCAGGGTTCTCTATCCTCATTTTAACAAATTTTAACCAAAAGTAGCTAAACAGTACGAAGCTTTATTGGCATATTCGCATAAATTATGAGTTGTAATATTTAAGTGACATATTAATATAACCATAATTAATAAATTTTACCGAAATTCGGAGCTTTTACGGATGCTTAATCCGTAGTTTATTAGCATATTAGTACATGAGAAGATTTGGGATTACCCTTTTAAGTATTTGTTTATTTATATCAGCTGCCAGCGCGCAAAAAAAGTTATTAGACAAGATAGTAGCAGTAGTGGGCAGCAGCATCATCTTAAAATCAGACATAGAAACACAATATACCAGTTATTTAGTAAACAACGGGCAGCCAAACCCGGATGTGAAATGCCAGATAGCGGTTAACCTGGTATCGCAAAAATTGCTTGCCGCCCAGGCCGTAATAGATAGTATTATGGTGAAGGAGGATGAAGTAGACAACGAAGTTGACCGCCGCTGGCGCAACATGGTACAAAGGGCCGGGGGCGAAGACAAGGTGGAAGCATTTTTGGGCCGCTCGGGCTTGCAATATAAGGATGATATACGCGGAGATGTAAAGGAGCTTTTAACAGCCGAGCGTATGCGGGCAAAGATCACCGAAAAAATAAATACAACGCCACAGGATGTTGATAAATTTTATAAGGCAATAGCTAAAGACAGTATACCCACCATTAATAAAGAGGTTGAGGTGGCCGAAATTGAAATTGACCCTAAATTGAACAAAGAGGAAAAGGCGGCTTACCGCCAAAAGGCCGAAGACCTGCTTGCACGCGTAAAAAAAGGGGAAGATTTTGGGACACTGGCTACCCTTTACTCACAGGATCCGGGATCGGCACCGCTGGGCGGTGATCTTGGTTTCCAGGACCGTAACGGGGTGGTAAAGGAATTTGCAGCTATGGCATTTAAACTAAAAACCGGTGATGTATCGCCCGTGTTTGAAAGCGACTTTGGCTTTCACTTTTTGCAGGTAATTGAGCGCCGCGGCGAACAGGTACACACACGCCATATTTTAATTACGCCAAAAATTACCTCGGAAAGTATAGACAGGGCCGCGCTTAAAGCAGATACTGTTTATAAAGCCGTGATTACAGCTAAAAAAGGATCGGATGTGTTTGCAAGTGCCGCTGTATTTTATTCTGATAATAAAGAAACCAAATTTAACGGCGGTATGTTATTGAACCAGGACAATGTACAGGTGCGTACTACCCTTATACCTACCAACCGGCTCGACCCGCAGATAGCGCTGGTTATAGATACCATGAAGGTAGGTGAGATATCAAAACCACAGCTGGTAATTGATAATACCGGAAAAAGAAGTTATAAAATATTCTATTTAAAAACCGTGATTGATGCCCACAAGGCCAACCTGGCACAGGACTTTCCAAGAATTAAAGATGCGGCTAACGAAGCGAAGATAGCCCGCACAATGAGTGAGTGGTTTGATAAAAGAAGGAAGGAAACCTACATTAAAATAGACCCGGAATATCAATCATGCCCGCAATTAAAAGGCTGGGCAACACCTGTAGCCGCTCAAGTTAACAACCCTTAAAAAATATGCAACACAAATCTGATGTGGAGGCCGCTGACGCTTTAAAAGAAGCCTACGAACAAATACGTACCGAAATAGGTAAAGTTATTGTAGGCCAGGACGAGGTAATTAAACTTGTGCTGATATCTATTTTCAGTAACGGGCACTGTTTATTGGTGGGTGTGCCCGGATTGGCAAAAACATTATTGGTACAAACGGTGGCGCAGGTACTCGACCTCGATTTTAACCGCATACAATTTACGCCCGACCTGATGCCGTCAGATATTATCGGATCAGAAATATTGGGCGAAGACAGGACATTTAAATTTATACCGGGCCCGGTGTTTTCAAATATCATCCTTGCCGATGAAATAAACCGTACCCCGCCAAAAACACAGGCCGCATTGCTGGAAGCCATGCAGGAAAAAGCGGTTACCGCAGCAGGTATTACACACAAGCTTGCGCAGCCATTTTTTGTTTTAGCTACGCAAAACCCTATCGAGCAAGAAGGTACCTACCCCTTACCTGAAGCGCAGCTTGACCGTTTTATGTTTAAGGTAACTTTAGATTATCCTTCATTTGCCGAAGAATTACTGGTAGTGAAAAACACTACAGGCACCATAACAAATACTGTTACCAAGCAGCTAAATGCCCAGCAGATCATTTATTTTCAGCAATTAGTTAGAAATATACCGGTTACCGACCATGTGCTGGAATATGCAGTGAAGTTAGTTTCAAAAACACGCCCCGGCGGCGAGTTTGCCGCCCCGCAGGTTAAACGCCTGTTAAATTGGGGAGCGGGTCCGCGGGCATCGCAATTTTTAATACTGGGTGCAAAATGCCACGCGGTTATCAATGGCAAATACTCGCCTGATATTGAAGATGTGCAGGCCGTAGCAAAATCAATTTTAAGCCACCGCATTGTTCGCAGCTACCATGCCGAAGCAGATGGTTTGTCGACAGATGATATTATAGAGCAATTGTTTTAACAATTAAAGATTGATGCCATATACAAAAGCGGCTATCCTTTTAGGATAGCCGCTTTTTCTTTAGTCTTTCGGCCTGCGATACTAATCTTTAATCACCAACCCCTAATCTCTACCCCCTAATTCTCTACTGCCGAAAATACTTCGAGCAGGATATTCCATTTATGGGCCTTATCAATTTCCCAGATGCGTACATAGTTGTAGTTGCTTACAATATTCCCCTTTTTGATACGGGCGCGGCCGTAGCTATAAGCAAGATCATTACTTAATGACCTCCCGGCATTAACGTTTTCGGCACTTATGCTTATCGCTTCATTTTCAATAAACTTCAATATTTTATCCTGGCCGGTCATAGGGTCAAATCCCGGGAAATAAAAACGACCCTCGGGGCTCAGAAACTCTTTATAAGCAGCCATGGTAGATAAGGTTAATGAATGGTTCATGTCCTTATCGGTAACGGTAATTATATTTTTCCCGTTAAAGGGGTCTTTGCTTATCTCTACCTTTTTGCCCGGATCGGGGTCTTTAACATCGGTTGTAGCTGGCTGCTCCGGCTCGGGATGCTGTATGCCAAGGTCAATTAATAATTTTAGTTTGTTATCAGCATCGGCGCGCCAAATAGATACATAATCGCCAAATACTTTATCATCATCCGTTTTACCATTTTGGTAAATATACGGGCCTGCTGTAAACGCCAGGTCGCCGCCGGCCGATATACGGGCAAACTTAGGCTCCCATTTTAAGGTGCCCGGCTGCTTTTGGATATTATTATAAAAGTCTTCGATCTTAACGGCGTTGGGCTTAAATACGATGCCTTCAGGATCGGCTACCTCTAAAAACGCATCCTTTATACCTTTCTTCGCTACCGATTTATTAAAATTTTCTTCGGCTGTGATCACTTTACTGACAGTAACAGGCGTTTGCGCCAAAACCGTTGTAGTAAAACCGGCTAATGCGACAGCGGTAAATAAAATATTTTTCATGCTCATGATTGGATTTTGGTCAAATTGCAATTACTGAAACTGGTTAAGGTTCTTTATTTCAGCAATAATTTATTTTTTTAAATGATGTAACGTAATTTTTCTAATTAAATTTTACCCCAGTGTGTCCCCTCTTTACTGTCTTTTAGCTGGAAGCCAATCTTTTGCAGGCCATCCCTTATTTTATCAGATGTGGCGTAGTCATGGTTACTTTTGGCTTCGCTTCTCAAATCAACTATAAAGTTCAATATTTTAGGCAGGTCGTCATTAGCTGCCTGCTCATCTTTCAATCCTAAAATATCAAACACAAAAAGTTGGATCATGTTTTTTAATAGTTGCAAGTTAGCTGCATCTATCTGCAATTTACCATCATTTACCGAATTAATGATACGCGCTGCCTCAAACAATTCGGCGATTAAAACCGGGCTGTTAAAGTCATCATTCATGGCTGCATAGCAGCGTTGTATTAGCGGTTCTATTTCAACTTCTGTTGTACTGCTTACTTTTAATCCGTCCAGTAAACCAATAGCGGTCATTAGCCGTTTAAACCCTTTATCTGATGCTTCCATTGGTTCGTTGCCAAAATCAAGCGTACTGCGGTAATGGGCCTGCAGCATAAAAAAGCGCACGGTCATGGGGCTATAACCCCTGTCTAACAAAGAGTGCTCGCCCGAAAAAAGCTCATGCGGTAAAAAGCTGTTGCCTAACGATTTTGACATTTTTTGCCCGTTAACCGTAAGCATATTGGTATGTACCCAATAATTTGCCGGGTTTTTATGGAAACAGGCTACGTTTTGCGCTATCTCATTTGTATGGTGCGTAGGCATCAGGTCAATACCGCCGCCATGAATATCAAACTGATCGCCTAAATATTTGTGGCTCATGGCCGAACATTCCAAATGCCAGCCGGGGAAACCAACGCTCCACGGCGAAGGCCATTTCATTAAATGCTCCGGTTTTGCCTTTATCCACAGGGCAAAATCCAGCTTGCCGCGTTTCTCTTCCTGACCACCCAGTGTGCGGGTATTGGTTAGCATATCTTCCAGGTTACGGCCGTTTAATATGCCATAATCCTCGGTTTGATTATATTTTTCTACATCAAAATAAACCGAGCCGTTTACCTCGTAGGCAAAACCGCTGGCTAATATCTCTTTTACTAATTCTATCTGTTCAATAATATGCCCTGTAGCGGTAGGCTCAATACTTGGCGGCAAAAGGTTAAATACCTGTAATACATCATGAAAACCTACCGTGTACTTTTGTACAATTTCCATAGGCTCCAGTTGTGCTATTTTGGCCTTTTTTGATATCTTATCTTCGCCCTGGTCGCCGCCATCGCCCTCCAAATGTCCGGCATCTGTAATGTTGCGCACATAACGCACCTTATACCCAATTTGGGTAAGGTATCTAAATATCAGGTCGAAAGAAATATAGGTGCGGCAATTGCCTAAATGCACATCACTGTAAACGGTAGGCCCGCAAACGTACATACCAACGTGCGGGGGATTTAACGGTATAAATTCTTCCTTTTTACGGGTTAAAGTATTATAAACAAATAAATTTTGTTTCATGTGCGCAAACTTACGATTTTGTATTAAGTTGTAAAGGTTGTAGAAGTTGTAATAAGTTAAAAAATTGGCAATTATGACGCTATAAACATTTACCACCCTTACAACTTCTACAACATTTTCAACTTATTTAAGAACCAAATCACTCACCACGGGATAATGATCGGATAATTTTTTCTCAACAATATTGTAGCTCATTACACTAAATCCCGGCGATGCCATAATATAATCTATCTGGTAATTGGGGAAATTGCCGTTATAGGTGCGGCCCAGCCCGAAGCCCTTTAAGCTAAAAGCATTTTTTAATCCTTTTGACATTTGGTTAACCGCATAAGACGTAGGCGTATCATTAAAGTCGCCGGCTATAATATAGGGGGATGCGCATTGCGCGGCATTTGCTTTTATTTTAACTACCTGGTCGGCGCGTTTTAAAAAGGCTTTTTTTAATTTACCACCCAGGCGCATGGTGGCATGTATATCAGGGTCGCCTTTGGATATGGTATCCAGGTATCTATAATCCTTAGGTTCAAACTGGATGGATTGTAAATGTATATTATAGATGCGCAACGAATGGCCGTCTTTCACAATATCCATATACAGGCATTGGTTACCGCTGCCCGGTTCGTCAGATAAACGCATAAACCCTTTGGCGGTGATAGGGAATTTTGAAAAGATAGCCATGCCAATACCTTCATCTTTATTCGCCTCAAAAAAATCGACATAATAATTATCCGATCGCATGATCTTTTTAATAGAATCGGTCATGGCGTACTGCCCTTTGTTGCGCGTATAATATTCCTGGAAGGCGATGATGTCCGGGTGTTGTTGCTGGATAAGTTCCAGTATTTCATGCTTGGTTGATATGTCTTTATTAGCCCCGAATTTTTTAAAATTATGGACATTGTAGGTCATCAACCGGATGTTACCCGGCTTTAATTTTAAACCATCGCTACCGGTATGAAAACCGATATTATTATTTAAGACCCCCAACCCGCAAAGGATGCAAACCGCAGACAGCAGCAAATACCACCGTTGCCGCAGCGCCCAATAGATGATCAGTAAAAAATTACACAATAATAAAGGTGGGTAAGCTAAACCGAAAAATGCGATGAGCCAGAATTTACGCGGATCGGTAATGGGAGCAAGATAACTGAGCAATAACGCCAGGCAAAAAGCATAATTAACCCATAGCAATAGCTTATCAAACAGGGGTAGCTTTTTTTTAGCCTTCATTTTTTGCTGGCGCGAAATAGTATTTCCTTTTCGTTTGCACTCAGGTTTTCATACCCGGTTTTTGAAATTTTATCCAGTATCCGGTCAATCTCCTCCTGGCGCGGCATGTTGGCCGTGTTTTTATCCTTGTTATTTGAAACTACCTTCAATTTAGGTTTCGTCTTAAACTTAAATAAGTTGGCTATTGAACCTATCCAATCCTTACCATTTTGCAGCTGCTTAACATAAACAAAACCAAATAAAGCGCCACCTAAGTGGGCTATTTCGCCGCCGGCATTGGGGCCGGTAATACTCAAAAAATCAATCACTACATAAGCCAGCACCAGCCATTTTAACCTTACCGGGCCAATAAACATTAAGGATATAGTATAGTCGGGCGCAATGGTAGCTGCAGCCACAATAACCGCCATCACAGCGGCCGATGCACCTATCGCCGAACTGGTTAAATTGCTTTCGGCAAAAGCCGGGAATATATTATAGCTGATAACATATAAGGCTGCGCCCCATAGTCCGCCTAAAAGGTATAGGCCTACCGTGCGTTTCTTGCCTAAAAACTCTTCAAATATCTGCCCCATCCAGTACAACCATAGCATATTGAACAGGATATGGAAAATACCTGCATGCATAAACATATAGGTAACCGGCGTCCAAAAACGGGTGGCAAGTTTGGGCAGGTAAGAGGGCAGGGCTAAATATTCATAGGTGTAAGATGAAATATAGCCGGTACGGAAAAACAACCCCTCAAAAACGGCGGGGATATTGATCAGCAAAAAAACAACCACATTAATAGCGATCAGCAGGTATAATTTACTGCCCGATCTGATCTTGTAATTAATATCCTGCCAAAATATATTCATAATATACTAACGTTTTTTAACGCGTTTTAGTTGTACAGATCTTTTGGCGGCCCCTGCAAATGCCATAGCTTTACTAATATAAACCCAAGTAACGCCCCGCCCAAATGCGCAAAGTGGGCCACATTATCGCCCCCAAACTGGCCTACGCCCAAAACCAGCTCAAAAACCACGTAAACAGGGATAATATATTTTGCTTTTACCGGCACCGGGATAAACATGATCATCAGTTCTGCATTGGGATAGATCATACCAAAAGCTATCAATACCCCAAATATTGAACCGGATGCGCCAACCATATTGGCATGGTAAATATCATACAGTTTTTGGGCGTGGTCGCCATATTGCAAATAAGATGATTCCAGGTCGGCCTGGGCAAGTGTAAATCCGCCGGTTATGGCATGTACCTCATAAGCCTGTACCAGCATTTGTAAAGCAATAGCGCCGAAACCGCAAATGAAATAAAAATTGAAGAATCGCTTAGACCCCATAATATACTCTACCAGGCCGCCAAAGGAGAATAAAGCAAACATATTAAAGGCGATATGCAGCCAGCCGCCATGTATAAACATATAGGTTAGGGGCTGCCATACCCTAAAATTGGGCGAATTGAAATAATAAACGCCAAAAAGCGAAGCTACCGGGTCGTTACCCGGATCGGCAAAATTATGGCTGTAAAATAATGATGGCAGGAAACAAATAATATTAATAATGAGCAGGTTTTTTACAACCGGCGGTAAATTGGCGAATGGAGATTGCATATTAGTATATAGTAGTAATTTAAAAAGGAAAGTTATTTTTCAAATCTTTCCAGTAATTCATTTAAGGTAAAGGTAGTAATTACGGGCTTACCATTTAATGCCAAATTTGGCATTTGACAGGCAAAAAGCTGGTCGGTTAATAAATTCATTTCTTCGGATGACAATTTGGTGCCGGTTTTAATTGCAGCATTGCGCGCCAGCGCCCTTGCCAGGTTATCGCGCTTATCTAGCTTCAAAATGGCGAGGTTGTTTTTAAAGCCCTCCAGTAAATGTTCTAACAATTCGTGCTCGCCCACATTGTTCAATTCGGCGGGTACACCCTCAACAACCACCGTGTTTTTCCCAAACTCGCGGATGTCAAACCCCAGGGCTCTAATATCCGGCAACAGCTCTTTTAATAACTCGAAATCGCTGCTGTTTAGTGTGACCGATTGTGGGAACAAACTTTGCTGACTAACGCCTGAATGGGTATCTAACTGGTGTAAAAAACGTTCGTACAGCACCCGTTCATGCGCCGCCTGCTGGTTGATCAGCATAACCCCCGACTTAATTTGCGACATGATAAACCTATTGTGCACCTGGAAAAATTGCCGCTCGCTGGTTTTGCTTATCTCCTGCTCATCAATAGCGATTGTTTTCTCGGTATGTATCTCGTGCTGCTGGTCGGGTGCTTTCTTGGCGATCTCGTACAGCGTATCCCAGTTTTTAGGGATGGGCGAAGTGCGGTCGCCCGAGTTACGCAGGAATGGAATTTCCCTGTCGGTCTTTTTATCCGTAAACGGGTTAAAGTCCGGGTTAAAGGCGATTACCGGCGCTACTATCTGCTCAAAAGGTTTGTGGGTTATTAAATGTTCAATGCTGTTTTCCTGGTCAAAATCTAAACTGGGCGTAATATTATACCTTCCCAATGATCGTTTTACCGCCGAGCGGATAATAGCATAAATAGCCTTTTCATCCTGGTATTTAATTTCCGTTTTGGTAGGGTGTACGTTAATATCAATTTTTGACGGATCGATATCTATAAACAAAACGTAAAGCGGATAAGTATCATCCGGCAGCAACTCCTCGAAAGCAGTTAATACCGCGTGATTCAAATAAGCATCCTTTATAAACCTGTTATTTACAAAAAAGAACTGCTCGCCACGTGTACGGCGGGCAAATTCGGGCTTGCCAACAAAGCCATGTAGTTTGATGATGGTGGTATCCTCTTCAACAGGCACCAGTCTCTGATTATAATTATTGCCAAACAAATGGACAATGCGTTGTTTTAACGCTACGCCCGGCAAATGGTAAACCTCCTGCCCATCGTGATGCAGCGTGAAGAATATTAACGGGTTGGCTAAAGCCATGCGTTGAAATTCGTCAATAATATGGCGCATTTCCACCGGGTTACTTTTTAAAAAATTACGCCGGGCAGGGATATTATAAAAAAGGTTTTTAACAGATATGGAAGTCCCCGTATTAGCCGAGCATGCTTCCTGGCTGACAACTTCCGACCCCTCAATAATAATGCAGGTGCCCAACTCATCCTCGTGACGGCGGGTCTTTAGTTCTACCTGAGCGATGGCAGCAATAGAAGCCATTGCCTCGCCACGAAAACCCATGGTGCGGATGGCAAACAGGTCCTCGGCTTTTTTTATTTTGGAGGTAGCATGGCGCTCAAAGCTCATGCGGGCATCGGTAAGGCTCATGCCGCAGCCGTTATCTATTACCTGTATGAGCGATTTCCCCGCGTCTTTGACGATCAGCTGAATTTTATCGGCTCCGGCATCTATCGCGTTCTCCATCAATTCTTTTACCGCCGATGCAGGCCGCTGCACCACCTCGCCCGCGGCGATCTGGTTGGCAACTGAATCCGGTAATAGCTGAATTATATCTGACATTTATAAGTGTTTCCTCTTCTTCGCCAAAGGCGAACCCTGTTTCAAAGTGCTAAATTAATTATTTGGGGGGATAGTTTTGGGTAAATAATAAACGCGCTTCGTTTACTCACCCGAACATCGCTATGCTCGTTCACCCTCTCTTCGCCTGCGGCGGAAAGAGGGTTTAAACTCCTTTGCAACCCTCTTTGCCGCATAGCGGAAGAGAGGGTCGACCAGCGAAGCGCGGTCGGGGTGAGTAATAGCAAGCTATTAATTGTACTTAAGCCACAACTTTATGCCTCAACAATTGTATATCCTGATAAGGATAAATATATTTGGCATATACTCACAATACCTACATGAAGAAATTATGGCCCGTGCTGCTGTTATTGGCAGCCGCTTGCAAGCAAAAAGAATATAATGCCGATATTTTGGTAAAAAACGCGGTGGTATACACCGTTGATAGTAAATTCAGTACTGCAGAAGCCTTTGTGGTAAAGGGCGGCAAAATTATAGCCGTTGGCGATGCCGACACCCTGGAGAAAAAATATTTAGCCAAAGACGTTATTGATGCACAGGGCAAAGCCGTGTATCCCGGCTTTATTGACGCGCATACCCATTTTTACCGGTATGGATTAACCTTGCAGGAGGTTAAACTAAAAGGCACACAAAGCTGGAACGAAGTGGTAGATTCTGTAAAAGCCTACGCCGCGCGCACCCCGGACGGCTGGATAATAGGCAACGGCTGGGACCAGAATAAATGGCCGGTAAAACAGTTTCCTAATAAGGCAAAATTAGATTCGCTGTTCCCGGTAAGGCCGGTGATATTGACGCGTGTTGATGGTCACGCCATTATTGCCAACCAGGCGGCTTTAAATATCGCGGGGGTAAAACCCGGGCAAATTATAGCAGGCGGGCAAATAGAAACAGTAAAGGGTAAGCTTACCGGGATGCTGGTAGATAACGCGATGGGTATTATCCGCCATAAAATACCCGAACCTACCGATACCGTAGTGCAAAGGGCATTTTTAGGGGCGCAAAAAAACTGTTTCGCCGTAGGTTTAACTACAGTTGATGACTGCGGTCTGCCTTATACCATGGTAAATGTCATTGCAGAACTACAGCATAAAGGCGACTTGAAAATGCGGATGTATGTAATGCTGGAGGATAAAGAGGAAAATTACGAATACCTGTTTAAGCATGGCATTTATAAAACACCCGGCCTGGATGTGCGCGCGTTTAAAGTTTATGCCGATGGCGCGCTGGGCTCAAGGGGCGCATGTTTGTTGAAGCCTTATGCCGATCAGAAAAACTGGAGCGGGTTTTTATTGAGCAGCAAGGAACATTTTGCGCAGGTAGCCAAAATGATAGCCGATAAAGGATTCCAGATGTGTACACATGCCATTGGCGACTCGGCAAACCGGGTGATATTAAAGGTGTATGCCGAGGTATTAAAAGGCAAGAACGACCGCCGCTGGCGTATAGAACATTCGCAAATTGTAGCACCTGAAGACCTGAAATACTTTGGCGATTATAACATTATCCCCTCTGTACAGCCTACACACGCAACGTCAGATATGTATTGGGCCGCACAGCGTTTGGGGCCTCAGCGTGTAAAAACGGCGTATGCCTATAAACAATTATTAGATCAAAACGGCTGGATGCCGTTGGGTACCGATTTCCCAGTAGAAAGTATTAACCCGCTATATACTTTTTATGCTGCTGTTGAACGTAAAGATCTGAAGGGATTTCCTAATGGCGGCTTCCAACCGGAAAATGCGATCAGCCGTATAGAAGCATTAAAGGGTATGACCATCTGGGCAGCCAAAGCCAATTTCGAGGAAAAAGAAAAAGGCAGCATTGAGCCGGGCAAGTATGCCGATTTTGTAATACTGGATAATGACATCATGAAAGTGAACGGTGCCAGCCTGCCCAAAGTGAAAGTATTAAAGACCTATATAAACGGAGAGAAGGTGTATGAGAAGAAGTAGGCGCAGCGGGCTTTGGGTAATTTTACTGGCGTTTACTTTATTGAATTCGGCATGCGCGCAAAACAAGGGCAAGGAATATGCGAAGGAGGAGGAAAAGGTTGCCAAATCTATCGTGTTGTTAAACAACGACAAATATCTTGTCCCGCTGCGCGATCTGGAAACCCTGCAAATAGCCAGTGTACACTTCTCTGCTAAATACGCCAAAGGGTTTGACAGTTTATTAAATAAATACAGCAAAGTACAATCATTTAATGGTGAGGAATACCTGCACAGAAATATAAATACCCTTTCGGTAGATCTGAAATTATATAATACCATAATTATGCAGCTTACCGATGCTGATCTTACCAATCCCAGGATCATCGGCTTTATAATTGCTAACCAGGCTTTAAAAAATATAATAGTAGCCCTAAACGGGAAGGGAACCGGGCTTGCCAAATTAAATGAAGTAACAGCACCTGTTATTTGGACAGACCGCACGACCGATGTAGCGGCCCTTTACACCGCGCAGGTTATATTTGGCGGCGTGGCCGTTACCAATAAATTACGTGTTAGTTATGCCGCGCGTTTTCAAAGAGATATGGGTTATGCTGCAGAGAAAATACGTTTACAATATACCGCGCCCGAAGCTGCCGGGATCAACTCGGATAACTTAAAGGACGTAGACAAAATAGCGCGCGAGGCCATATCAGCACATGCCACGCCGGGTTGCGTTGTGCTGGTAGTGAAAGACGGAAAGGTTATATTCAACAAAGCATACGGTTACCATACGTATGACAAATCGATGCCTGATAAACTGACCGATATTTTCGACCTGGCATCCATGACCAAAGTTTCGGCAACTACAATGGAAGCCATGCAGTTGGTTGACCAGAGTAAATTAAATATTGAAGCTACGGTGAGCGATTACCTGCCCATTACAAAGGGCACTAATAAAAGTGATATCCGCATACGCGAGTTGCTGGAACACCAGGCCGGGTTGATACCGGATATACCTACTTTTGAACTGCCAAGATCACCAACACGCAATACAACGGGGCAAATTGGAGGTGGGCCAAACAATGAAGGGTTAAGATCGCCAGACCATACCACCGATTCATCTGCGACCTATCCTACTAAAGTAAACGATGGCTATTATTTAAGAAAAGATTATTTTAAGGATGTGATGTGGCCGACGATACTCAACTCGCCGCTGCGAACAAGGGGGCAATACGTTTACAGCGACCTGAGCATGATTATGATGCAGCAGATCGTAGAAACGATTACCTCTACGCCCGAAAATATATACCTGCAACAAAAACTTTATACGCCGCTGGGTATGCAAACTGCGGGATTTTTGCCGCTTTACCGGTTTAAGCCCAATCAAATCATCCCGACAGAAGACGACAAGGAGTACCGCCATGAATTGCTTGACGGCTATGTGCATGACCCTACCGCAGCCCTGATGGGCGGTGTTGCCGGCCACGCGGGTTTATTTGCCAGCGCGAATGATGTGGCCATTTTATTCCAGATGATGCTGAACCGGGGAACGTATGGCGGCGTAGAATATATTAAACCCGAAACGGTGGACCTGTTCACCGCCAAGCAATCAGACGTAAGCCGCCGTGGGTTAGGATTTGATCGTTGGGATCCTATGCTTAGCAATAATTATCCGTCAAAACTGGCATCGCCCCAAACTTACGGGCATACCGGGTTTACCGGCACCTGTGTATGGGTCGACCCGAAGGTTAATTTAGTATATGTGTTTTTATCCAACCGGGTAAACCCGAATGCAGGCAGCAAACTGTCCAGCTTAAATATCAGGCCAAGGATACAGGATGCAATTTATGCGGCGATAGCGAAGGGGATGTAAAACTCCGGGAAATAGCTTAATAATAATTTAATTTAAGCGCACAAATAGTTTAATATATTTGATAAACTGATCATCAAATATCTCTACGTCATGAAAAAGCGCATCTCAACCGGTTTGCAGGGCAACATAATTATCCGCCTGATGGTGGGGCTGGTTTTCTTATCAGAGGGAATACAAAAACTTTTGTACCCCGCTGCGGATGGTGTGGGGCGCTTTGCCAAGATCGGTATTCCCTACCCTTATTTTACCGGGCCATTTGTGGGCGTTACCGAAATTGTTTGCGGCACTTTATTGGTCATTGGGCTATGGACAAGAATGGCTACCATACCGCTATTAATTGTGATTCTGACCGCTATTTATGCCACCAAATTACCCATCTTCATAGGCAAAGGTTTTTGGGCAGCAGCCCATGAGGGAAGAGCCGACTTTTGTATGCTGATGGGTTTGACATTCCTTTTTATTTATAAGGCAGGAAAATTTTCGGTAGACAATAGCAAACTTTAAAACTAAAGAAAACAGGTTTAGAGAAATTAATCAAATTAAAAGATGGACCGCAGGAAATTTATCCGATCAGCAAGCTTAGCATTGCCTCTTGCAGGAGTTATGCCGGTAGGGGCCCTTGATCTCGTCAAATCAAATAATCATGAGAATGAAGAAAGGCACAAGATGCCAATTGCGCAAAAGCAAAAAGCAGATTATACCATACGTATTGGTACCGGCCTGGTTGAGGTTGCCCCGCAATATATTATTTCTACCATAACCTATAACGGGCAATTTCCGGGGCCTTTGCTCCGGTTTAAAGAAGGGCAGACTACAGTTGTTGATATTTATAATGACACAGATACGCCCGAACAATTACACTGGCACGGCCAGTTTATCCCTGTGAGTGTTGACGGGTCGGCCGAAGAAGGCACATCGTTTATTCCCCCGCATGGCATGCGCCGCGAGGTATTTGTACCGAAGCCATCGGGCCTGCGTTTTTATCATACCCATAACATAGCAGGCGCTAACTTGAACGCGGGCCAATTTTCGGGCCAGGTAGGGCCGGTTTATATCGAGCCAAAAAGCAGGTTGCATACCTACGATCGCGAAGAATTTTTAATGCTTAAGGAATTTGAACCTTACTTTATGCGGGGCGGAGATATGTCGAGCGATTTCTTAAGCGGACCAATAGTTCCCGAGCTAAAGGCCATGGGTGAAAAGGCGGACAAGGAATCTCCCATAAAAGTGAAGGGATATGAAGTTGGCTATAAAATATTTACGATAAATGGTAAACAGCTCGGGCATGGCAATCCCATTAAAGTAAAACATGGGGAGAAAATCCTTTTTCATATTGTAAACGGCAGCGCAACCGAGATACGCAGCCTTGCCTTACCCGGACACACTTTTAAAGTGATCGAACTGGATGGCTTCCCGGTGCCAAATCCCGCCGAAGTGCCGGTTTTATGGATCGGTACGGCCGAACGAATATCGGCTATTGTTGAAATGAAGAACCCAGGCGTTTGGATAATGGGCGACTTAGCAGATGATGACCGGGGTAATGGCATGGGTACCATCATTCAATATGATGGAAAAAAGGGCAAACCGCAATGGGTGAAACCGAAACCGTTTTTATGGGATTATAGTTTGTTTGGTAAACGGAATGTAAAGGCTCCCGAGCCGGATGAGGTGATTAAAATGGCCTTTGCCAAACAACAGGGCGCTGAAAAAGGATTTAACCGGTGGACCATTAATGGCGTAGCTTTTGACATGATGAGCAAAAAAGCAATGTTTCATTTAAAGGAGGGCAAACGTTACCGGCTGCAAATGCGCAATGCATCCGATGATATTCACCCCATGCACCTGCATCGCCATAGTTTTGAAATTACTAAAATAGGCGGTAAACATACCTCTGGGATAATGAAAGATGTAGTTATGCTTGGCGGTTTCCAGGAAATAGAGGTTGATTTTATAGCTAATAATCCGGGTTTAACCTTATTCCATTGCCACATGCAGTTGCATATGGACTTTGGCTTTATGGCTTTGTTTGATTATGTATAAGCAGCTGTATTGTTACAATGGAAAAAGATAAAAGCGATCTTAAAGAGATTGCCAAACTATTTTTAAAACTCGGCACAACCGCTTTTGGCGGCCCGGCTGCTCACATAGCTATGATGCGGCAGGAGGTAGTGATCAAAAAGAAATGGCTCACCGAACAGCATTTTCTCGATCTTATCGGCGCCACTAACCTTATTCCGGGGCCGAACAGCACCGAGATGGCCATACATATAGGCCAGGAGCGCGGCGGATGGAAAGGATTACTCATTGCCGGGTTTTGCTTTATTATGCCGGCTGTGTTAATTACCGGGGTATTAGCGTGGCTTTATAAATTATACGGGCAGTTGCCACAGGTACAGCCCTTTGTTTACGGTATTAAGCCGGCTATTATTGCGGTAATATTAGCGGCTATTTATCCGCTGGCAAAAAAGTCGCTGCAAACGTTAGAGTTATATATTATTGGTGCAGCAGCTTTGGTAATTAGCTTCCTTGGCTACTCGGAAATACTGGTGTTATTTGGAGCGGGTTTTATTGCCATGGGTTTGGCGGCATTGAGGCAACGAAAAAACCAATCAACCCTTTCGCTCTTACCGCTGCCCGTTTTGCAGATTGCCGGGCAGAGTTTAACCGGTTCGCTGAACATCCGTCTATTCTTTTCTTTTTTAAAAATAGGCGCTATTTTATATGGCAGCGGTTATGTGCTTTTTGCTTTTTTGGATGCAGAACTGGTGACGAAGGGATTATTGTCGCGGCAGCAATTAATTGATGCTATTGCCGTAGGGCAGTTTACTCCCGGCCCGGTATTTTCTTCGGTAACTTTTATCGGCTATCAAATTAATGGCTTTTGGGGTGCTGTCGTATCTACTGTCGGGATATTTTTGCCCTCGTTTATATTTGTTGCGTTATTAAATCCCTTGGTTAAAAAAATGCGCGGGTCAAAACTGTTTGCTGCTTTTTTAAACGCGGTTAATGTGGCATCCATTGCTTTGATAATAATGGTTTGTTACCAAATGGGAAAGGATAGCATTAATGATTGGCGAACTATATGCATAGCGATGATCAGCATTGCAATACTTCTTAAATTCAGAACAATTAACAGCGCCTTTGTTGTTTTAGGCGGATCGGCAGCGGGATATTTGTTGCTTTTAATTTAATCGTATTCAAACAAACCATCCGGGAAACAGTAAAACAACTTCCGAGGGTCATCAACCTATAATGCCTTATTAGGATGCAAAGCCATATACCTGCTTTTGCCCACTTAATAGTGCCTCATCCGCGTCAATTTCAGCGACTACGCTTATTTCCAATACCTCACAGGCCAACTTATAATAAGGCACCAAATCGGTACTGCCGCATAAATAAACAGGGTACTTATAGTTTTGCAGGCCTTTAAGCTCTGTACCTATCAATAACCCGCTTAGATAATGGTAATTGCTTTCTTTTGGGATTTTTTTGAGGATGTCATTTGTCCGTATTCCAAAAGCCGTTTGCAGTAAGTTACCAGTTAAACTGTTTTCAACGCCTGCTTTAAAACTGGCCTTATCAAAGTCCGCATTCTTTTCAACCGAAGCCGCTAATATGCTATGCCTTGTAAACAGATCAAAAAACTCTCCCGTCATATAAGTTTTAAAACGGGTTATTTTATTGTTTTGAATAATGACATGTTTGGGATGAGTGCCGGGGAAAATGATCAGGCGTTCGTTACTATCATCGTTAAAAAAAGATGCGCAACCTATTACCTTTGTTTCTTCACCACGGATAATATCATCATTAGTTTTGATACCGGAGATAATAATTAGCTCTTTGTCGCCCGCCGGAATTAATAACCGTTTTATAATCAAATCAGCGCCATCTATAGCAGCCGGTACTTCCTTATAAAGCAGCTCCATCATGCCAATGCTTGACGATATCATCCCCGATGCAATTATTGGGATGCCTCCTAAATCCAGGTGAAGCTGTTTGCTTATCTTTTGGACAGCGGTAGTAATTACGGAATAATAAAATGCCTGACGCGTTTCTGTATCAGCGCCCTGTTCCTGCCACGATTTAAATGTTTTGGCTATACCGGTATCGTTTCTCTCCCCGGCTAAAATTTTTAAAGATTCGGCATCTATCAACCGCAGCCTGAATGTAGAAGTACCCCAATCGCAGCTTAGAAATTTATCCATGTTGAATTATTGATTTGCTGCAATGGCCTGTACATATTTCTTTACTGTTGCAGTTAGTTGAGCCAGGTATTCTTTAGTAACAGTCTTTTGCGTATTTACCAGTGAACTACCGATACCAAAACCAACTGCCCCTGCATTTTGGTATTGTTTAATATTCTCCAAATTAACGCCGCCGGTGGGCAATAACGGGATATGCGGAAGCGGGCCTAAAATATTTTTAATATAATCGGGAGATGTGGCAGGAAAAACCTTGATAATGTCGCCACCGCTTTTATAGGCATGAAAAATTTCTGTCGGGGTATGCGCCCCGGGGATGGCAATGGCGCCGCTGTCTTTAGCGGCTTTTATTACGTCAACAGCAACAATTGGCGACAGGACAAACTTTGCACCGGCGGTTATAGCTGCCCTCGCGGTAGCTACATCCAAAACGGTGCCTGCACCTATCAGCATTTTATCGCCCAGCTTATTACTTAACTCCTCGATAACAGCCAGCGGTCCGGATGAATTCATGGTAACTTCTATCAACCGGATACCCCCGGCATAAAGCGCTTCTGCTATTTTCAAAACATCACCAGGGTTTGCACCCCGGATGATGGCTATGATCTTATGTTCTAATATTTTATCAATTACCGGCATTAATCAAATGATTTATAAACTAATGATACCCGAAATTAAACATTCAATATTAAATAAATCAGAAAACTAAACAAATCCAAAATTGGACATCCGAATTTCGACATCAAAGAAATTACATCCTCATAACATTATTCACATAAATTGCTCTTAAACTTGCATATTATTTTTACTCCCGATAGCTATCGGGATCAACCGCCATTGAAGCTATAGAATGAAAATAGGAATAGTTTGTTATCCAACCTTTGGCGGAAGCGGGGTTGTTGCCACCGAATTGGGTAAAGCCCTTGCCGACAATGGCCACCAGGTTCATTTTATAACCTACAACCAGCCCGCGCGTTTAGATTTCTTTTCAGAAAATTTATTTTACCACGAGGTATCGGTATCCAAATACCCACTGTTTGATTACCCGCCGTATGAACTGGCCTTAGCCAGTCGCTTGGTTGATGTGGTGCGGTTTGAAAAGCTGGATATTTTGCATGTGCACTATGCTATCCCGCACGCCTCGGCCGCATTTATGGCGAAGCAGATATTGCTCACTTATGGTATTTACATCCCTGTGGTAACAACTTTGCATGGTACAGATATTACATTGGTAGGTAAAGACAGGACGTATAAACCTGTGGTTACTTTCTCTATCAATAAGTCGGACGGTGTTACCGCCGTGTCCGAACATTTGAAACGCGATACTTACGAGTTTTTTGAGATAGAGAACGATATTAAGGTGATCCCCAATTTTATCGACCTTAACCGTTTTAGCCTGAAAGCAAAGGATCATTTTAAAAAGGCCATAGCCCCGGAGGGCGAAAAGATATTGGTACATACCTCCAACTTCCGAAAGGTAAAGCGTACCGAAGATGTGGTGCGAATATTTGCGAAGGTGTTGGAAAAAATACCATCAAAATTACTAATGGTTGGCGATGGCGGCGAACGGTCTGACTGTGAGCAATTATGCCGCGACCTGGGCGTGGGTGATGATGTGCGCTTTTTAGGCAAGCAAGATGCTATTGAGGAAATACTATCTGTGGCCGACCTGTTTTTGATGCCTTCACAATCTGAAAGTTTTGGCCTGGCCGCATTGGAAGCGATGGCGTGTAAAGTGCCGGTTATCAGCTCGAATGCTGGGGGCTTGCCCGAATTGAATTTAGACGGTGTTACCGGGTTTTTAAAAGATGTTGGCGATGTGCAAGGGATGGCAGATAGCGCCATTTATATTTTAGAAAATGAGGCCCGTTTAAATACCTTTAAAGAAAACGCCCTTGCACGCGCAAAAGAATTTGACCTCGCTAAAATATTGCCGCAATATGAGAGTTATTATGTGGAGGTGATTGAGAAGAGCAAGGCGAATGTGGTGTAGCTTTTGCGCGCCAATTAATTAGGTTTACGAGATTCTCCTGCTATATATTAAACAACCACCTGTACCTCATGCGGCCACAAAACCAAAAGCTGATGCAAAACAAGTTGCTCTTCAATGGCCGAAATATTCTCTTTAAAATAATGCAATAATTCTCTATTACGAATATTGCCAAGCCTGAACAAAACGATTTTAGGCAACACTCTAGATTGCACCGCCCTGTGATAGAAATCTTTATCGCGGGTAAGAATAACGTAATTATTGGTTATGGCCATCTGCCATATCTCGTTATCCTGCATTTCATCCGAAATATCTTTTACAAACAGGCACGTGATCGTTTTAATTTGTAAAAAACTTACCGGCAAATTTACGTCAACCAAATAGGTCATACATGATGCAATAATACATCACTCGAAACCGGGGATAATTCTGAAAGCTTTGCTGCATACAGCAAGCAGGCATATAGGTCATCTTTCTCTAAAAAGGGATAACTTTCCAGCATATCATCAAAACTATCACCTGCAGACAAATTTTCTAATACCATTGTCACCGTCATGCGCTTCCCCCGTATAGTGGGCTTTCCACCACATAGCCCGGGTACAATTGTTATTCTTTTAAGAAGCTCATCCATACTTAAATGATTTTTAAAGACGTTTATACAAAGATAATGAATAAAGGTGCAAACCAACAAAATGGCAGTTGTACATAATTAATATATTTGACCGATGAAAAGACTACTCCAAACCATCTTCCCCGCATTACTACTATTCATTTTTTCAGGTTGTGATGTAATGAACCCTGCCTCCGGCCCATCCGGCCCGGCGCGTTCTTTATTTGAAGGGACATGGACATTAAACACCGTTACTTATACCGGTTTGGCGGATGATGCAGTGCAAACCGCATTTGACCAGGCGCCCCCTAAAGATTTCATAGGCAGTACCTGGCAGTTAGACAAGGATGGCAATGGTAGTTATACCTTAGCCAACGGAACGGTACAAAATATATCATGGTCGGTTAACGGCGGTGATGCGTTGGGCGCACTGTTCCATTTTAAGAAGGTAAACCCGGGTGAAAAGCCTGAAAATGTGTCAACGGTATACCAAATGACTATTTCGAATAATACCGCCACATCCATGACGCTTAAATCATTGGTTTATTTGGGCAATAAAAACGGGTATGTGGTATATACTTTTAGTAAGCAGAAAGGTTAAAGCAAAAAGCAGAAAGCTCTTTTATTTGATTAATATGCTTTATTCTTTTCGCTTTTAGCTACTCAACCGGCACCATCTTCAAACACACAGGCATACTTATTTTGATCTGGACGTTTAGCGGCGTCAACTTACCGTTATCGGGGTTTATTTTAAACACCACAATATTATCGCTGTTTTGATTGGCAACCAACAGGTAATGGCCGGTTGGGTCTATCACAAAATTGCGGGGTGTTTTGCCCATTGTGCTGTACCGTTCAATAAAAGTTAATTGACCGTTTTCCGGGTTTATGGAATAGGCTACTACCTCGTTCACATCGCCCCGATTGGTGGCATATAAAAAGTGTCCATCCGGCGATATATGAATATCGGCAGCGCCGATCGCCCCCTTAAAACCTTCGGCGGTCATATTTACACTTTGCAACGGTTTTAATTTGCTGCCGTCTAAACTATAGGTAGTTATAACGGCACCCATTTCCTGCAGTAGGTATAAGTATTTACCATTGGCCGAAATATCAAAATGCCGTGGCCCGTTACCCGGTTGCACCTGCACAAATGACGGCTCTGCCGGGGTTAGGGCAGGGATCCTGGAGGAATGATAACGGTATATATTTAGCTTGTCTGTCCCCAAATCGGCATAAAAAAAGTATTTTTCATCAGGCGCTAACCAACCGGAGTGTACATGGGGGCCTTCCTGCCTGTCTTTGTTAACACCGTGCCCCTCGTCCTTTATAGTTTGGGTAATTGGGCTTAATGAACCGTCTTTATTTACAGGCAGCACCGTTAAAGTGCCATTACCATAATTTGATGCAAACAGGTTTTTTTGATCTTTATCAATTGACACATGCGCAGGCCCGCCGCCCGCAGGCTGGCTATTGATGAGCGTTAATTTACCGGTTGGCGCATCAAATTTAAACGCGCTTACAGAGCCACCCACATCATTCTCATTACCCGAATAAACGAACTTGTTATTGGTTGATACACAGAGGTAAGCCGGGTTTTTTATATCGTCAATTTCGCTCAGGTAAGCCGTTCTGCCGGTTTCTTCATAAAAGCGGTAAACGTATATGCCCTTACTATCGGCTTTGGTATAGGTGCCGATGATAAGGTCGAAGGTTTTTGGGGCTTTTTTTTGTGAAAAACCAAGTATGGGGAAAATCAACGTGATGATAAAGAGTATTTTTTTCATGTGCGAACTTTATTAATGCAAGTTAGCAAAAATGATAAAAATTAGTAGATTGTATTTGTTGAAAATGCCTGCGGCGGCTACATCACTAAGCTTGTTCTCTCTCTTTCGCAAGCATAAAGAGGCAATTTGATTTTTTCAATTCTCATTACGCTTAAATACCTTATCCAAAAACGCTGTCGTATAATTCAACACCGGCTCAAACCAGGGGTCGAACAATAGAAATGGGTGCGGGGTGTTTTCAAAGGCATGTATCTCACTATAAATATGCAGCGAATCCAGCTTTTTTATCATGTCTGTCCTGCCGGCGTGCATCCTGTCTACCGCGCTGTTAATAAATAATATCGGCGGTGTGTTTTTGCTTACGTGGTTTAACGCGCTTGCCTGGTTCCAAAGATCAGGGCGCCCGGTTTTTGACGCGCCAAACCATAGCGTAGCCGAGGATTTGCTTTTACTATCGTCTCCCTCGCCCGATTCGGGATGGATGAAGGCCAGTATGCCATCCGCGTCAACAATAGCCTGCACTTTATCCGTATAATTATCATACCAGCCGTCCCCTGTAAAAAACTTATCGCCACCGGTAGTGCCTATCAGCGCTGCCAGTTGCCCGCCTGCCGAGAACCCCCATACAGCAATTTTGCCGGCATCTATATGATACATCTTCGCATTAGCGCGCATCCATTTTAGCGCTGTTTTCAAATCGTTTACCCCTGCGGGATATAAAGCCTCGGGCGATAACCGGTATTCGGCCGTAACTGTAACATAACCTTTGGCTGCCAGTTGCTGCGCTAAAGGAATATGCTGCGACCTGTCGCCCGACTTCCACCCGCCCCCATGTATTATTAAAACACCAGGCAGGTTTGCTTTTATTTTGGCAGGATAGAAAATATCTAAATGCAGGTCCCGGCCATTGATAGTGCAGTAAGTAAGGTTGTTTTTTGATATGATGTTTGATGGAACCGGCGGAGCAGCGATATGGATAAACGGATAGTTTTTCAAGGCGCCCATATAGGCGCTGTAAGTTGTAAAAGAAGTATCGCGCCGAAATGGCATAGTTTGCGCGGACGTGCCCCCAACCATCCAGGCCCAAAACAAAAAGGCTATACAAAAACGCTTCATACCACTAAACCATATTAATAGCTTAAGGTAATAATTATTTATAAAAAAAGAAGCTGTTAGCAGGGCTTTTTATTTTATCAAATGCTTTAACTGTATCACTTCCTTTTCATCCAAAAAGCGCCAGCGGCCGCGGGGAAGGTCTTTTTTGGTTAAACCGGCATAAACCACCCTATCTAACTTTACCACCTCGTAACCCAAATGTTCAAATATGCGGCGTACAACGCGGTTTTTACCGCTATGTATCTGGATGCCGATTTCGCGTTTTGAAGCGCCGGCAACATAAGATACCGAATCGGGTTTTATTAAGCCGTCTTCCAGCTCCACCCCAAATTGAATTTTATTAAGGTCGCCCTGTGCTAAACTTTTACTTAGCTCTACCTGGTATAATTTAGTGATCTGGCTGCGGGGGTGAGAAAGCTTATCGGCTAAATCTCCATCATTGGTCATCAATAATAACCCGGTAGTATTACGGTCCAAGCGGCCAATTGGATAAATACGCTCGCGACTGGCTTTTTCAACCAGGTGCATAACCGTGCGACGCTCCTGCGGGTCCTCGGTAGTAGTGATGTAATCTTTTGGTTTGTTCAATAATACGTAAACCATTTTCTCGCGCTTCAGCGTTTCACCGTTATAGCGTATCTCATCCTTCATCGGGTCAACCTTGGCGCCCAGTTCGGCTACTACTATGCCATTAACGGCTACAACACCGGCCAATATCAGTTCATCAGCCTTACGGCGCGAGCATATACCAGCGTTGGCTATATAACGGTTAAGTCTTATCAGTCCGTCATCTTTTGTAGATGGCTTTTTGGGGCGCATGGTTTTTGTCGGCGCGTCCCTGTCTTTAGTTATCTTATCGTAAGCGGGTTTACGGTATGGCTTGTCTGTAGCATCATCATCACGCTTAAAACCGCCTTCGCGTTTTTTGAAACCGGTATCGGGCGTAGCACGCGGACTAAATTTCTTTTCGCCCGATCTTTCTGATGATTTGGGGCCGGTAAATTTTCTTTCGCCGGATGATTCTTTGCTAAAACTCTTTGGCGGGCGATCATCACTGGTTGCCCTGCCCGAAAAAGATTTGGCGGGGCCAAAGCTTTTTTTCTCGCCGGATGATTCTTTGCTAAAACTTTTTGGCGGGCGATCATCGCTGGTTGCCCTACCCGAATAAGATTTGCTTCTTGGAGCAAAGCTTTTTTTATCATCGGATGAACCGCTGCCGAAACTTTTTGGCGGTCGGTCGTCAGAAGTTACTCTGCCTGAATACGGTTTATTGCGTGGTGTAAAACTCTTTTTATCGCCGCCTGACTCACCAAAGCTTCTTTTTGGTGCCTCGCTATCGGCTGGACGACCTGAATATGGCCTTTTTGGGGCGAAACTTTTCTTATCGCCACCGCTAAAGCTGCTGCTAAATGACCCACTACCGGATGATGATCTTTTTTCATCGCCCGAACGGCTACCGTAAGATTTGCTGTCGGATGAATAGGGCTTCTTTTCGCCGGGAGATTCGTTGTTATATTTTTTAGATGGACGGCTGCCTGGCCGGTCTGAATTTGGTGCCGATTTTCCGCGGGATGTGGAAAAGGATTTTTTTGAATTGTCACCGCCTTTTGAGGGCCTGTTTGATGATCTGCCGGACTGGTCGTCGCGGCCGTTCCCTGGTCTCTTAAATACCATAGTTTTTTGATTTGCGCTTTCGCAGCGTGAGCCCCAAAGATAGGGTTTTTCGCTGATTTTTAAGGCCTTTTTACCACTTTTTAAATCGGTTCAAAAACCGTGTTTAAACCACTTTAAAGCATGATTTTTAAACTATTTTTAAAAAGTTAAAACAATCCATAAACAGTAAGTGTTTGACAATCTGCCTAATATAAGGTACCTTTGCAAAACATTATTAACTAATGTATGATTTAATGGAGATAAAAAAATGATTAAAAAACACTTACTTACGTGCTCCGTATTTTTGGTGATGGCAGTCATTTTTGAGCTTAATATTTGCAGCACAACGGCATTCAAACCAACCATAAAAAGTGCCCCAACTTCAAAGTTTATTTTTATAAATAATGATGCTGCAACCAACTATAGTTTCGCTGATGAAGCACTGCCTGCTAACAATGCAAAAGTTAACCGCAAGATGCGGATAACACTGGCGCAACATAATTTCAGAAACGTTCAATCAAATATTTTGCATATTAAAGCAAACCGGTTGTTCCCCATAATTGAGCCTATTTTGGCGCATTATGGTATTCCTGATGATTTTAAATACATCCCGCTGGTCGAGTCGGGCTTAAATGAGGGTACGTCATTAAAAGGCGCAGCCGGTTTATGGCAGTTTATGCCGGGCACCGCGCGTCATTATGGTTTAAAGGTTGGCAAAGGGCATGACGAGCGGTTGAATGTAACTAAATCAACCATAGCCGCCTGCAAGTACATTAGAGAGCTTTATGGCGAATTTAATAGCTGGACATTGGCAGCTGCTGCTTATAATAATGGCGAAATTAAACTGGCAAGGGCCATGAATAAGCAGGGCCAGGGTAATTACTTCCGCATGAGCTTAAACCGCGAAACCGGCAACTACGTGTATAATATTTTAGCGATGAAAGAGATCATTGCCAGGCCGGCAAAGTACGGGTATAATAACCTTTACAGTTATGTACGGCCCAGCCAGTTACTGGCGTATAATTAATACGTAAAATTTTACGGAGCACTTACAAGCCCGGTATGCCCAAGGTGGTAAACCGGGCTTTTTTTTGCGTATATTTGCGGCCTTGTAAGGGGTGAATTAGCGAATGTGCGAATGACTGAATGATAGGTTAATGGGTTGCTAAAATTGACGGCCTTATTAATTTACCATCCACTCATTCACTCACTCACTCATTTGCTCATTCATACAATTAATTTATGAATGAAAAACCCCTCGATCTTGGCGAACAAAAGGACGTTGAAGTTTACGGAGCCCGGGTACACAATTTAAAAAATATTGATGTCTCTTTTCCGCGCAATAAGCTGGTGGTTATTACCGGGTTAAGCGGCAGCGGGAAATCATCACTGGCATTTGATACCATTTATGCCGAGGGGCAGCGCCGTTATATGGAAACATTTTCGGCCTACTCGCGCCAGTTTATGGGCGGCATGGAACGGCCCGATGTGGACAAGGTATCGGGCCTTAGCCCGGTTATCGCTATCGAGCAAAAAACTACCAGCAAAAACCCACGCTCTACAGTGGGTACCATTACTGAAATATATGATTTTATGCGTTTGCTTTTTGCGCGGACAGGCGAGGCATACTCGTACGTAAGCGGCGAGAAGATGGAGCGCATGAGCGAGGAGCAGATACTGAAAACCATTTTCGAAAAATTTGACGGCCAGCCGGTAAATATCCTGGCCCCGGTTGTAAAAGCCAGGAAAGGACATTACCGCGAATTGTTTGAACAGATACGTAAGCAAGGCTACCTAAAGGTTTGGATAGATGGCGCTATTGCCGATGTGGAACCTAAAATGCAGGTGGACCGCTACAAGATACATGATATTGATATAGTGGTTGACCGCCTGATCGTAAGCGAAAAGGATAGTAAACGTTTATATACTTCTATACAAGCCGCGTTAAAAATAGCCAAAGGCATTATCCGTATTGGGGATAAGGATAACAATGTAGCTTATTACAGTAAATATTTGATGGACCCTATTTCGGGGATATCCTATGATGAGCCGCAGCCGAATACGTTCTCATTCAATTCGCCTTATGGCGCGTGTGAGAAATGTAATGGGCTGGGTTATATTTTTGAGATAGACGAGGCATCTGTTATACCTAATCCGAAGCTTAGTATACTAAACGGCGGACTGGCACCATTAGGTGAGTACCGCGAAACGTGGATATTCCAGGTTTTAAAGGCATTAGCTAAGAAATATGAGTTCTCTTTATCAACCCCAATTGAAAAACTGGAGCGCGATAAGCTGGATATTATATTGAATGGCAGTAACGAAATGCTAACCGTTGCTGTGGAATACAACAAATGGAACGTACAAAGCTATCAGATCAGCTTTGACGGTATCATCCGGATGTTGGAAGAGCAGCAGGAACGCCGTGGCGAGGAAGGTATGGACGATATGGAAAACTATCGCGTATTGCGCACCTGCCCGGTTTGTGATGGCGCAAGATTGAAAAAAGAATCGCTGCACTTTAAGGTTGATGAAAAAAATATTTTCGAGTTGGCCTGTATGGACATCCGTACGTTGCAGGATTGGTTTGCTAATTTGGAAAACCGGTTAGGGGAGCGCCAAAATGTTATTGCCAAAGAAATTTTAAAAGAGATACGCGCCCGCATTGTGTTTTTAATGGATGTGGGTTTAAGCTATTTAACGCTCGACAGGACGGCTAAGACATTATCGGGCGGTGAAGCGCAGCGTATTCGTTTAGCAACGCAAATAGGCTCGCAATTGATGAATGTAATGTACATTTTGGATGAGCCAAGCATCGGCCTGCACCAGCGGGATAACGAGCGATTGATAAAGGCACTAAAAAACCTGCGCGACTTGGGCAATACCGTATTGGTAGTAGAGCATGATAAGGAAATGATACTGGAAGCCGATCACGTAATTGACATGGGCCCTGCTGCCGGTGTACACGGCGGCGAGATAGTGGCGCAAGGCACCCCAGAGGAGTTAATGTCGAAACATACGCTTACCACATCCTACATAAACGGTGAGCGCGAAATTGCCGTTCCAAAAACAAGAAGGCCGGGTAACGGAAAAACGTTAAAGCTGAAACATGCAACCGGGCATAATCTAAAAAATGTTTCTGTTGAGTTCCCGTTAGGAAAATTTATCGGGATAACCGGGGTGTCGGGAAGTGGTAAATCAAGCTTGATAACGGAAACGCTGTACCCTATTTTAAACCACCATTTTTTCAGGGCGAAGAAACACCCGTTGCCTTATGGAAAAATTGAAGGGTTGGAGCATATTGATAAGGTGATCGAGATAGACCAGTCGCCAATTGGGCGTACACCACGGTCGAATCCGGCTACGTATACCGGGGTGTTTTCTGATATCCGCAACCTGTTCGTGCAACTGCCCGAATCAAGGATACGCGGTTATAAACCGGGTCGCTTCTCATTCAACGTAAAAGGTGGGCGTTGCGAAACCTGCAAAGGCGCGGGCCTGCGGGTTATTGAAATGAACTTTTTGCCTGATGTACAGGTGCCCTGCGAGGAATGCGGCGGCAGGCGCTATAACCGCGAAACACTGGAAGTGCGTTATCGCGGCAAATCCATCAATGATGTGCTGGATATGAGTATTGAAGATGCCGTTCCATTCTTTGAGAATATGCCCGCCATTTACCGTAAAGTGAAAACTTTGTTCGATGTAGGCTTGGGTTATATTCGTTTAGGGCAGGCATCAACCACGCTATCCGGCGGAGAAGCGCAGCGGGTAAAACTGGCTACAGAACTATCTAAAAAAGACACCGGCAATACTTTCTATATTTTGGACGAGCCAACAACAGGGCTGCATTTTGAAGATATTAACGTGCTGTTAGGCGTACTTTATCAATTGGTAGATAAAGGGAATACTGTGCTTGTAATTGAGCATAATCTGGATGTTATTAAGGTGGTTGATCATGTGATAGACCTTGGGCCGGAAGGCGGCTCTGGTGGTGGTAATATCCTATTCTCGGGTACGCCAGAAGGGTTATGCAAAGTGAAAGATAGCTTTACCGGGATGTTTTTGAAGAAGGAGATGGGTTTTAAATAGTTACATGTACGTAAACTTGTACATATAAATAATATTATTTACCTTTATCTAAAATTAATAGATATGGTAGTTACAACTTATACATCTTTCCGGCAACAATTAAAATCGTATTTAGATAAGGTAAGGATTAATCATACGCCACTTGTTGTTACAAGCGCCGGGAATGATGATGTAGTTGTGATTTCAAAGGCAGACTATGAAAGTATGGAAGAAACTTTCTATTTGCTTAAAAGCCCTAAGAACGCCGCCAGGTTATTGAAAGGCATTGAAGATTACGAAAATGGCTTAGGACAAGAAAGAAGCCTTATAGAAGAATGAAAATAATTTTTCTTGACCAGGGATGGGAAGATTATTTATATTGGCAAAGTACAGATAAGTCTACGCTGAAAAAAGTCAACTCTTTAATAAAGGAAATCGAGAGAATACCTTTTGAAGGAAATGGGAAACCTGAACCTTTAAAACATAACTTCGCAGGATGGTGGTCGCGAAGAATTAATCTTGAGCATAGACTAGTTTACAAAATTGATAAGGATGCAATAATTATCCTTCAATGCAGGTATCATTATTAATTTCCTAAGCAACCCATCCAAACAAAACCAACGTAATATTGTATGTATTTATTAATTAAAATCATCAATATGAAAAAGCTTTCTTTATTCCTCACACTTACCTTGTTTGCTGCATTTGCTTTTGGTCAAACCAAAAAAACAGCAAATGTTAAAATGCCCGCTTCCATGGTTTGTTGTGCCAAATCTGCACCGCAGCAGTTTGCTATGCTGGCTTCCAGCAAAAAGTTTGTTATGTCGCACACTACGCCAAAACCTTTTCATTTTCAAAGCAGTATTGGTAAACCCGTTACCTACAAAACTCCGGATGGTAAAGAATCTACCGCATATGAGTTGAAAGCTAAAACACCTACCAATAACTATCTGTTGGTGATACATGAGTATTGGGGATTGAATGATTACATCAAGAAAGAATCTGAAATGCTGTATAATGATCTCGGCAACGTAAATGTTATAGCGCTTGACCTGTACGATGGTAAGGTAGCTACAACCCAACAGGATGCCGGAAAGTATATGCAGGCTGTAAAGGATGACCGCGCGCAGGCAATTATTAAGGGCGCTATTGAGTATGCCGGACCTAAAGCGAAGATAGCTACCATTGGCTGGTGCTTTGGCGGTGGCTGGAGCTTGCAGGCAAGTTTATTGGCAGGCAAACAAGATGTAGCCTGCGTAATGTACTATGGTATGCCCGAAAAGAGTATTGACCGTTTAAAAACTTTGAATGCCGATGTGTTGGGCAACTTTGCCAATAAAGACCAATGGATAAATACCAAAGTAGTTGCGCAGTTTGAGGCGGATATGAAAGCCGCGGGCAAAAAGTTATACCTGCACCAATATGATGCCGACCATGCTTTTGCCAATCCAAGCAGTGCGGCCTCTAATACCGAAGCTGCCAAACAGGCTTATGCCTATACCATTGAATACCTGAAACCACGCTTAAAATAATAAGATATACTTATATTTAAGCCGGGTAAGCCAGTAGCTTGCCCGGCTTTTTTGTAACATTGCATAAATTTCTATCGTTTGACCTCTACCAACAAAAAGCTCTTATCCTACCTGTTTAAAATCACCATACTGGTTTTAACCTTTGTATTTATATATCACCAGTATTTAAAAAAGGGACCAGACATCAGGAATTTTGAGCACCTGATGCGCACCATAGGCCATGGGCAGGTGCTGTTTGTAATGTCGTTGGTTTTTGGGTTGATGCTGGTTAACTGGCTTTTGGAGGCCATGAAATGGCAGTACCTAACCCGTAACCTGGAGCAAATTACATTCTGGCAGGCCATAGAGGGGGTTTTTTGCGGACTGACCTGGGCCATATTTACCCCCAACCGCTTAGGCGAGTATGGCGGGCGGGTAATGTTTTTGTCGCCGCGCAAACGTATTTATGGCGCTTTTGCTATGGCGGTAGGCTCGTTTGGGCAAAATGTTATTACCAATGTATTGGGTTCTATCGCCATTATGTGGTTCGCGCTTGCTTTTTTAAAGTTGAGCGCCTGGATAATAATATTGATATGGCTATTGGGTATCTTAAATATAGCGTTGTTCCTGGTATGTTTTTTTAATATAAAATGGCTGGTATGGATATTAAATAAGATACCCTTCCTTAAAAAGTATCACCGGTTTTTTGATATTATAGCTAAGTATAAGTTTGACGAATTGCACCGCATTATCCTGTTTTGCCTTGCCCGTTTCATGGCGTTTTCATGCCAGTACTATATTCTTATTAATCTTTTTATCCCGTCCATACCAGCTTATGAAGTCCTGTTGTTAACCTTTATCGTGTTTTTTATACAATCGGCCCTGCCATCGCTTGATTTGGTAGATGTGGCTGTGCGCAGCTATACTGCTGCAACTATTTTTGGCTATGTTACCAACCAAACCATAGCTGTGGTTGCAGTTTTTAGCGCTATATGGTTCATAAATCTAATTATTCCCGCTATTTTAGGCACCGTATTCAATTTAAAAGTAAACTTCTTTGGTCGTAATTCATAGCATCCTGTCCCTGCTCGTAACAGGTTTATACCTTGGGGTTTTAATTTATTTAATTAAGGGTTGGGCAAATTTAAAGCGGCCCATAGTTAATAATAATGTCCCGACTACAAAGGTAACCATACTAATAGCGGCCCGTAATGAAGAAGAACGCATACATTATACCATTGAGGATATTTTAGCGCAGGACTACCCGAAAGATTTAGTAGAAGTAATTATTGTTGACGACCACTCCACTGACAGGACTGCCGATATAATTCTTAGCTATGCCGGCCAGGGAATTACACTGCTCCGGTTAAAAGAAGATAAACCATTAAATTCCTATAAAAAGAAGGCTATTGCCGCGGCCATTAATCTTTCATCCGGCGATTTGATGGTGGCCACCGATGCTGATTGCCGCATGGGCAACCTGTGGTTGTCATCCATAGTGAGCTATTATGAATCAGAAGAACTGGTCATGATCTCATCGCCGGTAACCTATTTTGAAGAGCGTTCATTGTTTGAGCGCATGCAAACTTTGGAGTTTTCATATCTCATTGGCATTGGCGCTGCTTTTATCGGCAATGGCCGCGCATCAACCTGTAATGGCGCCAACCTGGCTTACCGCAAGGATATATTTTACGCAGTAGGGGGCTTTACCGGAATTGACGACCTGGCATCGGGCGATGATGAGTTATTGCTTCAAAAAGTGGCAGAACAATATCCGGGTAAAATTGGGTTTTTAAAGAGTAGCGAAGCCATTGTTTACACACATGCCAAGCATACGTTGCGGGAATTTTTGCAGCAAAGGCGCCGCTGGGCATCAAAATCAACAAAATATAAAGATAAAAAAGTAGTAGCAATGGCCGTGGGGATATGGCTATTTAATTTGTCGCTACTAATAAATGCTGCTTTAGGGTTTTATGATATTTACTTCTTTAAGCTGTTTTTAGTTCAATTTTCGTTGAAATATATTTTTGAGTTCATATTCTTGTTTCCCATTGCTTCGTTTTTTAACCGCATAGGGCTAATGGCTTTGTTGATATTGATAGGGCCGGTACATATTGTTTATTTTGTCTATGTGGGTTTAATGGGCAACTCTCGCAAATACAACTGGAAAGGACGGATGGTTAGGTAAAATGCAGGTTTAATTAAATGCCTGTTAATTTTTTATCGTCTAAATTAGCTTTTCACATAAAATTGCAATGCAAAGGTATTTGAAGATATATTTCTTTATTTTTATACTGTTACCGGACCAATGCAAATTATAGATACCACTTCGGGCGAAGATGAATTGATCAGGCTGCTGTTAAAAAGACAGTCGGAATTAAACTCGTTGTTAGAAATAACCAGGGCTATTAATAAAAATACCCCAACGCCGGTATTGATACAAATGCTGGAAGTAATTATGCAAAACTATTTGCATGTAGGGAAATTCCGCTTCCTTATAGCAAAGGCCGGTGGTTATGATCTTATTTCTAAATATGGCGGAAATACGCAACAGGCAAGTATTTTACAACGCGCTTGTATTAAACTGAATAAAATAAAAGCACCCGAAGCCCTTACCGGCCAAAAAGACCCGGCATTACAGCAGTTTGACTATTTTATCCCCGTATATCATAAAAACAAGGCCCTTGCGTTTGCACTAATCGGCGATTTGGACACCTCTGCCGAAATGATAAGCAATGACCTTATCTTTATTCAAACGCTGGTAAACGTAATTGTAGTGGCACTGGAAAATAAGAAACTGTTTAGGCAAAGGCTGCAATCAGAACGTTTTCACCGCGAAATGGAACTGGCCGTTGAAGTGCAAAATATGCTGATCCCTTTAAGGGCGCATAAAGAAACCAGTGTCGAGATTGGGGCTAAATATCTTCCGCATCAAAATATAGGCGGCGATTATTTTGATTTTATCCGGCTAAATGACCACGAGTTTTTATGGTGCATTGCTGATGTATCCGGCAAGGGAATGTCGGCAGCGCTGTTGATGGCCAATTTCCAGGCCAGCTTGCATGCATGGTCGGCGGTGGAGGATGACCTGACCAATATGATTGACCGCCTTAACCAAAAGGTGATGAGCAATACCAAAGGCGAGCGCTTTATAACCCTGTTCCTGGCTAAATACAATGAGCAAACCCGCAAGCTTAATTATATTAATGCCGGCCATAATGCCACTATATTATTCTGCGATGGCACCGCTGTAACGCTTAAACTGGGCACTACTATGATAGGCGCGTTTGAGGAGCTGCCGTTTTTAAATGAAGGCGAAATAGATATTGAGCCCGGTACCTTACTGATAAATTACACCGATGGCCTGCTTGATTTTGAACCTTATGGTAAGAAGGTATGGGATGAAGATGCGCTTATGGATTTTGTGATGGAACATAACCAGTTATCGCCTGATGATTTTAACCAGACCCTGATGGACCATTTAAATTTAACCATTAAGGGTAAGCCAATTGATGATATTACCCTGCTTACTTTGCGAATATTTTAAGAAACACTTATTTTCACGAATTAAGGCGAATTTCACGAATCAGGCGGAGCATACTACCTAAAATTTTACCGCTGGTTATTATATCCAGCATTTGAAAATTCGTGAAATTCGTTTTAATTTGGTGAAATTAGTGCCTCATAAAATCAGATATTTGCGGAAGTATTAACCAATTATGTTATTAGCCAGGTACCAGCACGAATTAATTGAAGCGGGATGTGACGAGGCAGGACGAGGATGCCTGGCCGGGCCGGTTTTTGCAGCTGCGGTAATACTGCCCCATGATTTTGACCACCACTTGTTAAATGATTCCAAACAGGTAGCCGAAGAAGTAAGGTATGCGCTAAGGATAGAGATAGAACAAAGGGCCATAGCTTTTGCCGTTGCATCGGTTGATAATTTGGAGATAGACGAGATCAATATTTTAAATGCCTCGTTCCTGGCTATGCACCGGGCTATTGACCAACTGCATTTAAAACCCCAGTTTTTAATTATAGACGGTAACCGTTTTAATAAATACGGGGATACGCCTCATCAATGTATTGTTGAGGGTGATGCCAAATACTTCAGTATAGCCGCTGCTTCCATTTTGGCCAAAACCTACCGGGATGATTATATGAAGCAAATTGCCGAAGAGCACCCCGAATATCATTGGCATACCAATAAGGGTTATCCAACAATTACCCATCGCCAAACGGTTTTAAAAATAGGTTATACACCCTATCACCGGCGCACCTTTAAGGTAACCATGCCGGATAATAATTTATCAGAAGAAATTCAGGAACAGTAGCTAAACCTCACCTGCAACCATCTTTTTACATTTTATTGATCTTAATACGCTTATTATGACCCTGCGGGAGTTGCTTCTATAGGCTATTTTTTTAATTTTGTTAAAAACCAACCCGTTGAAAATACTTGTATTAACGCACCGTATCCCGTTTCCATCAAACGGGGGTTACCAGATAGTGGTATCTAATACCATCAGGGGGCTGGTGCGTTTGGGGCACGAAGTTTCGTTACTGTCTTTAACCAACAAACACATAAACCATGGCGATGAGCTGCTTAGCGGGTTAAAGGACCGGATAAAATTCAAGGTTTATACTATTGATACCAATGTATCCATATTGGATGTAGCCGTTAATTTATTTAGCAAAACCTCGTTTAACATTGACCGTTATTACGACCAGGGATTTGAAAAATTGCTGATAGAGGAAGTGCGCAATACTGCCTATGACATCATTCAGTTTGAGGGCTTATTCATATCATTATACCTGGGCGCTGTGCGCAAAAACAGCAACGCAAAACTAATTTACCGGGCGCATAATATTGAGAACCAGGTATGGAAGCGTTTATCAATGCAAAAAACAGATCCTTTTAAAAAATCATACTTAAAGATGCACGCCAAGCGCATCAGGAATTACGAGCTGGAACAGTTGAATAATTTTGACGGGATTGCCGTATTTACGCAACAGGATAAAGACACCATACAAGGTTATGGCACAAGGGCGCAAATTAAAGTATTACCTGTTGGGCTGCGGCTTGAAAAGTACCACCCCGATTTTAGTAAAACAGAATTCCCCAGTTTGTTCTTTTTAGGCTCGCTGGACTGGCTGCCCAACCGCGAGGGTATGGAATGGTTTTTGGATGGGTTTTTCAAGGACCTGACGGAGGGCGAGCTGAATGTAAAATGTTATGTAGCGGGAAGTGATATTCCTGAACGGTTTGATGACTACGAGGCATTAGGCAAAATATTTATACAGGGCGAGGTTGATGACGCGCTGGAATTTATAAACAGTAAAGCTATTATGATAGTGCCGCTGCTTTCGGGCGGGGGTATGCGGGTTAAAATTGTAGAAGGGATGGCCATGCAAAAATGTATTATATCCACCACGCTGGGCATTGAGGGCATTGATGTTGAGGATGGTAAAAATGTTTTGATAGCCAATACCAAAGATGAGTTTTACGATGCTATTAAACGCTGTATAACCGATGAGGAATTTTGCAAGCAGATAGGCATAAACGCCCATGAACTGATAGAACAAAAGTATGACATCAGTATTGTAACCAACAGCCTGGTTGATTTTTATAAATCGCTGGTGGCTTTGCCCGGCAAGGCAGCGCCCTATAAATCTCCCCCGGTAGGGGAAGCTTTATAAACTCATTTATAACTTTACCTTTGCTGCAACTGCCATTTAAAGAAGCTACTTCCCAATGAACCATCAATTACAAGTTTGCCTTACCCCTGCCTTACTGCCTTTATATAATGTAGAAGATTATGTAGTTGTGGTGATAGATATTTTCAGGGCGACTACTTCTATTTGTTATGGGATAGAGAATGGGGCGAAGGCTATTATCCCCGTATCAAAGGTAGAAGAATGCAGCGCCTACCGTGACATTGAACCGGGCCATTTATTGGCTGCCGAGCGGGACGGCGAAGTTGTTGAGGGATTTGATTTTGGTAATTCGCCTTTCTCCTACACAAAAGAAAATGTAGCGGACCGGACCATTGTATTAACCACTACCAACGGCACACATGCCCTGCACTTATCGCGTGGAGCGAAAAAAATAGTGATCGGCTCATTTTTGAATTTGACCTCATTGTGCAACTGGCTTAAATCTCAGCATGAAAATATATTGCTGGTTTGCTCGGGATGGAAGAACAACTTTAACCTGGAGGATACATTATTTGCCGGCGCTGTTGTTGAGCAATTAAAAGAAATCAATTTTGTAGCGGACGACCCGGCCATTGCCGCTAATGACCTTTACCATATCGCCAAAGGCGATTTGAACGGTTACCTCAAAAAAACATCGCATAGCGAACGCCTTAAAAAATTAGGCATAGAAGAAGACATTATATTTTGCCTCAAGGTTGATTTGATTACGGCTATCCCTGTTTTGGATGGTGATGCGTTGGTGAAGTTGGTTTAACCACTGTCATTTCGAACAACAGTGAGAAATCTATACACCTGCTCATCGAAATGACATAGCTAAAATCTACTTCAATTTCTCATTATCCCTATGCCTGTCTGCATCACGGATAGTTTTCTTTTCCATATTTTTTTGAAGGGCATCGGTTAAGTCTATCCCGGTTTGGTTGGCAAGGCAGATGAGCACAAAAAGCACATCGGCCATTTCATCTGCCAGGTTAACTTCCGTATCAGATTTTTTGAAAGATTGCTCACCGTATTGCCGGGCCATGATGCGGGCAACCTCGCCAACTTCTTCCATCAAAATAGCGGTGTTGGTGAGCTCGTTAAAATAACGGATGCCGGTGGTTTTTATCCAGTTATCGACTAATTGTTGTGCTTCAGCTAATGTCATCCACGAATTTCACGAATTATATCGAATTTCACGAATTGAGGTCGATTTATAGTCTATTAGAAAATCACCCGTTGATATTCTAATGATGGCGTTCCAAAATTGATGACTATTCCTAAACGGACACCTGAAGCTTTTAAATAGTTTAATGTTTGTTTGATATAAGGGTCGCCTATATAACCGCCAATTTTTATTTCAAGTATTATGGTATCGTAAACTATAAAATCAGCAATAAAATAATGTTTAAGCTTTTGTTCTTTATAATATATCGTATAAGGTTTTTCTCTTTGGAATGGTACACCAACTTTTTCCAGCTCCATTTCTAAGGCATCTTTATAAACAACTTCCTTAAAGCCATGCCCCAATATCCTATGCACTTCAAAACAAGCTCCAATTATCTTATACGATTCTTCTTTAAATAAAATATCTACCATATTATAAAAAATTCAATTCGTGAAATTCGCTCTAATTCGAAAAATTCGTGCTTTTAAGTTAGTGATTCTCCCTGTCTTTAGTATCCATCATAATAGTTACCGGCCCATCATTTATCAAACTTATCTTCATATCGGCGCCAAATATTCCGGTTGCTATGCGTTTGCCGGTTAGTTCATGTAGTATCTTTATCATCTGCTCATACAGAGGTATAGCTTTATCCGGTTTGGCAGCGCGGATAAATGACGGGCGGTTGCCCTTTTTTGTTTGTGCAAACAGGGTGAATTGGGAGATGAGCAAGATATTGCCATTCACATCGGCCAGGGCTTTATTCATCAGGCCGTTCTCATCGCCAAATATGCGCATGGAGGCTATTTTTTGCGCAAGCCATTGCATGTCCTCATTGGTGTCCGTATCTTCAATACCTACCAGCACGAGGAAGCCGTTGGCTATCTCACCGGTTATTTCGCCGTCAACCCGGCAGCTTGCTTCTGAAACACGTTGTATTACTGCACGCATATTTTATCTATAGAATCAAGAACCAAGATAGTATGATTTACTGCAAACTGCCTGCTCATAACTGCAAACTAATTTACGGTATAGTAACCGCTATAGCCGGCGACCGGTCGCTTTCATTTTTCAGCCGGTCTATCGCCGTTATGATATATGAATAAGTTTTGCCCCTTTGTATCGTACTATCCCGGTAAGATGGTTCGGTATTGTATTGAATGTGCAGAATGTTTTTCGGGTCGCCTACGTCTATCTTTTCGGTTCCCTCAAAACGGTAGATCACATAGCCGTAAACGGGCTCTTTATCATTAGCCAAAAGCGGGGCTTCCCAGGTTAAGCGTACCGAATTGTTCTCCGCTTTAGCGGTAAAAGTGCGCGGCACATTTGGCGGTACCGAATCCAGCCAAAGCATAACCGGCTGCAGGGCAGGGTGGCGGTAGTAGGTTTTTTTAAGCGAATCTGTAAAGCCAAGCAGGTTGCTGGTAAGCGATGCCGAACTAAAAAACACGCTGCCCTGCACCCGCGGGTTAGCACGCAGGTATTTGATCTGGTCGGGCACCTCCTGCGGGTGCTTAAAGTTGGTTACCCTACGCTCATTAATACGGTAAGCCGCATGGCCTACATATAAATGGTGGTTATAGGTATTGTCGCTCCACCAGTCAACCAGCTTAGTAAAATCGGCATTGGGGTAACCTATCGGCCAATATATCTGCGGGTTAATATAATCCAGCCAACCCTCTTTTATCCATTTGCGCGAATCAGCATATAGTTCATAATAGGAGTCACCTCCATGCGTATCAGACCCATCCGGGTTTTGGTATTTATTGGCCCATATACCCGATGGGCTAATGCCAAACTTCATGTGTGGCTTGTGCTTGTGTATACTGTCGCTCAGCATTTTTATCAGCACGTCCACATTGTTGCGCCGCCAATCTTTTATATCGGTAAAATCGCCGCCATATTTTTTAAAGGCATCAGAGTCATTTATCTTTTGCCCGGCAATGGCATACGGGTAAAAATAATCGTCCATGTGTACACCGTCTATATCATAATTGTCCACCACATCTAATATCACCTTCACAATATACTCGCGTACCTCGGGAATGCCGGGGTTAAACTGTTTCTTATCGCCATAAATAAAAAACCACTCGGGCTTTGTATTGGTAATATGGTTGGGGCTGAGTAAGGAAAACTTCAGGTCGTTGGTAGCGCGATAGGGGTTAAACCAGGCATGCAGCTCCATGCCGCGCTTATGGGCCTCGGTAATGGCAAAATCAAGCGGGTCATATAATGGAGAAGGCGCCTGGCCCTGCTTGCCGGTAAGCCACTGCGACCACGGCTCGCGGCTTTTTGCATAAAACGCATCGGCAGCCGGCCTTACCTGGAACATTACCGCGTTGATGCCGGTTTGTTGATGGGCGTTCAGGATATTAATTAGCTGTTGTTTTTGCTGATCGGCTGTCGACCGTGGCTGGGGCCAGTCAATATTCTCAACAGTGGCTACCCATACCCCCCTGAATTCGCGCTTCGGATCGGCTTTATAAATGGGCGGGGTTGCTATTTGCGCCACCGTTTTTTGCAGGCATGGGAGCAGTAAAATGAGGAGGATAAACAGGCGGTATATACGTATCAAAATGGGTTTACTTTAAAGATGTAAAGATATAAACTGATTACGTAGCTAATTTATTACAAGCGATAATAATTGCGTTTTAAGCATATTGTAGTTAATTTAGCCAACAATGAGTGTTGAAACAACCAATTATTTAAAACAATTTATCATATTTTTTCTTTTTTAACGTATTAATAACCGTTAGTAAATAACAATGTTAAAGGCCGGTAAGTTTTTTTTGATGCCCCGAAAAACATATTCCGGTATAAAAAGTTTTAAAACCGATAGCTATAAAAAGCTCATCTATTTATTATTCACTTAAAATTAAAAACATCAATTTTTTATGGAAAACCAATCAGATCAAACACCGAAAAAGAACTCCAACGTCATTTACTTTCTTATTGTGGTAATATTGGCTTTGCTGGGTACCGACGTGTATTTGTACATGAAGAAGAACACAGCAGACGAAAAGACTGTATATGTAAATGATGAAAAAACAAGGCTGCAGACCGAACTGGACAGCCTGGAGGCACAGGTTGAGCAGGTAAATGCCGGCAAAACCAAAATGACCGCCGAAATGACGGCCAAAAACGATTCGCTGAAAAGCAAAATATCTGTATTAAGAGGCGAACTGGCAAAAGGCAAATTAACAGCCGCCGAGTTGAGCCAGGCACAGGAAGACGTTAAACAATTACGCTATTTTGTGACCAAATACACCGCCGACCTGGAAGAACTTAAACAACAAAACGCTACATTAACTACCGAGCGGGACACGTTGAAAACCAATTTAACTGCTGTTAGCCAAAAGGCCACAGTCCTTACCGAGCAAACCAATACCTTACAAAAGCAGAACCAGGATTTGAGCACCAAAGTGCAGATAGCATCGGCGCTTAAATTGGCGCAGTCTGACGTGAAGGCTTATAAGGTTCGTGGATCGGGCAAGGAGGTTGACGTAACCCGTGCCAGCCCTGCCAAACGTATTAAGATAAACTTTACCATAGCGGGTAACGCTGTTGCTCAAAAAGGCCCGCATGATATTTATGTACGTGTGTTGGACCCTGCAGGCAACCTGGTAGGCGCCGGCAGCGGTACTTTCCAGGCAGATGGACAGGATATGCCATTTACCTACCGTACCTCTATCGATTTTAAAGACGACGGCAGCGGCTATACCATTGAGTGGGAAAACCCTAACCCTTTTGTAAAAGGCGCTTATACTGTTATGCTTTATGCTGACGGATACACCATGGGTAAGACAGGGATAACGTTGAAGTAATTCATTATTATCACGATATTCAAAGTGGCTTCATTTAATGAGGCCACTTTTTTGTTTTAGTATCTTTAGTAAGTAGTTGATGAAGCATGAATGGGTGCCATGCTGAGCCCCGTCGAAGCATGTGCGTAAAGGCCTTTGCCCGCGACTCTTCGACATGCTCAGAGTGACAACGCTCTCTTTAGATTAAAGCCCTGAAGCCGCAACAGCGCAATTTATCCCGTCAATGGCCGCGGAGATAATACCTCCGGCATACCCGGCCCCTTCGCCGCAGGGGAACAATCCCTTTACCTGCGGGTGCTGCAAAGTTTCCTTATCACGCGGTATTTTTATGGGTGATGACGTGCGCGATTCTACACCTACCAGTATCGCTTCGTTGGTATAATACCCTTTCATCTTTTTGCCGAATGCTGGTAAGGCTTTTCTTAGGCGTTCGTTTATCCAGTGGGGCAATACCTCTTTTAGCTGCACGCTGTTGGTGCCGGGCAGGTAGGAGTTTTTGGGCAGATCGCGGGATAGGCGGTTCTCCACAAAATCTACCATGCGCTGGGCGGGGGCTACCAGGTTGCCGCCGCCGGCATTAAAGGCCGCGTGTTCTATTTGCTGCTGAAAGCGCAGCATTTTGAACGAGTCGGCATTATCGCCGGGCACATCCTCCAAATTTATTTGTACTACCGTGCCCGAGTTGGCGTAAGGGTTGTTACGTTTACTGGGGCTCCAGCCGTTTACTACTATCTCGTTAGCCTCTGTTGCGCAAGGGGCTATAATGCCGCCGGGACACATGCAGAACGAGAATACCCCTCGCCCGTCTACCTGCTCAACCAAATTATAATAAGACGGTGGCAGATCAGGGCCGCGGTCCTCATCAATGGCGCAATGGTATTGGGCGCGGTCGATAATCTCCTGCGGATGCTCTATGCGGACGCCGAGGGCAAAGGGTTTGGCTTCTATCAATATATTTTGACGGTGCAGCATCTCGAACACATCACGCGCGGAATGGCCGGTGGCTAATATCACAGCATTGGCATTTAGCTTTTCGCCTGTGGCTAATTGCACCCCTTTTATTTCGCCGGCTGATACCAATAGGGAAGTTACCTTGCTGTCGAAATGAATTTCGCCGCCCGCATTTAATATGGTATCGCGGATGGCTTCGATGATCTGCGGTAGCTTATTGGTGCCGATGTGCGGGCGGGCATCTACCAGTATATCTGCCGTGGCACCGTGGGCCACAAAGGTTTTAAGTACGCCGTTCACATCGCCGCGTTTGGTGCTGCGGGTGTACAGCTTCCCGTCCGAATACGTACCCGCTCCCCCCTCGCCAAAACAATAGTTGCTTTCGGGGTTAACCAGGCCCTGTTTGTTAATGTTGGCCAGGTCGCGGCGGCGGTCCTTAACGGCTTTGCCGCGCTCTATGATAATGGGTTTTAGGCCCAACTCAATACATTGCAAAGCGGCAAATAGCCCGGCTGGCCCCGCACCTACAATGATGATGGGTTTGGCGTTTTTTACGCTGGGATAATTAACCGTATAGGTTTCGGGATGATAAGCTTCCTCTATAAATACCTTTACCATCATACGGTAAACCACCTTGCGGCCACGCGCATCTATAGAGCGTTTAAGTACCGGTACACCAGTAATTTTTTGCGGATTGGTATTTAGTGCAGATGCAGCCAATTGTTTAATAACCGCTTCATCTTCGTGCTGGCCGGGTAGGGCAACAATTTCTATTTCTTTGATCATGGTGTTGCCGGGTTTTTATCCCGGATAAGGGCAAAGATAATGTTTCTAACAGGGTTAACATAACTTAACACAATTCAAAATTAATTACGTTAATTATTTGATAGCCAATATGTTGTAATTTGGCAGGGTTAACATAAAATACATGGTTTTTCATTGCTTTTTTTTGCGCCCGTCATTCTTGCGCTCGTCTATGACGAGTGCAAATTTAGCCTCACCTAAATCCTCTCCAAAGGAGAGGACTTGACCCCGTGGAGAAACAGTATTAAACCCTCTTGTGCCATCCATGCCTCGTTAGAGGCTACCCTTTTGTAGAAATCAATATAAAAACAGATTGCGCCATCGGCGCTACCCACATCCGGGCAAGGTGAGGCTCCGCAACCTGTTGATATTAAGCCTAATGTTAACAAATAAATCACGCTGAGTTGACGTTTATATGCTGTGTTATACTTTACCTTTAGGAAACCATAGTTAAGGTTTGTATAGGATAACTTAAAACAGCTTTTATGACATGGAGAAAATTTAGTGGCGAGATCATCCAGCTACCAATTATTGAAGAAGTTGAACGGGCCATTGAGCGCGAAAGCCTGCTGGGCAACAAGCTAAAGGTTTGCATCGGCACCGACTCGCAGGTAAAGGGTAACGTAACCGACTTTGCTACCGTTATTGTTTTTTTACGCGAAGCACGCGGCGGTTTTATGTTTATCCACCAGGAGCGCACCTCTCAAAAAATGAGCATCAAAGAACGTATGTTGAGCGAAGTTCAAAAATCTATCGACATCGCCTACAAACTTTGCGACCTGCTGGACCTGTATGATGTTGACCTGGAAGTGCACGCCGATATCAATACCAACCCTATGTTTAAATCAAACCAGGCTCTGCACGAGGCTATGGGTTATATTTTAAGCATGGGCTTTGTGTTTAAAGCTAAGCCGGAGGCCTTTGCAAGTTCGTATTGTGCAAATAAGATTGTGCAGTAGATAAATAAAGAGCGCTGTCAGTCTGAGCTTGTCGAAGACTTGCGGGATAGGCCACTACGCCCATGCTTCGACAGGCTCAGCATGACACCCCAATTAGTTTTCGATTTTATCTTTTATCGTATATTAGCACAAAATTCACACATTATGTACGGCATCGTTCAGGAACTCCACTCCATATTCAGGTATGTAGTATTTGTATTTGTTTTATTGGCCATTATCCAGTCGTTAATGGGTTGGCTGGGCAAAAGCCCTTATACATCTTTTAATCGCAAGGTCAATTTATTCGCTTTAATATCTGCGCATACGCAATTGCTGATAGGTATTGTGTTGTATTGTGTAAGTCCGTTGGTACAGTTTAATGCAGATACCATGAAGAATCCTATTACCCGCTATTTTACCGTAGAGCATTGGGTAATGATGATCATTGCCATTGTTTTAATAACTATAGGCCACAGTAAATCAAAAAAACTGGTATTGCCCGAGGCAAAACACCGCATCATTTTCATATTTTACACTATAGCGGTATTGATAATAATTGGCGCGTTAGTAGCCGGGAAAGTGCCCGTTTTAAGCTAATTACACAAAAAGTTACGAAAAAGTTACGAAATAATTTGTCAATTCAATTTTCTTTATAAATTTGCGTCCACAATGATCAAAAACAATAATAACAAATCCTGGTGGCACTCATTAATATGGGTGGCCGGATAACTTTTTGATCAGACAGACTAATCAATTACAAACCTAATACAAAAGCCCGGCGACCCTCATTCGCTGGGTTTTTTGCTTTAAGGGTATTAACACAACATGAAAAACTATACAATAATTACTACGTACAAAAAACTGCTTGCCGATACCACTACGCCGGTAAGTATCTACCTGCGTTTAAGGGATGTGTTCCCCAACGCATTGCTACTGGAAAGCTCCGACTATCATAGCCGCGAAAACAGCGTAAGCTACGTTTGTTGCGAGCCCATTGCCGGGCTGGTGCTAAACAACGGGCAATTAAAAAAGACCTACCCCGATGGCAGTGAAGAAAAGCACGAAGCAGGAGAATTTGAGCTTACAGAGCAGATCAATAAGTTTTTAACCCGGTTTGTAACTACAGAGATCGCCTTAAAAACAGCCTCTAATGGCCTGTTCGGTTATTTTACGCACGAGGCGGTTGAACATTTTGAAACCATTAAATTAAAAAAGAGCGATGATACTACACGCCGGATACCCGAAATGCAGTACCATGTTTACCGGTATATCATCGCTATTGACCACTTTAAAAATGAGTTGTATATTTTTCATAATCAGCCCGGCGATGAAACCGAAAACGTCGGCATAGCAAAAATTGAGGACCTGATCAAAAACAAAAACTTCCCCGAGTATAATTTCCAAAGTAAGGATGAGGAAAAATCAAACCTCACCAATGAGGAGTTTATAGCGATAGTGGAGAAAATGAAGCAGCATATTTATCGCGGCGATGTTTTCCAGATCGTGCCATCAAGGGCATTCTCCAAACAATTCCAGGGGGATGAGTTTAATGTATATAGAGCATTACGATCCATCAACCCGTCTCCGTATTTGTTTTATTTTGATTATGGCGATTTCAGGATATTCGGCTCATCGCCAGAGGCGCAGATCACGATTAAGAACCGTGTTGCCAGCATATTCCCCATAGCGGGCACCTTTAAGCGCAGCGGCGATGATGAAAAGGACGCGCAGATAGCACAGGACCTTAAAAACGACCCTAAAGAATCGGCAGAGCATGTTATGCTTGTCGACCTTGCCCGTAACGACCTGAGCCGTCATTGCGAACAAGTGGAGGTTAAGGCGTTTAAGGAGGTGCAATACTATTCGCATTTGATACATTTGGTGTCGCATGTTAGCGGTAAATTGTTGCCGGGTGTACCATCGTTTAAAGTGGTGGCAGATACCTTCCCGGCGGGTACCCTTAGCGGTGCGCCAAAGTACCGCGCAATGGAGATCATCGATGAGAACGAAAAAACCAAGCGAAGTTTTTACAGCGGCGCAATTGGTTATTTGGGCTTTAACGGCGATTTTAATCATGCCATAATGATACGATCGTTTTTAAGTAAGAACAATACATTGCATTACCAGGCAGGCGCAGGCATAGTAGCCGGCTCGATAGCGGTAAGTGAGTTGAACGAGGTGAATAACAAAATAGCCGCGCTAAGAAAAGCCATCGAAATGGCGGAGGAGTTATAGTTAGTGATTAGTTGATTAGAGATTAGTTAATAGTAAAACGAAAATCAGTTCCCCTCTTGAGAGGGGTTAGGGGTGTGTAAACATGGAAAGCAAAATTTTAATAATAGATAATTACGATTCGTTCACGTATAATTTGGTGCATTTGGTAAACGAGATAGGCCTGCAATGCGAAGTTTGGCGCAATGACCAGTTTGCCATAAGCGATGTGGATGCTTATGATAAAATTATTTTATCGCCGGGCCCTGGTATACCGTCCGAGGCGGGATTATTGTTGCCGGTAATAGAAAAATACGCGCCTACAAAAAGCATCTTCGGCGTTTGTTTGGGCCAACAGGCCATTGCCGAAGTATTTGGGGGTAGGTTGTACAATTTAAGTCAGCCCATGCATGGTATAGCCACACCGATATTGGTAACCGATGAACAGGAAAAACTATTTAAAGGCCTGCCAAAAAGTTTTAAAGTGGGCCGCTACCACTCGTGGGTAGTTGATGAAAAATTCATCCCCGAAGTATTAACCGTTACCGCCATTGATGAGGCTGATAATTCGGCAATGGCATTAAGGCATAAGCATTATGATGTACGCGGGGTACAGTTCCATCCCGAATCCATATTGACAGAGTTTGGTAAAGAAATGATGGCAAATTGGCTGGGTGCTGAAGCACAGTGATTAGAGATTGGTTGATTAGTGACTATGTTGAAATTTGGTAGAGACTAAAAGTGTATGACAATTCTTGATAAAATAGTAGCACATAAAAAGGTAGAAGTACAGGCGGCAAAGGAAATTTATTCCATAGCCGATTTGCAGGACTTTGAATTTTTTGAAAGGGAAACCTATTCCTTTAAAGATTTTCTTCTCGACCCGGCGCGTACCGGCATTATTGCCGAATTTAAGCGAAAATCTCCCTCAAAAGGAATTATCAATGATAAGGTTGAAGTGGAGGATGTTACCAGTGCATACGCTGCGGCAGGTGCATCGGCCCTGTCTGTACTGACCGATCATAGCTTTTTTATGGGCGATAAGGCCGATTTGGTAAAGGCCCGCAAAGCCAATACCATTCCCGTTTTGCGCAAGGATTTTATGATTGACGAGTATCAGCTATTTGAAGCAAAGGCTTTAGGTGCGGATATCATCCTGCTTATAGCAGCCATCCTTACCCCTGCCGAGATACAATTATTTTCGTCCACAGCAAAAAAACTGGGTTTGAACGTATTGCTGGAGGTACATAATTTGGAAGAGCTACAACGCAGCATAACCCCCAACCTGGATGCCATCGGTGTAAACAACCGCAACCTTGCCGACTTTACCGTTTCGGTAGAAACATCTTACCAACTGGCGGAACATATTCCCAGCGAATTCTTAAAAATATCCGAAAGCGCCATCAGCGACCCCGAAACCATCAAGCAGCTAAAACAAGCTGGTTTTAATGGCTTTTTAATTGGCGAAAATTTTATGAAACAACCCGATCCCGGTGCGGCGATGAGAGAGTTTGTAGAGAAGTTGAAGTAAACGGCGCGGGGTGTCAATGCTGAGCCTCGTCGAAGCATGTGCGTAAAGGCCTTTGCCCGCACGGTCTTCGAGGGCCTCAGACTGACAGCGCTTTTTGATCTGTTATTTTTAGAATTGCTGTTAGAATGATACCTTTACATATCTTCCCATTATAAGCCCTGTGTAATGAAAAAAATATTCCTGTTAGCCTTGCTGGCAATATGCTTTGTGAGCGCAAAGGCGCAATATGTTAGTTTAAATAATGCCGAAATTGATAAATTAAAGCAACTGGTGGCATCCGACCCATCGGCAAAGGCACGATTTAACGAGCTGCAAAAAGTGGCAGATGCAGCCCTGAATGAAACACCAAACCCGATTGATACCATCCGCTCGGAAGGGAAGTTAGCGGGCGACCCTAAGAAGACAGCCACGGGTGTATCGCTGCGCGATATGAAAAAAATGTATGCGCTGGCTTTGCTATACCGTACCGGGGGCGATAGAAAGTATTTGGATAAGTCGGTTGCTTACTTAGTGGCCTGGTCTAAATTTAACACACCCAACGGCGACCCGATTGATGATACCAACCTCGACCCTGTTGAAGCGTATGACCTTATCAAAAGCAATATAGATGCCCCCAATAATAAACTGATAACCGCATGGCTGGCACAAACCGCCCAAATGGAGATAAACAAATTTAAACCGGGTAAAGAAACAGCTTACAATAACTGGCACTCACACCGGTTAAAGGAGATTGGCGAGATAGGCTTTGCGCTACAGGATGATAAATATACCCAGTATGCTGTTGAGGGTATGAAACAACAGATCGGTAAAAATTTATTGCCCGATGGTTCAAGTGTCGATTTTAAATTGCGCGATGCGCTGCATTACCATGTATATGATTTGGAGCCGTTGCTCAAACTGGCCATCATTTTAAAAAGAGCTACCGGGGTTGATTATTATAATTATGTTTCTGATCAGCAGACATCCATTAAGAAATCGGTTGAGTGGTTGTTGCCTTATCTTAATGGACAAAAAACGCATGGCGAATTTGTAAACAGTACCGTAAGTTTTGATAAGAAACGTGCCGCCAATGGCGAAAAAGATTATGTGGCGGGTACATCATTCGAACCCAAAAACGGGGTGGCTACTTTAGAATTAACAGAATATTTTTACCCGGATGCTATTAATTTGATCCAAAAGCTAAAAGCAACTGACCAGAATTACCCCGACTGGCAACTGGTACTGAATAAAGTAAAGCGGTAAACCTGCTTTTTTGGCAACGATAAGGCGATACTTTACCAGATTATCTTAATACGTTTTCCTTTTGATGATAGATGGCTTTTATTTCAATATGCTTTTCAACTATAGCATAATAGATATAGAAGTCATCCCATATCAATAAAAAGGTATTTTCGCGGCCGGTCTCTATTCCCAAAAAGGGGAATTTTTTAAGCAGGTCAAATTCTATGAAGAGTGCTTTAAGAAATTTACGAGAGTAAGCATCAGATCCGTTTCTTAAGTTATTAAATTCAACTATCCTATCTATATCTAAATAGGCCTTCCTTGAAACTATTAGTCTTTTAACCACTTTTCGTATCGCTTTTCAAGCTCTTCACTAGTTAAAAAGTCGCCATTTTTAATGTCTTGCTCGCCTTGTATAATTCCGGCGAGATGCTCTTCAGGAATTTGGAATACTTTATCTTTATAACTGATCATCGTATCCAGCATTTCCAAATAATCAGGATCATCTAAGCCATTGATCTTCTCGTGAAGCGATTTTTTTAATTCCACTACTGTCATAATATAAAGTTAAGAAGTTTTCTTCGGATATTCTGTCATATATCCACTACTTTAAACAACACTAATACCACTTTTTGTAACTTGGCACTTTGATTGTGAATTAATTATTGAATGAAGCAAAAATTATATGATACTGCTGAGAAGCAGGAACGGGCAGTGCTGGTTGGTGTTATCACCTCTCACGAAACGGATGAGCGCACGAAGGAATATTTAGAAGAGTTACGATTTTTGGTGGAAACCGCCGGGGCGGAGACCGTTAAAACCTTCACCCAAAAGCTACAGAAACCTGATAGGGCCACATTTGTAGGCTCGGGTAGGTTGGAGGATATTAAAGCCTTTGTAACCGAAGAAGAAATAGACATTGTGGTGTTTGATGATGAGCTTACGCCATCGCAGCTGCGCAATATTGAGAACGAATTACAGGTAAAAATACTGGACCGCAATAACCTGATATTGGACATTTTTGCGAGCCGGGCGCAAACCGCGCAAGCCAAAACACAGGTAGAGCTGGCGCAGCTGCAATACCTGCTGCCGCGCCTTACCCGCATGTGGACACACTTAGAGCGCCAAAAGGGCGGTATTGGTATGCGTGGCCCGGGCGAGTCGCAGATTGAGACGGACAGGCGGTTGATCTTAGAAAAGATATCGCTGCTTAAGGACCGCCTAAAACTGATAGATAAGCAAAACGCTACCCAACGCAAAAACCGTACGCAAATGGTTCGCGCCGCGCTGGTGGGTTATACCAACGTAGGTAAATCAACCATTATGAATATGGTGAGCAAATCCGAAGTGTTTGCAGAGAATAAGCTGTTTGCCACGCTGGATACTACAGTGCGCAAGGTGGTGATAGAGAATGTGCCCTTCCTGCTGTCAGACACGGTTGGCTTTATCCGCAAGTTGCCGCATGACCTGGTGGAGTGCTTTAAATCGACCCTGGACGAGGTGCGCGAGGCCGACCTGCTGATACACGTGGTAGATATATCGCACCCCGGCTTTGAGGACCAGATACGCACCGTTAACGAAACACTGAAGGACATTGGCGCCAGCGACAAGCAAATGATAACTGTGTTTAACAAGATAGATGCCTACCAGCCGCCGCCAAACCCAACTGGCGAAGCGGTAGAACCATTAACGCTTGACGATTTTAAACATAGCTGGATGGCCAAAAACAACAGCCCCGCCATATTTATCTCTGCCACGCAAAAGGAGAATGTGGACGAGTTTAGGACCATGCTTTATGAATATATAAAGGATATACATACCGCAAGGTATCCGTATGATCATTTACTGTATTAAGCCCCCCAACCCCCTAAAGGGGGAGTGATTAGCAGATACTACAAGAGCGATGGGCGGTGCCTGTCGCTCTTTTTGTTGTTATAGCACCCGAAAATTGGGTTAACCTAACTTAACACAATTCGAAACTAATTTCTTTATATGATTGATAATAAATTAGTTACAATTTAACAGGGTTAACATAAAATAACACTTTTTGGTTGCCTGGTGTAGTGTAAATTCCGTCCCCACAAGGCCGCTTGCTGGGGACCCTGCGGAAGACGATTTTTGTAGCGTGGTTACACTGAATATTAATTTCACTACTTTCGCATTGGGCACAACCCCTAATCGCAACCAACCAATAACCGATATTTAATAATGAGAAACCTACAAAGATCGCTTCGTACGGCAATTTTTTTAACAGGCATATATGCCTCATTACCGGGCTTTACGCAAACCGCCCGTATTGTGGTTGACGCGGCGCGGGTGATGAATAAAATACCGGCAAAAATGTACGGGTCGTGTATTGAAGATGTGAACCACGAAATTTATGGGGGATTATATGACCAGCGGCTCTACGGCGAAAGCTTTGAAGAACCCGCGCCGTCAACAAACTTCACTGGCTGGAAAACTTTGCGCGGCGATTGGAAGATAGGCGATGGTGGTATACAGCAAAACACCGGTCCGGGGTTTAAATTGATCCGCGACAACTTGATGCTGAAAGATGGCAGCGTAGCTGCCGATGTAAAGTTTATCAAAAATGGCCGCGAGGGCGGGCTATTGTTCCGTGTTAACCATGAGCAGCCCGGTACAGATAACTTTGAAGGCTATGGCGTTGTTTTAATGCCGCGCGGCCATACCGTAGTTTTAAGCAAGACGAACTATAATTATACCGTGCTAAAAGAAACCAAGGTGACCTTTGATGCGAGAGAATGGACGCATTTAAAGATGACCGTACAAGGCGCGCATATCCTGGTTTATGTAAATAACAGCACTGATGCGGTGATCGATTATACCGATACGGATCACCCTATTTTATCCGGCAAAATTGGCGTGCGGGCCTATAATGCAGGCGCTTTGTTTAAAGGTGTAGTGACCGATGCCAATGGTACCATCACTAAAAGCGAATTTGAACCGATACCCACTCCGCAGGTAAGTTTTGCCTGGGATGCTCTACAGGATAAAACCGCGCAGGGCAGTTTCGCGCTTGATTCTGTTGGTGCGAAGGTGGGTAAGCAAGCCCAGGTAATTGAATATACCAAAGGCACGGGCCATATCGGCATAGCTAACAGCGGGCTTAACCGCTGGGGTATCGCCATAAAACAGGCGCAAAAGTTCCAGGGGTATATAACCCTGCGCACCGAAAACTTAACCGACCCGGTAACCGTAGCCCTGCAAAATGCCGATGGAACTAAAACCTATGCCACCCAAAAAATAACCAACATCACCTCTGGCTGGAAAAAGTATCCTTTTACATTAACCAGCAACGCTACCGACAAACGGGCACGGTTTGCGTTGTACATCGACAAAAAAGGAAAGCTGGAAGTAGACCAGAGCGCGTTAATGTCTACCGGGGCATCGCAGTTTAAAGGCCTGCCTGTACGTGCAGATATAGCCCACGGTATGCAAAGCGAAGGGTTGAATTTTGTGCGTTATGGCGGCACGCTGGTGAACTCGCCCGAGTACCGCTGGAAAAACATGGTGGGCAGTGCCGATAAGCGCCCGCAATACCTGGGGCACTGGTACCCATTTGTGAGCAATGGTTTTGGTATAGGCGAATTTGTTGCCTACGCCGAGGCTGCTGGTTTTGAATCGGCATTTGCTATTAATGTGGAAGAAACGCCCGAAGATATTGCCGATATGATGGATTTCCTGACCGGGGACATTTCGACAGCAGGCGGTAAAAGACGTGCGGCTATGGGCCACCCCAAACCCTACCCGGTACATTATATAGAGTTGGGCAACGAAGAAGTTATTTGGGGCGACATTGCCAAAGATTACCAGCACTATGCCGAGCGGTTTAATATATTGTATGACGTTATCCATGCCAAAGCGCCGCAGGTAAAAGTAGTATGTTCGGGCTGGTGGCGGCCGCAGTCGCCCAATATGGAGCCACTTTTTAAAGCCATAAACGGCCGTGCCGATTACTGGGACCTGCACACCGATGCCGATGACCCGAACGCGGGTGCCAAGGTTGATAAAAACCTGCAAACCATGCAGGACCTGTTTTTAAAATGGGACCCAAACACTAAAATGCGTATCGCCATATTTGAAGAGAACGGCGGTTTGCATGATCTGCAACGCGCGCTGGGCCATGCCACTACCCTAAACGCGGTGCGCCGTCATGGCGATTTTGTGCTTACCTCATGTGCGGCAAACGGGCTGCAGCCATTTATGCAGCACGATAACAACTGGGACCAGGGGCAGGTATTCTTTACGCCATCGCAGGTATGGGGCATGCCGCCTTTTTATGCTACGCAAATGGCAGCAAAAAATCATGAGCCGTTAAGGGTATTTAACAGTGTAAACGGTGGCGAGCTGGATGTAACCGCCACACGCAGCGAAAATGGCGATGTGCTGGTGGTACACGTAGTAAATACCACCGCCAATGCTACCAATGCCGCTGTTGAGCTGAACGGTTTTGCAGGCAAAAAACCGCTGGTAAAAATTTACACCTTAACCGGCGACCTGAAAGCAGAGAACCTGCCGGCAACTCCTGATAAAACAAGCACCAAAACAGTGACCGTACAGGTAAAAGGTAATACCATGGACTATGCCTTCCCGGCACATTCTTATGCTATATTGCGGTTTGAGCGGTAATGATTTAGGATTATAAAAAGAGCGTTGTCACACTGAGGTTCTCGAAGTGTGTGCGGTGTGGCCTATATGCACCATGCTTCGAGCGCCTCCTTTAGATTAGAAAAAAACACGAGTAGCCTCTGCTATTGCCCGCCCGGATACTCGCGCCAGGTAGGGGAAAATAGTGGATAAGATTATTGTTGTGGATAAGTTCGGCCTATTAACCACCTGATAATCTGTAGATTTGTATATGATTAATTTAGAAATAGACAACTACTGGGATATTTTAGAAACACCCCGGATAGACGATAAGAAAATCGTATACACCTTTAAACTTTGGAATAAAAGTTGGGGTAAGGTTGATTTTTTAGATCTAAAAAACGGCAATGCTTATGAAGGTAGGTTTGCACTTGTAGAAGACACTGTCGACAAATCTGAAATAAATATACATTTTGTAATTGATGGTGATTTTGGATTCTTCGATACCGCTGATAAGTTAGATATAGGTAGCCGTGAGCTTACATTAAGTTTAGATGCTTTTTTAACTAAATTAACTAAACCATATATTATTTAAGGCAACGATTTGTGAAAGATTCAGTCGTATGTAACTCAGTGTGCCTTGAACTAGTGCAAAAAAATGTTAAGAATATATTTAGATACTAATCTCCTAACCAAAATCGAGGATTTTCCTTTGCTCAAAGAAAAGTTGTCGATTTATTCTGATTATCTAAATATTGTTTATTCATCAGCCCACATAGATGATTTAAGTAGGAGTTCTAATGCAGAGCTAACTTTAAAAGATTTAAACACTATAAAATACTATTCACAAGATCAATGTTTAGCGAAGTATTGGGGTGAAGATAGTTTACGTTATGACACGCGTGACCCGATTGAATTTTATGAAACATCGAAAGAAACATCCATCGATATAGTAGATACATTTACCTATCTTGATCAGGAATGTGAAAAATTAGGTATCGAAAACCCACTCAATAAATTGGGAACAAAAGTAACTTTTGATGCTCCAATTGATCAACAAAACAATCTCTTTAGTTTTACGAGGTTTAAAAGAAATCCAACTTTCAAATCTCTTTTCGATGATATTGCCGAAGTATTTCAACAATCCTTGACATCGAATAATCTTTTAAAAGTCGCAAGAACCCAATTCGATGAGCAAATACCCAGAAGTGCTATTGCTAACATAAAGGGGAATATTATCGACTATTTAAATGAAGAACTTCCCAAAACAGTTTTTAATAAAACTTTTGATGAATTGGCTTTAGATTCGCTCAACCTCCGGGGAAAAGACAAATCATATTCACATTTTGATTGGTTTATAACCAGATATAATATATTAGATCTCGTTGGCTATAAGTCTGATAATAATAGTACGACATCCAATATTGTAACCGATGCTTTCCATGCGTTTTATGCAGCACATTGCGACATTTTCTTATCTCAAGATAAAAGACTTAGAGATAAAGCAAAAGTTTTATACAAAGAATCAGCAATAACAACACTTATTTTTTCGGAAACTGAATTTTGTAATTTCATAGATCAGTTAATTTTTCGGATTCAAACAACTACAAGATTAGCGGACTTTATACGTAATATTCATACTTTAAATACTGAATGTTTTTATTGTAATATAGATACTAGGTCGGTTATAACAGAGTATCGTTTAGAAACCTTTTTTGCGGGATATTTTGACTACGTAATTTGGGTCATGACTGATAATGATACAACCATTACTGTTTTTACAAAAGAAAATAGAACTCTTTCAAATTGGTATTATTACAAAGAATTACAATCACTGGTAAAAGTTTTTGTTGAGCTATTGGGTCCGGATATGAATAACAATGTTGAGTTTACTAATATTGAACAAGAATTAGCTGAAGACAAAATTTGGGCGGGAAGAATGTGGCATTTTGAAGGACTTTTAATTTCTCTTTCTCAAGATAAGGATTTGGAAATAGTTTTAAGATTGGAAACTATTAAGAATTAAGTTTTTCTGAACATAATTTTTTATGACGCGAACCTGTCTTAACAGAAACTCATTCTTAGCTCGCAGGGTGGGTGAAAACGTGCGAAAGCAAAAAATTATATCTTTGCGAAAAATAGAAATATGTTGTGTTATATATGTGGACAACCCTCAACGTCAATCGAACATGCACCCGCCAAAAGCTTTTTTCCTAAAGGTCATCGCTATCAACTAATCACTGTACCCTCTTGTACGGTACATAATGAAGCAACCTCCAAGGACGATGAATATGTAAGAAATATTATTGCGATGATGATTGGCAATAACGGACACGCGCTAAATCATTTTTTAAAGACTTGTATTGCCTCCTTTAATCATAGCCCGGCCCTGTTAAGGCGGACGACTGCTGTGAGCAGGAGGGTGCATGTCGCCGCTGTCGGGGCAAATAAGCCTGAAGCATCCCTTTCCATAAAGATCGAAAGGGATCGAATCGAGATGGTGTTAAAGAAAATTGGCTATGCATTATATTACAATCAGTTCGGGAAACCGTGGGAGCGTGGATTAAAAATCGCCACGGAATACTTGGTAACGCAAGATTATCAGCAGGACGAATTCGGTGATTTGATAAAAGAGGCCAAATCCGACCCGGATTATATTGAACCGGTCTATTGCGGCCACAACCCTGAAATTTTTAAATATGCGTTCCAGCCAACAGAAAGCGACAATACATTTGATCGGGTTCTGGTCATGAAATTTTATGAAGGCTTTGAAGTATGGCTTTTGCCGATTCCAGGTACAACAACCCCGCACCTGCCTTAACATCCTTTTCTTGCGCGAGTATGTAGAATTGACAAATGCCATGGCGTATCCGGTTGTCCATAATCTTTTGTCCGAATGTCTCTGAAATCGGACCGCTATGCCTGTAGTTTACAACTACATTTCCTCAAATATCCAACAGGTTGTTGTAAGTTCTGGTGAACATTTGCCTTATCAAGCGCTCTTTATTATCTATATCGCCGGCTAAACGGTTTACCAATAAATACCCGCTCACCACCTCATAGGTAAAATGTTCAAACGTTTTGTCGCCAATTGTACTTGCAACAATTTTGCTGTAAACCCTAAAGCGTTGTGTGTTTTCGTAGTCCTCTACGGTATTCGAAATAGGGTCAATTGTCCTTGCACCAATAAAGCCGAAAGAAGCATCGGGATAATTGGGCAGAATGAGTTGCGCAGCCCTTAGGCATGTTATCAGGATATTATAAACATCGCCTTTGTTAATGATATGAGAATATTTGTAATCGCTCTTACTATCCTTTTGGGCATAAAATTTTAGGGCAAATACTTGCTCTGCATGATATTCTGCACGCAGAATATAAGCATACCGGGTTATTGGCGATTTAAACTTATAGATTAAGGTAAACAAATGATCACTTGCATCCTTGCAAATTTGCTTTTGAATGAACTTAAGCGGATAACCCGCAGCGTTAAAGATCAAGGGATCAGAAGAGAAGATAAATACGGTTGTGGCTCATGCACCAAATTTTGGCGGCGTGCGGTATTTACCCTGCGGCCTTTAACAACTATGGACGAAAGCGCAACAGGCTTCACCTTATCTATCGGTGCCCAGCCCAATCGTTCCCCTTTTGAAACAGCCTTTTTAACTAATTTCCGTGCCATATATACAAATATAACAAACTTGACAAACCAAATCAAAAAAAAACCAATGCAAATAGCACAAATAATTCTGGCCTTTGTTGGTGTTGTCCCCCGCTCCCCAAGCCTCCCGCTTGTGGCAACAGGGCACGCGTGCCTCCTGTGCCCATCTCGCGCGGGCATGTAGCGTTGACCAATGGAATTGGGTACTCATGTGTCAGCACCATATCCGCTTTCCCTAAAAATAATTACCTTTAAGCAAACTTTACTTTATGAAAAGATCACTTTACCTGTTGTGCCTGGCGTTAATTGTTTTAACCGCATGGAAAATCCAGGATGGGCGCAAAAATTTTGTTGATGTTGCCGGAATTGATAATTCGATAAAACCGGGCGATAATTTCTTTCGCTTTGTTAACGGCAAGTGGTACGATACCGCCAAAATTGCTGCCGACCAATCGGGCGTAGGTTCTTATAGTTTTATGAACATTCCGCAAAAACTGCTTTTGCAAAACATACTGGATAGTGTTTCAAAAAGTAAAAACACCATGGGAAGCGTTGAACAAAAGGTAGGCGACTTTTACGCTTCGGGCATGGATGTGGCTACCATTAACCAGCGCGGGTACCAGCCCATTAAGCCAACACTGGCGCGTATTGATGCGATCAGCGATGTGCCGTCATTAATGAAATTTGTTGCGGCCGAACTAAAAACCGGGAGCCGCTCTATCATCGGCTTCGGCGTTTCGCCCGACAATAAAAACAGCAAGGTTAACATTGCCCATGTTTCTCAAACCGGCATTGGCTTACCTGAAAGGGATTTTTATTTTAAGACCGACGCACCTTCACTCCAAATCCAGGAAGCCTATAAAAAGTATATCAGTACCTTGTTTCAATTAACCGGGGCCGATGCTGCTACTGCCAATAAGAATGCAGCCATTGCTTACGGCATTGAAAAACAGAATGCAGCGTCGCATAAAACAAATATTGAACGGAGGGATGTCAACGCAAATTACCATAAAGTAGCGCTTGCCGCTATCAACCAAACCCAAGCTAATATAGGCTGGGCAACCTTGTTTGCCAATTTAGGCGCAGTAGCCGACTCGCTGGACATGGCCCAACCCGCTTATTACGATAACCTGAACGGGCTATTGAAAACCATACCCATAGCCGACTGGAAAATTTATTTAAAAGCCAACACGCTAAAAGCCAACGCCGAAATATTGAGTAAGCCATTTATAGATGCGGCGTTTGAGTTTGATAAGGTATTGTCGGGGCAGGCTACCCAAAAATCGCGCAGGCAGGTAATGACCGACAATGTAGACAGTTATTTAGGGCAGGCCTTAGGGCAACTATACGTGAAACGCTATTTTAACGAGGATGCAAAAAAACGCGTGCTGGTATTGGTAAACAACCTGCAAAAAGCTTTCGAGAACCGGATAAACCACCTGGAATGGATGAGCGACAGCACCAAACATAAAGCCATAGAGAAGCTATACGCGATAACCAAAAAACTGGGTTACCCGGATAAATGGCGCAGTTATGATAAGGTACCCATCAGCAGGGCCAAATACTTCGAAAATATCCGGGCCATAAAACAGAACGGTTATGAATATCAATTAGCAAGGCTAAACAAACCGGTTGACAGGACAGAATGGAGCACAACGCCATCCACCGTTACGGCCTACTACAGCCCGTCGGCCAACGAGGTTGTTTTCCCGGCGGGTATATTGCAATTTCCTTATTTCGATTTTGAGGCGGATGATGCCATCAACTACGGCGGCATAGGTATGGTTATCGGGCACGAAATGACACACGCCTTTGACGACCAGGGCGCGCAATTTGATAAGGACGGGAACGTAAAAAACTGGTGGACAACCGAAGATTATAAAAAGTTTAAGGCGAAAACAAAGCAGTTAGCCGACCTATATAGTTCATTTACCGTTTTGGATGACGTGCATGTAAAAGGCGAACTGACCCTGGGCGAAAACACCGCCGACAACGGTGGCATTGCCATGGCCTACGATGCATTTAAGCTGACCCAGCAGGGAAAAGGGAATGTTAAAATTGATGGCTTTACGCCCGACCAGCGCTTCTTTTTATCTATTGCCCGTATATGGCGGGTGAAAACAAGGGATGAGTTTTTGAGGACCTACGTAAATACTAATCCGCATTCGCCGGCCATGTGGCGCGTAAATGGGCCGTTAATGAATTTCGAACCGTTTTACCAGGCATTTAACCTGCAGCCCGGCGATAAAAATTACAAAACCCAGGAGCAGCGGGTGAAGATATGGTAGTGCATTGATGAGGCGGGCAATGGGCGGGGTACTATGAATGCCCCGCTTTTAAATTAATACCCTACTTTCACGGCAAATAAACCAACATGAAAAAGAACCTATACCTGCTATTATTTGTGCTGATACTATCCGCCGCTGCTAAGGCCCAAACCAATTGGGTTACCACAAAACTGGACGAAAGAATATCGGTAAAATTCCCTGTAGAGCCTCAAAAGACCACCAACAACGGCGTTGATGTTTATACCGCAAGGATGAGCGACAGCCTTGGGTATAGCGCCACCGTGATAGATTATAACGTTATCGCCCATTTAGATTCGGCCGCCATAGCCCCGATGAAAGATATGCAACAATTTGCCGATCAAATAAGGATAGGCCTGGCATCGAAAAAGGTGAATTATACCTTTGGGGCCGTCACTATGGGCAAATGGAAAGGGTATACCACCTACAGTATGACGGCAATTGAAAACACTAATAAAAATACCTTATTGGTACAAATGATATTAATAGGCAGCAGAATGTACTCGCTGTCGTGCCGGGTACCCGCCGGCATGGTCACCAAAAACAATGAGGTGTTTTTTGCTTCGGTGGAGTTATTGAAGAAATAAAAGTGGACTTGGTGGTTGTATACTATCCGAAGTTGTAAACTTCGGATAGCGGCGTTTATGAACTCTGCTATCTACAACCATTCGTTCCCCCTTTAGGGGGTTAGGGGGCTAAAAATATCTCCTCTTTAATCTCCGGTATTATCCCCTTTTCCAAAGCCGTATCAAAAAGCAGCTTAATGGCTTTGCGTCCTTCTTCGCCCAAGTCGACAGAGTACTTATTTACATACAGTTCGATATGTTTATACATCACTTCTTCGCTCATTTCCTGCGCGTGGCTGCGTATATATTCCAACCCCGATTTAGGGTTGGCAAACGCAAACTCTACCGATCGGCGCAACACCCGGTTTATTTTATGCTGAACATCAACCGGTAAATTGCGGTTGGCTACAATGCCGCCCAGCGGGATGGCGCAGCCGGTTTGTTTTTCCCAGTAATCGCCCAGGTCGATGATCTTTTTAAGACCCTTGTACTGGTAGGTAAAGCGGTTCTCGTGGATGATGAGGCCAACATCTACGCGGCCGTCCAGAACGGCGTTCTCAATGCCGGAGAATACCAGTTCTACTTTATTCGTGGCTTGCGGATAAGCCAATCCCAATAAAAAATTTGCAGTAGTATACTTCCCCGGAATTCCAATGGTAAGTCCGGGGTCTTGAGTCTTGAGTCTTGAGTTTAATTCTTCGGGATCGCCTTTACAAATCAGCAACGGGCCAACACCAAAGCCCAGTGCGCTGCCGGCATCAAGCAGTACATATTTATCTATGATGTAGGCAAAGGCGTGGTAGCTTAGCTTGGTGACATCAAGCTCGCCGCGAAATGCTTTTTGGTTAAGCGTTTCCACATCGTCATAAAACACCTCGAAGTCCAGCCCCTCCGTGTCTATCTTATGGTGGATCAGCGCGTCAAAAATAAAGGTATCATTTGGGCAGGGCGAAAAGCCGAGGGTTAGTTTCATTTGGTTGGTTGTAAAAGTTGTAGTGGTTGTAAGGGTTGTAGAAGTTAGGCTATCGTAGAAGTTGAAAGTTATACCTGTTAAAACCTTTTTAACCTTTACAACTACTACAACTTTTACAACCTTTCTACAACATCTTCAACAAATCAAAAACAAAGTTATTCAGATTTTTAACAGCAAGCCCTATCTCCCAGTTGTCGCGGTTACGTTTTTCTACATAATTTGACACTGCCCTGATCTGCAGGCAAGGCACTTTCAATTCGCGGCAGGCGTAGAAGAATGCGGCCCCTTCCATGCTCTCCAGTTGCGGGTTAAGGCGTTCGACAATTGCGGCTATAGAATCTTCATTTCCATGCACGGTATTTACGGTTATTGCGGTGGCCTGGGTAAGCTTTATCTTTTTGGTGACGTGGGCTATGCTACTGCCTGGTTTAAAGATGCTTGCCCCAAAACCCAGCTTTTCGATACTGATGAAACGTTTATCGTCCTCGGCGCCCAACTCGGCAAAGGTATCTTCCGTTATCTCTACTACATCGCCGAGGAGGATGTTACGGTCGAAGCTGCCTGCAATACCCACGTTTATTACCAAATGATAAACATTGTGCGGTAAGTGCCGGGCCAGCGCGAACGCCGTTGGCACCATCCCTGCACCCGTTATCAGCACCGAACAATTGGCAACCGAAGCATGGCGGGCCATATATAAATTGGGCTCATCCCCTGATTGTTGCAAAGATAAAGCCTCTATCAAAGGTATAACCTCGGGCAGGGTAGCCGCTACGAGTAATATCCGCATAGTGTTAGTTTTAGGCTAAGATAATTAATTCAGTTGGCAGTTATTCGTTGGCAGTTGGCATTAAAATATATTTTCAACAATAATAACTGCAAACTGCGTACTAATAACTGCAAACTTTAAGTTTGTATATTTGCACCCATTAAATATTATGATGATACACATTACGCGCAGGGAACATTTTAACGCCGCACACCGGATGTACCGCGAAGAATGGAGCGCAGAAAAGAACCTGGAAGTTTTTGGCAAATGCGCCAACCCTAACTGGCACGGGCATAACTATAACCTGTTTGTGACCGTTAAAGGGCATGTTACCCATGCAACAGGCTATTTGATTGACCTGAAAGAATTAAAAGTGATCATAAATGATTACGTGATAGAAAAGCTTGACCATAAGAACATCAATATGGATGTTGAATTTATGAAAGGCAAAATGGCTTCTACAGAATTATTGTGCATTGAAATTTTTAACCAGTTAAAAGCGCCTATTGAGGCTTATCCCGGCGTGTTTTTACACTCGGTAAAACTATACGAAACCGAAAATAACTCCGCAGAGTATTTTGGCGATTAAACCTATACAATGATTGACGACGACGATATCCCTGACCGCGACGCGGGAATTAACGGCTACGAGAAAATAGACCGTTATAACCCCGAACTGATCAATAAACTTTCTATCCAATACAAGGATATATTAAAGCAAATAGGCGAAAACCCCGAACGTGAAGGCCTGCTGCGCACGCCTGAGCGCGTGGCCAAAGCCATGCTATACCTTACTCACGGGTACGACCTGGATGCCAAAGAAATATTAGGATCGGCCTTATTCAAAGAGGAATATAGCCAGATGGTGGTGGTGAAAGACATTGAGGTATATTCTTTATGCGAACACCATATGCTGCCATTTTTTGGCAAAGCGCATATCGCATACATTCCAAACGGATATGTGGTTGGCTTAAGCAAAATACCCCGCGTGGTTGATGCCTATGCCCGCCGCTTACAGGTGCAGGAACGGTTAACCAACGAGATAAAAGATTGTATACAAGAAACCCTGCACCCTATTGGCGTAGGCGTGGTTATTGAATGCCGCCACTTGTGCATGTGTATGCGCGGGGTGCAAAAGCAAAACTCGGTAACCACAACATCGGCCTTTACCGGCGGGTTTTTACAGGAAAAAACAAGGGCGGAATTCCTTAACCTAATTTCTTCGAAATTAAGTTAAGAAACAGTGATTGGAGATTAGTTAATTAGTGATTAGTTTTAATCAACAAAACGCTAATGAAAACGTTAAGAACTAATCTCTGATCACCAAATACCAATTAACTAACACTAATCTCTAATCACCAATTAACTGATCACTAAATTGAAAGCATACATTTTCCCGGGACAGGGCGCCCAGTTTGTAGGAATGGGTAAAGACCTTTACGAACGTTCTGAACGTGCCCGCGAGCTATTTGAAAAAGCCAATGAGATATTGGGTTTCCGGATAACGGATATCATGTTTAATGGCACCGATGAGGACCTTAAACAAACTAAGGTTACCCAGCCGGCCATATTTTTACATTCGGTTATTTTGGCCAAAGTTTTGGGCGATGGTTTTAAGCCCGAAATGGTAGCAGGCCATTCGCTCGGTGAGTTCTCGGCTTTAGTATCCGCCGGTGCTTTATCCTTTGAAGATGGGTTACGTTTGGTAGCAGCCCGTGCCAATGCCATGCAAAAAGCCTGCGAGATACAGCCATCAACTATGGCGGCTATTTTAGGTTTGGATGATTTTACCGTGGAGGATATTTGCCAGCGCATAAGCGATGTGGTAGTGCCTGCCAACTATAACTGCCCCGGCCAATTGGTAATTTCGGGAACTATAGCCGGTATTGATAAGGCTTGCGAACTAATGACTGCCGCAGGTGCTAAAAGAGCATTAAAGTTAAATGTGGGCGGCGCATTCCATTCGCCGTTAATGGAAGCGGCAAGGGTTGAGCTGGAACATGCCATTGTGCATACGGAGATAAAGGCGCCTATTTGCCCTATCTTTCAAAATATAGATGCCAAACCTCATACCGATCCGCAGATAATTAAGCATAATTTAATTGCCCAGCTTACCGGCCCCGTTAGGTGGACACAAACCGTTACCCATATGATAGAGGATGGCGCTACATCATTTACCGAAGTAGGCCCCGGCAACGTTTTACAGGGCCTGGTTAAGAAGGTAGACCGGGCTATGCCAACAGAAAGTGCCACTTTACAACAATAATTTTATAAGCCGCAAACTAAAGCGGCTTTTTTTTATTCTAAATTTACGCAAATCAAAAATTTAGATGCAGTTAAGTTACCCGGGTAAATTACGTTTAATGCTGGCCTTGTTAACGGCTACGTTGTTATTAACGGCAATTATTGCCCAAAAAACGTATACTCCGCAGGATAATCTGCATCAAACCGCTAAGTTGTTAGAGGCTAACCTGCATAAAAAAGAAAGCTTTGTTTATGATGTATTAAATAACAAGGCCAATTTTGACCGGTTAAAATCACTTTCAACAAATGTTACCGACGCATCTTATTTAAGTGAGAAATTTTCTACCGATGAAAAGATCTGGTTCATCACCCTAAAAAACAATCAATTAGATTTTTGGAGCGGCATAAAGGGGATACCGCCCCCCGGCACGCCTATTAAGGAAGGTGCTTCTTTTATAAAAGAACCTAATGGTTATTATGAGGCCATTAAAAAAACCGATGGTGATTTTACGGCCATCTTTTTTATACCTGTAAAAGCAAATTATGCCTTTCAAAACCAATACCTGCAAAACAATTTTGCAGAAGACCTGCTTAAGGAAGACAATATTGAAATAGCCGGTTTTGCCGACCCCAATGTTTTCGACATACACAATATAAACAATACCTATTTATTCTCTGTAAAATTAAAAAACGCTGCTGTAAGCCCGCGCCTTTTTTATTTTGAATTAACCTTTTGGCTGTTAACCCTAATTACGCTTTGCCTGCTCATACAAAATATCGCTACCTATATGTCGCGCAGGGGATATGTAATAAGCTCAATTGTTTTTTTAGGGACGTTTATTGTTGCGTTAAGGTATATTAACTTATATCACGATCTGCCCAACCTTACCGGTAAGCTCGAAATATTTAACCCTCAACTATATAGCTCAAGCACCCTGTTCCCCAACCTGGGCGACTTTTGTATCAATATATTATTAGTATGCTGGTTTGCCATGTTCCTTTTTCAGCAGCGCAACCGCCTGTTAAAGCATGATCCGGGCAAAGCCGCCAGCTATTTGATACTTATTACCTGCATCCTCTTATTGCTGCTATCCATAACTGCATTCTTAAAGATCTTTTATGGCATGGTGCTTAATTCAACTATCAGCTTTGATGTAAATTATGTACTCGGGCTTAACGGGTATAGTGCAATTGGCATTTTAATGCTGTGCTTTAGCCTTTTGATATTGTTTTTATTTAACGAGGTTTTTTTAGCGTTATCTAAAAGGCTTTCTATTCCTCTTTTAACCCAGCTTGTTGTTTTTTTAACGGGTATTATATTAACCACTATAATTGTACAGCGCTACTGGGAGTTTACATTTGTCTATTTTTTATGGGCCGTTATTGTGGTGATAAGGGGCTACTCTTACAGATACGCAAACAGGAACCTTAATTCAGGATTGTTTGCAAGTATTGTTTTCCTGTTCGCCTTTATCTCGGCGGTAATGCTCAATCATTTTGAATCGATAAAAGAAAGAGAATTACGCAAGGGCCTGGTGCTTACATTAGAGAAACAGGAGGACAAAAAAGCTGATGAGATATTCAAAAAGATAGAAGGAAAGATTACCATTGATACGGGGGCTATAAAGTCATTTACAGATACCTTACACAATAGCGACTACCTTAAAAACCGTTTCCAGAAGCTTTATTTCGACGGATATTTATCAAAATACAGCATTACCATACATGAGTTTAATAATGATGGTGTTTCTATATCTAAAGATAAAACTTTTTCTTTAAGCGACTTTACTGATAGGATGCAGTATAGTTCGTTCCAGGAATCAAAGTATTTTTACCGGGAGACAGCCGCCTTTGGCAGGCAAAATTATTTTGCAGTACTGCCTGTGGTTAGCAAGGGGCATAAGCTGGGTGTTATTGCAATAGACCTGGAATCAAAACCGCTGCAAATTGCCAACTCATTCCCGGCATTATTGGTTGACGGGCAATCAACGGCCGAAAATGAATTTAAAAACTATTCCTACGCCTTTTACAGCGATAATAAATTAGTGCTTCAGCATGGTAACTATATCTATAACCTTACAAATACGGAATTTAGCGGCGTTGCAGGAAAAAATATTTTCAAAACCACGAAGCTTAAAAGTATCCGGTGGTACAATCCTTTTACGGTATATAATCACTTAATATATAAACCAAGCGAGCATCATATCATTGTTATAAGCCGGGAGGAAAATATTATTTTTTACGACATTACCTCGCTCACTATATATTTTGTGATAATGCTGGTATTTAGCGGCATTGTTGTTCTGCTTAGGTGGGCATGGATACGGATCAAGATATTAAACTATACAGACAACCAGTTAAAATGGAGTTTTAAAATAAATTTCGACCGCATACTTTATAAAACCCGTATCCAGTTTTCGATGGTATTTGCGGTGGTTATTACCCTGGTATTGGTGGCTGTTATTACATACATATCCATTACTACCCAGTACGATAATCAGCAAAATTTGATGATCAAAGATAAGCTTACCCGCATTACCGATTCATTTGAAAGCGGGCAGATCAGCAAATACCTGAAAAATATTAACGAAGAAACCCAGATAGCTTTTGACAAACTGGCCGATTCCTATACAACAGATCTTATCCTGTTTGACAAGCAGGGTTCCCTTTTAATTACCACCCAACCTAAAATTTACGAAACCGGTTTATTGGCAAGGCGTATGAATATCCGGGCCTATATCAATCTAAATAAACTGCAAAATTCTGAGTATATAAATGATGAATCATTGGGTAATCTAAATTACAAATCGGCCTATGCCCCGCTTAAAAATACTACCGGCGATGTAGTGGCTTATTTGCAGCTTCCTTATTTTTCAAATGAGGTTGATTATAATGAGCGCATAGGGTCATTGTTAAATATCATGATCAATATTTATGCGCTTATCTTTATCGCTATCGGGCTGTTTGCTGTGTTTATTGCCCGGAAAATTACATCGCCGTTAAGTTTTATACAGGCAAACCTGGGCAAAATAATTTATGGCAAAAAGAATGAACCCTTAAAATGGGACCGCGATGATGAGATTGGCGCATTGGTGAAAGAATATAATAATATGATAGCCGAGCTGGAGAGCAGCGCGCAAAAACTGGCCCAATCTGAACGGGAAAGCGCCTGGCGCGAAATGGCCAAGCAGGTTGCCCACGAAATTAAGAACCCCTTAACCCCGCTAAAACTGGGCTTGCAATTACTGGAAAAATCATGGCGCGATAAGGACCCTAAGTTTGACCTGAAGTTTGAGCGCTTCAGTAAATCGTTTGTTGAGCAAATTGAAAGCCTGTCAAATATTGCTTCCGAATTTTCTGCTTTTGCAAAAATGCCGGATACCCGTATCGAGCGCATTAACCTATTTAATATGCTGAACCAGGCCGTTACCATTTTTAAACAAATGGATAATTTGACCATTGAATACCATTCTGCAGAAGCTCCATTTTACATCAATGCCGACCGCGACCAGCTATTGCGCTGCTTTAACAACCTCTTAAAAAATGCCATTGAAGCTACTCCTCCCGACAGGCACGGGCTAATAAATATTGACTATGTAATAACCGATAAAAACATTCTGCTCACCATTAAAGACAATGGCAATGGTATCCCCGAAAGTATGCGCGAAAAGATATTTGAGCCCAACTTTACCACCAAAAGTTCGGGCACCGGCCTTGGGTTAGCCTTTGTAAAAAACTCCATAGAAAATGCAGGGGGGAAAGTTTGGTTTGAAACAAAAATGGGTATTGGCACTACTTTTTTCTTTAACTTGCCTGCTGCAACATGACAATGTAGGATCCAGGATGAATACTCTGCTTAAAAAATTTGCCGTATTTACATTAATGATCTTAATGATCGCTTCCTGCAAAAAAGCGGTCAAAACTCAACCGTCCCCAACTCCGTTTAAAAACGTAGTGATCTTAGGTAACAGCATAACTTTTACCCCGCAAAATTTACCTGATGGATGGTATGGCAACTGGGGCCTTGCGGCAACTGCCGCCGACTCGGACTACGTTCATCATTTAACAGTTGACCTTAAAAAAGTATACCCGGCATGTACAGTAGCCATACGCAGTATTGTACCATTTGAAAGCGATTGGAACAATTATAACCTGGACACTAATCTTAGCGATCTGAAAGCACTTAACCCCGACCTTGTGATTCTCAGGATAGGAGAAAATGTAAACCAGGTACCGCTTGATACGGCAAGCTTTGGAGCAAAATATAAAGCCTTAGTGCAGTATTTTGGCACTAAAACAGTAGTGCTTGGGGTAGGGTCGCTTTGGTCAAGGCCGGTAACCGATGGTGTTATGGCAAAATATTCTACTTTCATTACTTTAGCGCCTCTTAGTAACGACTTGAGCATTTATTCGTATGGCGCATGGGCCGACCCCGCTATTGAACAGCATCCAAACAATAAGGGAATGAGAGAAATTGCCGAGGTAATTTGGGCTAAAATTCAAACGCTTACACCTGTTAAGCAATAAGAATTATAGCTCGCCTACTAATTAAACCGTTCCTTCAAAAACTTCCCGGTATAAGAATTTTTCTCTTTTATCAGAGCTTCCGGCAATCCTTCAAATACTACCTTACCACCGTTATCGCCACCCTCCGGGCCAATATCAATAACCCAGTCGGCACATTTTATCACATCCATATTGTGCTCTATAACGATGATGGTATTCCCATGCTCCAATAAGGCATCAAATGATTTAAGCAGCTTCTTAATATCCGCAAAATGCAGCCCGGTTGTAGGCTCATCAAAAATGAACAGTGTTTGATGCGTGTTATTCCCTTTAACAAGAAACGATGCCAGCTTGATACGCTGCGCCTCGCCACCCGATAGCGTATTGGACGATTGGCCCAATTGCACATAACCCAACCCCACCTCAACTAATGGTTTTATTTTAGCAATGATCTTCGGCTCTTTTGCAAAGAATTCCAGCGCCTCATCAATAGTCATGCTCAGCACATCAGATACATTCTTTTCGTTATAGGTCACATCCAGTATATGCTTTTTAAAGCGTTTGCCATCACAGGCTTCGCAGGTAAGGAAGATGTCTGCCATAAACTGCATTTCTATCTTTACCTCACCCTCGCCCTGGCAAACATCACAACGGCCACCTTCTACGTTAAAAGAAAATGCGGATGGCTTTAACCCGGCCGCTTTTGATACCGGCTGTGCGGCATATAGATTACGTATCTCGTCCCACGCCTTAACGTAAGTAACCGGGTTTGAGCGTGATGATCGGCCAATAGGGTTTTGATCCACCATTTCTACCTGTTCTATCTTGCCATAATCGCCCTCAATAGCATCATACGAGCCGGTTTGCTCGCCCGAGTAATTGCCCAATACCTTTTGCAGGGCAGGGGCCAGTATCCGTTTAACCAAACTTGTTTTACCCGAACCGGACACACCCGTAACTACTGTAAGCACACCCAATGGAAACTTAGCATTCACATGCTTCAGGTTGTTTTCGCGCGCGCCTTTTATTTCAATAAAATCATGCCATTTGCGGCGTGTTGCGGGCATAGAAATTTCTTCCTTACCGCTTAGGTAACGCCCGGTAAGGCTATTATCATCCTTTATAATTTCATCATAGGTGCCAGAGAATATTAATTCGCCGCCATGCGTGCCCGCTGCCGGGCCAATGTCAATAATATGGTCGGCAGCTTTCATTATCTCTTCCTCATGCTCTACCACCAACACGGTATTGCCTACATCGCGCAGCGACTTTAATACGGTTATCAACCTTTGTGTATCCCGCGGATGCAGCCCAATGCTCGGCTCATCCAGCACGTAAACCGACCCTACCAAACTACTGCCTAACGAGGTAGCCAAATTAATGCGCTGTGATTCGCCGCCCGATAGGGTGTTTGATAAACGGTTTAAAGTAAGGTAACTTAACCCTACATCGTTTAAAAACTCTAACCGGTTAGTTATCTCCATCAATAAACGCTTGCCTATTTTGGCATCGTTTTCGTTAAGCTCAATCGTTTTAAAAAAGTCCAGCGCTTTATCCAAAGCCATCAAAACCACGTCAGTTATCGACTTATCATTTATTTTCACATAGGTTGCATCCTGGCGCAGGCGGCTGCCCTTACATTCGGGGCAGGTGGTTTTGCCGCGGTAGCGCGACAGCATTACCCGGTATTGAATTTTATAGGTTTGCGCTTCCATTTCCTTAAAGAAATCATCAAGGCCGCGGAAGTATTTATTGCCTGTCCACAATAGCTTCTGCTCTTTTTCGGTAAGCTGGTTATACTGGCGATGAATAGGAAAATCGAATTTTAAGGAGTGTTTAACCAACTCATCGTTCCATTCGCGCATTTTTTCTCCGCGCCATGGGGCGATAGCGCCCTCATATATACTTTTACTTTTATCGGGGATAACCAGGTCCTCATCAATGCCAATTACCTTGCCATAACCCTCGCAACGCTTACAAGCGCCATAAGGATTATTAAAGCTGAAAAAATTTGGCGTAGGCTCTTCAAAACGGATGCCATCTAGCTCAAACCGGTCGCAAAAGAAACGTTCCACTTCATTATCCGATCCCGGCTCGGTATAACGCACATAACAATCGCCTTTACCTTCAAAAAAAGCGGTTTGTATCGAATCGCCTAAGCGGCTTATGGTTTCATCAGTATCATTTTTAGTGATACGGTCGATAACAATTCTTACGGGCTCATAAGTTGTTTTAGAATCGTCGTGCCGGCTGGCCACAATTTGCTTGCCGTCATCTATCGACCATGTATTGCTATCAATGGTTGTGTCTTCTAATAAGCTTTCAATCCTCGAAATTTGTTTCAGATACTCCACCCTTACAAAACCTTTCTGCATCAATACGGCCAGTTCTTCTTTTAAACTGCGGTCATTATGCGGGTATAGGGGGCATAAAACGGTAACCTGCGTTTCATCAGGCAAAGCCATGATAAAATTAATTACATCTGTTACCGAATCCTTCTTTACAATATTGCCGGATATTGGCGAAATTGTTTTACCAATGCGCGAATAAAGCAGTTTCAGGTAATCATATATTTCGGTAGATGTACCAACAGTTGAGCGCGGATTAGAAGTAATTACCTTTTGCTCAATAGCGATAGCCGGGGCGATACCTTTTATATAATCAACATCCGGCTTATTCATCCGCCCCAAAAACTGGCGCGCATAGGATGATAAACTTTCCACATACCTGCGCTGCCCTTCGGCATATAAAGTATCAAAAGCCAGCGATGATTTACCCGAGCCAGACATGCCGGTGATTACCACCAGCTTGTTTTTAGGTATGGCCACATCCATATTTTTTAGGTTATGAACACGGGTGCCTTTTATAATAATATTTTTTTGAGGATCTTTTTCTAATTCGTTCATTGATGTTGGTCCATAGTCCATGGTCGATAGTCCATAGTAGCAGCATTATTCCATGGTCTATGGACTATCAACTATGGACTTTTCTCCAAAACGCAAAAATCCTAAAATATTTAGCAGTATCCAAATGGGTTTGCGAATTGTAAGCAGGGTAAGTAACGAATACAGAAATACTTGCAATTGGGTGACTATTCGACTTTTAAACGTTAATTTTTCTTCTTAACTTTAGGGAAGCAACCGCCATTTAAGCTTGTTTATTGCGCTGATTGCCAATATTTAACTATATTTAACTAAAATTAATTTGTTTATTACTGTACAATTAGTTTTATTTGATATAACAATTACTTAACAAATAAGGAGAAACCGGTATAGATTAAACTCTACTTAAAAAAATATTTCACAAAATTAATTTAAGCTAAGTAGTAATTTCTATGGATTTTCAATTGCAAAGTGATCAGGATCTAATCCATCTATACATTAACGGCGACGAAAAGGGGTTGGTTGAATTGCTCCGCCGTTACCAGTCAAAAATTTACACCTCTATATACTTATTGGTTAAAGACGAATACCTGGCCGAGGATATTTTCCAGGATACGTTTATCAAAGTTATTAACACCTTAAAAGCCAAAAAATATAACGAAGAGGGTAAGTTTCTCCCCTGGGTAACCCGTATTGCTCATAATTTAGTTATTGATCATTTCCGCCGCGAAAAGCGCGCGCCAATGGTAAGCAATGGCGACGATTTCGATATCTTCGAGGTATTGGGCAATTATGACGAAAGCACCGAGGACCGCATGGTGCGTCAGCAAACGCACAGCGATCTGAAGGTATTGATACAGCTATTGCCGTCAGAGCAAAAAGAGGTGTTGATAATGCGCCATTTTGCCGACATGAGCTTTAAGGATATAGCCGACATTACGGATGTAAGCATTAATACCGCCCTGGGCCGTATGCGTTATGCGCTAAATAACCTGCGTAAAATGATGCAAAGCAAGGAATTGAGTTTGAAGAATTAGGGTTAGTGATTAGTTAATTAGTGATTAGAAATTAGGCAAATGGCGTTGGTGATTCAATACCATTAGCAGTTAGCAACCTGATTTTCAATCAAACATTAACTAATCACTAATTAAGTAACCTCTAATCACTAATCTCAATTAACTATTCTCTAATCACTAAATTTATTTTCCTTGAAAATAAATTTTCATTTAATTTTCATTTAGTAAAATATTCTATATTAGCTTACGTTATTATATCAAATTAATTTCAAAAAGCTTATGGGTGAAACCTTTACTTTAAACGGGCTCACTAACCAAACCGAGGTGAAAAAGTTAGATGCTAATGTAAATTTGGAAGGGGACGATTTGATATTTTATCATTCGTTACGGGCAGACTTGGATCTTTTGCTGAAAAAGCCAAAACTGCAAACCATTCATTACATACTCGACCATTCAAAAAGTTTGCGATAGTTTGTAGCCAAAAGACAAAAGGCCCGGGGTAATTCAATTTACTTCGGGCTTTCTTTTTTACCCCCACCCGGCCTCCCCCTGAAAACAGGGGGAGGTGCTATCATTTTAAGGATGGTTTAAATTATATACGGAAAAGCGTGGGCCAGTGCGATACCTTTCCCTGGTATCAGGGAGAGGAGGAGGATAGGGTAAAACGAAGCATTCCGTTGTACCCCCACCCGGCCTCCCCCTGAAAACAGGGGGAGGTGCTATCATTTTAAGGATGGTTTATAATTATATACCGAAAAGGCTGGGCCAGTGCGATACCTTCCCCTAATATTAGGGGAAGGAGGAGGATAGGATAAAACTGTTCAAAATACTTCCTATTTTTACCCATGCTCCGATCAGAACGCTACCGCCATTTTGTTGACTATTTTTCAAAGAACCAACCGGGAGCAGTTACCGAGTTGCATTACAAATCGCCTTATCAATTACTGGTAGCCGTTATCCTTTCGGCGCAATGCACCGATAAGCGCATTAACCAGGTAACGCCGCCGCTTTTTGAACGCTTCCCAACTCCTGCTGATTTAGCAGCGTCGACGCCTGAAGAGGTTTTTACTTATATCCGCAGCGTAAGCTATCCCAATAACAAGGCAAAGCATTTGGTGGGCATGGCCAAAATGCTGGTTGATGTTTTTAATGGCGAAGTGCCATCTGATATTAACGACCTCCAAAAAATGCCCGGTGTGGGCCGCAAAACGGCCAATGTTATTGCCTCGGTGGTATTTGATGCACCGGCTATCGCGGTGGATACTCACGTTTTTAGGGTAGCCAACCGGATTGGTTTAACCACCAATGCCAAAACGCCGCTGGCTGTAGAGAAGCAATTGGTAAAATACCTGCCTAAAGAAAAACTAAGTATTGCCCATCATTGGCTCATTTTGCATGGGCGGTACATCTGCGTTGCCCGCACCCCAAAATGCGAAATATGCCCGCTAACCTGGTTCTGCAAATATTACGAGCAACATAATACCGAAACCGCTTTATTAAAAGCCGAGGCGTTGAAAGTTAAAAAGGTTAAAGATGCCAAAAAGAAAAAAGTGGCAAACACGATACATAAAGAGCTGGTTAAAAGGAGTGTTGATAAAACGTAGTTGATTGGGTTGAATAAGTTGATTATGTTTACTCTATCAACAATAAAATACTAAAAAAATTAGTATTTATAAATAAAACAATTATATTTGTCCCTGAGATAATTTTTATATGAGTAACGCAGATAAATTAAAAGCACTGCAGCTTACATTGGATAAGCTGGAAAAATCATACGGAAAAGGCACCATCATGAAGCTGGGCGATTCTGTTATTGAGCCTACCGAAGTAATATCGACCGGTTCATTGGGATTAGACATCGCATTAGGTGTTGGCGGTTTGCCAAAGGGCCGTGTTATAGAAATATACGGGCCGGAATCATCCGGTAAAACAACGCTGGCTATCCATGCCATTGCCGAGTCGCAGAAGAAAGGCGGAATTGCAGCGTTTATTGACGCGGAGCATGCGTTCGACCGTTTCTATGCAAAAAAATTAGGCGTTGACGTAGAGAACCTGTTGATCTCTCAACCCGATAATGGTGAGCAGGCTTTAGAAATTGCTGACAACCTGATCCGCTCGGGCGCTATTGATATTTTAGTTATCGACTCGGTTGCCGCGTTGGTACCCAAGGCCGAAATTGAAGGCGAAATGGGCGACTCAAAAATGGGGTTACACGCACGTTTAATGTCGCAGGCTTTGCGTAAGCTTACCGGCACCATCAGCAAAACAGGCTGCTGCTGCATATTTATTAACCAGCTGCGCGATAAAATAGGCGTAATGTTCGGTAACCCCGAGACTACTACAGGTGGTAACGCTTTGAAGTTTTACGCGTCTGTACGTTTGGATGTACGCCGTATATCGCAGATAAAAGATACTGATGAAGTATCGGGTAACCGCGTTAAGGTAAAAATTGTAAAAAACAAAGTTGCACCGCCGTTCCGTATTGCGGAGTTTGATATTATGTTTGGCGAAGGTATATCCAAAGCCGGCGAAATTATCGATTTAGGCGTGGAGCATAACATCATCAAAAAAGCAGGTTCATGGTTCAGCTATGGCGAAACCCGCCTGGGCCAGGGCCGCGATGCCGTTAAACAACTGCTTTTAGATAACCCCGAACTAATGGATGAACTGGAAGCTAAAATAAAGGCCACCGTTACCGGAGATCATTTGGTGGAAGTAGAGTAATTTTTTGATTGCACCGATTTTGGTGTGATCCCGATAGCTATCGGGACACTGATATTTAGAAAGCCTCTTTTGGAGGCTTTTTTTATACTATATGGCTGGATAACTGCGTTATAATTATCTACCACCCGAAAAGATCATTATGCTGCTATTTGCTTACGCGGGCAATATGGATGTCCATAAATTTTCAGAAACCGTTCCTTCTGCAAAACGGATAGGGATAGCGCATTTGCCGGGCTATAGCTTTACCTTTAGTAAAGCCGCGGACGACGATTCGTCCAAGGCGAACATTATACCATCCCATGACCCGGCAGAAGTAGTGTGGGGTGTTTTAATTGAGTTTGATGAACTGGAAAGACCCAATTTTTACGACCCGGATATATGGAGCAGTGGCCTAAAGCTGGAGCCTGTAATTTGTATAGCCCGCAATGGCAATTTACATCATGCCGAAGCGTTTTTTGCCCAGCCGCACGCCGTAAACTTCTATGTTTTACCGTACGATTGGTATCATAAAAAAATAATACAATTAGCAGAAGATGCCGAATTACCTACAGAATACATTACTAAAATTTCGCTTATGCCTTTCAAAATTGACCCGGATGAGAAAAGGCGGGCAAAGCGGTTGAAGAAATTGAGGCCGTAGACTACAGGCTTTTTTGTTCTGAAATACTTGCGTTTATAAACTTGTCAGGTGAAATTTTATTAATGGACAATTCTTCGATTCTGTTAGAAATTAGCCCATTTATCTCTTTCCATTCGGGAATGTTCTTTTGCCAAAACATTGCGTCTATATTCAGTACATTTGATAATAAATCTCCCGGATAAAGATCGCCTTCAGCAAAAATATCTTCTTTTAATTTTTCGATAGCAAGTGGTATAAGATAAGGCAATCCAAATCCCTGCCCAATCATAACTCTTAGATTTTCAATTAGTTGTGGAGTCGATCGGAATATTTGAATATGAACTGTCTAAAGTGGCAAGAGAATTATATTTCCAATAGTTTTCCATTTTACAAGAATCAGACTAATCCTTTAATCCCAAAAATCAAAGTTCAGACAATATAAACTTTTGCTATTTGCCGGGTACAGCATCAACCACCGGCCGTTTATCGCGGTTAGCCAATTCCCAGCCTGTATAAAATGCCAGTTGGGCGCGTTTAACCAATGCCGGGAAATTGATCTTACTCACTTCATCACCTGGCTTATGATAGTCGTCATGCAACCCACTGGTATAAAATACAATAGGTATACCATGCTTGGCAAAATTATAATGGTCTGATCGGTAATAAACTCTTTCAGGGTCGTTAGGGTCGTCATATTTATAATCCAGGTGCAGTTTGGTGTAAGTGTTGTTGGCAGTTTCATTTATCTGTTTAAGCTCCTTGCTCAACATGGCCGACCCAACAACATATATGCTGTTGGCCGAATCGGGTTTGCCCTGGTAATCATAGCCTATACGGCCTATCATATCGGTATTTACATCAGCAATAGTATTAGCCAGCGGAAAAACAGGATGGTCAGAATAATACTCAGACCCCAATAACCCTTTTTCTTCGCCTACATTGCCCAAAAACAACAAGCTCCGGCGCGGGCCATGTCCTGCTTTTTTAGCCTCGGTAAAGGCGCGGGCCATTTCAAGAACACCCGTTGTACCCGAGCCATCATCATCAGCACCATTGTTTACTTTGTCGGGGCCATCGGCATTAAGGCCGATATGATCGTAATGTGCAGAAAAAACAACCAATTCGTTTTTCAGGTCAGTGCCGGGCAAGTAGCCTAATACATCAACCGCCTTAACATCCTTCAATTCATCGTGATAGCTTATTTTAACATCGGTTTTAATAGTTTGCACAGTATTAGTGCCGCTGCCTGCATCGGCTATCATTTGTGCAAAGGTTTTGCCGGTAGGTTTTAATAGTTCATCAGCCAGTTCGCCCGTTACTGTAACTGACGCCGCCTGCGCGTCAAGCGGGGTTGGCTTATCGCGCTTTATGCTTAAACTGGAATGCAATAAGTTGTTGCGATACTGCCTCAAAGCATTTGCTACATTTGGATTAGCTGCTAATATAATTGCCGGATTTTTGCCTTTTAAGGCGGCTACTATTTTAATGCGCTCAGCCGAAAGGCGTGAGGCTGTATTGGTAGTAACACCAGGCTGTGGTTTATCCTCATTTATCCATAACACTACTTTGCCTGTAATATCCGTATTTCCCAATTCGGCATTAGTGCCGTAGCCTATAAATACAATATCATCGCTATTTATAATTTTATCAGCATGCGCGCCTGTTAATGTATAATCATTGCCCGGGGTAAGTGTTTTGCCATTTAACGCGAACGATACGGTTAAAGAATTCTCAACTAATGGCACATTTAAAAAGTACGAGCCATTTACAGGAGCTTCGAGCCCCAGCTTTTTAAATTCTCCGGCTATATAATTTGCTGCCTTTTCGGCACCTGGCTTGCCGGTTTCCCTGCCCTCAAACGCGTCCGATGCGATAATGCTTAAGTGTTTTTTTGCATCATCAGGCGTAATGTAACCGGCAAATTTCATTGCTGTTTCATTTTGGGCAAAAGCAGCCGTAAATGTACCAAGCAAGCTGTATGTTACTAATAATTTTTTCATGTACTATAGTTAGTGGCGTCAATATAAGGATTGTGCCCCGTATTTACGAATAGCCCCGATGCCGAAAAAAATATTTAGGCCATGCTGATACTAAAAAAATTCAATAGTCCCTTTTTCTACCCGCCAATTTCTTAGCCGTTTCTTCCATCAGCAAATGGGCATACCAGGCGCTTGCTTCTTTAGAATATAAGTAAAACAAGGCCCTTATTGGCATAATTGCTAAAAATAAGGTGATTACTATGCCTGGGGGAAAAGCTATATTACCCAATAACTGTTTACCAACGCCTATAATTGTTAAGGCTAATAAAACGGATCTTACCCAAAACTTTCCCTTCGAAAGCAGATGGATAAAGTAAAATATAATACTTGCAGGAAGGATGACCATGAAAAAAAGATCCGTGATTGAACTTCCCGAATGGGCGTATAAAAACAGTAAAACAATTATTATTAAACTTGCCGAAATATAAAGCAACCTTATTCCATATGTTACGCTTTTAGGCCTTTCCATCTTTCGTTAAAACATCCATTATACAAATCAAGCGAATCCTTTAATCCCAAAAATCATGGTTCAGACTACTGTCCGCCTGTTTTCAAATACATATATACTATCCCGCCAATAACAATAATGGCCAATACAATAAGGCCGGTAGCGCCTTTGCGTTTATCCTGGCGCATTAGCCAAACTAAAAATGCGATAAGCGGTAAAACAAAAATGGCCCAAAATATAAGAGAAGGAATGCTCATGTATTAATTAATAAATTATTGAATGTTAGGGATTTAGTCATCATCTTTAAAAGCCGGATTATTTTTTATAAGCCGGGCATGATGATGTATAGTAATAATGTTAATATGATCAGCTGATATTATTCGATAAATTATCCTGTAGTTCCCGAAAATAAACTCCCTTAAATTTTCATCATTTAATTCAGGGACCACCCGGCCAAGCGTTGGGTGTTTAAGCAGTTTTTCTATTGCTTCTTCAATTTTTCTTTTTTCGAGATAAGCATATTTGATAGAATCCCGTTTGATGAAGTCTATTATCTCTTTCAGGTCGAAGCGGGCAATTTTTGAAAATACTATTTTAGCCACGAATCCATTTCCTTTTTAAGATCCTCCCAGTCTATCCCCTCGCCATTTTCAATTTCTTTTTGACCGGCTTCTATCTTCTGCAACAAAAACACTCTTTCAACCAGATCATCTACCGAAAACGTATCTGGCATGTGGTCAATAAGTTCTTTCACCCTATCTTTAGTAAGCATGTTCTCTTTCCGTTTATTAAGTTAAATATACGATTTTATTAAACCGAAATCCCTATTCACTAATTCACTCAATCAATAATTCAATCATTAAAAAGCCATCCTCGCCAGCGGCGCTATATCCTGCCCGGCAAACTCCCCTTTTAAAAATTTATAATGCCCGGCAATAGCTATCATGGCGGCATTGTCTGTACAGTATTGCATTGCCGGTATAAAACAGTTCCAGCCATTTATGTCGCCTAATTGCTGCAGGCCTTGCCTTAAGCCTGTATTTGCGGATACCCCGCCGGCTAAAGCAATGTCCGTTATGCGATATTCTTTTGCCGCTTTTTCAAGCTTGTTCAACAAAATAGTAACTATCCTTTTTTCAACTGATGCACAAATATCATTTAAATTCTCGGCAATAAAATTGGGATTGATGGCTACGTTATCCCGTATAAAATAAAGGATAGATGTTTTTAACCCGCTAAAGCTAAAATCAAATCCCGGTATTTGCGGCTCGGGGAATTTATATTTATCGGGGTTGCCTAAACGGGCGTATTTATCAATTAACGGTCCACCGGGATAGGGTAAACCCAATATCTTACTGGTTTTATCCATCGCTTCACCGGCGGCATCATCCAGCGTTTGGCCCACGATCTCCATATCAAAATAATCCTTCACCAATACTATTTGTGTATGGCCGCCGGATACGGTAAGGCATAAAAACGGGAACGATGGTTTTTTATCGGCAATAAAATGTGCCAAAATATGCGCCTGCATGTGGTTCACCTCAATAATAGGCAAGCTTTTTGCTAAAGCAAAGGACTTGGCAAAGGAAACGCCAACCAATAGCGACCCTAAAAGTCCGGGGCCGCGCGTAAAAGCTACAGCATCCACATCATTTTTGCTTACTTTTGCGTTAATTAATGCTTGTTGTACGGCAGGAACAATATTTTGCTGATGAACCCTTGAGGCAAGCTCGGGGACAACGCCGCCATAAGCCTGGTGAATGGTTTGATTAGCAATAACATTGCTCATCATCACCCCATCAACACAGATAGCTGCGGAGGTATCATCACATGAAGATTCGATTCCTAATATTACAGGCATGAGGACAATTATTGAATGAGTGGATGAGTGAATGAGTGATTTAATAGTGATGCAAAGCGCATTCACTAATTCACTAATTCCATCATTCACTAATTAATCTGCAAAGTTATTAAAAAAGCGCTCAAAATAACCTTAAGTATTGTACTCGTCATTGTTATGATGTTCTGCATGCTTATTATAGTTTTTCAATATAAGCCGGTACAAACATGGGCCGCTAAAAAAGCCGCGAATTATCTTTCGGGAAAACTAAACACCAAAGTTGATATTGCAAGCCTTTATATTAAGCCATTCTCGGCCGTTGTTTTAGACAGTTTATACGTTTTAGACAAACAACAGGACACTTTGGTAAATGTCCCTAAGCTTACTGTCGATTTAAATGGTTTTTCGCTTTTTTCCAGCATCAAGAAACATGTTATTGATTTTAAGCTGATAGAGCTGGATAATGGTTCATTCTATTTAAAAAACGAGAAGAATAACATCAGCAATCTTCAGTTTGTGCTGGATTATTTTAAATCGACCGATACAACAAAAACAAAACCCGGCAAACCCTGGGACCTGGTATTTGAAAAAACGGTAGTAAATAATTTTCATTTCCGGTATAAAGATCAAACCCGCAATGTATTTACCAAAGCGGTAAACTTTGATGATATAGACGTTAAGAATTTTAGCGTTACCGTATTAAATATGGACCTGAAGAACCACCTGTTTAAAGGCGATGTTAAAAACTTAACCTTAAAGGAAAAAAGCGGCTTTTATTTAAAAAATTTCACATCAATGGCTACTGTCGACAGTAACCAGATACTGGTTCAGCACCTGTTTATACAAACGCCAAACTCAACTTTGAAAGATTATTTCAAAATGAATTTTAAAGCGTTTAAAGATTTTGATGATTTTGAGAACAAAATTCACATGGATGGCGATTTTAAATCATCCCATATTTCATCAACTGATATTTCCTATTTCGCCCCGAGCTTAAAAAAGGTAACTTTTGAACTGGGTGTTGATGGCCGCATTAGGGGGATGGTTAATAACCTAAAAGCAACCAACCTGCTGGTTACTACTGCACAAGCTACTTACATTAAAGGCGACTTTAGTCTGCGGGGATTGCCTGATTGGGACAATACTTTTTTGGAGTTGAAGTTTGAACAGATAGCCACCAATAAAAAGGATATGGATTACCTGTTCGATCATTTTACGGGCGATCCAAAAGCTAAAGCGCCGGATATCCTTTCAAAATTTGGTAACATCAACTTCACCGGGCGGTTTACCGGCTTGCAGAATGACTTTGTTGCTTATGGCACTTTTAAAACAGCATTGGGCCGCTTTGACCCGGACATTAACCTGAAAATAAACAAAGCCGGTACACCAACCTACAGCGGCAAAATAGATGCTTACGACTTTGCCCTTGGCAAATTATTGGACCAGGACGTAATAGGGCGCACAACGTTTAATGCCAGCATTAACGGCAGCGGCGACGCGCTTAAAAACCTGGACGAGAAAATAAGTGCCCGTATTAAATATTTCGACTTTAAAAATTACAGCTATAATAACTTAGTGGTAAACGGAACATTTGCTAAAAAAATAGCTGCTGCAAAAATATCCATTAATGATAAAAACATTAAATTAGACCTGGATGGCAGTATGGACCTAAACCCAACCCTGCCGGTTTATGATTTTAGCGCATCTGTAAACGACGCCCAATTGCGCAAATTAAACCTGCTGAATGATACCATTACTTTCACTTCAAGATTAAATGCTAAATTTTCGGGCAATGACCTTAAAAATTTTGAAGGTAAGATTTCTCTTTCTCCTACAAGGGTGATCGATCCGCGAAACAATTATCTTATTGACACTTTATCGCTGCAAGCCAATGGCAAGGGCGATTCACGTACCATTTCGTTTATATCAGATTTTGCTGACGGGAGCATTAAGGGAAGTTATGACCTGGCCACCCTGCCGGCCTATTTTGAAACCATTGTTAAAAAATATATCCCATCGTTAAAATTGAAGATAGCGGAGCCGAAACCGCAGAATTTTGCCTTTAATTTAAAGCTTAAAAACTTAGACCCCATAACGGCAATGTTTGCGCCTGGATTAAAGGTGCCCGACCAGGGATCATTTGTAGGGAAGTTTAATTCGAACGACAAAACCGCCACTATAAACGGCTATATAAAAACCATACAATACGGCACAACTGTTTTTCATGACCTTATTTTGGATGAAAGCACTACGGATGACCAAATGGACATAAACGTAGCATTAAACAGGATAGACCTTACTGATAAATTGTTTATAAAAAATATAAATATTACCAACTTCCTTAAAAGGGACAGCCTGAATTTTAACGTTAAGCTGGCCGATAAAGATGCCACAAACCAGCTTGACCTTTACGGGTTGGTAAATTTTGGGCCAGATACAACTGCGCGACTGACGTTATTACCATCAGACATTATATTGGAGCATCAGAACTGGCGCTTACAAAAAAACACCAGCATACGGTTGTTGGATGGAAAAACACAGGTGTCGGGTTTTGTATTTTCTAACGGGCAGCAAAATGTTAAGATAGATGGCCTTATATCTGACAGCCCTACAGATAAGCTAAAAGTTACGTTTGATAATTTCAATATGCATACATTAGATCAGCTTACCAAAGCGGCAAATGTATCATTAACAGGTATACTTAACGGCGATGTTTTTGTCACCGGGGTTACAAAAAATCCCGGGGTTGATGCTCACCTGGGTATAGATTCGTTAAGACTGAATAAAACCCTGGTGGGTAATGTAAAAATTGAATCGAGCCTTGATAACGACCGTAAGCAAGCCAACGTAAAGTTAAACATCCTGAACCGGGGATTAGAAACGCTTAATATTGGCGGCACCTACGCGTTAGGCAAAGAAAACGCGGATAAGCTTGATGTGGATATTAAAATGAACCAATCTGAAGCCATCATTTTGGAGCCGTTTGTTAAAGACCTGGTCTCTAATTTAAAGGGAACGATCTCAACCGATCTGAAATTAACAGGTACCGCGTCAAAGCCACAGCTAAACGGCGAGATCACCTTAAACAATACAGGCGTAACCGTCAATTATTTAAAAACGGCCTATACGGTTAATGATAAGCTTACCGTAGAAAACAGCGTAGTGAAAATTGACAAAATGGTAATGAAAGACGCGCATGGCGGCGAGGGAGAGGTAACCGGAACGGTTGATCTGAATGACCTGTCTAACCCGGATATTGAAGCCACGGTTATCGCTAAAAACCTGATGGCGCTAAATACTAACTTTAAAGATAATCACCTCTATTTTGGTACGGCTTACGCCAACGGAACCTTTAAGTTTAACGGCCCTGTTGATAACATGAATATAGATATCACAGCCAGCACCGGGGCGGGTACGGTATTTAATATCCCGTTAAACACCTCATCAACGGTAGGCGATTATGATTTTATAAGGTTTGTAAGCCATAAAGACACCGCAAAAACAGTAGCCAAACCCCGTTCATTTAATGGTATTACCCTGAATTTTGATTTAACTATTGATGAAAGGACGACGGTTAAGATCACTACGGATTATGGTATATTGGAAGGTACCGGGCAGGCAAAAAATTTAAACCTGCATATAAATGACCTGGGCGATTTTGACATGTACGGTTCATTTTTGATCACATCGGGTAAGTTTGATTTTACGGCTAAGAACTTTATAAACAAAATATTTACGGTTAACCAGGGTGGTACTATTTCGTGGTCGGGCAACCCTACAAACGCACAGATCAACCTGAACGCTATATACGAAGTACGAACAGACCCTAAAAATCTTTATAGTGCAGCGGGTGTTACGCCTCCCAACCCAAAGGTGGTACTGGTACAGGCCGAGTTGCTGATCACCAAATCATTGATACAGCCAAACATTGATTTCGACTTTAACTTCCCTACAGACCCCTCTATTAAGGATGACCTGGGCACTTATTTAGCTGATAATAATAACCGCAGCACACAGGCATTAAGTATTATAGTTCGCCGTGAATTTGCCGCCGCAACCGGCAGTAATTTTACCAACCAGGTGGTAAACACAGCAGGCAGCGCATTTAGCGAGTTTGCATTTAATAAGTTGAATAACGTGATAGCACAATCAAACGTTATTAAAAACTTTGACCTTAACATACGCTCCTACAATGATCTAAGTGCAACCTACAAGATATTCAATCAAAGGCTGATATTAAATGGAAGTGTGTTTTCAAATACCGGCAGCAGCAATATTTTTAATAGTGGTTCGGTATTAAATCAAAATCCCAATAACCTCACTACCGATTTTGAAGGCTCATACCTCGTCCGCAAAGATGGCAGCCTTGCAGCACATTATTCTTATCGGGTATTAAACGCGACTACCTTAAATACCATTGACCAGCTGAGCGCCCAATATGTAAATGGTTTGGGATTAGTATACCAACGCGACTTTGATACCTTTGGCGAGTTTTTGAGGAATTTCTTCAGAAGGACAAATCGTAACACTACCCCTCCTCCGGCAAAACCAACTCCTGGGAGTACTCCTCCGCCTGATACTTCGGACGAAAATGAAGATCAGTGATCTTTTAAGATGGCGTGATCCATTTTATCGCGCTTGGTTTTAAGATAGACCTCGTTGTGTGGATTAGGCGCAATTTCAATTGGCACGTTTTCAACAATTTCCAACCCGTAACCAATTAACCCGGCCCTCTTTTTGGGATTATTGCTCATTAAACGCATTTTTGAGATGCCCAGGCTGCGCAATATTTGCGCCCCAACGCCGTAATCACGCTCGTCCATTTTAAAGCCCAACTGGATATTGGCTTCTACAGTATCAAATCCATTCTCCTGTAAATTATAGGCTTTCAATTTATTTATTAACCCTATGCCACGGCCTTCCTGGTTCATGTAAATTATAGCGCCTTTACCCTCGCGGTTTATCATCTCCATTGCCTTATGCAGCTGGGGGCCGCAGTCACAACGGCACGATCCAAAAATATCCCCGGTTACGCACGAGCTATGTACCCGTACTAAAACCGGCTCACCCGGTTCCCAGCTTCCTTTTACTAAGGCTACATGGTTTTCGCCGGTATTTACCTGTGTGTAGGCTATCATCTCAAATTCGCCCCACTCGGTAGGTAATTTTACAGATACTTCTTTTTTTATCAATGTTTCGGCATCCAGCCTATAGGCGATCAGGTCCTTGATAGAAACGATCTTCATATTAAATTCTTTGGCCATTGCTAAAAGGTCGGGCAATCTTGCCATGTCGCCGTTTTCTTTCATTATCTCGCATATTACTCCGGCAGGTTCAAAACCCGCCAAAACAGCCATATCTATCGCCGCTTCGGTATGGCCGGCCCTGCGCAATACACCGCCATTTTTACCAATGAGCGGAAATATATGCCCTGGCCTGCCCAAATCCTGCGGCGTAGTTGCCGGATCTATCAATGCCATTATGGTTTTTGAACGGTCTGTTGCCGAAATCCCGGTAGTGCAGCCATTACCCAACAGGTCTACCGACACCGTAAAGTTTGTTTCGTACGAAGTAGTATTATTGCTAACCATCGGCTCCAGTTCTAACTGTTCGGCGCGCAGTTTGGTTATGGGCGCGCAAACCAAGCCCCTGCCGTAGCGCACCATAAAGTTTATGGCCTCGGGCGTAGCATTGCGTGCTGCGGTTAAAAAGTCGCCTTCATTCTCGCGGTCTTCATCATCTACTACTATAATGGTTTTTCCTGATTGTATAGCTTCTATTGCTTCGGGTATCGTATTTAGCATCGGGTATGTGTTGGCTGACACCGGCCTGTAAAACGGGCACTGATCAAATTATATGTAAAATTAAGCTATAATTAAATGATTATGGTCGGCAGTATGTAAAATTGGGAAGGTGTAAGCGAATGAAGAATTATCTATTCACTAATCACCATTCACTACTCACATTTTTACCTTATACTTTAATATTTTTGTAAAAAAGCGTTTATAAGCTTCTACGTCAAATATCACCGAATCGTTGGCTGCCTTATAAGAAAGAAACAGGCCGATAGGCGTTAAAATGATTATCGCTATCCACATGCCAACCAATGGCGAGGCCTCGCCGGCCTTAACATACTTTTCGCCAATGGTTTCAATAATGTAATAGATCAGGAAAAAGATCACAGCCACCACTACGGGCAGCCCTAAGCCACCTTTACGTATAATTGCACCCAACGGGGCGCCAATTAAAAACAAGGCGATACAGGCGGCGGATAAGGTATACTTTTTCTGGTACTCTACCGCAGCTGCATGTATATTTAAGTAGGCATCTTTATAACGGGTATTTTTATTTTTAATAAAATCCTCTACAGAACGTGCTTCACTCATTGCCTGGTTTAAAAAGTTTAGCTGGGTATTGCGGTCCTCCCCTTTCATGATATCCGGCTTGCCAGGCAGGAACTTTTTAAGGCTGGCCGATTTGCCCGGAATAGTAAAAAATCTAACATATGCTGTTGCAGACCTGTAGTTCCCCAAAATGCCGCTGTCTACCTGGTGCTGGGTTTTTCTCATGGTATCCCTCAGCAGTTTCAGGTCCATCATCTGGAAAGCGGTTTTAAACTCGCTTTTATCTGTGCGCACTAAATTAAACCCGGTAAGGTCCATTTTTTGGCTGGTCCTGCTAAACCGGAACCGGGTTAAAGTTTGGCGCGGATTGTAGGTGTTTGCAGAGCCTTCTTCGTAGCGTACACCATTTTCCAGTTCTAAAACCAGGAATTTGTTATCAGGCGTACGGTACATCCGGCCCTTTTCGGCAAGTAAAACAAAGTTGGTGTTATCGGCAGGGTTTTTTTCGTAGATGGTAAGGTCGTGCAAGGTTTGCCCATCCTTATCTTTATGCATTACCCGGATGGTATAATTGGGGAAGCTGTTGCTAAAAACCCCCTCGGGTAAAAAATTGGCTGATTTTTGTTTACGCGCATCATATAATAAGGAATAGTACTCCAGGTTGGCCTTGGGCAGCATATAATCCGAAAAAAAGAACGCGCTTATACTTAAAAATGTAATAACAACAAACATAGGGTACATGGCACGGCTTAAAGATATACCGGCAGATTTAATGGCTACCAGTTCATAATTTTCGCCCAGGCTGCCGTATGTCATGATGGAGGAGAGCAGTACAGATAGCGGCAGCGCCATGGCCACATTGGTGGCCGATGCGTAAACCATCAGTTCCACAATCACATACCATTCAAATCCTTTGCCTATCAGGTCGTCAATGTATTTCCACAGGAACAACATCAGCAACACAAACATTACGATCAAAAACGTAACCAGGAAAGGCCTTATAAATGATTTAAGGATTAAAAGATGAATCTTTTTCACAGTACAAATTTAGGGAAAAATCTATTCCCTAGGCGCCCAGTGTGCTAACGAGGTATTGTACCTGGTTGTCCCAAATTAACTTACGCTCGCCTATGGTTTCTTCTGTAGCAAAATCGGTTATGCTTAAGGCTACATCATTGGTCAGTTCGTCCTGGATGATCTCCATCTCGAAAAAATATTGAGGCTCGTCATCCACCCACTTAAACCTAACCAGCTTGTTTTCTTTAATAGCTATTAGTTTTGCGGTTTGTTTTTCATCATCCCACGTAAAGGTATAAACCTGGTCGCGAACGCTTACATCGTCTGCAAACCATTGGGTTAAGCCGTTGGGCTCATTTAAAAAGGTATATAATATTCTTGGAGATGATTTTATTTCATACTCAATAGTAAATTTCTTTTTCTCAGACATAGGGGGTTGGTACTATAGAGGCCATATCAGGCAATATTAACATTTTTTCTAAAGGAAACGAATTTCTGCTATATTTGCAAACCTTTTTTTAAGGGGCATATTATTAACCACAATATGCAAAACGGCGGGGTAGCTCAGATGGTTAGAGCGCAGGATTCATAACCCTGAGGTCGGCAGTTCGATCCTGCTCCCCGCTACATTGGCAGAAAGCCGTTCGAAAGAGCGGCTTTTCTTGTTTATATTTGAATATGTTTACTGTTTATGTACTCTATTCACCAACTTTTGATAAAATCTATATTGGTTATTCATCCGATCTGAATAATCGATTTCTTTCACACAATGAATTAGCTACTAAAGGTTATACTATCCGATTTCGGCCTTGGGTGATAGCATATACTGAAGAATTTGAAACTAAAATAGAAGCACTAAAAAGGGAAAGCTATCTAAAATCCACCCAGGGAAGAAAGTTTGCGTGGAAAATGGTGCGCCAAAAATTTCCAGCTTCAGATGATTAGAGTACAGGATTTATATCCGCCGAAGGAGGCGGACGGCAGTTCGATCCTGCTCCCCGCTACATTGGCAGAAAGCCGTTCGAAAGAGCGGCTTTTCTTGTTTATATTTAGCTATGTTTACTGTTGATGTATGCTATTCACCAACTTTTGATATATTTTAAGATATATCAAAAACGCCTCATTTAGATGGAATTTGCTGCTCTATTTTTACCAGCAAATGATCGATGTCGAAGGGTTTGGAGACAAAATCATTAGGAGCCCCGGGTGCGTGTAATGACTCAGCCAGGTCATGCGTGCCCGAGATCAGGATGACCGGTAAATGTGAGGTTAGTGGATTGTCTTTTATATGTTTACAGATCGTACGGCCGTCCATATTGGCTAACATCACGTCCATTAACACCAGATCGGGCTGAAAATTAGCAATATCTTCAAACACGGCCTCGCCGCAATCTAATGCCTTTGTTTCATAACCGGCTTCGGACAAGATCAAAGATATAATTTCAAGGATGTCCGTATCATCATCAAGTACCAGGATTTTTTTGTTCATAATTTCAAAAAATATATTTCGTATCTTACTATAAACTAATCATATAGCCGGGATTGTAAACCGGATTGTTGTACCCGTCCCGACATTGCTTTCCACTTCGATCTGTCCTCCGTGCTGAGTTACAAAGTCACTAACCAATAACAGGCCAAGCCCGGTGCCTTGCTCATTGTTAGTGCCCGACAGGGACTGCTGATCCGTATTCCGGAACAGGCGGTCCTTCATTTCCGTGGTCATGCCGATGCCGGAGTCTTCTACAAAAATGCTGGCCATTTGTGCGTTCCGTTGGGCGTTGACCCGTACGGTTCCCCCCTCGGGCGTATATTTAATGGCATTGGTGACCAGGTTTTGCACTATAGACCGAAGCATCAGCATATCCGCCATTACTTCCAGGTCCCTGGGAATGTGGTTCTGCAATGTGATTTTCTTTTGCTGTGCATTCCCTTTTAATAGGTCCAGCGATTCTTCAATGCCTTCAGCCAGCCTTATCCTTTCCGGGTAAAAGCTGGTTTTCTGGCTTTGTTTTTTGGCCCATTCAATCACCTCATTGAGTTGGTTAAGGAGCTTGTTAGAAGTGCGGTGGATAATTTGAGAAAGCTGCTTTACCTGGCCCGAGTTCAGTTTTTCCGGGTTTTCGCTTAATTTACCAGAGGAGGCCAGTAAAGCGGTAAGCGGGTTACGCAGGTCATGTGACATTACAGACAGGAACTTATCTTTGGATAAATTAAGCGCCTTCAATTCCTGGTTCATGTTTTCTAAAGCCAGCGTTCGTTCGGCCACCCGGTGTTCCAACTCGCGGTTCAGCTGCACCAGGTCCTCATTTATCGCTTGTAGCTTTTCTTCCTGCTTTCTTAAAAGGTGGTTTTTTTTATAGAGTTCGGCAAACACCGCCACTTTCGACCGCAATATTTCCGGGTTAAAGGGTTTCCGGATAAAATCGACCGCGCCTGCCTGGTAACCCTTAAACATGGCGGCCTCTTCGTAGTCGTGCGCCGTAATAAAAATAATGGGGATCTGTTTCAGTTTATCGCGCTGATAGATCAGTTCGGCCGTTTCATAACCATCCATGATCGGCATTTTGACATCCAGCAGGATCAGTGAAAAATCTTCTTCGTGTAAAAGCAGCCGCAAAGCTTCCCTACCGGAATTTGCCCGAAAAAAAACATAGTTTTCTTTCTCCAGCGCCACTTCCATCGACAATAGATTATTATCGTTATCATCAACCAACAATATTTTTACAGGCATCGGCTATCTTTTTTATTTGATCAGCCATACCCGCATAAGGGATAAAAGCTGATCGGTTTTAACTGGTTTGGTAATATAATCGGAGGCACCGGAGGAGATACATTTCTGCCGGTCGCCCATCATTGCCTTGGCCGTCACCGCAATGATGGGCAGGTTTTTGTTACGGGGTTCCTTCCGGATTATTTGGATGGTCTCATAACCATCCATCTCGGGCATCATGATGTCCATCAGCACGATATCAATAGTTTTGTCCTTGTTAAGTATCTCCAGTGCCTCCCGCCCGCTTTCCGCGGTGACCACCTCTATATTTGACCGTTCAAATACCGCAGTCAGCGCGAATAAATTACGCACATCATCATCAACCACCAGCACTTTCTTCGAATCCAGTACATCAGTAACCGCATGGATGCCATCAATCATTTTCAGCTTGCTTTCGCTGATATATTTTTTATCAATATGCAGTAATACCAGTATTTCCTCCAGCAGGTAAATATGTGATGAAGGCGTTTTGGTAATGATCTTATTGTTCAGGCGTTTTAACTGGATCAGTTCATCCTGGGTAAAATCGCGGGCCGAATGCAGGATGATGGTTGTTTCGGGTTGCTTTAGCAAATTGATCTTGTTCAGCAGTTCCAACCCATTGGCATCCGGCAGCACAAAATCAAGGATAATACAATCGAACGGTTCCCTTTTTAGCACTGATAATCCTTTTTGAGCCGTAGTGGCGCCGAAGACTTCAATGCGATCATTAGCCAACAACTCTGACAGCCGTTGCAATTCATTTTCACTGTCTTCGATTATCAGCACCCGTTTTCGCGCATGTTCGTGAAATTGAATAATGCCGGCCATCAATTCATGCAGCGAAGTGTTAGACAGCGGCTTCAAGCTAAAGGTTTTTGCTCCATACTTAAGTGCCATCATTTTATTATCCTCGCCCGATATGACGTGTATAGGGATATGGCGCAGGTTCACGTCTGTCTTCAGCAGCTTTAATATTTTCCAGCCATTTGATTCGGGCATATTCACGTCAAGTGTGATGGCTACGGGGTTGTATTTAAGGATGCTGTCAAATATCTCCAGGTAACTTATGGCAACCACAACTTTCAGCTCAAGGTCATGTGCTTTATCAATGAGTATCTTGGTGAAGCGGAGGTCGTCCTCAATTACCAGGAGTACTTTATCTTCCACTAAAATATTGTGGCGGTCATCATCAATTACCAGTTCAGCTGTATCGATCAGGCTGGCGCGCAGATGGGCAACCGGCGAACTTTCCTTGACTTTGGCCGCGGCTGATTTTTCTTCCTTATATTTCAAAGGCAGGTATAGGGTGAACACGCTGCCCTTACCCAGTTCGCTACCCACGGTGATAGTACCTCCTAATAACTCGGCAAAGCCTTTACTAATGGAAAGTCCCAGCCCGGTGCCGCCGTATTTGCGGCTGGTGGAGCCTTCTGCCTGTTGGAAAGCCTCGAAAATGATGCCCTGGGTATTCTTAGAAATGCCAATGCCTGAATCTTCAATGGAAAATGCCACCGCCTCTGATCCGGCCAACGGATTTTCCTGGCCAATGACAGGCCTGAAAATATGCAATTTCACACGGCCCTTTTCGGTAAATTTAAAGGCATTGGACAGTAAATTCTTCAGGATCTGGTTTAGCCGCTGCATATCCGTTTCCATCAGTTCTGGCAGGCTTTCCTCCAGTTCTATCTCGAACTTCAGGCTCTTGGCTTCGGAGATAGGCTTAAAGGTTGCTTCGGCAAAGGAAGCTATCTCTTTAAAACTCACCGGCATTACATCAGCGGCAATAACACCGGACTCGATCTTAGACAAATCCAAAATATCATTGATCAGCTGAATCAGGTCACCACCGCAGGAGTGAATGGTTTTGGCAAACATTCGCTGTTTTTCGGTCAGGTTGCCTTCAGGGTTTTCAAAAAGCTGCTGGGCCAGGATCAACAAGCTGTTCAATGGTGTGCGCAGTTCATGCGACATATTGGCCAGGAACTCCGATTTATACTTGGAGGTTAGGGTTAACTGTTCCGCCTTTTCCTCCAGCGAACGGCCCTTGTCATGCAACTCATCATTCGCCCGCCTTAATTCTTCCTGCTGTGCGGAAAGTTCACCGGCAAGCGATTGGGACTGCGACAGCAATTCTTCTGTACGGGTATTGGTTTCAATATTATTTAACACGATACCTATACTTTCGGTCAGCTGGTCCAAAAAGTCGATATGCGTATCGCTGAAATTCTCAAACGAGGCCAGCTCAATAACCGCTTTCACATTATTTTCAAAAAGCACCGGTAAAATGACCAGGTCGATCGGAGCGGCGTTGCCAATTCCCGAACTGATCTGCAGGTATTCGTTCGGCACGTTGGCCAGCCTAATACGTTCTTTATCTGTAGCGCACTGACCCACCAGCCCTTCGCTGAGGGAAAATTCCTGGTTAATAAGTTTACGGCTCTTTTGCGCGTAGCCGGCAAACAGTTTCAGCTTGGCCTCGTCGGCCCCTTCCTGTTGCTCTAATATATAGAAGGCTCCGTAGCGTGCGTTTACAAGTTCGGCCAGTTCAGACAATACTTTGTTGGCTACAGCATTCCGGTCACGCTGCCCCTGCAGCATCTGCGCAAACTTGGCCAGGTTGGATTTAAGCCAGTCCTGCTCATGGTTCCGCAATGTAGTACCTTTCAAATTGGCAATCATCTGGTTAATCGTATCCTTTAACGCTTCCAATTCTCCCTTCGCGTCCACGCGAATTGTCCGTGTTAGGTCGCCTTTTGTTACCGCGGAAGCCACCTCGGATATGGAACGCACCTGCACCGTTAAGTTTTGCGCCAGCTGGTTTACGTTCTCTGTTAAATCCTTCCATGTACCTGATGCACCCGGTACACTGGCTTGTCCTCCCAAACGCCCCTGTACACCCACCTCGCGCGCTACCGTGGTTACCTCGTCGGCAAACACGGCCAGCGTATCTATCATTTCATTTATCGTATCGGTCAATTGTGCCACTTCGCCTAACGCGTTGATGGATAAGCGTTGTTTTAAATTCCCTTTTGCTATACCGGTAGCCACTTTAGCAATGCCCCGTATCTGCCCCGTTAAGTTCGACGCCATTTGGTTCACCGAGTCCGTCAAATCTTTCCAGGTACCACCCACACCCTTTACATGCGCTTGCCCACCCAGCTTACCTTCCGTACCCACTTCCCGTGCTACACGCGTTACTTCTGATGCGAATGAGTTGAGCTGATCCACCATCGTATTAATGGTGTTCTTCAAATCCATAATCTCGCCTTTTACGTCGATGATCACTGTTTTTGAAAGGTCGCCACTGGCCACTGCCTTGGTCACTTCGGCAATATTACGTACCTGCGAGGTTAAGTTACTCGACATCTGGTTAACCGAGTCGGTCAAATCTTTCCAGGTACCCGCAACACCCGGCACAAAGGCCTGGCCGCCCAGGTTACCATCGGTGCCCACTTCCCGCGCCACACGCGTTACTTCCGAAGCAAACCCCCGCAACTGATCCACCATCGTATTGATAGTTTCTTTTAGCTGCAATATCTCACCCCGTACGTCCACCGTAATTTTTTTAGATAAGTCGCCATTTGCTATCGCGATGGATACATCGGCTATATTTCTTAACTGGGCGGTAAGGTTGCCGGCCATTTTATTTACAGAGTCCGTTAGATCCTTCCATGTTCCATCTACACCCGGTACATTCGCCTGGCCGCCAAGCTGCCCTTCAGAACCCACCTCACGCGCTACACGGGTTACTTCGGATGCAAAGCCGCGCAGCTGGTCAACCATGGTATTGATCGTATCTTTCAATTCCAATAACTCCCCTTTGGCGTTTACTGTGATCTTACGGGAAAGGTCGCCTTTTGCTACCGCGGTGGTTACCTCGGCAATGTTACGTACCTGTGAGGTTAAGTTATCGGCCATTTTATTTACCGAGTCGGTCAAATCCTTCCAGGTACCGCCCACGCCAGGCACGTTGGCCTGGCCGCCAAGTTGCCCTTCAGAACCAACTTCACGTGCTACACGCGTTACTTCTGATCCAAATGAATTTAGCTGATCCACCATCGTATTGATAGTGATCTTGAGTTCCAGCATTTCGCCCTGTACGTCAACCGTTATTTTTTTGGATAAATCGCCCTTAGCCACCGCGGTGGTTACCTCGGCTATATTACGTACCTGTCCCGTTAAGTTACCGGCCATTTGATTTACAGAGTCTGTTAGATCTTTCCACGTTCCGCCTACACCGGGCACGTTCGCCTGTCCGCCTAATTGCCCTTCCGAACCAACTTCACGTGCCACGCGAGTTACTTCTGAAGAGAAGGAGTTCAATTGATCCACCATCGTATTAATGGTGTTTTTTAATTCCAATAATTCGCCTTTCGCGTCCACCGTTATTTTTCGGGAAAGGTCACCTTTTGCTACCGCCGTGGTTACACCGGCAATGTTCCGCACCTGGTCAGTCAGGTTACTACCCATTTGGTTTACCGAATCCGTCAGGTCTTTCCATACCCCGCCAACGCCTTTTACCCTTGCCTGCCCGCCAAGTTTACCTTCGGTGCCTACTTCCAATGCTACACGCGTTACTTCGGACGCGAATGAATTCAACTGATCCACCATCGTATTGATGGTTTTCTTCAATTCCAGCATTTCTCCCTTTACATCCACGGTGATTTTTTTAGAAAGGTCACCGTTGGCTACCGCGGTAGTTACACCGGCAATATTACGTACCTGCGAGGTTAAGTTACCCGCCATACGGTTTACAGAATCGGTTAGGTCCTTCCACGTTCCCGCAACACCCGGCACCTTGGCCTGCCCGCCCAGCTTTCCTTCCGTACCTACTTCCAACGCCACGCGCGTTACTTCGGAGGAGAAGGAATTCAGCTGATCCACCATCGTGTTAATGGTGTTTTTCAATTCTAATATTTCACCCTTGGCTTCCACCGTAATTTTGCGCGAAAGGTCGCCCTTGGCCACCGCTGTGGTTACCGCCGCTACATTACGTACTTGTGCGGTCAGGTTACCCGCCATCTGGTTTACTGAGTCGGTCAATTCTGCCCATACACCTGCAACCCCTTTGATTTTTGCCTGCTCGCCGAGTTTGCCCTCTGAGCCCACCTGCCTTGCCACCCGGGTTACCTCCATCGAAAATAACTGCAACTTGGAAAGCATTTGGTTGGATTCTTTTGCGATACGTAAAAACTCACCCTTTAACGGATGCCCCTTGATCTCTAAGGGTATATGTTTAGAAAGATCGCCATTGGCTACCGAGTTGATCATGCCCGCGATCTCCAGCGTAGGTGCGGTCAGATCCTCTATCAAGTTATACCCTTAGAGATCGTGATCTCCGCCGAGGATATCTCCGCCACTAAACGCTCATTCATTTCAATAATGTCGTTTAGCACTTCGCATATCCTGCCGTTTATCCCGGCCTGGGTAACCGGCATCCGGACATCTAGCTTTCCATTTTTTACAAGGGAAAGAATGCTTAAAAGTTCTTTAACATCCAGCTGGTCCTCTAAGCCGTTGGTAGGATGGGCTTTTTTTCGTTGTGGTTCAAGTACGGTTGATTCCATAGAATAAGGTTTTCAATAAATTAAACATTAGGCAGCTAACTTTCAGCATACGCGGAAAGCTAAGAAAGTATACGGTTGAATATAATTTTTTAAATAACGGATTAAAAAAAATCTAAGTATCAATAACAACAGGGAATAAAAGTTTGTTTTAAAAAAATTCGCTTTTTTCGCTCACCATAGCAATCTCCATTACAGAAAGATTTTTAAACCATTCATACCGATTACCGTTAAATAGAATTGCTTGTTTAAATAAGTAAAGTATTACTTACGGGATTAAAAACTTCAAGTACTTGTTGATAATAACACCATCAAGGGCGAAGGATTCAATCCGTCTATTGGCAATCGGCAGTTCGATCATGTTCCCCGCTACATTTTAAAACAAAAGCCTCAAGTCGAAAGATTTGACTTTTGTTTTCCGCAGATTACAAATCTGCTAATATGTTAGTCTGGGATGGAACATCCGGACTAACAAGGAATATTTGAGGCTTTTTAACTTTTGATAAGAGCCATCGGCTCGCCAAATCTTGTAACAACGGGTTTCAACCCGTTGCTGTATAAACCAATGAACATAAAAGTGCTGTAGGCACGATCCATATCAAATCCCGGAAAGCATGTTGTTCACATACGCCATTTTTTAGATTTATATGGGCCGAACCTACGGTTCTCTGGTTATCTTTTAGTTGTCAACAACAACGGATTAAAATCCGTTGTTATAAAATAGGCCGAGGCGATGCCTCTGAATCCACCACAATAATTGTCGTTTAAACAATTATTTTAAATAATATTTGGAAGTATAAATATATTTCTTCTATTTTGGTGTAACCAATTAACCATAATAAAGTTATATTAACCTAAAAAATTATTTTATAGCACCCATACCGGTCCGATAACTGTATTTTAAACAACTTAATTTTTAGTATAGTGCCGGCATTGGCAATGCGTATAATTTTTATGGGGATAACCCATTTGAACCACAGAAACCAAACAAAAAACCTCAAATAAATTAAACAGTAAAACAATTCATGAAAAAGAAAAATCGTCTTGTAGCCCTTCTCGCACTTGCGTTAATATTACCTGTCGCCGTCATGATGGTGGCAATGAAAGGGGCGCCAATAAAGGCAATCCCGGCCAGGCCGGAAGGCCCGTGCGACATTTATGCCGCAGGGGGCAGCCCGTGCGTGGCTGCTCACAGTACCACCCGCGCGTTGTACAAAGCATACAACGGCCCGTTATACCGCATCTTGCGCCGGTCGGACGGAAAGAGCCGCGATATTGGAATAGTAAAACCAAGCGCAGGTGATGCCGGCGGATATGCCGATGCAGCCGCACAAGACGCATTTTGTGCCAATACCACTTGTTATATCACTACACTGTATGACCAATCGGGCAAGGGCAATACCCTTACCCAGGCACCGCGGGGTGCGTTTTTAGGCCCGGCTATGGGTGGGTTTAATAACATCCCGATTGCGGATATGGCACCAATATCCATCATGGGCCACAAAGCCTACGGTATTTTCATTATACCGGGCATGGGTTTACGCCAAAACGATGCTAAAGGAACTGCAGTTGACGACCAGGCCGAAGGCCAGTATTGGGTAATTAATGGCTTGCACTACAACAATGGTTGCTGCTTTGATTATGGAAACGCAGAGACCGATAGCCGTGATGATGGCGACGGTACTATGGAAACTACTTACTACGGTAACTCTACCGGCTGGTATCATGGCCCGGGCGCAGGCCCATGGGTAATGACCGACCAGGAAAATAACCTGGTAGGTTGTGTTAACGCAAATGCCAACGATAAGGGCTGTAATTTGCCTATCATTAGCTGGCGTTTTGTTACCGCTATGGCCGATGGCGAACCCCATCATTGGAGATCAATGGGTGGCGATGCTCAAAAAGGTGAACTACAGACCATGTATGACGGTGGCCGTATCACTAACGACAGGAACAGCTATGACCCTATGCGCAAACAAGGCGCTATATTATTAGGTAATGGTGGCGATAACAGCAACAGCTCTCAAGGTACCTTCTACGAAGGCGCTATGACTGCGGCCGGCACTTTCCCAACCAAAGAAACTGAAGCAAAGATCCAGGCCAATGTTGTATCTGCCATGTATGGTATACAAGCAGTAAGCTTAACTGCCGAAAATGCAGGAAATACACCTGCCGGATTACAAACATTCACACCGGGTTCTTCACAAAACAGCACCGTAACATTTACCAATACTACCGGCGCGCCTTTAAAAGGTGTTAGCTTAAGTGTTGGCGTGCCTATAGGATGGACAGCTGCAGCTCCTAAAAAAATTGCTTCAGTTGCACCGGGCGAAAGTGTAAGCGCTACCTTTAAAATAACTTCGGGGCCGGCAGCACTTAACGGCCAGTTAGTTGGCAAGGCTTCCTGGGGAGCTAATAACTTAGCAAGAACAGAAACAGGTATTGAAAAAGTACGTAACGTAAGCCCTGTAAAAATAAATGAATTCCGCATCAGCGATGGTTCAGACAATACTACTAATTCGTTTGTTGAACTATATAACGCGGGCAAAACTGCTGTTGATATATCAAACTGGTCATTTGACGAACATCCAACACAAATGCCTATATTTTCATCTGTGAAAATTCCGGCGGGTACTAAAATTGCACCTAAGGGTTTCTACCTTTTGGGCCTGTCCAACTCGGCCTTGTCTGTTCCGGCAAAAAAAGGCGCAAGTACTTTATTTGTAAGAAGCACTACCGGCATGTCGGTAGGCGATGCCGTTAAAATAGGCAGCGGCGCAACTGCTGAAACCCACAAGATAGCAAGCATAAATATTCCCGAGCCTGAAGCTGCCCCGGCAGCAGGGCAGTTCGGTGGTGGCCGCCAACCCGGCGCAGCCGGCTCTACGGTAATATGGCAGCCTCTGCCTGAAGGACCAGTTATTACGCTTCCGGTGGGGTCTAAAAACATTCCGGTTGTAAGCATTAATGGCTTCAAAGTTGGGCAAAAAATAGGCATCGGTTATGGCGCGAGCTATCCCGCCGTTGCCCAGGGCACCGAAAAATACGAGATAGTAACTATTACCAGTGTTGGTAAGCCGGGTACGCAAGCTTACCTGGCGGTAGACGCAAAAGCCGGTGCAACTAATCTTAAAATGTCTTCTGTTGCTAATATTTCTGTTGGCGATAAGATCAGGTTGGATATTGACAGTAAAGGCCACGGTATCGAAACCGTTACGGTAACTAAAGTGGGCACTCAATCTTCGCGCAGCCCCGGTCGCGGCCCTTTTACAGCTACCGAGGATGCCGGGACAGGAATTGACATATCAGCCCCGCTTAAATACAATCACGCGGCCAATATGCCTTATAGCGTTAACGGAACAGGTATAAGCTTTGAGCCGGCAACTACTATTGCCCACTCAAGTAACGAGCCTGTATTATCGCTTAATACCAGCATTACATTAGATGGTGCGTTGGCTAATGACCAGGCCATTGATGCAATAGTATACGATGCGAAGGTTAAAAATGCAGGTTACCAGGGCGACAAAGCGCCTAACCAATGGTTTGGGGGCCCGGCACTGTCTGTAGCTGCCGGCAACATGAGCATACGTGATGCTGCAGGCCATGTGGTTGACGCGCTTAACTATGGTGGCGTAGTTGACCCTTGGCTATCAGAAGGTTATCATGCCGGTTCGGGCCCGGGTACAGGTTCAGGTGGTAGCTTTGTGGCTTCACCCGCTATGGGTGGTGGCAGAGGCGGAGGTTTCAGGCCGGGTGGCGCTGTTGCCGATCAGCCCAACAGGAGCGCAGGCCGTTTCCCTGATGGTGCCGATAATGATGACAACCGCAACGATTTCTTTGTACAGAGTACTATTAACCTTGCTTCAGCAGCATCAGCAGGTACAGACAATATTAAAGTTGCCAGCGTAGCAGATGTTAAAGCCGGCGAGACATTTATTATGGGTTCGGGCGCAAACAGCGAAACCGTTGTGGTTGCCAGCGTTGGTACACCGGGCGCCACCACAGTAGCTACTGCTACTACAGCAGGCGCTACCGTTATTCCTGTAGCTAATACAGCGAGTTTTGAAGTTGGTCAAACAATCACTATCGGCAGCGGTGCCGAGCGTGAAACAGTAACTATAGCTTCTATTACTGCCCCACGTCGTGGTGGCGGTGGTGGCAACCGTAATGGCGGTGCCCCTGCCGAATCTATCACAGTTTCCGCGCCGCTTAAATATGCGCATGTTGCGGATGTACAGGTTTCGGGCAGTGGTATTACGTTAACCAAACCATTGGCTAAAGCTCATAATAACGGTACGCCTTTGGCCAGCAATGTTCCTACTCCGGGCGCACCTAACCAATACACCAAAAAACGTTAATGAGTAACAACAAGATTCAATTAAAATAATTATAATTACACTCCGCGGCCATACAGCCGCGGAGTTTTTATTTTTAAACCGGGGAGGATCAAATTATCGCAGCATTAAAAGAAGAGGCCCATAATAAAATGTCCGCATGGCGATGGGTTTTGCTGGTATTGAATATAATAGCTTTGGTTGTCAGTACTATCTTGTGCTGGCATTATCTTAATGGTGGAGCAATAATCGGCTGTGATGGTTCAGGCGCATGCGAGCAGGTGCTCGGCAGCCAATGGTCCCTGATAGCAGGGCGGGTGCCTGTAAGTGGATTGGCGATGGGGGTATACCTGGTTGTTTTTATCGCCAGCGCCTATATTGGCCCGGATACAGAGGCGCCCATCCAACGCCTGGCCTGGGCTGTGTTATTGATACTGGCCGGCTCAATTACCAGTATGGCGATATGGTTCATTATTGTACAAAAATGGATCATCGGCGAGTTTTGCCCCTATTGCATGACGGAGCATATCACCGGTATGCTAATGTCCATTATAATTATCCGGCAAGCGGTAGCTTCAAAGCAAATTCGGCTTTTGCGCACAATAGGACTTATTGTAAGTGGTTTGGCGTTGGCTGGCATTTTGGTGGCCAGCCAGGTAATCTTTACCCCTCCAGCCGTTTATCGCGATGGAAACTCGCTGGACAACCTACCCACTATGTCCTACCAAAACGCACCGATGATCGGGTCGCCTGATGCGCCGTACGTTATTAAAGTGCTCTTTGATTATCAATGCCCCCATTGCCAGAAATTACATTTTATGCTAAATAATGTAGTTAACCGCTACGGTGGCAAACTGGCATTTGCCTTATGCCCAACGCCATTGAATACTAAATGCAACCCTTATATCCCCCATGATGTGGATGCCTTTAAAAACTCGTGCGAACTGGCTCAGATCGGCATGGCCGTATGGGTTGCCAAACGCGGGGTTTATCCCGATTTTGATAATTGGATGTTCTCGTCCGATTACGGCGACAGCTGGCATTCACGCGGCCTTGAAGCCGCCAAAGCAAAGGCGGTTGAATTGGTTGGACAGGCGAAGTTCGACGCTGCTTTGTCCGATCCCTGGATAGGGCAATATATACAAACCTGCATTCAAATGTATGGCCAAACTGCCCAAAGCGGCAGGGGTGGCGTGCCCAAGCTGATCTACGGCTCGCATTGGGTCATCCCCGAGCTAACTAATGCAGATGATTTGGTTAGTATCTTACAGGAGAGCCTTGCAGTGCCTAAGCCTTGATCTGGCGGTGTAAGCTTGTGCAAGGCTGTGGTTTAAAAAGTGATCGCTATAGCAATTCACCATTAAACTAAAGCTATTTTTCGTAAAAATTACCTTATACCAGGAGCTATCCTTTTTGAAATAGTGAAATAAAATGTGCTTCCCGTGCCTTCCTGGGATTCTACCCAGATAGTGCCCCCCAGGTTCTCCACTATTTTTTTTGTTACTGCCAGGCCCATACCTGTTCCCGAATATTCATCCTTGTTATGCAGCCGCTGAAAAATGATAAATATCTTGTCAAAATATTCCCGGCCAATGCCTATCCCATTATCCTTGACAGAAAATTGCCAATGGCTAATGGTTTCTTCGCATGCGATGCTAATAACAGGACCAACATCATGTTTTTGATATTTCAGGCTGTTGCCGATCAAATTTTGGAACACTTGCCTAATAGGGGGGGTATGTATATGCAACACCGGTAATTGATGAACTTCTATACAGGCTTGTTTTTCTTCTATCTGTTTTCTGTAAAGGGCAAGTATTTCATTTATCAAATGATTTAAATTCACCTCTTCCGGCTCATCCCCGGTTTTTCCTACCGTTGAAAATTCCAGCAAATCCAAAATTATTTGTCGCATCCGTTTAGCGCCATCCACTGCAAAGCGTATATATTGCTTGCCTTTATCATCTAAAATATCATCGTATTTATTTTCTAACTGGGTCATAAAACTGGTAACCATCCTCAACGGCTCCTGCAAATCATGCGAGGCTACGTAAGCAAACTGTTCCAGTTCGGCATTTGATATAGCCAGTTCTTTTACATTTTTTTGCAGGTTTTCATTGGATTCCTGCAATCGCAGCTCCGATATTTTGCGGTCGGTAATATCCAGGTGCGCCACGACAACCCTGGGTTCATCATTTTCAAATTTTGTAACCCTCATACCAAACCACTGTTGCTTAGCGATTGAATGACAAGGGTATTCCAGGTAGTAGATCGCTTTCTTTTCCGCCATCACCTGTTTGATGCCCGACAGCGTCCTTTGGGCTATCCTGTCGCCAGATCCCGCCGCCTTTTCACAGGCGCTAAAATAATTGCTGCCTACTTCGCTGCGCTGTAAAACCGTTTCACCGTTTTCCAAGCCAAAGCATTTCCAGGCTTCATTTACGGCTACGATATTTCCCAGCTCGTCTATAACGGCGATATGTGAACTTAAGGAATTGAGTACACCCTTGCTAAATGCTTCGCTTTTGATAAGTTGCAGCATGGTTACTTTTTGCATCGCCTGGTGCAACTCTTCTGAACGGTGTTTTTTTATCGAACCGATGACGGCCTGGGGCAAACGGTGTAAACGATCTTTAAGTACATAATCACAGGCGCCTTCCTTCATCACCTTCGCGGCAAACTCATCATCCATGGTCGCTGTAACTAAAATAAAGGGAGTTGTAATCCCTGCATTTTTGATCATAGCGAGCGCTTCACGCGAGTCAAAAGAGGCGAGAGAATGGTCTGATAAGACAATGTCAAAAGAAAAACCCTTTAAGGCCTTCACAAATGCGGCCCTGTTGGGGACCACCAGTATTTCTGAATCTATGTTTTCCCTGTTGAGTGTCGCTGCCACCAATTCTGCGTCAAGCGGCATGTCTTCCAGGTGCAGTATTTTTATTTTCTGTTTCATAGCGTTTATCTTACACTGATCACTATCATAAAGACTGGTTAAGGTGCAGCCAGTATATCCCCAGGTCAATATCGTTAAGCCGGTTGTTTTCGAAATCAACCGGCTTAACGATATAACTGTTGGCACCGAGTTTATAGGCTTTCTCCACATCGGGGTGTTCTTTGGAGGAGGTTAGCACCACGACGGGGATTTTTTGTGTCAGCACATTCGCCGCGATCTTTTCCAGCACTTCAAGCCCGCTCACTTTGGGCATTTTAAGGTCAAGCAAGATAACCTTGGGCTTGTTATCTAAATTCCGTCCCTTATACTTACCCTTGCCGAACAGGAAATCAAGGGCGGCAGCGCCGTCCTTTAAATGAATAATATGGGTGGCCACATTATTTTTACGCAAGGCATGTATCGTTAATTCCGCATCATGTATGCTGTCTTCTACCAAAAGAATTTCAACTTCTCTATTTTCCATGTTTATTGATTTAGGTTATTGTTTTTTTCGGGTAAGCTAAAATAGAAGGTAGCGCCCTTACCCACTTTTGCTTTTGCCCATATCTTTCCGCCATGCCGGGTGATGATCCGGTGGACCAATGCCAACCCGACCCCGGTTCCTTCAAAATCTTCAGCATCATGGAGGCGCTGAAATACGCCGAATAATTTATGGGCATAGCGCATACTGAATCCCACCCCATTATCCGTTACGGAATAGATCAGCTCGCCATTTTGTTGCTCGGAGCTAATGGTGATAACCGGCTTTCGGGCGTTGGAAGAATATTTGATGGCATTGGATAATAAATTCACCCATACCTGGTTCATTAAGGTCGTATCCGCTGTTACGGGGTGAAGGGTATGAATATGCACTTCCGCTTTCAGCTGCAGGGAGGTTTTAAATTCATTCAGCACGTTTTCGGCCAGTTCGGCCATATCGACCCTTGATTTTTTTATTTCTTTTTTGCCTAATCTCGAAAAAGCCAGCAGGTCGTCTATCAGCACCCCCATTTTATTGGCGTTTTCCTGTATGATATGCAGCAGGCGTTTTCCGTCTTCATCAAACAGCTCGCCGTAGCCCTCTTCCAGTAAGATAGCGAAACCATTCACTGCCCTAAGCGGCGCGCGCAGGTCATGCGAAACGGAGTAGGAAAAGGATTCCAGTTCTTTATTGGCAATGACCAATTCTGATGCCCCTTTTTCTTTCTCCTCGTTTTGAAAGGCCAGCTCTTTGTTGGCAATGATCAATTCCGCCGCACGCTTTTCCTTTTCTTTATTTTGAAAGAGCAGTTCTTTGTTAGCAACGATCAACTCTGATGCCCGCTTTTCCTTTTCCTCGTTTTGAAAGGCCAATTCTTTGTTGGCAATGATCAGTTCTGACGCCCGTTTTTCTTTTTCCTCGTTTTGAAAGGCCAATTCTTTGTTGGCAATGATCAATTCCGCCGCCCGCTTTTCTTTTTCTTTATTTTGAAAGAGCAGTTCATTGTTGGCAACCACCAGTTCATTCGCCCGCTTTTCCTTTTCCTCGTTTTGAAAAGCAAGTTCTCTGTTCGCAATAATTAATTCCGCCGCTCGTTTTTCCTTTTCTTTATTTTGAAAGAGCAGTTCCTTATTGGCAACCACCAGTTCATTCGCCCGCTTTTCTTTCTCCTCGTTTTGAAAAGCAAGTTCCATGTTCGCGATAATTAATTCTGCCGCCCTATTTTCTTTCTCTCTATTTTGAAAGATGAGCTCTTTGTTTGCAATGATTAACTCCAGTGCTCGTTTTTCTTTCTCTTTATTTTGAAAAGCAAGTTCTTTGTTAGCTATGATCAATTCATCTGCCCGCTTTTGCTTTTCATGGTTTTGAAAAGCAAGTTCCCTGTTCGCGATAATTAATTCCGCAGCGCGTTTTCCTTTCTCTCTTTTTTGAAATGCAAGCTCTCCGTTGGCTATGACTAATTCTGCGGCCCGCTTCTCCTTTTCTTTATTTTGAAAATAAAGTTCCTTGTTGGCTATGACTAATTCTGCTTCCCGCTTCCCTTTCTCCACATTTTGCAGCGCCATTTTTTTGATGTTTTCCTGCAATGCCTTATCCGGGGTGTTTTTCAACTGTTTGATCATTTTGCTGCTATGTCGTATGGAAGTAAGCGTTAATACAGGTTTTCCTGTATCATTTGAATATGCGTACACAAAAAATAGTAGATGCTAAGCCGGTAACCGGCTTGGTGTCGCTGATCTTTTGATCAGATATTTGGTAATTAAATCTATGCGCAAGAACACCCGGGCTGGAATAAACAAAACAGGTGTAGGTAATGGTGATGCTTGATACGAAAGGGTTTTTATTGGTAGGGGGTTGAAAATACCATTAAGCTTTCGGAGAAGTGGTACAAGGTACAATTAGTTTTCATAAATAAACTTCCGTTTATCATAAAATATTTAAAGGCCTATCCATTAATGAATTATATTAGGCATCAGAAATTCTTTGTAGCTAAACAACCCTATTCTTCGCCCCAATAATCGCTTGCAGATCATCAAAAAAGTTCGAGATTTGTCCCGATCTGTCTACTTCAAGTAAGTCGAAAGATTTAGGCTTTTTTGTTTTTAATAAAATTTTCCTAACTATACGCCATGAAATTTTATTACCTGCTTCTCATTACCCTTTGTTTGTATATTACCGCATCTGCCCAACATAAAACCGACACATTGTTTTATGAAAGCTTCAACGGTAAAGCGCTTGATCGTACCAAATGGAATGTGGAAGTTACCGGGCGCACCGTAAATAACGAGCAGCAGGCTTATATAGATTCGTCAGTTGTATTGGCACAGGTAAACGGTTCGTTGGTTATTAAGCCTGTTTTCCATGCAGGGTATACCAGTAACCAGCAAAAACAATACGACTTCCTGTCGGGCCGTATCAATACCCGCTCTAAATTTGAATTTACTTATGGAACCATTTCCGCGCGTATTAAAATGGCTGCCGGCGCCGGCTTATGGCCCGCATTTTGGGCGTTGGGCGAAGGCAAATGGCCCGATACCGGCGAGATAGATATGATGGAAAACGTTGGTGATTCTTCATGGGTTAGCCATGCGCTGCACGGGCCGGGGTATTTTGGTAATACACCATTAACCCACCGTTCTTTTTTCCCGAAGGGGACAGATATAACGCAATGGCATACCTACTCGGTTAGCTGGACCACTGATAGCCTCATCTTCAGTATTGACGGCAATGTTACCTATACCGTAACCCGTGCAATGATAGAACATTATGGCAAATGGGCGTATGATAACCCCAAGTTTATCATCCTTAATTTTGCGCTCGGTGGTGGCTACCCTAATGGCGTAAATAAGGTTACCGTTCCCTATTTCGGCTTGTCGCAAAGCAGCGTTGATAAAATAAAAACCGGCCGGGCTGCAATGCTGGTTGATTGGGTGCTGGTTACCAAATAAATGTTAAAAATTGTTAACTAATCCCATTTTCATGTTAACTACAAAATGCAAGCGTAATTTTCCTGAAAATAAATTATTCATCGCACAAAATGCTTGTTTATCGGCATACACAATAAATAGATGTTTAGACAGTTTATTTTAGAACGTGTTTAAGTATAAATCGAAGAGATAAATTTAATACCCCTATATGAAATTACTGACCATTCTTTTTGCAGCGTCCCTTTTATCAGCAGTTACCTGGCTGGGCGATTTTAATGGTGCTGTTGCTACAGCCGCCAAAGAAAACAAACTAATAGTAATTAATTTTTCAGGATCAGACTGGTGCGGGCCATGCATCCGGTTAAGGCATGAAATATTGGAATCATCTACTTTTGAAAACTATGCCAAAGAGCATTTGGTATTGGTACGGGCAGATTTCCCCCGCCAAAAGAAAAATCAACTGGACGCGGCCCAAGTAAAACGCAATGAGGCTTTAGCAGATAAATATAATCCTGATGGTAAATTCCCATTTACCTTATTGGTTGATAAAAACGGCAAAGTGTTGAAGGAATGGGATGGTTTCCCTAATGAATCGCCTGAAAAATTTGTGGCTGATATCAACGCCGTTGTTAATGCAAGCCACTGATGCTTTGAAAAGCAATCTCACCATACATAAACGCGCTATGCGTTTGATGGGCAACCGCTTTGAAATTAGTGTTGTTGGTGGCGATGCGGCTTTAGCTGATGCACACATTGACAGTGCCGTAGCCGAGATAAGCCGGATTGAAAAACTATTGACCACCTTTAGCGATGACAGCCAGACTAACCAAATCAACCGAAACGCGGGTATACAACCAGTAAAAGTGGATGAGGAGGTTTTTAATTTGATAGCCCGTTCAATAAGGATATCCGCGCTTACCCAGGGGGCATTTGACATTACTTATGGCTCTATTGATAAAAGCCTGTGGAACTTTGATGTGAACATGAAGCAATTGCCTGACGCAGAAACTGCCCGCCGCGCGGTACGATTGATAAATTACCGGAATATAGAAATGGATGCCAAAAACACCACTGTTTTTTTAAAACAAACGGGAATGCGCATAGGCTTTGGCGGGATAGGCAAGGGTTACGCGGCAGAAATGGCTAAACAAGTTTTAAAACAACGGGGCGTGGCAAGCGGCGTAGTAAACGCATCGGGCGATTTAACCGCTTGGGGCGTACAGCCTAACGGGCAAAAGTGGACGGTTGGTATAGCTAACCCCGACCTTGCGAATGAAATATTTTCATACATGGCCATTACCGATATGGCGGTAGCTACATCGGGCAATTATGAAAAGTTTGTGGTAATTAATGGCAAAAAGTATTCGCATACCATAAACCCGCGCACCGGCCTGCCGGTAACAGGTATTAAAAGCGTAACTATTATTACGACCAATGCCGAGGTTGCTGATGCCATGGCAACACCCGTAACCATTATGGGCATCAATGCCGGGCTGGACATGATCAACCAAATGGCCAATATTGAAGCCGTTATTATTGACGATAACAATAAATTATATACATCGAAAAATATAAATTTAAAATAGATGATAACCCCCCTGCGACTATTAGCCTGCTTACTACTAATTCTGAGCACAACCTCATGTGTACACTTAAAGGAGTACCAAAAAAGCAGGATCAATGATGCCGAAATGGCATTAAGTAACCGAAAAGTTGAAAGAAACGAATTGAATTTCCAGTCCTATCGCGAAAGTGCATCTGGCGCCAATGCCGGTAAAACCGGTGGCGGCTGTGGCTGCAATTAAAAACTACCCCTATTAGAATAACTGTTCATGAAAAAAATATATTTATCCATTATTGGGTTCTCTTTGATATGCAGGTTAAACGCATATTCGCAAACAAAACCAGACACTATTTCAAATAAACTATTACCGGCCCTACATACCCCGGCTAATATGGATAGTGATACCGGGGGATATAGCCCACGAGCGTTGCGATTGGATGAAGTAAACCTGGTTTCCAGTTATTATTCACAAAATGGCAACCACTCTGCTGTAACCGGTGGCATTGGTACCGAAAGGGTAACGGACATTGCTAATGGTATTGATCTTAAATTTGTTTGGACAGACGATAAATTGCGCAAAAACACCTTATCTACCGGCCTGGGTTTTGACCATCATACGTCTGCATCTGCTGCCTATGTTTCAACAACCGGAGCATCAAAAACCGGCGGGAGCAGAATCTACCCATCGCTTGACTGGACAGTTGAAAACCAGGTTAAGGGTACCAGTTTTGGCATCGGGTCCTACTATTCGGGAGAATATAATTATAAATCATTAGGTGCCGATTTGCACTTTTCGCTAAAAACACATGACAGGAATGGCGAGTTTAGCGCTAAATTTCAGGGATATTTTGACCATGTTACTTTGATCTACCCTTCTGAATTTATTCCGCAACCCGTAGTTACAACAGGTTCCGTTATTATTACCACAGCAAGCGGGAACAGGGTATCAAGTGGCAGCGGCGGCAGTGATAAAGTTAGTATTCCTACCAGTCCGCGAAATACTTATACGGCTTCCTTTGCTTATTCGCAAATTATAAACGCCAGGTTGCAGGTGGCCTTACTTGGCGATTTGGTTACTCAAAATGGTTATTTAAGCCTGCCTTTTCACCGCGTATATTTCACCAATAAAAAGGATACGATTGAAAAGCTGCCTTCTTCCCGGTTCAAGCTGCCTTTAGGTTTCCGGCTTAATTATTTTGCGGGTGACGACCTTATTTTCCGCACTTATTACCGATACTATATGGATAACTGGGGCAGCAAAGCCAATACGGCTAATTTAGAGATCGCTTATAAGCTTTCACCATTCTTTTCCATATCCCCCTTTTACAGGTATTACGCGCAATCGGCGGCTAAATATTTTGCACCCTATGGAGTTCATAGCCCAACCGACCAATATTATACCAGCAATTATGAATATGCCAAATTCCAAAGCAGCTTTTTTGGTGTAGGTTTCAGGATAGCCCCACCTACCGGCGTTCTTGGATGGCAAAACCTGCATGACCTGGAGATAAGGTACGGGCATTATTCACAAACCACCGACCTTGCCTCGGACGTTATTTCTATTAATCTCGGGTTTAAATAATGCTGTTAGCTATTTGCTTACATCAAATCTGAGCGAGTAGCTGCCTGCTAACCCATCGGCGGTTAAGCCTTGCATTACGGTAATATACTTGCCGGGCTTGTCCGAAGTATAAAATGAAACCATTGCTTTACCGGTAGCATTTGTATTTACATCGGGCGCCCAGTATAACACATTCCTGAAATCGGGCAGGCGGCTGTTTTGCTGGTCGGCTGTTTGGTATACCGGCGAATAAAATTCGCGTTGTAACTGCATGCCTTCATAATCAAGCACTACGGCCTTCGGGTCGAGCTCAAATCCACCCATATCACCTTTATAAGAGGTATAGCTTAGTATACCATCGGCAAATATCGGGCCCCAGTAATATACATGGTTTACCATTTCGGCCCTTCTTATCTTTAACGGATCAATGGTAAAAACTTTATCTATGTTAAAAATAGGTATGCCATCCAACATCACCAGCGGGTTGCCCTCTCTTAAATAACCTTCAGAACTAATTACATTCAAATTAACCCGGTTCTTTTCCCTGGATACGGTTAGTTCTACAATATATTCGCGCAAAACCTCTTCCATGGTAGTAAAACGCGTGTAATCTTCTAAATTATAGCCCTTATATAGATTACCATAAAACGCACTGCTATCCGTTACGGGGTTATAGAATCGCTTTAATTTATCCGGGTTATATATATTTTGCACCTGCATGTTTAGGCTGTTGGTTTCCAGCGGTTTCTGCATTTGATTATTAAGCTGCAAAGGCGGCAATGCGTTGGTAGTATATTGGTCCGAAAATGGGGTTGCTACCGTAATATGATAGGTGCTGTCCCTCTCTGTGTTTGTTTGCAAAACAATTTCGCCAGGGCCATACAGGTCCTTTGTATTAAAAACCAACCGGCCGCTTGAATCAGCACGGGCGCCATATAATTGAACCCTTTTGCCAATTACACCCATATAAGCCAAAACACCGGGGGCTGGCGCACCTGCCAAATTAGTTAGCTGGCCGGTAACCAAATGCCCGTCATACTCGGGCAGGTAAGCGAATTTTTGTGGCTGGCTGCTTAAAACATCCGCCCATTTAAACCGGCTCCAGCCCTGTGTAAGCAGCAGGTTGTCGAGCGCCTTATCTGTTTCGGGTGTTACGATGCTAAAGTAATATCCCGGCGATTCTATATTGCCCTTTAGTTCGGAACTTAACCAAAGATAACTTGCAATATCTGCGTTATCTATGTTATTACTAAGCGAATCAAGCTTGTATACCGCGACAGAAAGATTAGCTACCAGCGGCTTGCCGCCGGCGCCATTTGCAGAAATATTAAGCGACACCGGGTTGCGCGTTTTGTATTGCGGTAATGCGCCGGCCTGCAAATTAAGCAACTCGGGGCGGTTAAAATACAACCGCTCGCAAACGGGCTGCCTTGAGCTGTTAAACAGCGTGATATGATTGACGCCTTTCCCAAGCTTTTCTTTGCCGATCTGTACGGTAGCGCTGCCATCGGCACCGGGTACTATACTTTGGGCCATAACCACCTTATGCCCGCTATGAACAAATAGATAAACGGGCTGGTTACCTCCCGGCACATTAGCGCTTATTTTTACCTGTGGCTGGCCGCTGCCATTATCAGTTAAATGTATGCCATAGCCATTTGTTTGAATTGTGGGAAGATCGCTTATTAAAGAATTATCCCTGCCTACGCGTACTACGGCTTTATATGAATTATTAGCAGCAGGTGTAAACTCAAAACTGCCCATACCAAACCTTAATGTCTTAAAGCGGGCCACCGTATCATTACGCTGATTAATAACCACACCATTTATATTTATACCCTTACCATCGGGGCCGGTAGCCTTAAAGCCTATCGTACTTGTAATACCGTTAACCAGGTTGCCCCCCTCGGCAAAAAAGTGTATATCATTGGCGCCTGCTGCTTGCTTTGCTACCGCTTCGGGCTCTGATAAGGGGTTCACAATACCTATTATCTTTTCAAAATAAAGATTAGGGCCAAGGTTTTTCATCCAGTTGGTGTAGGCCCTTAATTTATAGTTTCCGTTTTTAAGGGTAACCGGAAGATAAAATGACCCGTTACCCGCGCCATTTGTTAATAATATCTTTGCCTGTAATACCGCATTATTGGCACCATCCAATAACTCAACGTAGGCCACCTTGCTTATGTTTATGGGCTTATTAACCCCGGCATCCACATTATAAAGCTTAACCCATAATATCTCGCCGGTCAGGTAAAAATCTTTATCGGTATGCCCGTACAGCTTTTCCTGTAACACATGGTCATTATATTGCTGAAAGCTTTTTTGTATACCTTCCAATACCTGTGCCCGGCTATTAATGCCGGTAAGCATAATAGTCAAACAAAGTATACCGGCTTTTACTATTGATCTCATTGTATATGTAGCTGATCTCATCCTCATTAAAATCTAATATTATAATTAACAAATGGGATAGGCGCGGCAAAAATAGACAGCTTATAGCCGTTTATTATCCCGCCCTGCTCGCTAAAATAAGTGGAATAAGCGTTCTTTTGACCGGTAAGGTTGTACACACCTATTGTCCACGAGTTATGTGTAAGTTGATGAACTTTATGATTGCCTTCTATATTAATTGAAATATCCGTCCTGAAATAATCGGGTATCCTGTACTGGTTTCGGTCCGAATAATAAACCCTTTCCGATCCGTCATACTGATATTTAGCAATAGGCAGCGTTATTGGCCGGCCGGTACTGTACACAAGGTTCATTGAAAAGCTGTAGCGATGCGAAATATGATAGCTGCCTGTAAAGTTAAAATCATTCGGTTTATCATAATTGGCCGGGTACCACGCGCCACCATTTACCAATGGTGTTACGGTAGGATCATTTTGTTGTAAAAAGGTGCGCGAGTAGGTATAGCTTGCCAAATAGGTAAACGTGCCGGCAGTTTTACGTATAAAAAACTCTATCCCGTAGGCCTTTCCATTGGTATTTATAATATCAGTTTCTATATGGTTATTAAGTTCAAGGTTTGCGCCGCTTCGGTAATCCAGGTAATTTCTTATGCGTTTATAATATACTTCTATAGAGGTTTCAATGGTATTTGATTTTAAGTTTTTATATAAACCCAACGATACCTGGTCGCCCGATTGGGGTTTAATATTAGGATCTGTTAACTGGTAAACATCCGTTGGTGATATGGCAGTGGTGTTTGAAAGCAGGTGCAGGTATTGATGCAACTGGTTATAACTCGCCTTTACTGATGTATTATCTGTTATATTATACCTGGCCGACACACGAATTTCGGGGTTAATATAAGTCTTAATAACCTGGTTATTTGTATAGGTAATGCTGTCAACAACGGTATTAGCATTTCTTACTACACCCGGGGCGTAATAATCTGTTGTTGCCGGGCCCAACGCGTTAAACATAGAAAGGCGTACCCCGGCAGATATGGAGAACTTATCGCTGATGTCAAACTTATCGCCCAGGTATGCTGCGCTTTCCAGGCCCTGCTGTGCCGGAACGACATCAGGCAGTTCTAATGATTTAGCCCCAGAAGGTTCAAAGGCACCCGGATGCAGCCTGTAATAAATTGAGCTTAGGCCAAAGGTTATAGCATGTTTGCTATTGGGATAATAATTAAAATCAGCATGGAAGTTAGGTTGATTAACATCAAAGTTTAGCGTATATGCCGTTATGGGGTTATTATTACTTGCAATGCTGTATTGATACCTGTCAAACCCGGCTGATATTAAACTGGAAAACTTGTTATTAAAGTTATGCTTCCATTTTATGGCGATGTTTTTATTACTGTATGCATAAGATGTATCGCTATTCAACTTAAAATTATCGCTGCTTATATAGCTATATAGATAAATGCTATTGTTTGCATTTACCTGGTGGCTAATATCCAGGTTAACATCATAGAATGACGCGCTGCTATGTTTATAGGCATCCGGCAGCAGTTTCAGCAACCAGTTGGAGTAAGTGGTACGGGCACCAAAAATAAAGGATGTTTTATCCTTATCAATTGGCCCTTCAACATTTATGCGGCTGGTTAATAACCCGATACCTGCCGAGCCGGTGAAATTCTTTTTATTCCCTTCCCTGTCGGTTACTTCAAGTACTGATGATAAGCGGCCGCCTAATCTTTCGGGGATACTGCTTTTGTATAATTCAACGTCCTTTACTATATCCGGGTTAAATGCAGAGAAGAACCCGAAAAAGTGCGCCGGGTTATAAATTGTCATACCATCCAGCAATATAAGGTTTTGATCGGCCGAGCCTCCCCGTACATTAAAGCCTGTTGTAGCTTCGCCAACAGATTGCACGCCCGGCAATACCAAAACGGCCCTTAAAATATCTGCCTCGCCAAAAACCGCGGGTATTTCTTTAATGGTTTTTATATCCATTTTTGCAACACCCATTTGCAGGCTTTTTATGTTGGCAATTTTATCTGCAGATATTTTTACTTCTCTAAGTGTTTGTATCTCTTCCTGCAGGTCAATATTTAATTTTCCGTCACTATATAATATGATCTGCCGGTGCGTATTACGGCTGCCAAGCGCGTTAATAAGTATCGTATGTTTGCCCTTTGGCATTGTAAGCGAAAAAAATCCAAACTGGTCTGTATTGGCGCCCACCTTGGCATCATTTACATACAACGTAGCGCCTGTAATTGGTTCGCCGGTTTTAACATCCCTAACGTATCCGGCTATAGTGGCATTGCCGGCTGTTATCGTATTTGTCTTAAACCCTATCTCATATATCTTATTTTCTATAGTAGCCACGGCTACAACTTTTTCTTTTTCGTCTGTAGTAAATGCTTGTGCATTTGCTTGTCCGGCTGGTTGGCCGGGCGCTGCCTTCTTTCCAAAAAACCCATCTGCCAGTGTTGTTTGTATGGCGCGCCCGCTGCTCAGCAATATTTCCTGCTGATCTGTTATCGCGTAATGAAATTTAGTATTAGCAAAGGCCATATCCAAAATACGCTCAATAGGCTGCTGGTTTACCTGTAGCGTTACCTTCAGGCTGTCAAATGCCTTGGGGTCATAATAAAAATGGTAGCCGGTTTTACCCTCCAGGTCATTAACCACTTGCTCTATACGGGCCTGCTGATAATCAACATTAATTAACTTGGCGCCTACACTCTGACCGGATGATACCTTAGAAAAAAACAAAAAACAAAAAATTACCAGGTATAAATGCTTCATGCTACTTTGTTAAATGATCGTAATAAGCTACTAACATAACCATGGCTGGTTCCGGATTATCACCAAAATCTACCTTGTTGTCCTTGATGTATTGTTTCAATTCTTTTTTCTTGTCTTTCAAAACATCTAAAATTTTGCCCTGGCTGTTTGCATTATAATATACCCCTCCTTTTTTCAGGAAATAGTCTGTTTTTGGATAAAATACGTTTTTCATCCCGGACAAGGATGTTGCAGTTTGAACGGTCTTTACCCGTCGTGCTAAAAGTTGTAGTTTACCATCGTATAATTCATCATAGAAACCGGCAACCATTTGTTTGTTTAAATTGTCGGGCAATATCCTTACAAAATGATGATTAAGCAGGTCAAACTCATATACCATATCGCTTAACAGCGTGTATACAGAAAAACCATTATATAACTTACTTATCAGCATATCCCTGTCTATATTATAGATCAAGGGCACATTGGTGTAAACTATACCATCATAATTAACAGAACCGATATTAAAGTCGGTTACATCCTGGAAATTAGCGTTTGTTTCACTCTTCAATTTGTAAGGCACAAATGCAGGGCCATTGTATAGGCGCGATTGCTCAACTACAGCCTTATCAAACAAAGCGGCCATATTTGCCGTGGTTTGATGTATTTGTATACTATCGGCAATTTTATCCTGGGCAAGTACCGGGTTATTGCCAAACAAGGCACAATACAACAGTATTAAAATCAGCGTATATCGTTTAATCATACTATAAATATAGTTGTAAAATACGTTTAATTATAAATGGAACAAAATATCAGTCGCTTTTTTTAAAATCAACAAAACAAGCTTTCTATTGCTATTTTATTTAAACAATAACCCGAACACCCTTCTAATCTTAAATAGAATATTAAGGCTTTTTTGGGTGCTGGTTTATTTGCAACGAAGCTAAGCCACTTGCTTCCAGTCTTTTAAACCATTGCTAATTTTAAACGCTGCGAGTTAGGGGATACTAAGCAGCCCATGCCATACCGCAATATAATACATGAATATTACATTTGCAATAATGAATCAATCCATTGACACTATGGTTAACACGCTTATATTAAAACGAACAAATAGTAATGACCCGGACTTTAAGTGGCTGGTGGTTTTACTTGACCGCGACCTGGATAAAATAAACGGCGATTTGATGTTAGTTTATAATGAACATAACCTGCTCGATTTTATTGAAACCGTGGTTATCGCCTATATAGATGGTGCGCCTGCAGGCTGCGGTTGTTTTAAAATTTTTAATAACGATACCGCGGAAGTTAAAAGAATGTTTGTTACCGAAAACCAACGCTGCAAGGGGATTGCTTCTGCTATATTAAAAGAGCTTGAAATGTGGGCCAAAGAAATAGGGTATACCTATACAATATTAGAAACCGGCAAATTGCATAAAGAAGCCCTCAGCCTTTATGAACGCTTTGGCTATGTGGTAACAGAAAATTATGACCCCTATATTGGCATGGAGGAAAGTGTTTGTATGCGAAAGGAGATCGCTTGATTATTCCTCTGCCTGCTTTATATATTTAAGCTTCTGTGGGTTCCAGTACCGATAAAAAATTTCCGGCAGGGTCTTTAAACCAGGCTATCTTAGGGCCGCCACCTCGAACTATCCCTTTTTCATCCGTTTTCATTTGGCCTTCTGTATATATTTCAAACTTTACGCCTTTTTTTGCTAACTCATCAACCGCTTTATCTATATCATCAACCGGGAAATTAAGAACGGTAAAAGTAGCAGGTACATGATTAGGCTTACCATATACAAATATTTTATAGCCGCCGGCTATATTTAATTGCAGCTGATCCATCGGCGTAGATATTTCCATCCCAAGCACCTCTCCATAAAATTTCCTGGCCTTTTCAATGTCATCAACAGAAAAACTGCTGAATGTTTGCGTCTGTTTAAACATGGTAATTTATTTTAAATGTTTTTTAAATAACATCAATTACAAGTTATGGTTTTATTTAATTATTAAGATTTAAAGCTATAAATAATCCTGCTTCGTCTTGACAATTCCGGGCTTCATCTCATTTATTCTGCACCGCATTATATTTAACATATATTGTATTGTAGTAACTATCCTCTGTAAAATTTTTGTTAAAGAGTGTTAAATATCTTTTTTACTAAAATATTAGTTATACATTAGTTTCACTTAAACCACAATCATGAAGATCACCTTATCCCTAATTTTGGCCTTTTTATTTTGCACATCCTCATTATTCGCGCAAAATAATTACAGTATAAAGGGCTCATCTATTGACACTGATCAGATGATCAAACTTTACAACACTACAATCAGTGTATTAAGCGCTAAAGATTCCATCCTGCGAAAATTTACACGGGCGACCGAAACTGGCACATTTTCGTTGAGCGGCCTTCCCGCCGGCAAATACCTGGTGCTGGTTACTTACCCGGAGTATGCGGATTATGTGGAGCCCTTTACGTTGGATCCTGCTCATCCGACACACGATTTTGGCAAAATCAATATGCGCCTTAAAGAAAAAATACTAAAGGAAGTATTAATAAAGGGCGAGGTAAAAGCCATAAAAATAAATGGCGACACCACCGAATTTAACGCCAAGGCTTATGTTATACAGCCGAATGACAAGGTAGAGGACCTGTTAAAGCAACTGCCCGGTATACAGGTGGATAGTAAGGGTAATATAACTGCCAATGGCGAGGCTGTGACCAAGGTGTTATTAGATGGCGAGGAGTTTTTTGGCGATGACCCAACACTGGTCACCAAAAACATCCGGGCGGATATGGTGGATAAATTTCAGCTTTATGATAAAAAAAGCGACCAGGCCGCGTTTACCGGTATAGATGATGGTGTGCGGACTAAAACTATAAATGTTGTATTAAAAGAGGATAAGAAGAAGGGCGTTTTTGGGAAAATTGCCGGAGGCGTGGGGGATCATGATTATTACGAAGGCCAGGCGCTTTACAATAGGTTTACTGCACGGTCAAAATATTCTGTATATGTTACCGATGCTAATGATGGCACAACCGGTATCGGCTTTGCCGATCAGCAGAAGATCGGGTCTTCTTCAAGCAATATTGTAAGCATTGATGGTGGAATAGGGTTAATAGGGATATCTTTCGATGACTTCCAAAGCAGCTATAACGGACAGGGGTTGCCATTGGCCCGCACTGCCGGAGCCCACTATGATACCAAGTGGGACAGTAACAACCAATCGCTAAATACAAATTTCAAAATAGGCTCATTAGAAACTAATGGCAATTATACCAACCAATCGCAACAAACGTTGCCGGTAACACCGCTTACCTTACCCGGCGGCGAATTTCACAATACAAACCAGTTCCGTACGTTTGACAATTATTCTTTTAAGCAAAAGCTGGATGTTGCCTACCAGGTTAAACTGGATACATCTGCCAATTTAAAGATAACCGCAGACGGTTCTACAAGGGATACCCATAGCAACGACCATTCAACAACTACTACAACGGATGGCAACGATGTTTTGCTCAATAAATCGGACCTGGCCAACAATAAAAAAGGAAGCGAAAAAATATTTGACTTTACCGGGCTGTACTCCAAAAAATTAAAAAGGGGCCGCACCTTTTCGTGGAACATCAGCGAAACGTATGATGCCGCCAACTCAACCGGTTACCAATTTTCAACTACACCTTATTATAAAAATGGTGTTGTAGACAGCACCGTAGTTATAAACCAATATAAGCCAACCTCAACTGTAAGTTCGGTATTGAACAGTAACATGACCTTTACTTCTCCACTTACTAAAAAACTGGCTATTACCTTTAATTACGGGTTCGCCTTAAATAATAGTACTGCCGACAAGGAATCATTTAACCAGGCGGCAGGGGGAGCGTACACGGTTCTTGACCCGGTATATAGCAGCGATTATAAGTTTAACCAGCTTACTAATCAACTGGGCGCTGTACTTAATTATAAAACAGCCAAAATCACTTTAAACGTAGGCGGTAAGGCGTCAGACGTTGATTTTAAACAAATTGACCAGTTTACCGGTACGGTTTATAAAAGAAGTTTTATAAACTGGCTGCCGCAGGGAGATATCCAATACCGCATCGCGACATCAAAGGTGTTAACAGTACGGTATAATGGCAGCACCACCCAACCCAGCATAGACCAGTTGCAACCCATAGCTACCAACGCCAACCCGTTAAACACCACTATAGGCAACCCTAACCTGAAGCCGCAGTTTAACAATCGTTTTAATTTTAATTACAATGCTTCACAGATAGTGAACCAGCAATCTTTTGGCCTTAATGGAAGTTATGGTTTCACAACAGACCAGATCATTCAAAACATTAACACAAATGCTGCAGGCCAATCTGTTACCCAGGCGGTTAACTTAACCAACGCAACGCCTTTTAATTTTAATTTAAACGCCAACTTTAGCCGAAAAATAGTACCGTTAGATGCACGGTTTGGTATAAATTTCGGCCCAAGCTTTAGTTCGACCTATAGTTATATTAACAACGAGCTAAACAAAACAACCAGCAGCGGTTACCGGGCATCCTTAAACTTTAACAAATCCGCAGTAAAGAAGTATAGTTTTAATCTTTCCGGCGGTCCCAGTTTTCAGTTTAACCGATATTCAGTATTGCCGGACAATAATACCAATTCGGTCAATTTTAACGCCTTCGCATTTGCAACGGTTTACCTGCCTTTAAAATTCATATTAAGCAGCGATGTGCAAAACGATTACCGCGGAAAGACCCGTGGTGTGGATGCCTTAAATATTACCACATGGAACGCATCCCTCAGTAAGACATTCTTAAAAGACGATAACCTCAAATTCTCAATTGCAGCGAATAACCTGTGAGATCAAACCACAACCGCCAGCCGAAATGTGACGGGAACCACCATAAACCAGTCCTTTTATTCAACCATACAGCGGTATTTCCTGCTTTCTGTATCCTACGATTTCACCAAATTTGGCACAACAGCAACCCCTGCAAAATAATTAGCATTATGAAAAAGATATTTATAACCCTAACCTTCCTGTTATTATCCGCCGGTGTCTTAATTGCACAGCACGCCCAATTCACCAGCAGCGGAACCATAGAATACCAAAAATCATCAAACATGTACGCGCTCATGAAAAAGGCTTATGCCGGTAATTCATCCATGAGCAGCATGTTTCAACAAATGATCGATCAGTATCAAAAAACGCAGCCACAGTTTAAGGTATTAAAAAGCACCATGGTTTTTAATAACAATAAAACCTTATATACGCCTATAGTACCCGATGTCCCGCCTTCAAACTCGTTTAACTCGTTAATTTCTGACCAGATAAATACTATTTACAGCGACTTTAACACAGGGACAAGCACGGTTCAAAAAAACATTGCCGATGCTACCTTTTTGGTTAAGGACAGTGTAAGGAAAATTACGTGGAAGATAACCAACGATACACGTGTTATAGCCGGATACCCCTGCCGCAGGGCTAACGGCCTGGTGCTGGATTCTATTTATGTGGTGGCCTTTTATACGGATAAAATACCGGTTGCCGGAGGCCCCGAATCATTTAACGGGTTGCCCGGTATGATACTGGAAGTAGCAATACCGCATGAGAACCTTACCTGGACAGCCACAAAAATAACCGGCATGGAAATTCCTGCCGCTACATTAGTACAGCCAAAAAAGGGAAAGCCTGTAAACAATAAACAATTGGTTGATTTCCTGAAAGGATTATATGGCAAGCAGGTTGATGCTGCACGGTATGGATCTTTGACAAAGCCGTATTTGTTATAGTAAACTCAGAAATTTAAAGCAAGCTATTTGGTATTTTCAGCAATGTCTGTGCTTTTTTCAGCGGAGCCTGTGCTTGCAATTAGAAAGTTTTTAAGCCGCTACAGCTTATCGGTATTGATTAAATCGACGCCACATTTTAGCAACTCGTTCCAAACGGCTTTGTTATCGGGCGATGCCCATAAGCGTACTTTTTCGCCGCTTAGGTGAGCCATTTCTACATAGTCTTTTAGCTTTTGTTGTTCGGATGCTGATATAGTTCCATTGCCTTTCCACCTCAAAAGCTGGGAGTATTTACAGCTTGCCATTTCGTACATGCTGCAGTAGGTTGTATCCTTAGTTACCCTCCGCAGGTCCTCATCAATAAAAGCCAGGCGGTTTTGCTCGTCCTGTATCATTTTATAAGGCTTATGGCCCGACAAAACAACCGTCACCAATCCGGGTATAATTTTGCCATCTTCATAGCGGGTTAAAATAGCCTTATATTTTTCAAGCAATGGCCTTAATACCCAATAGGCGTTGTTTGCATCGGTTTTAATATCGATCATTAAGGTTATAGGTTTGGTATAACCCTTGTAAACCTGTCCGCCATTTTCATTAATATGGTCAAGCAATGGTTTTAGGTAAAGCTTTTCCAGCTGCCTGTGGCCTTTAAAATAAGGGTTGATATGCGCAACCACTAAATTATTACCGCTTAAAAATATATCTGCTTCAATATTGGTATACCCGTTTTGCAATGCATCGTACAAAGGATGTTTGTGCAAGTAATCATTATGGGCGAAACCATTTAAAAGCGGAATAGATTGTGAGCGGGCAATGTGCAGCTGAAGCATTATCAGCAAAACAAAAAAGGCAGTTTTTAGGGGTCTTACTGTCATTTGCATTATTAGGGGTTACGTTTTTACTTGTGCAATTATAACCTTCAAGTATAACTAGACTCTAAACATAACGTAAATAAATCATTAAATTGTCATTTCTTAACATTAGATTTTTCTAATGTCATTTTTTTAGAATTCCCGGCTCCCTGTTAATGCTTTAAAACATTAAAGAATAAACGCTGTCTTATTGTATATTTATACTATGGCCGACAAAAGCAACGATAAAAAAGAGCTCTCCTATACCGCCAAAGTATGGCATACCATCGCCATAATTGCATTGTTTGTGGTAGTTATATTGGTTATCCGTGTTGCCTTTAATGTATTGCTGATGGCGCTGGCCGGGGCGCTCATTGCCGTTTATTTTCATGGCCTGGGCGATATCATTCAACGCCGCACAAAGTTGAGCCGCCGGTGGGCCATGGTCATCTCCATCGCCGGGTCGTTTATTATATTGGGGGTATTGCTTTGGTTTATGGGCACCAAAATACAGGTGCAGGTTGCCGAGTTAAGCAATAAGCTGCCTGCAACCATTAATACCGCCAAAGCCAAACTGGCCGAAAACCCTTTAGGGCAAAAGGTATTAGACAGTTTCTCGGGCAATAATTCACAACAAATGCTTACTACCGCGCAAAGCTTTTTTACCACCGGGTTTGGCGTATTGGGCGATCTCTATATTATCCTGTTCCTGGGGATATTTTTTACGGCTAACCCCTCGCTTTATAAAGATGGCATCCTGCTGCTGGTGCCCGAGGGTAAAAAGCAACTGGGCAAAGAGGTAATGAATCGCATCAGCCTGTCGCTAAAAGGATGGCTAAAAGGGATGTTATTATCCATGGTGCTCATAACCATACTCATCATCATCGTCTTAAGCATAGTTGGCGTACCCATTGCGCTGGCGCTGGCGTTAATAACCGGGATATTAGAGATAGTCCCCAATTTTGGCCCGCTAATAGCCATGATACCGGGCGTATTGTTAGCCTTTACCATCAGCCCCAACACGGCTATCATCGTAGCGTTGCTATACATCGTATCGCAAACTATTGTGGCCAATATTGTAACCCCGCTAATCCAAAAAAAGATGATCAACCTGCCGCCTGCGCTAACGCTGATAAGCCAGCTGGTTATGGGGGTAGTCTCCGGCGCGCTGGGCATTATACTGGCCGTGCCGTTGCTGGCGATACTGTTTATACTGGTGGATGAGCTATATGTGAAGAAGATAAACCCCGGCGAGCCGGAACCGAAAAAGGAGTTATTGAAATAGGTATTAGTAAAGCAAGTACAGCAGCATTTTTGTACCGGTAGCCCCGCTATCCGCTTATACTGCGCGAGGCATTAGGCGCCGGGCCGGTATTCGCTGCTATCGGGTTTAGGGTGGGCTTGTGCAGGAATAGATAGGCCCCAAAGATTTATGCGCGCCGCCTTTGTTGTGTGTTATCACCAACAAAACGCGCGCTGGGCAATTTGTACAGTATTCTCTTCTTGATAAAATATGAGAATAATTGCTTCCTGCACGGATTCATACAATTTATTAGTAGGGCCCTATTAACAACTTTGACCAATTATCTTTTATCAATTTAGGTCTCGTCAATTAAATACAATATAAAAGCATTAATTTGGCAATTATATAAATTTGCCTATATCAATGATAACCAAAGACAACTTAAAGGACTTATTAATAGCGTTGAACTTTGAAGAAAGTAAGGGACTATTTATAAAAAGTTTTACCAACACAAATACCTCTTTAAGTGTCGATTTCAGTAAAGGTTTATTATTATATCCAGAAGATAAGGGACTTATTGTTAATGGGCGCCAAACTTGCAATTTTTCTTCAAATGAAAATTTTGTTGTATTTGAATGCGTACACAGGTTACTAGATAAAGGATATAAACCCGAACATATTGAGTTAGAACCTAAGTGGCAACTCGGTCACGGCGGTAGTGGAGGTAGGGCAGATATTTTAATTAAAGACAATTCGGGTAAATCGTTATTAATTATAGAGTGTAAAACAGAAGGCAGAGAATTTAATGAAGCTTGGAAAATTATGCTAAGTCAAGCTACCCAATTATTCAGTTACGCCCAGCAAGTAAAAAGCACGCAATTTATTTGCTTGTATGCATCTGATTATGAAAATCAAAAGGTAGTTTATAATAATTATATAATTACACTTCAAGACAACGAAAAGTTATTGTTAGAACTCGCTGATAAAGAGCCGTTGTCTTATAAAAACGCGCAAGAGACTGAAGATATTTTTAAGGTTTGGAAGCATACCTACGCACAGGATGCCGCAACTAAAGGGATATTTGAAGAAGATAAGACGGCATACGATATAGGTAAATTAAAATTTACATTGAGTGATCTTAATATGGTGTCCAGTAAGGATATCCAAGGTAAGTATCACGAGTTTGCAACTATACTAAGACAACATAATGTATCAGGCAGAGAAAATGCGTTTGATAAACTCGTCAATCTTTTTTTATGTAAAGTAGTTGACGAAAACGAACACTCAAATGACTTGCAATTTTATTGGAAAGGAATTGCTTATGATAATTATTTTGATTTGATTGATCGACTTCAAAGATTATATAAGATTGGCATGGACAAGTTTCTTGAAGAAGAAGTTACTTATGTTGATGAACAAAGTATTGATGATGCGTTTCGCTATTTTAAGAATGATAAAGACGCAACAAAAGATACTATAAAAAGCTATTTCCGACAGTTAAAATTTTTTACAAATAGTGATTTCGCTTTTATAGATGTTCATAATGAAAATTTGTTTTATCAAAATTCAGAAGTTCTGTTAAAAATCGTTAAACTATTGCAAGACATTCGTCTAAAAACAGATGAACAAAACCAGTTTTTGGGAGATATGTTTGAGGGGTTTTTAGATCAAGGCATTAAACAATCAGAAGGGCAATTTTTCACCCCAATGCCAATAGTGAAATTTGTTTTAAGTTCATTGCCGTTAGAGCAAATCATTGCTGACAGCGAAATTCCTAAAGTAATTGATTATGCGTGTGGCGCAGGGCACTTTTTAAATGAATATGCTACACAAATAAAACCAATAGTAGAAAAAATAAAGAAAGTATCCGTTTCCGATTATTATCCTGAAATAGTTGGTATTGAGAAAGAATATCGATTATCTAAAGTGGCTAAAGTTTCCGCTTTCATGTACGGACAAGATGATATAAATATCATTTATACCGATGCACTAGCAGAAACACCATCCATAAAAGATGGATCATTTTCAGTTTTGATAGCTAATCCTCCTTACAGCGTAAAAGGGTTTCTTGAAACTTTGAAGCCAATTGAAAGAAAACGGTTTGAATTAATTAATACAATAGACGGCAAAAGCTATCCCAACAATAACAGTATAGAAACTTTTTTTATTGAACGGGCTAAACAGCTTTTAAAGCCAGGAGGAATTGCTGCTATAATTGTTCCCTCTTCAATTATTAGTAAAGGAAGTCAAAAAAACACTTCAAAAAAACAAAACGTTTATGTTGCAACACGAGAGTTACTAATTAAATATTTTGATATAGTTGCTATCGCAGAATTTGGTAAGGGGACATTTGGTAAAACTGGAACTAATACTGTTACACTATTTCTTAGAAGAAAGAGCGAAAACCCTTCAATGGCTGAGCAATATCGGATTCGAATTGATTCTTGGTTTAATGGAGATAATTCAAAAGATACAATTTTTGCTGACGAATATTATATAAAATCATACTGTGATCATATTGAAATTAGTTTTGAAGAATATAGTACGTTTTTGCGCGGAGCTCCTTCCGAACATTTATTAAATACAGAAATATTCAAGATGTATTATAGCGACTTTGAAAAAAACAGTGAAATAAAAAAGAAAATACAATCTTTAAAAAAGGTCGACCCTCAAAATAGAAAAGGCGAAATTGATAATTTGTTTTTAAGCTATCTACACCGAATAGAAAAAGACAAACTATATTTTTATGTATTAACGAATCAGAATCCACAAAACGTCCTTATAATATCATCGCCTAGTGAAACCGCTGCCGAAAAGAAATTTTTAGGGTATGAATGGAGTGCGGCTAAAGGTAAAGAAGGTATTAAGTATATGGGCAACGCTAAAGTTAAAATTGAATCAGATATAGAAGAAAAAGATGATGATGGAATAGTGGTATTAGAAGAGGAAGATAAAAGAGTTTTGGGGAATATTATGAATTTAGCCACAATTCAAACACCATTATACGATCCAAAATCTCGAAACAATATTGAAAAAATTAATTGCTTAATACAAGCAAACTTCAACAATGAACTGGTTGTTATACCAGAAAGTTTGAAACAGTTTGTAACTAGCCTAAGATTAGTTGATGTTTTAGACTTTAATCGAATCGAATTTAATAAAGCCTTTCAGCTTAGCACAAAAAAAAATGTAATTATTGAGTCAAAATGGCCTTCAGAAAAATTAGGTCTGCATATAGAATATTTACCAAAGTCTAAAAGAAAAGCAAGTGATGGAGTCGAAGCGGGACAATATCCATTTTTCACTTCGAGTCAAACTCAAAGTAAATGGCTGGACGAAAATGATTATACTGAACAAGCTGTTATATTAGGAACTGGAGGAATAGCTAGCATTCATCTTTCTAAAAATTTCTCTACCAGTGCAGATGTTTTTTGTATAAAAGCGACTAACGGTCTTACTAATGAATATATATTTTACTTCTTTCAAAATAATATATCGTTAATTGAAAATGGATTTAAAGGTGTTGGTTTGAAACATCTTTCTAAAGAGTATTTAGACAATTTAAATATTCCATGCCCATCTCCTGAAATACAAGCGAAAATTGCCTTTGGGTGTACAGATTGTGATACTCAGGCAGATATTGCCAATATGCAAATAAAACATGCCAAAGCAGAAATAGAAAGAGCTATCACTGACGTATACAACAACGGACATCTCACCAAAAAATTATCTGATCCAACAATTGCTATTTTAAATCCTTCAAAAACAGAAGTATCAGGAATCGATGAAAACACCATAGTTTCTTTTGTCGAAATGGCATCTGTGAGTGAAGAAGGCTTTATACAGCAAAAGGAAGATAAACCCTTAAAGGAACTCAAAAAAGGAAGTTATAAATATTTCAAAGAAGATGATATAATTATAGCAAAAATTACCCCTTGTATGGAAAATGGTAAATGCGCTATTGCTGCTGGTCTTACAAATCAAATCGGTTTAGGCAGCTCGGAATTTCATGTAATAAGGGTTTGTGAGGGAATTAGTAACAAATTTATTTTTACCCTTTTAAATAGGGAAACTGTACGTAATGAAGCTGAGAAAAAAATGACTGGTTCAAGTGGGCACCGTCGTGTCCCAGTATCATTTTATGAAAACTTTCTAATTCCCATACTTAATAAAAATGAACAAGATTTGTTTTTATCTAAAATTGCGACTTTGGAAGATCAAATAAAAAACGCTCAGCTACTTATCAAAAACGTTAGTAAACAGAAAAAACAAGTAATTATGCAATATTTATAGTTTGGAAAATAATAGTACGTATCAAAGCTTTTTAGATAAAAAATTTAAAGGCAGCAAGACCAACAGACTTGAACGCTTTTTAACGCCTATAAAGATTAATGCCATTATCCCTAAAGGCACGTTAGTAATAATGGCGTCTGGCGATACAAAATTAAGGTTAAAAATACTTGAAAAAGATACGCCTAATAAAGGATTTTCTACTCCGTTAATTTTAAATGATTTTGCAAATAAAGAAAAAATAACCCCCAATTATTTACATTGGTTTTTAAGTTTCGAAGAAATACAAAAATATCTGAGCGCCTATGCTCAAGGATCAGTGTTTTTGAGAGTTCCTAAATCCATTATTAACGCTATATTAATACCATCTCCAACCCATGTTTATAACGAAAAGATTGTTGATGAAACTATTATTGAAAAGGAAGGAACACCTTTTAAAATGCTTATTAATAATTTTTATACTGATTACTTACTGAACATTAAGAATGAAAGGTTTACCACCGCAATAATTTTAGCTGGAGCTATTTTAGAAGCAACGCTTTATCAATTATTGATTGAACAGAATATCGAAAGAAAACTATTAGATGAAGACAAGGGGTTAGGATTGGGCCGAATGATAACTTATATTAAATTATTAAAATTAGATAAAGAGTTTTTAATCCCAATGAATCATATTATCGATCTTCAAAAGAAACGTAACTCAGCTATTCATATAGGTATAGCTATTAAAAATCAAGATAGATTCACAATTAGCGACCTTTCTTGTTTTGATCAAATAATAAAGCACTTCGGAATATAATCTCGCGCAAATATGCAGCGTTGGCCAAAGGGTTGGTGTACTCATACGTTATAGTTAATCTTTAACCCCATCTCGCGCGAGTATGCAGCGCTGGCCAAAGTATGGCGTACTCGTGCGTTACAACTATTCTTTAATATTATCTGCTTTAATATATTTATTCACAACGCCCAGGCTAATATTCAATTGCGTGGCTATTTCACGTTGGGTTATCCCGGTGGCGTATAGCTTGTTTACCTGTTGGGCTAATTGTTCGCGGTATTGCCGGGTGGGGGTTTGCAGGTGGTTCCGCTCGGGCGCGGTGCTTTCAAATGTAAAATGCAGCCAGTTGCCGGGCTGGGTAATGCGGCCCAGCAGTATATTACCTTCGTGGTAAACGGGCTGCGTGTTGCGCTGTTTTATTTGTTTAAGGTAACATGAGGTGGCGTCGGCAGTGCTTTTGCCAATGGCAAAGGCGCTGTCGGCAAAGTTTATAAGCAGTTTGCTTCCGTGCAAATCATCGGTACTTATGGGCCGGGTGGTATTGCGGCGTTTGGGGGTATGGGCCAGCACCAGTATGGACAGCCGGTGCCGGGCCTTTAGCTCTTTAAGGCTGCTCATGAGGCGCAGGGCCACCAGGGCGCTTTCGGTACCGCCCTGCAGGCAGCTTATATTATCAATAATTAGCACGGTGGCTTTTATTTGTTGAAGTTTATATTCGATACCCGCCAGCAGGTGATCGTTATACGCGGCAATGCCTTGCGGTATATCAGCAACCTGGTTAAAGCTGGCCCGGTAAAAATTGGGCGAAAACTCATAATTCAGTTGCGGGTAGTGGGTAGCAAGTGTCGGGTTGCTGGTGGCGGCGGGCAGTTGCTGGTGGCTATAACGCTGGTAAAACTGGTTGGTTGTCAGCTCAAAGTCGATATAAAGCACCTTTGCAGGCTGGGCATAGCTTGTAAAAGGGTCAATGGCACGGGCGCGGGCAATGCTTTCGGCAATTTGCACAGCCAGCACAGATTTGCCGGTATTGGTATCGGCAAACAGGATGCAGATTTCGTGCTGGTGCCAAAATTCGCCAAACAGCATTTTGGCTTCCGGCTGGCGCATGCCCAGTTCCATCCAGCGGTTGCCATCTTCTACGGTAAACAGGTAGCGTATGTCGGCGGGGTCGGGCGCAGGCGGCTTGCGTTTGGCGGGGCGGTATTTCAAGCCGCGTGTTTCGGCACGCAAGCGTTCAATTTCGGGCGGGCGTTCTGAGGTATGGAGCATTGGGGGTTGTGGATATGTCCAAATATACTGCGCCCAAGCGTAAATGGTGGTGACAGGAGTTTGTCAGTAAATGACTAATTGCTTTATAATAAGCCATTTATAGCAACGTATGGGCTATTTTAGCGCGTTATTTATCAATAATTAGTTGATAATAAGCGGTTTCGGAAAAATTCAGGAGGTGTTCATGCACCGTGAACGTGAACATTTTATAAAACAAAAAGCCCCTCTGCTACTGCAAAGGGGCTAAACTTTAAGATTTGGCACCGACCTACTCTCCCACGTTTTACCGCAGTACCATCGGCTCTGGCGGGCTTGACTTCTCTGTTCGGAATGGGAAGAGGTAGACACCGCCGATATAGGCACCTGAATTTCTTTTGGTTGATTGGTCATTGGTCAGCAGTCATTGGTGACTATCCGGCGGTTTGATCCTGTTCAACCTTATTTTATAATAGGTTAAGTCTTGTACTGGTGATCGGTCTAATGACTAATGACCAGTGCCTAATGACTAATAACCTTAAACATAATTGAAAGAAGTAAGTAGATCGAGAAAACAACAATATTAGTAGTTCGGTTGATTGGTTCATTAATATCATTTGTCATTAGGGTATTGCTACCTTATTCACTCATTCAATAATTCACTCAATCAACCTTATTATTACCTGCTATGAGAAAGCTTCGGGCGATTAGTATTACTTGGCTATGATGTCACCACCTTTATACCTGTAACCTATCAACGTAGTAGTCTGCTACGACCCTCAATGGAAGTCTCATCTTGTGGCTA